>Ga0310691_10005013_pt1 | contig 14670 bp, 13 predicted proteins | sample 176DNAGHGlowgp2_FD_203887 | JGI IMG/M metagenome (GOLD analysis project Ga0310691, IMG submission 203887) | Sheep rumen microbial communities from Palmerston North, Manawatu-Wanganui, New Zealand - 1766 DNA GHGlow gp2 (v2) (version 2) | ecosystem: Host-associated > Mammals > Digestive system >... | reverse complement strand
GCAAAGTTACTCATAATTTTGTAAATAAAACCAAAATATAATATAATTTAACAAAATTTAAAAGAATAATTGCCTGATTTTGTTTTATAGTGCATATTTATTAGTTTGCATTTTCTGAAATGTATAGTAGGCGGACGAGGCGAATGTCTTCATCAGAATAATCGCCGTCAAACTCTTCGAAAGCATCATCCAGCGAGTCTGTTTCTGCCTCTGCAAAATAATCGTAGATGTCATCGAATTGTTCTTCGTCCATAGTGCTTTCCACATAGTAGCGGATGTCAAGACGTGTTCCGCTGAAAACTATAGCTTCCAGCTCGTCAAGTAGTTCCGAGAATTTGATATGCATTGATGATGCTATTTCGTCAAGTGGCATCTTACGGTCAATGCAGTTTATCATTTTCACCTTTCCTGCAGACTTGTTTGCTACGCTTCGCACTCGAATGTCTTCAGGTCGTATGATGTCGTTTTCTTCGCAATATTGCTTTATCTGGTCGATGAAAGGCTGGCCGAATTTGCGTGCCTTGCCTTGTCCTACCCCTTGTATCTTCTGTAGTTCTTCCATCGTGGTAGGATACATGGTAGCCATCTGTTCCAGTGATGCCTCCATAAACACGATGTATGGTTGTACTCCTCTCTTTCGTGCTTCGTTGCGTCGAAGCTCCTTCAGTATGGAGTACAGTTGTTCGTCAAGTGCGCATCCTGTGGTTACGCTCTCTGTAGAATCCTCTGTGAATGTGTTGTCTTCTGTTGCGTAGAAAGGCTGTGGGTTCTTGAGCCAGCGTTTTCCTGCAGCTGTGATCTTTAGTAATCCGTATGATTCAATATCCTTGCGCAACAGTCCCTCTACGATAGCTTGACGTATGATAGGGCTCCACAATTTGTCGTTCATACCTTCTCCGCATCCGAATTCCGGATGTGTGTCATGGTGGTGCGACTCGATGTCGTCTGTGGCTCTGCCTTTTACGAAGTCAATGACATAGTTAGAACGGAAATTCTCCTTTACCGCCAATACTGCGGTCAGTACTGCCTTCAGTCCTTCCGTTGCTTCGATCTTAGTCTTTGGGTGACGGCAGTTGTCGCAATTGCCGCAGTTGTCCTTTGGGTATTCCTCGCCAAAGTATTTCAGCAACATCTTTCTTCTGCAGATAGAAGACTCTGCATACGCCTCCGTTTCCTGCAGCAGGTGTTTGCCTATCTCTTGTTCAGCCACCTGCTTGCTGTCCATGAACTTCTCAAGTTTCTGAAGGTCTCTGTGCGAGTAGAATGCTATGCATATACCCTCACCGCCATCTCGTCCTGCCCTGCCGGTCTCCTGATAGTATCCTTCGAGCGATTTGGGTATGTCGTAATGTATTACGAAGCGTACATCCGGCTTGTCTATTCCCATACCGAATGCTATGGTAGCGCATATAACCTCTATGCGTTCCATCAAGAAATCGTCCTGCGTACTGTTGCGTACTGCAGGATCTAGTCCGGCATGATATGCCGCAGCTTTTATGTCGTTGGCTTTCAGAACCTCAGCCAGTTCCTCAGCCTTCTTCCTTGACAGACAATATACTATACCGCTCTGTCCGTCATGCTGTTTTATGAATTTTATTATCTGCTTGTCAACGTCAGCCGTTTTCGAGCGTACCTCATAATAAAGGTTAGGGCGGTTGAAGGAACTCTGAAAGTCCTTTGCATCCACTATGTCGAGGTTCTTCTTGATGTCAGCCCTTACCTTCTCCGTCGCTGTCGCCGTCAGTGCTATTAACGGAGCCTTGCCTATATCGTTTACTATAGGACGTATGCGTCTGTATTCAGGACGGAAGTCGTGTCCCCATTCTGATATACAGTGTGCCTCGTCAATGGCATAGAATGAAATGTTCACGTTACGCAGGAAGTTCACGTTTTCCTCTTTTGTAAGTGATTCCGGTGCAAGGTAAAGCAGTTTCGTAGTACCGTTAAGCACGTCAGTCTTCACTTGTTCTATTGCCGCCTTGTTCATTGACGAGTTAAGGCAATGTGCCAATCCGTCGTGCTCGCTGATACCGTTTATCGCATCCACCTGGTTTTTCATCAGTGCGATGAGTGGAGATATGACGATAGCGGTGCCTTCCATCAGCAGTGAAGGCAACTGGTAGCACAGCGACTTGCCACCTCCCGTAGGCATAAGCACAAAACAATCGTTGCCATCAAGCAGGTGCCTGATGATTTCCTCCTGTTGTCCTCTGAATGAGTCGAAGCCGAAGTATCGTTTCAGTTTTTCTGTCAGGTTGATTTGCATTTGACTGTCTTGTTTATATCTTTGCCTTGATAGCCGGGAGTTTACAATTTATTCTCTAATTGCTTCTCGGCGTATTCTTTTGTAACTTCAAACTTTGTAATGTTCTTTGACGGAGCTTCGTACATGGCATCCGTCATGATGTTCTCCACGATGGAGCGCAGACCGCGAGCACCTAGTTTGTACTCCACTGCCTTATCTACTATGAAGTCAAGGGCCTCAGTGGTAAACGTCAGTTCTATCTTATCCATTTCAAACAGTTTTATATACTGCTTTACGATGGAGTTCTTTGGTTCTACGAGTATGCGTCGCAGTGTATCGTGGTCAAGCGGGTTAAGGTGTGTCAGTACAGGCAGACGTCCGATGATTTCAGGTATCAGACCGAAAGACTTTAGGTCTTGCGGTGCAATGTACTGCATCATGTCGTTCTTGTCTATATTACGTACATTCTGCACACTGTTGTAACCCACGGTATGCGTATTCATGCGCTGTGCTATCTTACGCTCTATACCGTCGAATGCGCCACCGCAGATGAAGAGGATGTTCCTGGTGTCCACGTGTATGTAGTCCTGATCTGGATGTTTGCGTCCACCCTTTGGTGGCACGTTCACCATGGTTCCCTCCAGCAGTTTCAGCAAACCCTGCTGCACACCCTCGCCGCTTACGTCTCGCGTAATGCTTGGGTTGTCGCTCTTGCGTGCAATCTTGTCAATCTCGTCGATGAACACTATTCCGCGCTGTGCAGCCTCCAGGTTATAATCTGCCACCTGCAGCAGTCTGCTCAGTATGCTCTCTACGTCCTCGCCCACGTATCCAGCCTCAGTAAACACTGTGGCGTCCACTATGGTGAAAGGCACGTTAAGCAATTTGGCGATGGTTCTTGCCAGCAAGGTCTTACCCGTACCGGTTGAGCCTACCATTATAATATTGCTCTTTTCAATCTCTACGCCATCTTTGTCCGCAGGCTGTGACAGTCGCTTGTAGTGGTTATATACGGCTACAGAGAGATATTTCTTAGCGTCGTCCTGTCCTACTACGTACTGGTCAAGATATTCCTTTATTTCCTGTGGCTTTGGTACGTTGCTGAAGTCAGGCGCTGATGTGTTACCGTTTGTATTGGCAGCACCCTCGGCATTGCTTGCGTTACCGAGTGTCTTTGCTATGTTGTATGCCTGTGCGGCGCATTCATCGCATATAAAACCGTTCAAGCCGGTGATGAGCATGCTTACCTCACCCTCGCTGCGACCGCAGAAGCTGCATCTGTTCTCCTTTTTCTTTGCCATTGTTATTTTACTTCTTCACCAATACCTGGTCTATCATGCCATACTCCTTAGCCTCTTCTGCCGTCATCCAGTAGTTACGGTCAGAGTCAGCCCATACCTTATCGTATGGTGTGTGAGAATGGTTGCTTATTATGGTGTAGAGTTCTTTCTTGAATTTCTGGATCTCCTTAGCTTCGATCTCGATGTCGGAAGCCTGTCCCTGCACGCCTCCCAAAGGCTGGTGTATCATCACGCGGCTGTGTGGCAGTGCAGAGCGCTTGCCCTCCTGTCCTGCAACGAGCAACACTGCACCCATTGATGCAGCCATGCCGGTGCATATCGTAGCCACGTCGCTTGAAATGAACTGCATGGTGTCGTATATACCGAGTCCGGCAGTAACGCTACCGCCAGGGCTGTTGATATAGATAGATATATCCTTACCAGGGTCTGCAGAGTCAAGATACAGCAGTTGTGCCTGTATGGTATTGGCTGTATAGTCGTTTATCTCAGTACCGAGGAATATGATTCTGTCCATCATCAGGCGTGAGAATACGTCCATCTGTGTGACGTTCAGCTGACGTTCCTCAAGTATATATGGGTTGAGATACTGGTTCTGGGCAGCCATTACATCGTCGAGTGCCATCCCGTTCATACCGAGGTGGCGTGTGGCATACTTTCTGAAATCACTTGTCAAGTTCATATTGTGCTTCCTATATTATAATATGTGTATTTGCTATCTATGAATATCCTTTTGCCGACATTCATATACAAAGTTACTAAAAAAAAAATATTCTTGCAAATTTTTTATTGTTTTTTTACTCCTTGCGTTGCTCACCAGTCCTGTTTTCTGTGCAGATTACTTTCCGCCACTCAGGAATATGTTTACTATCTGGTTTGCATCTGCCATCGTAACGTCGCCGTCACAGTTCACATCGCCGGCATCCACATTGAAGTCGGCAGGCTTGTCGGATGCAAGGAAATAGTTCACCACGGCGTTGGCATCCGCCATCGTAATCACGTCGTCATTGTTTACGTCACCCAGCACGATACCGTGCCCAGGCTGTCCCTTCCATCTCATGGTAGCATAGGTGTATTCTATTGAGCCTGCTCCCCCACCGGTTTCACATAAGAAACTACATTCATACAAACTGCCGAGTTTTATTCCGAACTCCTCCCACTTCTTGAAATGTTCTGACACTGACACATGACCACATTGGCGTTTTGTTCCACGAACTGCAAACACTTGCGAAAAAGTGGCTGTACCGATTATGCTTGGCGCATTGTAGCGCTGAACCTTGTATAAACCGTAAGTGTCTCCGTCAAGAGTGTATGTCCCTACTCTCGCGGTCGGTAAGAGTGAACTTCCTTCAAAATAGTCATCTACAATGTAGTATTCGAGCAAAGGGGTCTTTGTCCAGCCATAGATTCCGATATAGGAATAGTTACCGGCAGTACCTTGTCTGGTGTAGCAGTACTCTGCCGAAATACGTCCAAGCTCTGTATGCTTCTTTGCAGCCGAACCGTCGTAATACCCTACATGTGCAAGAAAATCACCACAATTGTACCAACTTGCTTTGAATGCGCAGTCGGCATCTCCACCGAAACAAGTTACACTCCCGGCATTTGATTCACTCCACAGCTCGACATGGTAGCCATTACCTATATCTTTACTTACGTTACCAGTAAACACTGTGCCACCACTCAATTGTTCTGTCATTGAACATGGATCTTTCTGCGCCTTTACATTGCAGACGCCCAACATGATTATTGACAGCAACGCTGCCCGTCTGAAACTGATAAACATTTTTTCAAATTCCATCTGCTAACTTTTATTACTTCTGTCTTACAAACACGTTGATAGGTGTACCCGTCAGAGTCCAGTGAGAGCGCAGCTGATTCTCGAGGAAACGGCGATACTGCTCCTTCACGTACTGTGGCAGGTTGGCATAGAATACGAATGTAGGAATCTGTGTGTCGGGTACCTGTGTGCAGTATTTTATCTTGATATACTTACCCTTCACCGACTGTGGCGGTGTAGCCTCGATGATAGGCAGCATAACCTCGTTAAGTTTGCTGGTACCTATGCGTGCCTTACGGTTGAGATATACCTCCTTGGCGGTCTCGAGCACCTTGAAGATACGCTGCTTCGTTATGGCAGATGCAAAGACTATAGGGAAGTCCACGAATGGAGCCATCCTCTCGCGTATTGCGTTTTCGAATGTCTTGATGGCTATCTGGCTCTTGTCCTCTACCAAGTCCCACTTGTTCACCACCACTACCAGCGACTTGTTGTTCTTCTGTATCAGCTGGAAGATGTTCATGTCCTGCGCCTCAATGCCTCGTGTGGCGTCTATCATCAGTATGCAGACGTCGGAATTCTCGATGGCACGTATCGAGCGCATCACGCTGTAGAACTCCAGGTCTTCGCTCACCTTATTCTTCCTGCGTATGCCGGCGGTGTCAACGAGGTAGAAGTCGAAACCGAACTTGTCATAGCGTGTATAGATAGAGTCGCGCGTGGTACCGGCAATGTCGGTAACGATGTTACGCTCCTCACCAATGAATGCGTTGATGATACTCGACTTACCAGCGTTAGGTCTGCCTACAACAGCGAAGCGTGGTATGTTCTCCTCTATATCCTCCTTCTGCTCCTTCGGCAGTTTCTCCAACACCGCGTCGAGCAAGTCGCCGGTGCCGAAACCGGTCACCGCGCTTATGCAGAATGGGTCGCCGAGTCCGAGTTTGTAGAAATCGGCAGCGTAGTATTGCTGTTCGTTGTTGTCGGTCTTGTTGCTCACGAGTATCACGGGCAGTTTTGTCTTGCGTAGTATCTGTGCCACGTCGGTGTCGAGGTCCGTCACTCCGGTCTGCACATCCACGAGGAACAATACGAGGTCTGCTTCCTCGGTAGCCACCCTCACTTGGTCGCGTATGGCTCCCTCGAAGACATCGTCGCTGTTCACCACCCATCCTCCGGTGTCAACCACGGAGAATTCCTTACCATTCCATTCGCACTTGCCGTATTGGCGGTCGCGCGTAGTTCCTGCCACGTCACTAACGATAGCATGACGTGTCTTTGTCAATCTGTTGAAAAGTGTTGACTTGCCCACATTAGGACGTCCAACTATTGCTACTAAATTTCCCATAATTAATTAAAGCCCCTCCCTCCCCTCCCCGTGGGGGAGGGCTTTGGATTACCGTTACTCCATCGCCATGACTTCTGCAAATGGTAAATCCGGAAAGATGTGATTACTTATTGTTTTATATACTTGAAGCCCATTGGTCCCCTCCCCGTGGGGGAGGACTGTGGATTACCTCTGCTTCGTCAATTAGATTTCCGCAAATGGCAAATCCGGACAGACATATTTATTTATTGTTTTCAATACTTGTTCTTTACTCTCTATGACCATTTCATTCGCAAAACGAATCACGGTATACCCCAGCTTCTCCAAGCAACGTTGCCTCACCTCATCATTCTCTCTGTTCTCTTTACCTTCATGACATTCTCCATCCAACTCTATAATCAGATTATGTTCAAGGCATACGAAATCGGCTATATAATCTCCTATTATATATTGTCTTCTGAACTTCGTTCCCTGTTTGCCCCGTCTGAGTTCTCTCCACAATATCTCTTCTGCCTTGGTCATGTTATGGCGATTAAACTTGGCATAGTCCTTTAGCAACCCGTACCTGTCTCTATGTGCCGTCTTATATAGCGGACATTCCTTCGCCATTTCCCAATATTATATTTATACAAAAACTTTTTTTATTAATACATACCCCCACGAAAAGATGAGAAAGCCTTACGTAATCCAATTCCCTCCCCCACGGGGAGGGCAGGGAGGGGCTCGGGGCTCTTTTATTCTGGATTATATCCGAAGCTGTTCAGTTCTTTTGCGTTGTTGCGCCAATCCTTGTCCACCTTTACGTACGTCTCCAGAAAAATATGTTTGTCAAAGAACTTCTCCAGGGTCTTGCGCGCCTCAGTGCTCACCTTCTTCAGCGCAACGCCCTGATGACCTATTATGATACCCTTCTGCGAGTCACGCTCCACGTATATCACCGCACGGATGTCGATGCGCTTGTCCGACTCCTTGAACGACTCACAGCGCACCTCCACAGAGTAAGGTATCTCCTTGTCGTAATACAGCAGTATCTTCTCACGTATTATCTCCGTGACGAAGAAACGTGCAGGCTTGTCCGTCAACTGCTCCTTGTCGAAATACGGAGGCGAGTCAGGCAGCAACTCCTTGATTCGCGCAAGCAGCATGTCAACGCCAAACTTGTTCTTTGCCGATATAGGCAATATCTCTGCGTTTGGCAGCAGAGAGTGCCACTTTTCCACTATGTCGCCAAGCTTCTTCTGGTCACTCTGGTCAATCTTGTTGATCAGCAGTATGACGGGTATCGTCATCTTTGCCACCTTGTCGAGGAAGTCCTTGTTCTTCTCCGGGTTCTCCACCACGTCGGTGACATACAGCAGGATGTCGGCATCCTGCAGCGCCGACTCCGAGAAGGCGAGCATCGACTCCTGCAATTTGTAGTTAGGCTTCAGCACGCCCGGTGTATCGTTGAATACTATCTGCATCTCGTCGGTATTCACGATTCCCATTATGCGGTGGCGTGTAGTCTGCGCCTTGAACGTAGCAATCGAAATACGCTCACCAACCAACTGGTTCATGAGCGTACTTTTACCTACATTAGGATTGCCTACTATATTTACGAATCCTGCTTTATGCATATTCCTGCTAATTTAGAATTGAAGGTTGAGAATTGAAAATTACGATTCGCTCTTACTGCCATTCTGTACCAAATCATAATTCTCAACTTTCAGCTTTCAGCCTTCAATTTGAGAATTGAGAATTGAGAATTGAAAATTACGATTAGCTTTTACTGCCATTCTGTACCAAATCATAATTCTCAACTTTCAGCTTTCAACTTTCAATTTGATAATAGATGATTACGATTAGCTTTTATGCCATTCAGTACCAAATCATAATTTTCAACTTTCAACTTTCAACTTTCAATTTGAAAGATGTTACTTAGCGTCATATCCCCACTTATAGAAGCTTGCGCCGTGAACGAAGCCAGCTCCGAAAGCGGTAAGTATTATATTGTCGCCCTTCTTAAGTTTCTTTTCGAAGTCCCACATGGCGAGAGCAATGGAAGCCGCACTGGTGTTGCCATAGTGCTCGATGTTCACCAGAACCTTTTCCATAGGTACCTCAAGGCGCTTAGTCACGGCCTCGATGATACGCATGTTAGCCTCGTGAGGTATTATCCATTTCACATCGTCCTTTGTCAGGTTATTGCGGCGCATTACCTCTTCCACGTCGTCAGCCATAGATGTCACGGCATAGCGGAAGACGGTGCGTCCTTCCTGATAGATGTAGTGCATGCGATGGTCCACGGTGTAGTGTGACGCAGGGCATACAGAACCGCCGGCCTTCATGTGGAGGAATGGCAGTCCCTTGCCGTCGGTGCGCAGGAATGAATCCTGGAAACCTATACCTTCCTCAGTTGTAGCTTCCATCATCACGGCAGCGGCACCGTCGCCGAAGAGTACGCATGTCTGGCGGTCCTGATAGTCCACCATAGACGACATCTTCTCTGCAGCCACGCATATTATGCGCTTGTAGCGTCCGCTCTGTATGAAGGCAGAAGCCATGTCGAGTATATAGAGGAAACCGCAGCATGCACATGAAACGTCAAAGCCATGTGCGTTCTGCATTCCGAGTTTTCCTATTACTATAGAGGCGTTTGAAGGGAAGCGATAGTCAGGAGTGGTCGTTGCGCATATCACGCAATCCACTGTCTGAGGATCCACCTGTGTCTTCTGCAGCAGTTCGCGGCAAGCCTTTCTTGCCATGTATGCCGAACCCAGTCCTTCCTCGTTGAGGATGCGACGTTCCTTGATGCCTACTCGTGTTGTTATCCACTCGTCGTTGGTCTCGACCATGCGTGACAGTTCCTCGTTAGTGAGGATGTACTCTGGCACGTAGCCGCCTACGCCAGTGATTACAGCATTTACTTTCTCCATATTTATTCCAAAAAATACAATCGGTTAGGGAACATTAAAAGTTGAACATTATACATTGCCTTTTGCGGTAAATCATATAACATCCAACTTTTAACATTCAACTCTTTAAACTCAAGCCTTACTCGGCATCCTCCATCACGATAGCCTGCTTGCCACGATACTGTCCGCATGTAGGACATACTGTGTGGTAAACATAGTATGCACCACAGTTAGGGCATACTGCGAGTGTTGGAGCTACTGCCTTGTCGTGAGTACGACGCTTAAGTGTACGAGTCTTTGACTGTCTTCTTTTAGGATGTGCCATTTTGTTTTAAAATAATTTTTTTGTTTTAATTCTTAAGTTTCATAAGCTCAGCCCAGCGTGGGTCGATATCGCTTTCTGCAATCCCATCACCACTTCGGGTGGCTGACAGCTCTTCGAGCTTCTTTGTCATCGCATCATTGCATTTTCCAGGTGCATGAACGTGCTTAATGGGTATCGCCAACGCTATCGTCTCATAAATCAGCCATGAGGTGTCGAGTATTCCTTCGTTCTCGTCCACCACTATGACGTCATCGTCCTCCGCTTCCGTCACCTCGCCGAGTTTGACCACGAAACTGCTTTCGCCGCTTACCGGCTGGTCCATGTCGTCAAGGCACAGGTCGCATTGCACTGTAACGCTGCCTTCGATCTTCAAGGCAAGGGCAAACTCACCTGTCGCTGCCTTGCGTATAGACAGCGTGGCGTTCACCTTTCCACTTTGGATCTCAGCATCGTCAAGACTCTGAAAGAAGCTATCATCAAGCAAACAGGAGAGTTCCAAGGAATCCTCCCTCATAGCCGTCAAATCTATTTTCAGTGTCTCTAAACTAAGCATTTTGATGCAAAGTTACTAATAATTCCTGAACTGACAAAATTTTTTTTGTTTTTTTTATATATATCAAGTGGAAAAGGGGAATTGGAGAAACACATTATTTATTATTAATATAATTCGTGAAAAAAATTATTTTAATTAGTATAATTCGTTTCCAAAGTCTAAGCGCGATGTTTTTGGGGAAACCATAATTATATTAATTATGATTAATTATTCTAATTTCTTTCCAAAGAAACCATGATTCGTTTCCATACCACCCACGAATACATTTTTTCGTAAGGCGGGACCTGACATTTAGAACAATGCCCGACCACCGTTTTACCGCTCCATAATGTAAAAGCTATCCTTTTACCACGTAAAAGGATAGCTTTTACATCCTAATACGATAGCTTTTACATCCTAATACGATAGCTTTTACATCCTAATACGATAGCTTTTACCACGCAAAAAGCATGCTTTTACACCACAAAAAGCCTCCTGTCCTGACCTCCTCGCCGATATTTAGACCACTAAAACACACTTTTTGACAAAACATAAAAAAGTGCGAAAAACCGACATTCGATTTTTCACACTTTTCAGCCACGCTACGGCGGACTGATGTCATTGTAGGCACTCTGCCCACCACGACCGAGAAACGCCGTCACAGGCGACTTTTCAAGCAGTGGAGATTTAGAACAATCCCCACTGCTTGAAAACTGTAAAATTGGAGCGGCACATCTTAATGCGACGGTTCCCAATAAACGGAATTCTCATTATCTGTACGGTTACATAAGCCTGCATTGGCGAACATACCCTCGAAACTAAGGTCTTCGTCAACCCTTGGCCAGTGTATACCAGAATATGACAGATAGAAGTCCTCACGTTCTTCCATCGTGGCATTTTGCAATCTTTTCCACATAGAAAAAGGATAGCTGGCTATCACTCCATTTTCAGTTTGCGCATATACACTACTGGCATCTACCCAAACCTTGACTATTCTTTGTTGCTCCATAATTTCCTTTTAGTTAAAAAAACTGTTCCAACGATCTATTATCACTTCCACGTTCTCCTCTATGATACCCTCAATGATAGAGATTTCGTGTTTTTTATACCCGTGATTATAAACTTGTGTAACTTCCGGACATATATTGTATTTCGCTTCCTTCCCATCCTTTATCACATGTACGTGAACTGGTTCGTGATCATCTGAATAGAATTTGAAAATATAACCAAATATGATAAAAATTGTAGGCCTAATATTTAATTAAAAATGTTTTACGCAAAGATACGACTATTTATTTATTTTCCCCCACAATTTACTGTTAATAAAAAATAAAACGCAAATTATTTTTTACTTTCAACATTTTTTATTACCTTTGCACCGACGCAAATTAATTAACACCTTAATATATATAAATATATATAGATACTTATCCTGTAAACAAAGACAAATCTTAGGAAGTAACAACATACCCAATCAAACTCGCTAACTAATTATCAATAAATAAACATGAAAAAACTTTACACACTATTAATGCTGTGCATTATGACTTTTACCCATGCAAGAGGTGCGGTAGGAGATGTTACAACCAATGCTGATATTGATTTCAGTGGTTCTATTACAAGTACTAGTCCTTATACAATTGCTGGCACTGTTGGTTCTATGACATGGACGCAGCAATGGACTTATGCTCCAGCCATTGTTGACGGAATCCTTCAATTTGGAAATTTCAATGATGGCGTAGTTGCTTTGCAAGGTAATGCAGTTGGTAATCGAGATGTTGTCACAATCAAATTTGATTTGGCTTTTGGCAAATTAAATGGCAAGCATGTTGGCTTCAAGTTTGTAGACAAAGATGGCAATGACATCCTGGAACAATGGTTTGATGCCTACAATGGTGACTTTGATGATGCTAATCCTCTTGGCTTGGATTGGGCATATATGTATCATGGAAGTAATACAGTGATACAGGAAAGATGTGTGAATTTTACCATAACATTAGATTATGCTGCACAGAAAATCACAACAAATACAACTTGTCTGTTGTCTGGCGCTGGCAAGTCAGCGACTACTGGAAAGTTCGAGGTAAGCATGCCAAGCAATGTGGGAACGATTGCACAGTTTGTTCTTGAGGGCAACATAAACAATGCTGCACGTTATGCAACATTAGATAATTTGAAAATAACAACAACTGAAGGTAATTACGAGGTTGAGCTTCCTGCTTATACTATAAATTATATCTATGGCAATAACACGATTAAAACAACCAATGGCAATTTAGCCGCTGGCACAAAGGTAGAAGCTGAAAATCCTATTGTAATTGATAATGTCAAGTATTTTGCAGCAGATGGTGCAACAACATCTTTGACGTTGTCTGATGATGCTGATAAAAATGTGTTGAATGTAAACCTGCGTGAGGCTGAAAACTACACATATAACGTGTATGCCGTTAATTCTTCTGGTGTTAAACTGCTGGAAGCGCCTATCGCTACAGCAACAAACATAGAGGGAGAAGGAAGCACACTAACGTGGAGTAAATATATTCAGGTTGATGACCAATGGTATGTAACCTCAGAGACATCGTTCCAAACTACGGTAAGCGAAAGTGGTACAAAAAATGTTGTGTTTGAAGAGTCTGACGTGACTTATTTCTATGAGATGGAGTCATTGGCACGCAACGGAGGCGCTTATCTCACAGAGACAGCCGAAACATATTCTAACGGTAGCCGTTTGCGCCTTTCAAGGGGTTCTACATATAGCACTCCAGCACTTAGTGGAGGTACATACGAATTGACTATTCCATGGCAGAATGGCAACAGTAGCGCAGCGGAGGTTTATGTCTATACAAAAGATGCTAACGGAAATCTGTCTGTTGTACTTGCAACCCTTGAAGCTACAGGTTCTACAACAAACACGTTTACAACGTCAATTGCTGTGCAAGAAGGCTATTCTGTCGCATTTAACGGCAACGAGGGCAGCGGCAACAACAATGCACGCATGGACTATATGACGCTGAAAAGGACAGGTGATGCTACCGAGCAGATCACCATCAACGAGATTGGTGTTTCTTCTTACGTAACAACTTATCCACTCGACTTCAGCAACCTCACTGGCCTGAAGGCTCTCATTGCAACAAGCGAGACAGAAGATCAGATCGTCATGACAAAGGTGACAGAGGTTCCTGCTAACACACCAATCATCGTACGTGGCACGGCAGGCACATACGACATCCCTGTAGGTACATGCACCGCACTGCCATCAACAAACCTGCTCAAAGGCTCTGCTACAGAGTCAATAAACGCCGGAGACGAGGAAGGCACAGTATATGCACTGAAAAAGGCCGACGGAGAATTCCACAAGGTAGCAGCAACAGTGACGATACCTGCAAAGATAGCATACTTCGTTTCTACAGCTACGACAGCAGGAGCCAAGGAAATAAAGAGCTACACCATCTTCGGCGAGGAAGAGACCGCTGTAAGCAGCGTCAATGCCGACACGGTGAAGGCCAACGTACGACTCTTCAACGTAGCAGGACAGCAGGTAGGCGCAGGCTACAAAGGACTTGTGATAGACGAGAACGGTAACAAATACATCAAATAAAAAAACACGGTTATGATAAAGAAAATATATACAGAGCCAACAGCAGACATTCTTGACCTCTCTGCACTCCCACTGCTCAGCGGCAGTCCGGTAGATGAGGGTGGCAACAACAAGAATAACGACGATATAACAGACCCAAGCGAACTGGGAGCCAAAGAAGGCTTCTGGGCCCTTGATGAGGAATAAAAGACCGTGAGGAATTGTCCGGTCAAGTTAAAAAGTGCGAAACATTAGGTAGTTTCGCACTTTTTTTGTACCTTTGCAACTTGAACGAAAAATAGAAAACGAAAATAAAAACAATTATAGAACAAAATGGCACAGCAAGAAGATGTATTTAAGAAGATAGTAAGCCACTGTAAGGAGTATGGCTTTGTGTTCCCATCAAGTGATATCTATGACGGACTGGGCGCAGTGTATGACTACGGTCAGAACGGTGTGGAGATGAAGAACAATATCAAGCAGTATTGGTGGCAGTCAATGGTATTGCTGCACGATAATATCGTGGGCATTGACTCGTCTATCTTCATGCATCCTACTATATGGAAGGCTTCAGGACACGTTGATGCTTTCAACGATCCTCTCATCGATAACCGTGACTCAAAGAAGCGTTACCGCGCCGACGTGCTCATAGAGGAGCAGATGGCAAAGTACGAAGACAAGATTGCCAAGGA
>Ga0310691_10005012_pt1 | contig 14672 bp, 9 predicted proteins | sample 176DNAGHGlowgp2_FD_203887 | JGI IMG/M metagenome (GOLD analysis project Ga0310691, IMG submission 203887) | Sheep rumen microbial communities from Palmerston North, Manawatu-Wanganui, New Zealand - 1766 DNA GHGlow gp2 (v2) (version 2) | ecosystem: Host-associated > Mammals > Digestive system >... | reverse complement strand
CCTTCAACGTGGCGTAGAGATAACCTTTCTCGTCCAGTTCCACATCGTCAAAACCTTCCCGTACGAGTTCTTTCTTCAGGTATTCTGCGAAAATCAGTTGTTTACTGGTACTCGGTACACTGTCGCTCTCCTCTGCTGACTGTGTATCAAACTTCGTGTAATTTAGGAATCGTTCAGTAATATCCATTTCGTCTTTAATTATTTACTAGCATCATAATTAAATGCAAAGATACGAATAAGCGAGCAAAATGCAAAAGAAAATCACGTTTTTCTTTTACAATTACCGTCAAATACAACAATATTATTTCGCAAAAACATATAACCATATAACATAATGTGGCTCAAATGCCCATGTACAAAGGGATTGAGCCATGTTACATGTTGCTCAAACATGTAACATACATATAACTTTTGTGTGAGAAGCATGTTATATGTATGTTATATGTTCAGCAAACATATAACATGCTTTAAAGCCTCTGTTTATCGGGGTTTGCGCCCTGTCATGTTATATGGTTATATGTTTTTGCGAAATTCTTTTTTTATTCAACACAAAGGTACAGAGATACAGAGCTTTTATTATTTCTCTGTGTCTTTGTATCTCAGTGTTTACCAAAATACTGCATGTGGGTTGCGAAGCCCTGGGCTCCAAAGGTCAAAGCCCCGGGCTCCGTGGGTCGAAGGTGCCGCCTCCGAGGGTCGAAGGTACGGGCTTCAAGACCCTTGGGGATAATCCCTAAGCCCCTTGGGAATATCTCCTATACCCCCTAAAAGATGCCTTGCATGACCCGTAGGAGGCATCGGAGTACCCCCATATCAGATATTAGCAAGCTTTTCTCTTTGAAACCTTTTTGCGGCTATCATAGACGGGAACTTGGTTCATTTGCTTATTTCTCTTTAAATTGTTACTTGTCTTCAATGACCTCAAAAGCCTTGGGAAGATTGCTGTATGATTCTCCCTCCGTTCCAAATGCCTGGGCACGTTGGATGGCTGTTTCAAGGCGGTGGTCTGCCAATAGGTCTGCCACCCATTTTTCTTTCGAGAGGAACTTCTCTTGTTTGGAGAAGTCGGGGATATACTTGTGCAGCACGTCAATCACATTGTCGGATGTTGCAAAATACCTGTTGGTGTTCAGATAGTGCAGTAGGAACCAGAACTCGATGGATGGCATACTGTCGCAGATGATAACGTCTTTACGGTCTTTATACTTCTGGCATAGCGCCTCGAACTTAGCACGCTCCGTAGGATTGTTGCGTGTGATGTCAGTATCGAAGACGCATACAGCAATACCTCGGTCTGCCAGAACTCTATCTACTTGCTTCTGAATCTCGTCTAATGACTGTTCGGTGAAGTTGCGAGGCTTGCAGGTATAGCGGTAGCCTTTGAGCCTACGAAGATTGGTGAAGTAGAAGCGTTCTGTTGCCCCCTCGCCTATAATCGTAATCTCAGGCTGCCTGAGTGATCTTTGTTGGGTCTTTCTTGCCATTTACAGTCCTCCTTACATGATGATGTTAGGCAATGCTCCAAACTGCCCGTTCATGTAGGCACGATGGATGGATGACAACTTGTTAAGCCCTCGGAACTCAACCAACGAGAACAGGTTGCTGTTGCCGTCCTTCCCTTTTTCCGTGAACCAGACGGAATCCTTGCCGAAGATGTCATCAATATCTCGCAGGATGGGGTCGTAGTGGGTGGTGACAATTAGTTGCGACTGGTTGTCTTTCTTGTTGACGAAGCGAGTGAGCATATACTCCATCAGATTCGGATGGATAGAGGCCTCCAACTCATCAACGCATAACAGCCCTTGGCATTTCAGTTGCGAGTAGATGATAGATTCCAGTTCCACCATACGAGTCGTACCGGCACTTTGGCTGTTCTCGGGCAGCACATAATCCTCTTCGCCTCGCTCCGTCTCCACCTTGTGTCCAAAGAGCGCAGCCATCTTCTTGATCTTGATGTCGGAGATGTTGAAGTCTGCCTCTTTCACAAAGTGCATGAGATACTCCTTGAACGTAGAATCCTCCGACAGCATGTTCTTGGTCGTGTCAGAGATAGCTGTGTCAGACCCATTGATGAGTGGCATCATGCGACTGTCTATCCAACGGCGCATATCGTCAAGGTAGGTTACAGCCACATTCACTTTCTTCAGCACTGCCAGGATAGACATGTTACGCAGACAGTTGACAGAGAGCGCATCAATCTCAGCCTGTGAGAGTTTGACTGCAGCAGGGTTGAAAGTCAGCTTCGATATGCCGTTGACATCCTCACGGGTAAAAACCTTGGTGGGGCGGTTGCTGAGATAGACATACATCACCTCGCTACACACCTTCTCAGGATTGACCACCAACTGGTACCAATAGCGTATGCCGTTGACGTAGAGTTTCACGTCAAACTCCGTGTCGTACTTCAATGCGTCAGGTTGCATCAAGAACGGCTGCACATCCGTACCCTCATCGTTCTTCATCGGAATCTTATTCCAGAACACCCGTAGGAAGTCGATGGCTTCAAGCAGGTTCGACTTGCCACTGGCGTTGGCACCCAGCACCACAGCGAAGCGTAGCAGCTGAACACCATCGGGCATGGTCACGACACTATTGTATTTGTCATTCCCTGATGTCTCGAAACTCAGTACCACCTCGTCACGAAACGACTTGAAGTTTTTTATCTTTAGTTCTTGTAGCATATCTAAGAGCGAAATTACGTCGCAAAGATACGAATAATTTTCGTTCGTTGACATCAAATCCGTCATAAAATCAAATTTTGTTTTTAAAATTAGCATGATTTAACCAAATTACGTGATTAAAATCTGGAAATTAACAATTTTGTAATGCCTTTGTCCTCTTACTTTCTCAATGGGGTAGGACAATGCACCCGGCATCTCCTCCAATGTTTTTAATTGCTTTTCACATAATTGTTATCCTTAATAAACGACTACAAAAGAACAACAAAAAAATAACTTTTCAAGAAAATATTAGAAAAAGTTAAAATTTTAACATTTCAAGGACTAACCAAAAGGCTATAAAAATAGAGGTAAAGTCGTTAAAAATAGCCAAATACGACAAAAATTGGCAGATTGTTTTGGTAAAACAGATAACAATTGAAAATAAATCACTACCTTTGTGGAATAAAGCTATAAGTATGGAAGATATAAACCGACTGAAAGTCGTATTGGTAGAGAAAAAGCGTACCTTTTGTAGGTGCAAACAAGGTAAATAAAGAAAATATGGCAAAGAAGATTATAAAAGAGAAAGCGATAGAAGAGGCGTTGTGGGAGTCTGCGAATAAACTGCGCGGCTCTGTAGAACCATCAGAATATAAGCACGTGGTGCTGAGTTTGATATTTCTGAAGTATGCCAACGATCGCTTTACGGAGCGACGCAATGAGTTGGCCGCTGAAGGTAAAGAGGCCTTCGCTGACAATCCCGTGTTCTATAATGCCAAGAACGTTTTTTATCTGGAACCCGAGAGCCGTTGGGATTTTCTGATTGAGAATGCCAAGCAAAACGATATTGCCATCAAAATAGACAAGGCATTGGCGAAAGTAGAGCAGAGCAACCCTACGCTTAAGGGTGCCTTGCCCAGCAATTACTATGCAGGATTGTCTCTTGATCGTACTAAACTCGCTGCATTGCTTGATGAAATCAATAAGATTGATACGCTGAAAGACCCAGAGAACGATCTTATAGGTCGTGTATATGAATACTTCCTTGGTAAGTTTGCCATTGCTGAAGGTAAAGGCAAGGGTGAATACTATACGCCGAAGACTATCGTCAACCTTATTGCCGAGATGATTGAACCTTATCGTGGTAAGATTTATGACCCTTGTTGTGGTTCTGGCGGTATGTTTGTTCAGAGTATGAAGTTCATTGAGGCGCATCACGGTAATAAGCGTGATATCTCTGTCTATGGACAAGAATATACCAATACCACCTACAAACTGGCGAAGATGAACCTTGCCATTCGTGGCATTGCCTGTAACCTGGGTGAGATGGCTGCCGATACGTTCCACAACGATCAGCACAAAGACCTGAAGGCAGACTTCATTATGGCTAATCCTCCATTCAACCAGAAAGCGTGGCGTGCTGAGAACGAATTGAAGGATGACCCGCGATGGGCAGGTTACGACGTGCCTCCTACAAGTAATGCCAACTATGGTTGGATTCTGAATATCGTCTCTAAACTCTCTGCTAATGGAACAGCAGGCTTCCTTCTTGCCAATGGTGCTTTGAGTGGCGACGGCACAGAACTGGAAATCCGCAAGCAACTGCTGAAGAATAAACTTGTGGAGGCAATTGTTATTCTGCCACGCAACATGTTCTATTCTACGGACATCAGCGTGACCCTTTGGATTCTGAACAATAACAAGAAGGCCCGCACGGTGGAGCGAAACGGCAAGATGGTTCGCTATCGTAATCGTGAAGACGAGGTGCTGTTCATCGACTTGCGCCAGTGGGGAGAGCCTTTCGAGAAGAAATACATCCAGTTCTCTACGGAGCAGATACAGCAGATAGCCGAGAACTTCCACAACTGGCAGCGTGTAGGCTACGAACAGACCTATCACAATGAGCCCGAATACTGCTACTCTGCCACTCTCGCCGAGATAGAGAAGAAAGGCTGGAGTCTTGTACCCAGCAAATACATCGAGTTTCGCAACCGTGATGAGCAGATAGACTTCGACACCAAAATGAAGCAACTGCAAGCTGATATGCGCGACCTCTTGCAGCAGGAAGAAGAGAGCAAACAGCAGTTGAAAGACCTCTTTGAGAAGTTAGGATATAGTTTGTAATTCTTTCCAATGTTTAAAGAATTGGAAAGAAATGGAAAGAATGAAATATGGAATATAAACGTTTAGGCGACTATATCAGAGAGGTGAATGTACGTAATCGGGATTTGAAGGTTACGAAGCTTGTCGGTCTAACGATTGACAAGGCTTTCATTCCGTCGGTAGCAAATGTCATCGGCACAGACCTTTCTAACTATAAGGTTATCCGGAAGGAGCAATTTGCTTGCAGTTTGATGCAGGTAAGCCGTGACGGGAAAATGCCTGTTGCCATGTTTGAGGAAAACGAGGCTATTATGTCGCCTGCTTATCCCATGTTTGAGGTTATAGATAAGACAGCGTTGATGCCTCAATATCTGATGATGTGGTTCTCTCGTAGCGAGTTTGACCGTGAAGCCAGTTACTATGCTGTAGGTGGTGTTCGTGGCAGTCTGACTTGGGAAGACTTTTGCAATATGCAGCTCCCCATCCCCTCTGTCACTCGCCAACGTGAAATCGTATCAGAATACGAAACGCTGACCAACCGCATCCGTCTCAACAATCAAATGATTCAGCACCTCGAAGCCACCGCCCAAGCCCTCTACCGCAAAACCTTCGTCGATAACATCGACAAAGAAAACCTCCCCGAAGGCTGGAGAATGGGAACACTGGAAGAGGTTGCATATTATGTGGATGAAAAGATGTCGTTGGCTAATATTGATGAAACTGCTTATATTGCCACTGAAAACATGCTGAAGGATAAAAAAGGAATTGTCATTTCAGCGAACAAACCAGAAGAAGGTAGAGGAACAAAGTTTGCAATTGATGATGTGCTTGTTTCAAATATTCGTCCTTATTTCAAGAAGATATGGAGAGCGTCTTTCAATGGTGTATCGTCAAACGATGTATTGTGTTTTAGAGCCAAAAATGAATTTAATACTTCAATGCTATATTATACGATTGAACAAGACGGCTTCTTTGATTATGTAATGGCTGGTAGCAATGGCGTAAAAATGCCAAGGGGGGATAAGAAATGGATTATGAATTATCCTGTAATTATACCATCAAAGAATGGTGTCAAAGAATATGAAAAGGCTACGACATGCATACATATACAAAGTGTTTGTCGTAAACAAGAAAACGAGAAATTAACAGAATTACAGTCTTTGCTTTTGGCGAAGATGGGGCAATAAAAGTTATAACTATGATATTAGAAACTGCAGCAATTGCATCGGCCGCAAAGCCTTTAGTAGAGAAAATGGTAGTTGAATTAATTACTCCTAAAATAACTCAATTTGCAGGATGGTGCAAAGGTAAATATAAGAAGAATATGATTCCTACAGCGGAACATTTTCAGGAGTATTTAGAACGTTCTTATGTTAAATATAGTATTGTTAATACTTTGGTATTTCATAATTCCCAACGGTTATTAAAAGAGATTTACGTAGCCCAGACAATAGTCAAAGAGCATCAATCTGAGGGCGACAATGAGACCGCCAAAATTGACAGATTACCAGTATCATTGATAGAGAAGTATAAAAAGATACTAATCACCGATACGGCTGGTATGGGAAAGTCAACCATTATGAAAAGAATGTTTATTGACTTAATTGACAATGGACTAAACCTTGTTGGTATCCCAGTTTATATAGAACTTAATAAAATAAATAAGGAGAATACAATTCTTGATGAAATTCAAGAGGCGTTAAGTTCTTTATCTAAACAATTTGATAATGAATTACTTTTAAAGTTTATACAAACTGGAGGATTTATATTCTTCTTGGATGGTTTTGATGAAATATCAATATCCGACAAGAGTGAGGTGACTAACGATATTCAAAAATTTATTTCTAAAGCAGGAACAAATAATTATTATATTTTGACGTCACGGTCCGAAAGTAGTTTGTCAAGTTTTGGAGACTTTCAATCATTTACTATTCAACCACTTACAAAAGAAGAGTCATTTGAATTGCTAAAAAAGTATGATACGGGTGAGAATAAAGAATTGTCGGAAAAACTTATAGATTTACTCAAATCTGGACAATACAACTCTATAAATGAATATTTAGAGAATCCATTGTTAGTTTCTTTGTTATTTACTGCATATGATTATAAGAGGTCTATACCTTTCGAAAAGCATCGGTTTTATGCTGAGGTTTTTGAGGCATATTTTGAAAAGCATGATAACACAAAACCTATGAGAAATCGTGATAAACTTTCAGGCTTGAATTATGACGGCTTTGATAGGGTTTTGAGACGAATTGGCTTTTTATGTTTAGCAAAAATAGGAGTAAAATTTAATCGAGACACTATTATTAATGCCATTATTAATGCAAGAGAGTTTTGTGAAAATTTAAAGTTTTCAGAATCTGCTTTTTTAGAGGATCTGCTATCAGCAGTCCCTCTTTTCTGTCATGATGGAAATGATTATAAATGGGTACACAAATCATTACTTGAGTATTTTGCAGCTCGATACATAGCCGTTGATGCGAAAGATAATCAAAATACGATTTTATCAAAAATATATAATAGTAAACATATCGAGAGGTATATAAATATGCTAGACATTTATTATGATATTGATTATAATGGATTTAATAAAAATATTAGATATCCTTTTTGCAAGGATTTTGTCAACTATTATGATTCAATAAATTTTGATAATAAAATAATCACAAAACAATTAGTAGATGAACGTATATCAAAGCTGTTTCTTTGTCGTCCTATAGTTATTAGATTATCGGAGAAGTCTTTTGACGACTTTGTTAAAGTACTTGGTAATAGAAAAGAGGAAGATTATATATATAAAGTCTTTGGAGTAAACAATAAGGATAATAGCTCTGGTTATTCACATTCTGGGTTTTCTTTGACAATGCCTAATAATATTTTAGAGGTTTACTATACTTCTTCATTAACAGATATCTCGTTGTTATTGTTTAATCATTCAAAAGATTTGTTTTTTGAAAATGTGCCTGTAAAATTACCTGAAATAGCAAAGCTAGTTGATGACTATTTAGAATGTGATAAGGTATATGAAATAGGAATAAACACTGGGGATTGTTGCAATGAATGTTTTTCTTTGTTCAACAAACTGATTGGCAATCCATCAAGATATTTAAAGGCACAGAAAAATTTAAGTATAGACTATTTGGCATGCAAAAAGGTTGTAGATGAGTATGAGAAGAAAATCGCCACTGAAGATTTCGATTCATTAGATGATTTATAAAACTATTTCTCATATCAACTTTAATGAACATACGCTGGAGGTGGCCATCATGGAACTGTTTGAGCAACATATTAAGTGTCAAGGAGAGTAAGTAAGTATGAAGGAAGGATATTTGGATTTTGAGGAATACATCCGGCAGGGTGAGCCTGACAAGAAGGAAAAGGCTTCCATCTGGCGGACAGCTATCGGCTTGCAAGCAGTTGATGGTCTGAAGACATCAGACTATCTGAAGGATACTGCCCGCAAACATATCGAAGGGGAAATCGACATTGACGAGGCACGGGAACTGATAAAGACATATTATCAGTCGAAAACGAAACGTGAACCCGACGATGATGACAAACAGGAAGCCGATAAGGTGTCTGCAAACATTACCAAGATTCTTTCTTCTGAGGCATTGGATTTCAGCACAAAAGGCTACATCGCTCTGCATCGGAGAATCTTTGAGGGAGTATTCAAACATGCAGGACGAGTGCGCGACTATGATATCACAAAAAAGGAATGGGTGCTGAACTATGACACAGTGCATTATCTGAATTGGGAGGACTTGCGCAGGGCGTTGGACCATGATATAGAACAGGAACGCAGTTTTAGTTATAAAAGCGTTTCCTCCGATGAACTGATTGCCCATGTTACTCGCTTTGTTTCTGGAATATGGCAAATACATGCCTTTGGCGAAGGTAACACTCGGACGACGGCGGTGTTTACTATTCTGTATCTACGTGACATTGGTTTCAAGGTGGAGAACGACATGTTTGCAGACCATTCATGGTATTTCCGCAATGCTCTGGTGCGGGCTAATTATCGCAGTGCTGTGGAGGGCATTGATTACAGCCCACAGTATTTGGAACGCTTCTTCCGCAATCTGCTATTGGGTGAGCAATGGGATTTGCGTAACCGCTATTTGCATATTCATCCAACGACAGAATGGAGTGTGCAGCCAAATCTTGCAGACCCTACAAGTACTCAACAAGTACCCGAACAAGTACCCGAACAAGTACCCGAACAAGTGGCGGATTTGCTTCATACTAATAACACATTGGTTATTGACCTCATCAAGAAGATTGGTAATGAATCCGTCTCGATTTCTCAACTGATGAAATCGTTAGAATTGAAGCACAGACCAAATTTTTTGGAGTATCACCTGAATCCTGCCATGAAGGAAGGATATGTAAGAATGCTTTATCCACAATCTCCTCGGCATCCACGGCAGAAGTATCTGCTGACAATGAAAGGTATGGCTCTATACAATGAATTAATAAAAAAAGAATAATGCCTATGTCACACTTTAACGAACATACGCTGGAGATGGCCATCATGGAACTGTTTGAGCAACAGGGCTACAGTTACGTGAATGGCGAGACGATACACAAAGAACAGACGGAGGGGCTGCTGCGTGATGACTTGCGGATGTATCTGATGGATAGATATGCCGAGGAAGGCATTACGCCCTTAGAGGTGGAGCGAGTCATGGCGAAGTTGACGGCAGACAATGGTGCTCCGCTTTATGAGCAGAATGTACAGACGTATCGACTGATGACGGAGGGCTTCGCCATCAAGCGTGAGGATGCCTCGTTGCCAGACTTGTTCGTTGAAGTGATAGACTTTAAGGATGTTGACCGCAATATTTTCAAAATTGTCAACCAATTGGAGATAAAGGGGCTTGAGCGACGTATCCCTGATGGCATCGTCTATGTGAATGGTCTGCCGGTAGTGGTGCTGGAGTTCAAAAGTGCCGTGAAGGAAGACACCACTATCATGAATGCTTATACGCAGTTGACGGTTCGATATCGTAGGGATATTCCTGAGTTGTTTCGCTATAATGCTTTCGTGGTCATCAGCGATGGTGTGAATAATAAATATGGCACGCTGTTCACACCTTACGAGTTCTTCTATGCCTGGCGCAAAGTGGAGCGTACAGATAAAGCAAATGACGGCATAGACTCCCTGCATACCATGATGGCAGGATTGTTCCGACGGGATAGGCTGCTGAGTGTAATGAAGGACTTCGTATTCTTCCCCGACTCTTCGAAAAGTGAACGGAAGATTGTCTGCCGTTATCCGCAGTTCTTCGCCACACACAGGCTTTACGAAAACATCTTGGAGCACTCGCATATCAACCTGCATGGTGATGGAAAGGGTGGCACATATTTTGGAGCAACAGGCTGTGGCAAGAGCCTGACTATGCTATTCCTTACAAGAATATTGATGCGCAGCCGACATCTGGCAAGTCCTACCATCGTATTGATAACCGACCGCACAGATTTGGACGACCAGTTGTCTGCACAGTTCGTGAATGCCAAGCAGTTCATCGGTGATGAGGCGGTGGTGAATGTGGAGACACGCGAAGAGTTAGGCAAGAAGTTGAGAGGACGAAAGAGCGGAGGCGTGTTCTTGACAACTATCCAAAAGTTCAGCGAGGACATCAACCTATTGTCTGACCGAGCCAATATCATCTGCATATCCGACGAAGCCCACCGTTCGCAGACGAATGTGGAACAGAACGTGACCATTACCGATAAGGGCGTGAAGCGTAGCTATGGCTTCGCCAAGTATCTGCATGACTCGCTACCAAATGCTACCTACGTGGGCTTCACGGGAACACCTATTGATGCCACGATAGATGTGTTTGGCGATGTGGTGGACAGTTACACGATGACTGAATCGGTAGCTGACGGCATCACTCGTCGCATCGTTTATGAAGGAAGAGCCGCCAAGGTGTTTGCCGACCACAAACAACTGGAGGCGATAGAGGCATACTATAAGCAATGTGAAGAACAAGGTGCCAATGAATACCAGATTGAGGAAAGCAAGAAAGCGGTGACACAGATGAACAAGATTCTGGGTGATCCGAACCGATTGGCAGTGGTGGCACGGGACTTCATAGAGCACTACGAAAAGCGAATAGAGGAAGGAAGCACCGTTTGCGGTAAGGCGATGTTCGTTTGCTCCAGTCGCGAAATTGCCTATGACCTGTATAAACAGATTATTGCCTTGCGCCCCGAATGGGAAGAGAAAATTGGCTCTGAAGACCAGACACCAGTAGAGCGCATCCGATTGGTGATGACTCGTGAGAAGGATGATGATCCGAAACTTCGTGAATTGATTGGTTCGGACGAAGACAGAAAAGCACTTGATGTGCTGTTTAAGAATCCAGACTCTAACTTCAAGATTGCTATCGTCGTGTCTATGTGGATAACAGGCTTTGACGTGCCTTGTCTTGACACGATGTATATTGACAAGCCATTACAGAAGCATACGTTGGTACAGACCATTTCGAGGGTGAACCGTGTGTATGAGGGTAAGGATAAAGGACTAGTGGTTGACTACATCGGCATTAAAAGCAATATGAATAATGCGCTGAAACAGTATGCCGGTGGTGGTGACATGGGTGATAACGTGGAAACCATCGAGCAGAGTGTGACCATGGTGAAAGATGAGTTGGATATCTTGCGCAGGATGTTCCATACCTTCGATTACAGCAAATTTTCTACGGGAACACCGCTGGAACAGTTGGAATGTTTGAAACATGCGGCAGAATTCGTGCAGGCTACGGAGAAATCTCAAAACCTGTTTATGGGGCATGCCAAGAAACTGAAATCTGCCTTCAACCTCTGTTCTAATCATGAGGCAATCAGCGATAAGGATCGTGAGGACATCCATTTCTTTACAGGTGTACGGTCAATCATCTACAAACTGACAAAGGGAGATGCTCCCGATGCCTCGCAGATGAATCGCAAGGTGAGCCAGATGATAGCAGAAGCCTTGAAGTCGGATGGAGTGGAAGAGGTAGCTCAGGTAAATGCGAATACAAAGGACCTGGACTTGCTGAGTGAAGACTACATGACGAGGTTGGAGAAACTGAAGTTACCCAATACAAAGGTGAAACTGATGGAGAAACTGCTTCGGACGGTTATCACCGATTTCAAGAAGGTCAATAAGATGAAGGGTGTAGATTTCACCAAGCGCCTGAATGCGTTGGTGCAGCGATATAATGACCGTAGCGACAATGCCGTGTTTGCCGAAGAGGTGCTCAATGAGGTTGCCAAGCAGATGGCAGAACTGCTGAAGGAGGTAAACAAAGAGAAGAAGTCGTTCAAGGACTTAGGCATCACCTATGAGGAAAAGGCTTTCTACGATATTCTGAAAGAGATTGCCCATAAGTTCGGCTTTGAATACCCAGAAGACAAACTGCTGACATTGGCAGCTGCCGTAAAGAAGATGGTGGATGACAAGTCGAAATATACTGATTGGGCTAATCGTTCAGACATCAAGGCAGAATTGCAGATGGACTTGATTTTGATATTGGCAGAACATGGTTATCCTCCTGTACCGCAGGATGAAGTCTTTAAGGAAATCTTTGAGCAGGCGGAGAACTTTAAGAAATATGAGCAGGAAGATGATTTAAAAGAGAATGCGCCTTTTAATCTTTACAAACTAGAGAATGTTGAGGATGACCATGATGTACGCAATCTCATCTTCAATCGTCTGCACATGGATGTTTCTGTTAGCGATGGTGAATTGCAACGCGAGGTTATCGAACTCTATGGTGAGCGCTATCCGGATATGTCGCTAAATGACTGGCGCCATATTATTGAGGCATATACACCGATGATAAGAGAGACTGTTCTGTCAAAGGCTAAAGAAGTGTCGATGCAATCTGAACAGTTAAGTATGGCTGCCGAATCTCTCGAAGAACCAAATAAAGACGAGTAATGAATAGGATAGTACTTATAGGCAACGGCTTCGACTTGGCACATGGTGGAGATAGAGGAGATGGCGCAACTGAATAACGGTGGCTATCGACAAGTAAAATCCATCAGACTGTCAAGAACTGCCTGTGTGGCAATAGCCTTGAACGCTGACCAGAAGAAACCTATTGTGAAAGCTGCAAAGGAATATTTCACCAGTAAGATGAACGCTCAGGAGCTGGCTACAAGCGTTGAGGGTAACGTTTTGATATATCGTTCGAGTACAGGAAAAGTGAATGTGAACGTGCTTTTCAGTCAGGAAACCTTTTGGCTGTCCCAGAAACGAATGTCTGAGTTGTTCAACGTTGCACTTTCAACGATTAACTATCATCTGACTCAGATTGACGAGAGTGGTGAAGTGCAATTGTCCACAGCAATTCGAAAAATTCGAATTCCGTCGGACAATTGCGATGAACAGGGCGTTCTGCTGTATACCCAATCCCCACACCAAGTATAAAAGTGTGGGGATTTGGTTTTTGAACACCTTGTCAAGCAACTTGAAGTTGTTGCCGTTTCCTCATAAAGATTTTCCACCGAGGCATCGCAAATCAAATGGAGGCTCCAATTGACATGAAAACAGGCTTTAATCGGCATGAAAAAAGGCTCCAAAGAGTTAAAAAGCAAGCTTTTCTCTTTGAAACCTTTCAATCTTTCGTGATCCCGTTGGGATTCAAACCCAAGACCTTCAGAACCGGAATCTGACGCTCTATTCAGCTAAGCTACGGGACCAAATGGTTTGCAAAGTTACGCAAAAACGAGAAGATGACCAAATTTTATGGTATTTATTTTCGTTTTCTGTACAAAGTGAAAGGAAATAATAAAATTTTGTGTCATTTTGCAAAATAATTTAGATTTTTCCTTGCAGATTAGTTTAAAAGTAGTACCTTTGCAGTCGCAAAATAACACATATACAAATTATGAGTCAACTGATTAAACCCATCGGATATCAGTCCCTGCTGGATATGAAACAAACTGAGCAGGGGATTAAATTGATTAAGGAGTTCTTCCAACAGAATATATCGACGGAACTGCGCTTACGCCGTGTCACTGCCCCTTTGTTCGTACTCAAGGGACTGGGTATCAATGATGACCTGAATGGTGTGGAGCGTGCTGTCTCTTTTCCCATCAAGGACTTAGGGGATGCTCGTGCCGAGGTGGTTCACTCCCTGGCGAAATGGAAGCGTCTCTCTCTTGCCGAGTATAAGATAGAGCCGGGCTATGGTATCTATACCGATATGAACGCTATTCGTGCGGATGAGGAACTGGATAATCTCCACTCTTTGTATGTCGACCAGTGGGACTGGGAGGCGGTCATCACGAAAGAGCAGCGTACAGTGGCTTATCTGAAGAATGTGGTGGAACGTATCTATGCGGCAATCCGTCGTACGGAGTATCTGACCTGTGAGACCTATCCGCAGATCAAGCCTTTCTTGCCGGAGAAGATTACGTTTATCCATGCCGAGGAACTGTTGAAGATGTATCCCGACAAGTCGCCTAAAGAGCGTGAGGATGCTATCTGTGAGGCTTATGGTGCCGTGTTTATCATCGGTATTGGTGGTAAGTTGTCGAATGGTGAGAAGCATGATGGTCGTGCTCCAGATTATGACGACTGGTCAACAGTTGGTGAGAATGGACTTGCTGGGCTGAATGGTGATATTCTTATCTGGTATCCAGTATTAGAGCGTTCTTTCGAACTCTCCTCAATGGGTATCCGTGTGGATAAGGAGTCTTTGCTTCGACAGTTGAGACTGGAGGGCAAAGAGGATCGTGAGGGGCTTTATTTCCACCAGAAACTGCTCAATGGGGAGTTACCTTTGAGTATTGGTGGTGGAATAGGGCAGAGCCGTCTGTGTATGGTGCTCCTTCATAAAGGGCATATCGGTGAGATACAGGCTTCTATCTGGCCGGATGATATGCGGAAGGAATGTAAGAAGTTGG
>Ga0310691_10005010_pt1 | contig 14675 bp, 12 predicted proteins | sample 176DNAGHGlowgp2_FD_203887 | JGI IMG/M metagenome (GOLD analysis project Ga0310691, IMG submission 203887) | Sheep rumen microbial communities from Palmerston North, Manawatu-Wanganui, New Zealand - 1766 DNA GHGlow gp2 (v2) (version 2) | ecosystem: Host-associated > Mammals > Digestive system >... | reverse complement strand
GACAACAATTCGAAGCTGAAATTACTAGAGTAGAAGAATATGGAGTTTTCGTGAAATTGCCTAAGGGTAAATTAGGACTTTGTCATGTATCAAATATGTGAGAAAAATTCCCAGAATGAATTACTCACCACTTCAAAGTTGGAGAAAAATTAAAATGTGTAATTTCATCAATCTGAGCCGATGGTAAAATCGCAGTTAAGAGATTAAAATAATAATCTGTGAAATAATAAAAAGCTGACCTCTTTAGTCAGCTTTTTTGGTAATTTTACTTTTTTCTTCGTGAATGTTTTAATTTTAAATTACTCTTCTACAACCAATTCCTCAAATTTCAAATTCGTTGAGAAGTCATACCATGCACCATCATTCATCTGAACGATAAATTTCTTGTCTAATCTAGGATAAACAACTATTCACTGAGCCCATGATTTTTCAACACTTCAATCACACTCATATATTCTTACTGATGGAGAAACTTCCAAATTTTCTTTATCTGAATATTTAATCACATTTATAACATAAGAACATTTTACATCATCTCTACCAAAATTTTCTTTCACAGAACTAACAGAATATGAAATATTTGAAGATGGAAACTTTAATGTGTATCCTCATCTTGATGACTTATATTCAAGTCATTCCTCTTTTATTGGGAACTGCGGGACATTAGTATCAAGTGATGTAGCAGAAATTGGTGCTTCTACTATGTTTCAAGTTGTTTCTGAATTTAATTCTTCAGTACTTCATGTTTCATTTGAAATTACAACAGCATCTCATATAGTGAGACTTTGTAATTTTCATTTTTCAGGCAGGCTAAAATCAACCAAAATCTGGCATGTCATTTGTTTTTCCATTCCATCTCATGAAACTGTTACAATCAATCATTCTTGTTTTAAATTTATTTCAGAATTAGCTATCTTTTGCATTTTCTCTCATGATCCTTGGCAAATAGATGCGGCACGAGATTTTATCCATTCGTTTATATTTTTTTCATTCGCAAATTTTATCAAATCCTTGAGTTCAAATACTACATCATCTGATACATCATTGATAAATATTCACCATCGGTTTCAATTTGATACAAACCAAGATTGAGCTTCACTCATCTTATAGTACACATCTCATTCTGAAGTCACAAAGCTTTGTGCATTATTGTTTGCAAATGCTTCATTTAATCCTTTACAATTTTTATTTGGATCTGATGGATTACAGCGGAAATAATTTAGCACTATCTCCTTTTCTGTTTCTATATTTTGGATGTGAATTTCTCCATTTTCTCATTCATTAAGTAGAACGTATTCATCAAAGAAATTTGGTAAAAACTGAATTCATGCTCATAAAATATACACTCCTCAATTTTCATCCAAAACTATATTAGCATCATCTTTTGATGATGCTAATGCCCCAGATATGATCAAAACCTTTACAATTGGATTTCACTGGAAGAATTTTTCAACTATTCCAGTAAGCTGAACAAATCCAGCATAATCAGAAAGATTTGTTCACGATTCTGATCTTAGTCAAATTTTCCCATAATTTACGTCATCAACAGTATAAGAATATATAGCAGGATTCCCTTCTATTTTAATTTCTCACTGTAGATAAACTTGTTCTCATAATGAAAAATTAATATTTTGAGAATTTTCAGAATTGTAACCATCTAAATTAGCTGGAGCTCGAAATAACTTTCGCAATATTAATCATAACACTAATAGAATAATTATAACGAATACCCAAACTCGAATATGCGAAGTTTTCCTTTTTCTAGAAAAAGGTCTATTCCCTGACATTTTCTTCTGAAAAAAATCTGTTCTATTGTCCATCTAATACAATAAAAAACTAAAATTTAGTTGTTGTAGTATAAAAAATTGAGATACTTTTGCAATCTAAGATATTTTTTCCAATTAATAACTAATATTTCTAATTCATAGAAAAGCATTCCTTGTAATTAAATTTTAAATGAAAGTGTTTATATTTAACACATATCTGATGTAATATTTTTTATATTGTCAAAGTATTTAACAAAAATTCAACTTCTCTGTCAAATCTTTTTTTATATTGAGGTATATTTTGGCTTGTTTTATTATTATAAATTCCTAGTTATATTAAGATGTTTCGACTAAAATTTTATCAATTGAGGTTGTGATGGTAGCGACTAAAAACGCTTGAAAAACAAGTAAAAATTCAGCAGTAAAAACTTCAAAAAAAGAAGCTATTTCTGAAGTTATTACAGGAAAGGATGTTGAGAAACATGATTCAAACGTTTCTATCCTTACAAAAACTACTGGTCCAAAAGTTGTGATTCAATCTGAGAATCTTAAACCTTCCACGATACACTCTAGTCAAAGCATCCGTAGACACAGAGTTTTGAAGTCTGTTTTTATGGTGGTAATGGGTATAATTATTCTAATAACATTTTTCTTATCTCTAAAGACATATAATACTGTTAATGAATTATACCAGTTATTCAGTTATTAATTTGGTATCAAATCTTTGATATACAACCATTTTATTTTTTATTTTTATACACTATGACAAAAAAAGAAGAAAACATTGAATCTTGCAAATGCGGAGGAAATTGCTGCTGCGGTAAGATTTGGCTAATTTTATTAACTCTTATTGGAGCTGTTGCTGCAATAGTTGCATGTATTTATTCTTGCAAAGCATTTAATACTGCTAGAGATGCTTACAATGTAAATGTTCTTTCAGCTGGTTGAATAGAGAACCTTGAAAAAATGAATGATTTATACAGAAGTGAAGCTTATGTAAAATATGCAACTGAACAAACTGATGGATACGTAAATAGCTTCTTATCTCAATTTGGTTCATCTGAATGAGAAAACGATGCTAATAATACAGATGTTGCAAACACTGAAAACAATTCATCTTTAGATTCATTAAAGAATATAGCTGTTGAACTTGGAACTGACGAAACAGCTTTACAAACTTGTATAGATGAATCTAGATATACAGGTGCTGTTAACGAAATGATGAATCAAGGAAGTCAACTATTCGGAGTTACTGGAACTCCTGGAAATGTAATTATCGATAGAGAAAATGGAAATTATATTTTAGTTGCTGGTGCTTATCCTGTTGAAGATTTCGTTAATGCAATTAATGAATACAAAAACGGTGCTGAAAATTATGTTGCATGAGGTGATGAAGTAAAGAATGTAGTTGAAGAAATGCTTGCTCATGCTCCAGTTCGTGGAGATGAAAATGCTAGATTCACTATAGTTGAATATACAGAATTACTTTGTCCTTTCTGTCAGAGACATTCTCAGGCTGGAACAATTAATGCTGTAATTGAACAATTCTCTGGAGAAGTTAATTCTATTTCTAGACATTTTATCATTCATGGAGATGAAGCTTTACAATTAGCTTCTGCTATGGAATGTGTAGCTGAATTAAATCCAAGTGTATACTATGAGACTTTTGAAAAAGCTTTCGAAGGATTATAATATACTAACAAAAACTTAACATAATCAGAAAACAAAAAATTCTGAGAAAAAAGAAGACTCTGTAGTAATACAGAGTTTTTCTTAAATTTGATTTTTGATAGAAAATATGTAGGAATAAATTTATGAAAACAATCGAACAACTTTATAATGGATTCTATTTGAATGAAAAGAGTGCAAACTCTCAAATTTCTAATTGAAAAATGCCTTTACGAATTGCTCCTTTAAAAAAAGTAAAAAATTATGAAAAATTAGAGATTGATGATGATCATTTTGCTTTTGCAGAAAAGAATAGATTCTGAGAAATAGAATATTTTCATGGATTAAAAAATTTTTTGTTAATTGAAAAATCAGGTTTTCCACCTGTTTTCATTTTTGATAATCATAATCATGCAATTGTTTTTCGATACAATATTATATATAATAATGAATTTAAAAATTTTGAATTAATTCATATTGATCAGCATTCTGACTGTTGGGGAAATAAAAATCATTTGAAAATAAATTTAAATGAAAATGAATTAGAGAAAGTCTTCAATTTTGCTAATGAGAGATGCAATGTATGAAATTTCATTCCTCCTGCTATTGAAAGCTGAATGATTTCAGATTTATTTCAGGTTCGTTCAATTATAGCTCTACAAAATTTGAAAACACACAAAAATCAGATTTTTATTTTGGATATTGATTTAGATTTTTGTCTAGATTGAATTGAAAAAGATAAAGTAAACTATGATGCTGTAAAGGTATTAAAAAACAAATTTGATAAAATATGAAAAAATGCTTTATGAATTACTATTGCCACTAGTCCTTATTTTCTAGATCAACAAAAAGCTATTGAAATTATAAATGAGATAATTTTTTAGAGATTAGTTAATAATTTGTAAATATTGTATAATTATGTTTTATTTCTGGCCTCATGCACGAATTACAATATTTTGACCACAAATATTGTATATCTGTATAAACTTTTTGTGTACAGTATGTATAAATATTTTAGTGATTAATTTTTGTAATATAAAAAGGGCTATTATTTATAAAATAGCCCCATACATTTTTTTATTTTTTACCTTTTTTCTTTAATTTCTTTTCGATTTCAGCAACTGCTAATCTAGTCTTAATCATTGTATCTGGATTCAAAGACATTGATTCGATTCCACATTCTACCAAGAATTTGGCAAATTCTGGATAGTCTGATGGAGCCTGTCCACAGATTCCGATATATTTTCATTTAGCTGTAGCTACTTCGATGACTTTTTTAATCATCTTTTTGATAGCTTCATTATTTTCATCATAGATATCTGAAACTAATTCTGAATCTCTATCTACTCATAGAATCAATTGAGTAAGATCGTTTGAACCGATACTAAATCCATCAAATACTTCCAAGAATTCTTCAGCAAGAATTACATTTGAAGGGATTTCACACATTCACATGACTTTGAGTCCGTGTTTTCATTGCTTTAATCCGAATGAAGCCATAGTTTTGATTACTTTTTTAGCTTCATCTACAGTTCTTGGAAATGGAATCATAACATCTAGATTATCTAATCCCATTTCTTCTCTAACTTTAAGTACTGCTTTACATTCTAGTCCGAAGGCTTCCTTATATTTTTCTGAGTAGTATCTAGAAGCTCATCTCCATCCAATCATTGGATTATCTTCCTTTGGCTCGAATTGAGCACCTCCAATGAGGTTTGCATATTCATTAGATTTGAAGTCTGAAAGTCTGAGAATTACTCTCTTTGGATAGAATGCTGCAGCGATAGTAGCCACTCATTCAGCTAGTTTATCGATGAAATAATCAGCTTTATCTTTGTATCCAACTGTCAAATCAGCGATTTGCTTTTTAACATTAGCATCTTTTAATTCGTTGAAATGTAGGAGAGCTAATGGATGCACTTTAATATAAGAATTGATAATAAACTCTTCTCTGGCTAATCCAACTCCATCATTAGGAATAAAACTTTCTTCAAAAGCCTGATCAGGAGAACCTACATTCATAGTGATGTGAGTTTTTGTTTCAGGTAGTTTTGCGATATTAATTTCATTAATTTTGAAAGGTAGTTTTCCTTTATAAACGATACCTGCACTTCCTCCACTACAGTCTACTGTAATATCTTTCCCTTGAGGAATAACTTCAGTTCCGTTATTAGTTCCTACTACACATGGAATTCCTAGTTCACGAGAAATGATAGCAGCATGACATGTTCTACCTCATCTATTTGTTACGATAGCAGAAGCGATTTTCATGATAGGTTCCCAGTCAGGATCTGTCATATCAGTAACTAAAACTTCACCTTTTTTAAATTTATTAATATCTGCTACATCTTTGATAACATTAGCTTTTCCAGATCCGATTTTTTCTCATACAGATCTACCTTGAATAAGAATTTCACCTTTCTTTTCGAGTTCGTAAGTTTTTAGAACTGACATATCTGTATTTGAGTGAACAGTTTCAGGTCTAGCCTGAACGATGAATAATTCTCCAGTTTTACCATCTTTAGCCCATTCTGTATCCATAGGACAGAATTTTCATTTCTTTTGAGAATAATGGTCTTCGATGATAAGTACTTGTTTTGCTAGATTGATAACTTCGTCATCTGTAAGAGTCATCTTTTTTCTGTCAGCTTCAGGTACTGAAATATTTTTAGTAGGAGCCACTCCAGAATTTGAATAAATCATTTTGATAGCTTTTTCTCCAACTTTTTTTGAAAGGATAGCTTTTTTTCCTTTTCTAAGAGATGGTTTGAAAATGTACCATTCATCTGGATTTACAGCACCTTGAACTACATTTTCTCCTAGTCCATATGCACCAGTTAAAAGTACAGCATCTTTAAATCCTGATTCAGTATCGATAGAGAACATTACTCCACTACATGCGAGATCACTTCTTACCATCTTTTGAACAGTAATTGAAAGTGCGATAGAGAAATGGTCGAAATGTTTGTCTTGTCTATATGAGATGGCTCTATTTGTAAATAGTGATGCAAAACATCTTTTACATGCATCGATAATTGATTCATATCCAAAGATATTCAAATATGTATCTTGCTGTCCTGCGAATGAAGCATCAGGAAGATCTTCTGCAGTTGCAGAACTTCTAACGGCAACATCTACATTTTTCCCATAGATTTTTTCCATCTTTTTGTATGCTTCGATGATGGCTTTAGTTAGGTCTTCAGGGAATTCTAAAGATTTAATCAAAGATCTCACTCTAGAACCTCTCTGAGCTAAATTATCCATATCTGAAGTATCCAAATCTGATAAAATTTCTTTAATTTTTTTATCAGCTCAAGTTTCTTTGAGTAAATAACGATAAGCATAAGCTGTAATAGCAAATCCATTTGGAATGTTTACTCCTTTTGGAACTAAATTTGTATACATTTCTCCGAGTGAAGCATTCTTACCTCATACATAAGGTACATCTTCAATTCCGATTTCATCGAATCGTAGAATAAATTTGTTTTCCTTTCAGTTTGTTTTTTTCATTTTGTATTATAATATAAGAATAAAATAAAGTACTAATTTAGTCTGAAGCTAAACTAAATATATTTTTCTGCTTCGTTAATGATTTTATTCATCACTTTGATGCAGGCTACAGGATGTTTTCACATCGATGTTTCTCATGATAGCATGAGATAGTCAGCTCACTGTGAAACAGCATAGAATATATCAGATACTTCAGCTCTGGTTGGTAAGTTGTTTGTTATCATACTTTCAAGCATTTGTGTAGCTACAATCACTTTCTTTCATTTTCTCTTTGTCTTATCAATCAAATTAATTTGATGAGATGGAATCGTCTCTACAGGCACTTCCGCTCACAAATCTCATCTAGCTACCATAATTGCGTCAGCATTTCTTATGATGCTTGCGATATTGTCGATTCATTCTTGGTTTTCGATTTTAGCAATTACTTTTAGGTGAGCTCATCCATTTTTATATAAGAATTCTTTTAGTTCTTGGATATCTTCTCATTTCCTAGCAAAGCTAAGTGCCACATATGACATATTCTGTTCGATTCAGAATAATATATCATCTTTATCTTTATCAGTAAGTCATGGCAATCTGATTGGAATTCCAGGTAGGTTTACATGTCTTCTTGATGTAATAGTTGCATCATTTTCTGCCTCTCAGATTATATAATTAGTTGCTTTTTTTGTAATTCTGATGTCTAGGAGTCATGATTCTATCCTTACTAAACTTCAGATTTCTACATCTTTGATAATGTAAGGATAATCCACATACATAATTTTATCATTTTTTACGAGAGAAGAATCTACTACGATTTTGATTTCTTCTCATTTTACATAATCTACAGGATTTTCTAGTTCTCAAGTTCTAATTCCTGGACCTTTAGTGTCCAGTAAGAAAGCAAATCTGTTTCACACTGCACGTTCGACTTCTCTTGCAGATTTAATTACTTCTTTCATCCAGTCATGTGTAGCATGAGAACAATTGAATCTCAAAATTCTGACTCAGTTATCGTACAACTGTTTTAATTTGTCTGCTGACTGGGTTGCCGGTCATACTGTGGCAATAATTCAAGGCATTTTGTTTTGTTATAATATAAATTATCCTTGTTCTTTAGAGTTTTCATCCTTTTTATCCTTTTTCTTACCTCTAATCTTATTGGCTACTTTAGATATAGCTTTTAGGACTTTCCCACCTTTATTACCTTCTTCTGAAAATAGAGAAGATCATATCTGGAATGGATTTCTTTCTTTTATTGCTTTGATTCCTGCATTTAAATTGATTTCATCTTGAGCATATAATCTTGCGATAACTTCATCCTTTTTTACGTTACTTCATAGTTTTTTGTAAATATACATTCCTGCTTCATCTATGATAGGGCAACCTAATCTTCTACATACAGCGTTTACATCATGTAAATCCATTCATGTAATTTTTCAATCTTTTTCAGCGACTACATCATAAGTATATTTACCAAGTTTAAGAGATTCGGAATCGATATTAGGATCTCCTCATTGAGCAGCAATAATTTCTTTCATCTTATTCCAAGCTGCACGAGTTTCTAATTGATGTCTTGCTAGTCTCATAGCACTTTTACCAGTTACCAATCAAATATTCTCAATAAGTTTACCTCCAAGAAAAACTATCTTATCTTCTAGATCTTTTGGTCTATCTGGGTGTTGCTGTAACACTCTCAAAACTTCACGAACTTGAAGTACGGCTCAAACTCCATTTCAAATAACTTCATTTGCTTGTGTAATCTGAACTGACATTTTCATTCAGAGTTTTTTTCCAACGATTTCAAATCTCTTTTTCCAATCTTCAGCTTCTTCCATAGTTGTAACTTTTGCAGTAGGTCCAACTGGTATATCGATAAGTGAATGAGTAACTCACATTGCATATTTCTTTGCCATGATTGAACTTACAACTTTTGCTTTTGATTGCATAGAAAGTGGATATTGAACTCTGATTAGTTTATCATCGGCTGGAGCTAAATCTAATCCACCTCACCAGACCAAACAGCAGTTTGTTTTTTCTACTAAATTTTCAATTCATTCTTTGTCGAAATTGATATTCATAAGTACATTTACACATTCTCATGTAGCAGCAGGAGATGTAATAGATTTAGAAAAATTTTTAGGAATTTTGATTCCCAAACTTGCAACGAGTGGAATTAGAGCCATAGTTGTTTCGTTTCCTGGTACTCAACCAATACAGTGCTTATCTGCAATGATTTCTCATTTTGGATATCTAAACATAGCTCCACATTCAGCCATAGCTTTGGCTGTAAGATATGTTTCTTCATCTGTTGTTGGATAGAAATAACTAGATGCAACATAATATGTCATCATTGTGTCATCGAGCTTGTTCTCTGAAATATCTTTTATAATTGCAAGTATTTCTTCATAAGTGATAGGTTCTCATCTCATTTTTTTTCTGATGGCGTTTGTTGTTACGGATGCTCATTCAGTAAGACTAACACCCACCATTTCAAAATTTTTAATCTTGTATTTTTTTGCTAATTCATCAGAGACAGCAATAGTTCAGATTGATACTCTATTTGAAAAAGACACATCGGCTACAATTTCTTCTCAATCAACTCTAATTATGCTTACCTTGTTGTGAATAGTAATACCATAAGCCATTGCTTGGTTAGGATTTATTAATGCAATCATTCTCTCTCCATCTTGCATGTCACTTATAAAAACCCTAGCCGTGAAATATGAATCAGGATCTTCTCTAAAGGCATGATAATTTTTTCTTCGTTTATCAACTTTCTCAGCAAATCGTCCCATTTTTTGTTTTTTATTAATATAAATAAATTGTAGCTAATTATATTCCAAAAGACAAAAAAATGCAAATTTTTGGTAGTTTTTTTTCTTCTTATTCTTGCATTTTTAATATCCACTTAAAAACATAATAATTAATCTTTTCTATACCCCATTTTAATTATATATAATTTTTTAATTTTCTCTTGAAATTTTTATGCTAAAATAATACTATGATATTGCATAATTTATTAATTATTTCATGTATCATGAAGAAACTTTTGTCTATTTTCAGTTTTCTTTTTGTATTTGTTTTTTCATTTATATTATTTTCAAATTATGTATGAGCATACCAAGAATTATTAATAGAAAAACGTTGATGACATGCCATTAGAGTCATAAAAGTAGTACTGGATTGAGAGCATTTTGTAGTTGCTTCTGTTGCCAATCAATGATGAGAAACTATACAATCTCTTACAAAAAAAGTTTGATGAATATCTTCAATAAATTGAGCATTTTTCTGTCCAAAAGACTACTCTAGTTGTCCAAATACGGTTAGTTACTATGAAAGAATTTTTAAATGAGATTGAGCCAGTTATAGCCAATTTTGGCCTGACACAAGCATAAGGTGAATCTTTTGATTCACGAGAGATGGAAATCCTTTATTTGTTCAAAATAAAATTAGTGACTGAGATGTAGGATTAGTTAGTAATATAAATTCTGATCGTATATGGGATTTGTATTTCTGAATCTCGAATTTCCCTGTTCTATTGATAGAATGAGATGATGTAACTGCATGATCGTCAAATTATATTGACAGTAAGCTGACATGAAAGTGAAATAGAAACTTCATATGTTCTACAAAAGATTGAAAAACAATTTATATGTGATATATTTGAACTATAGGCGTATGGGATATGGCTTCGTATCTAAAAAAAGAATTCTGATGTTATAATGCTCTATTCCTAGATGCTTGAGCCAGCTCTGCAATGGTTTACTCTGGAAACGTTCTATCACAATGATCAAGGACCTTGATTACTGATGCTTTCGTTGTTGTAGATAGAGATACTTATCTTAAATTGGAATGAACACCAAGCGAAGATTATACACCATATATTCCAGACTATGAAATGACAAATTCTGATTGGAAAAAAGTAGAAAAAATTAATAAAATAGTCGATGCAATTTATGCAAAATATGGGAAAGATAAATATAAGACAAAGCTGATTTCAATGTTTAGAGATTTAGTTAGTAAAGATACCATTTCAGATTCTAAAAAAGCTGTATATAATAAGGTATTAATTTATTTATTCACGATTGGAACTTTATAAAAAAAATCCTGAGCTTTATGCTCGGGATTTTTATATTCAAATTTTTATTATTACTTATGAACTTTTTTTGTAGTTTTTTCTGCAGGTCTTGCTGTAGAAGAAACTGTCTTTTTTTTACCACTAAACTCTTTCTTTAGATAATGAATTAAATCTCTTAATGGACGATTAAAAAATCCTGAAACAGATAATAATCCTAGAGTTAATAAGATAACTCCCCATAAAATAGTTCTAAGTTTTATTAAAGCTCGTACCAAGAAAACAATACCTAATAGCATTGTTATTTTTTCTTCTGTGGTTGACCTTGACCATCGATTTCCTATATCTTCAGCTGTATCTTTCATATCCTCCGTAACTTCCTTGAATTCTGCTGAAAATTTTTCTTTGCTCTTATCGAAAGTAGATTTTGGCATATTTATGTTTATAAAAAAGTAAAACTAACTTCATAGTAGAAATTTGACAATCTTAGTCAAGAGAAAAAACGAAAATCTTATGCTATGCTATATACTTACTCTATTTTTATTTCAATTTCTTGCTCTGTATTGGCAGTCACCTCATTAAAACTTAATTCATCTAATTGAGATAGATTAATTCTATTTCATTCCATTTCTAGTTGATCTAATTTCTTTGAAACTGATTCATCTGGGAAAATCCAAGTATCCATGTCGCATACTTCATCTAATTCTAACACATCTGGAGATTGTATTATAGCAAATGTTGTTCATTCATAAGAAATCAAAAAATTGAGTTTATCTACATTTCACGCATATACTTTTATAAACGCTCATCATATGTCATACTCTCATGGAAAATCTATGGAAAGCAGATTTCATCTATCATAAGCCATCTCTTCTCATGTTTTGGGCAACAAATTTATAATTCAAATCTCAATTGTCGTTGGATTAAATAAAAATTTATTTTCAATCAAAATTCAATTTTCAGTTTTTTTAACATCTATAGACATCGTCTGAATCAGTAATAACATAAAATATACACTATTTGTATAATAAGATAACTCGAAAAAAATTCAAGAGATTTAAAATTTTACGTTATGTAAATATATTTAAATTATAAAATTCATCATTTTTCTATTTCATTTAATTTAGAAACATCCAATTCTTCTTTTATTTCAATTCTCTGTTTTCATTTTTCCTGTTTAGATTTTGCTATTGTAATTTCTGTTGGATCTAGTTTTACATAATTCATTTGAAATTTTTTGGGAACATCCAAAAAGTTGTCCTTTACTTTTTTTGCAATAAACGCTAACAAATTTAATTCTGAAACATTAAAAAAAGCTATAAACATAAAGATTAGAAAAATTATAATTGCTAATGTAATTCCTACTCATTTCGCCCCAGAATTACTAAATGTTGAAAATGTTCAAAGTGCAAATACAGCTCATATTGCTAAAATAATTAACTGTATAAAACTAACAGAAAATCACATAATTGAAAAAGCGACTCATGAGAAAAATCATTTTTTAATGTGTTGCGGAAACATTACCTTCATCTATTTTTGCGTAGGAATATAAATCCTACTCTTATTATATTCAGATTTTTTTTTAATGCAAATTTTTGGATATTTATTTATATTCATTCAGGCAACTTCGTAGCCTTAGCAGAAAATGATATTTTAAAATTTATATGACTTGATAATATAATGAAAATAATTCAATTCATGAACATCCAAAGTGGAATATTATTTATAAAATCCACCAAAAATCAAAAATTTTGAGAAATAGATGATTTAATGGAAATTAAAGCTACTATTCAATCTGCACTTAATGCTATGTATGGTCATATAATAAAACTCAAAACTGTCACTGGCACCAAAATAATAAAATATAATTTTTCTGTAGATGTACGTGAACTAAAATTAACTTGAATCTTTCAAAACATATAAATCAATCGTATCAATAATACAAACATTAATAACACAAAAGTCAGCTGTCATGCTGCTAGAAATTTGGCGTACTTGGCATATGATATTCAAAGAAATATAGAATCTGGAGTTCTCATTAACAAACCAACTCATTGATTTATTAAATTTCAAAAGGCGAAACATGTAATTCAAGATAAATAATTTCATATAATCACTTTTGACATTTTATCTATTCACATCAAAACAGCCCAAAAAGTGATAGCAATATAACATAAAACAATTATATATCAAATCCATGTCATGATATCTGAAAAAACAAAAAATAAATAAATCTCACTTCGTACTATAATTTTTGTGGAAAAATATGCAAATTATTCTTCATTATTTTCTACAACTTCTTGAAAATTCATAATGAATAAATAATATTCAGGTCAGATTTTTAGTCATTTTGAGTAATTTATGAAAAATATTTCATCACAGGAATTACGTGAACTCCGAAACAAATTTTGGGAATCTAAACAACATAAATATATACCTGAAGCATCACTTATCGCTTCTGGAAAGGAATCTACAGCTCTTTTCAATGTTGCATGAATGCAGCAGCTTATTCCATACTTGATGTGAAAAGCACACCCATTAGGAAAAAGAGTTTTTAATATCCAGAAATGTGTACGTACAGTAGACATTGCCGAAGTTTGAGACGCTTCTCATCTAACATTCTTTGAAATGATGGGAAACTGGTCACTATGAGATTATTTTAAGGATGAAGCTGTGACTTGGTCACGAGAATTCTTAACTTCTCCTGATTATTTATGACTTGACCCAAAAAAACTAGCTGTAACAGTTTTTGCTTGAGATGAAAGTGCACCAAGAGATGAAACTACTGCAAAAAAATGGCAAGAAGTCTGACTTCCTGCTGAGAGAATTTCTTACCTTCCTGCAGATAATAACTGGTGGTCTCCTGGACCAGTTGGACCTTGTGGACCTGATACTGAAATATTTTACCGAGTGGGAGAATCAGAATTTCCAACTGAATGAAGCAATGTAGAAAACGATGAAGACAATTGGATGGAAATCTGGAACAACGTCTTCATGGAATTTTATCGTGACGAAAGCTGAACTCTTTCAAAACTAAATAATCATAACGTAGACACAGGAATGTGATTTGAGAGAATGTGTTGCGTAATGCAACAGAAAGAATCTGTATACGATACCGATGTATTTTCTGCTTCACTTAAAAAATTAGAAGAATTGACTGGAATTTCATATTCAAAACAGACTAGAAGATTCAGAATTATTGCTGACCATGCTAGAACTGCATTTATGCTAATTAATGATTGATTAATTCCATCAAATATCGCAGCATGATACGTACTTAGAATGATTATCAGAAGAATGACATACAACGTTATGTTGCTTAAAGAAACAGATTTGAATTGATATCAAAAAATCTGCACTGAATTATTAGCTACATTCAGAGGACTACGTGAATTCAATGAAAGTGAAATCATTCGTGTAATCATAGAGGAAATCAAAACATTTTTGAAAACAATCCAGAATGGTAAAACAATCCTTGAAGAAATGATAGAAAGGGAAAAGAAAAATCAGAATAAATCCCTTTCATGAAAAGATGTTTTCAAATTATACGACACTTATGGATTCCCTCTAGAATTGACTAAAGAAATTGCCGCAGAAAACTGACTAGAAATCAACGAAAAAGAATATGAAGATGCTGTAAACACAGCGAAAGAAAATTCTCGCCAAGCGACTAA
>Ga0310691_10005009_pt1 | contig 14675 bp, 20 predicted proteins | sample 176DNAGHGlowgp2_FD_203887 | JGI IMG/M metagenome (GOLD analysis project Ga0310691, IMG submission 203887) | Sheep rumen microbial communities from Palmerston North, Manawatu-Wanganui, New Zealand - 1766 DNA GHGlow gp2 (v2) (version 2) | ecosystem: Host-associated > Mammals > Digestive system >... | reverse complement strand
ATCGGTACGATACAGCTTGTATTTGTAGGCAATCATGCGGCAAAGGTATGAAATATTTTGGAGAGTGTCGAATATTTGAGATAGATATCTAAATTATTAACATACGGGGTGCTTTCATCCCTCACCTGAAGGAAAGGGCATTCCCGCACTAAAATCGTAATCATAGTCGTGAAGTTGTTTTAAGTTGCTAATGTTGTCGTATATTTAAAAGGGCAGCACCCTACCCTGCCCCTCCCCTCAGATGAGCGGGGAGTGAGGATAGTTACGCCGCCTTCTTCAGCCCGCCTTCGGAGGTGTTGCCCTCGTCCGATGAGCCGCCTGACTGCTTCCCGTTCATCTCAGCGTTGATCTTGCGGTCGAGTTTTGCAAGGTCGACCTTGGCTCGGCGCAGCTCGTCCTCCTTGCTCCACGTCTGGCGCAGCAGTTCTTCGAGCTGGCGGATAGTGATGTTATCATCGGCTATCCATTGCTGCCAGTCGGCGATGCGGCGGGGCAGCTCCTGCAGACAGCGCAGGGCATACTCCGCTGCCAGTCGGGGCGAAACATGGGAGAGTTTGCCGTTGTTCACGGTGTGCAGGATGCGCCGGCCCCGCAGCAAGAAGAGGTTGGTATATTCCATCGACTCGTTGCCGTCTATGTCGCGGATAACCTGCTCATTGGTCTTCACCATGAGGTCGAAGCCGTAAAGCGAACCCACCTTCAGGCGGGTGTCCTGCGTGCGGGCTGTCTGCTCGATGCGCCACAGCCGCTCACCGATGGCCTTCTGCTGTCCGGCATAGTCAAGGGGCTTGCCGTTGGCATCAGTCTCGGGCACGGTGAAGCCGTCGAGCACCAGCATGTTCAGCACCTCGCCCTGCTCGCCCAGCTGCTTCTGTGCGTCGAACTGCTGCTGGTCGGCCTGTGCATCCAGGACATCCTGTTTCAGCCGCTCCACGTCCTTCTGCAGCCGGTCGCGGCGCTCCTCTGCCTGACGCTGGTCGCGGTGGAAGTTCTTCTTCTCCACCTCCAGGGCGGCAATCTTCTTGTCGAGCTTCGCACGCTCCAGCAGGTCGGTATTGCCGGAGAGGATAGCCATATACTCGGCGAAGTTCATGTTGCCCTTCTCGTCCATCGAGCCCTCGTCGAGGGTGCGCTTGCCTAACTGTCCCTGCTTCAACTGCTGGATGAAGGTCTGCTTGCAGTGCAGCAGATTGAACTTGTAGGCATCCAGACTGCGCTTCACGGCGTAAATAATCACGTCCACCTTGTTGTCGCCATAGTCGCGGGCTATCACGTTGCCCTTACGCACTGCCCTGCCGTCGCGCTGCTCCAGGTCGCTGGGTCGCCAGGGGGTGTCAAGGTGATGCACCGCCACCACTCGCTCCTGGGCGTTCACTCCCGTGCCGAGCATAGAGGTAGAGCCGAAGAGGATGCGCACGTCACCGTCGTTCACCTCGTGGATGAGCTTTTTCTTCTTCGTGTCGCAGCGTGCCTCCTGAATGAAGCGTATCTCCGAGGCGGGTATGCCGTAGTCCTCCACCAGCTTGCGCTTGATTTCCTCGTAGATGTTGAACTTGCCGTCGTTCTGCCACGTCGAGAGGTCGCTGAAAATCATCTGCGTACCCTTCACATCCTCGAACTTGTGATAGTACTGCGCTACCATCTTGGCGCACATACTTGCCTTGCTCCGTGGGTGGTCGCCATACGAAGAATCAATCAGTCGCATGTCGAGCGACATCTTACGGGCCAGGTCGGTGGCATACAGCATCTTCGCCATCTGCTGCTGCTGCGTCGGGTTGTTGATGCCTATCAGCGAGAAGTTGCCCGTCTCGGCAAACTTCATCAGCGTGTGGATAAACTCCTCCTGGTCGGGGGTCGGCTCGATGTGCATCAGTCGGGCATACTTCTCAGGCCGCTCGATGCCTACGTCCTTCGCCGTGCGGTAGTCGGTTATCTCGTTGTAGAACTGCGCCAGCTCCGGCACCTTGATGAAGTAGCGGAAGCGCTCCTTCAACACAATCTGGTTAGTCAGTCCGAACTCATACTCCTGCGTCTTCCGGGTGAAGATAGCCGCCCAGGCATCGAAGCAGGTGATACCCTGCTTGGCCATAGCCTTCGGTCGCAGATAGCGGAACAGGCTGTACAGCTCCGTCAGGCTATTCGTAATCGTCGTGCCACTGAGGAACGTCGCACCGAGGTCACGCCCCGTGCGCTGCTGAATGGTGCGAATGGCCATGAGCAGATTGTAGGCACGCTTCGAGCCCTCCGAGTTGCCTAAGCCTGCCACACGGTCGTGACGGGTGGTAAAGCCGAGGTTCTTGAACTGGTGGCTCTCGTCGATGAAGATGTGGTCGATGCCCATCATCTTGAAGTCCACCACGTCGGACTTACGCTTCTCGATGGAGCGCAACAGGCCCTGCAACTTGGCTGCCAGATTGGCTTTCTTCTTCTCCAGACCGCGCTTCAGTCGGCTCGACACGCTGTCCCACGAACCGTAGAGTGCGCTCAGGCTCTCGTTCAGGTGGTCCAGTTCCTCACGTATCACGTCGGCCTGCACCTCGTCCGACTGCGGGATAAAGCCGAACTGGTCGTGCGACATAATCACCACGTCCCAGTCGTTGTTCTTCATGCGGTTGAAGAAGTTCTCGCGCTCCTTGCCTGAGTAGTCGGCGTGCTTGGCATAGAGCACGCGGGCCTTGGGGTAAGCCGTCATGTAGGTCTCGGCGATGGCAGCCACGTTGGCCTTCAGTCCGATGATCATCGGCTTGTGGCAGAAGCCCAGGCGCTTCATCTCGTGAGCGGCGAGACACATGATGAGCGTCTTTCCCGAGCCCACCTCGTGGTCGCAGATGCCGCCGCCGTTCATCACGAGCATCCAGATGCAGTCCTCCTGGCTCTTATACAAGCCACCTTTCACCTTCTTGCCCGTCTTCTTATCGTACACCGGCTGCGGTATGCCGTACTTCGCCTCCAGCCCTGCCCAGTCGATGCCGGGGAAACGCTGGTGCGAGCCGTCAAACTGCGGCTTCACGTGGCAGTTGAACAGTCGGTTGTACTTTTCTGCCAGTCCGTCGCGCAGTGCCTTCGGCTGTCTGAGCAGCCAGTCCTGATAGCCCTGTCGTATTTCCTCGATGAGCGTGTTAGCCTTCTGCGTAGCCTCCGGGTCCTCGTCCTTGGCATAACTCTTGCCCTGCTGAATCTTGCGCCCCATCTCGTCACGGCGATACTTCATCATCTTCGGGCAGGAGTTCTGCAGTGCATGCACCAGCAGATCCATACCGTCGAGCGACTGGCTCGCCTCGCTGCTAACGGCATACTGCGTATAGATTTTCTCATTGCCACAGTCGCTGGCACAGGCATACTGGTCGAGGTTGCGGTCGTACTTCACCGTCACTTCCACCTCTGCGCCGTAGTCATTGCCCTCCATCGAAAAGAACTCACTGGCAAAGTCCGAATAAATCCTCGTTTCCACCCATCGCTCACCGAGATTGAAGTCCAGATCATCGAAGGGGATAGGCTCAGGAATGGCGGCCTGCAGGGCAGCGAGGCTCTTCCTCACCTGTCGCTCGGTCGGGTTGGTGGTCGTTATATCGTTATCCCGATATTTCGATATGTCGAAGTCCGGTCCAGTGAAACCGTATTTCTGCAGGATAGCATCAATCTTCTCTATCACATTCCCGCTGACGAACCGCGCCTTGATCTCCCACTCCTCGCTCAGGGGATTATAGTAAATCTCCCCCTCCAGCTCGTCGCAGATTTCTTCCTCGCTCTTCCCCGTCAGTGCAGCCATATAGCGCACATCGGGCTTGCCGTAGTCATTCAGGCTCTGCGCCAGTGCCTCGTGAGCGTCCGTCACGCTGTGCATCTCGTCCGTCGAGAACGCCACCGGACGCTCGAAGATGTCTGCCTTGCGCCACTTGCCGCCCTCCAGTATTTCCAGCGTCAGCAGCTCCTTGCTCACTCGCTCCACGGTCTTGCGGTTCTTCGGGTCGTTGAATTGGCCGTACCACTGCGCAAAGTAGTCATACAGCTCGTTCAGTTCCTTGCGCAACTCCGTGCCCTCCTGCATCTCCTTCGCCTCGTAGTCATACAGGGCTGTATAGTTCTCCAATATGCCGTGCAACAACCGTTCCTTTCCAGACATCTTGTCTTCGCTCTTGCTCTTGCGCTCCTGCTTGCCGCTTGTTCCGTGCTCGGCGGTATTTCCGCCGAGGTCAGCCTTGAGGTTCGCGCCGAGGTCCTTGCTCAGCACCTCGCCCAGCTGCCGTGCAATCCCCTGCACACCGCCCTCATAACGATACACGAAGCCCGGCTTGCCGTAAGCATCGGTACCCGTCACCTGCTCCGTGGCAATCACTCGCTCGGGATAGCAGGTAAAGTACATGCTGGTCGGGCATCCCCCGTCCTCATACTGCGTCAGCAGCATCGTCTCTTCCTCCGTCAGCATCCCGCGCTGGCTGTCCTTCTGCATCACCAGCAGGTCAGTGCCCACCTCCGTGCCGCTCTCCTTGAAGAGATTGTTCGCCAACCTGTAAGCCCCGACGAGCCGTGCCTGCTTCAGTGCCTCGCCCAACTGCTCACCGTCACGGTTCAGGTAGTTGCTCGTGATGATATACGCCAGTACCCCACCCTCTCGTAGGCAGTCAAGCCCTTTCAGCACATAGTAGCGGTGGATCATGCGGGCAGCATCCCTCCGCACCTGGCTCTTGCTGTTGGTATAGTCCGGGTCAAACACCCTGATGTCCCCGAACGGAACATTCGTGCTCACCAGGTCATACCGCCCCAGCTCGTCCTTCGGGAAGCTCTCAAACCCGTCGGCATAGACAAACGCATTCCCACCTTTCCATTGGCGCTTCAGAAGCATCGCCGTCAGCAGGTCCTTCTCAAAAGCCGTCATCGAATAGTCGAACTGCGTCAGTGCAATGTTCTGACTGCACACGGCTCTCATAAATACTCCCATGCCAGCCGCAGGGTCGAGAAACGTCTTCGGCTTTATCCAGCCCTTCTTGTGAGTGACGTAGCTGATGCTGCCCTGATGTTTCTCCTCGCCGTAGATAGCACCGATAATGGCTTCCACCAATACTTCCGGCGTATAATAAGCCGTGAGCGTGCTCGCCTTCAGGCTCTCCACCCACTGCTGATACGTCAGCTCGCTCTTGCTGTTGTCGCGCAGAATCTTGTGCAGCCGCACGGTGTCGTCGTAATACATCATGTCGCTCTTGCTCCACGCCGACTTCTCCAGCGGGTTCAGCACGAACGTCAGCCCGCCAAAGCCCGTGTATTTGTCCGTGATGTTAGAGTTCAGACCATCCTCTGTCATCATAAACTCAATAGCCGCGATGTTGTCACGCAGTCGTTGTAATTTACTCATATCTCGTCCTCCGTTTTAGTTTTACTGATAATTGCTAAATGCGATGATGCCGCACACATCATGGTTCGGCTTCGTCTCATACACTCCCATAATACACCACTCATTCCAGTCCAGATCGTCGATGAATCCCTGTGCCTGATGCTTCACCCAGTCAGGTGCCATAGTGTCGCCCATCACCTCGTACCACTCAGCGATGTCTTTTCTGTAGTCCACCTCGTCGTCCTCGCCCTCGTTGTCTATCAGCGAGTGCAGGTTGTAGCAACCGTCGGTCATTTCCTCATTGGCGAAAATCATTGCGGCTGCTGCTGTTTCTCTGTCGGATAGTCCGTAAGCCTTAATATCCATAATCTTGTTTGTTTTGATTTTGTCGTTAATACCCAAATGTCTTTCTGAAATCCTCACGCATCTCAGGTGTCATCACCATCTGGTCAGGGTTGTATGGTAGCCATCGGAAACCCTGCCTCCGTAAGTCCGACTTCAAGATGTTGAGTTCGTTATAGCTCGACTTCTTTACCTCGCCTGTCACAAGGTCGCGCAGTTCATTCGTGCCGAAGTCAAACTGCCATTCACGCAAACACCCATTGCGGTGTACGATAACACTTTCATGTATCATAATCTCTCCCATATCACTGTCATTCTGCTGTAGATGTTGCACACGTTGCCGTCGCAAAACTCCACGTTTAGTCCTATTTCGTCATCGCGAAACCATGGGCCTGTGTGCATCCAGCGGTTAGCAGGTAAATCCCATGTGTTCCACATTCTGATTACCAACTGGCGCTTCTCCCTCGGCACGCCATAGATGAGCACCTGGATCATCGGGTCGAACCGGTCGTCGTGGTGGTATAGACACTGCACCTTTACCTCTGGCAGTCCTATCTTCGCAAACGTGCCGTCCAGTACTGAGCCGTGCATAGACTTCGCCATGTCAAGTGTCGCCTGCCACAGCCGCTCGCGCCGCATCTTCTCGTCGTCCATGTGGTGATCGCTCACTCTTATCGTCACCATATTCTGTCTGAATATCGTTATCATAATCTCGCTTGTTTTGATTTTGTCTGTTGTCAATTTCTAATCATTCACGAACAACCTCCAGATTGCTCACGTCCAACCCAGAGATTGCTCGTAAACAGGTTCAGAGGTACTTCTGAACAGTGTCGCAGTCCAGCGACTCTATCCAGCGGTACAGTTCCATGTAGTCGTCATTGCAGGCGAAGTCGTTGGCCGCCTGCAACTCCCTCAGCTCATGCTCTCCGCAGTTCTCGTAGAGCCCACCCTTGCGCTTAATCTTCGCAATAATCTGTTTCTTGGCTTTCGCCACCGTCATCTTTGCCATAGTCTCAAATAATTTTCTTTTAATTCGTTGTCGTCATAAAATCAACTAAGCGGCCTGTCGTGCAGTCCGCTTAGTCTTCTTAGTAGTCACCTTTACATAGCTCGTCCTGTCGAACACATACCTTACAGCCGTGCCGATATGCACCCGCCTTGTGCCGTCAGCCTGCTCGTGGCAGCGGCATAGTGTAGCGTCCTTGTCGCCGACACTCACGCCCACCATCAGATGCAGCATCGTCCAGTCGTCGTCCGATACTGTCACCTCGTCGTCGATGTCGCCCTGACTGAACGCCTCCGTCACGCCACCCAACTGCTGCAGGATACGTGCCTTCGTCAGCACGTTCATCTTGCGGTTGAAGTCGGCAGCGTTGACCGTCACCCGTCCGAAGCGCTCCTGCCAGGGAGTCGGCTCCGTCAGCTGTAGCCAGTCGTTAAAGAGGTCGGCTACATCAACCACCTCCACCACCGTCGGCCCGTCTTCCCACGTCACCGATGACTCGCCGTAGCGGTTGGTCTTGATGGTGAACGTCACCCCAGGGAACTTCCCCTTCAGCACCGCCTTCAGGTTGCTCACGGCCACCGTCTGCTGCTCCGCGTCGGTCAGTCCACGGCTGATAGTGATCAGCTTTGGTGCCCACTCGCTTATCAGCGGCCTTTGCTCCGCCTCTATGCGGGCCTTGCGCTCCGCCTCGATGCGAGCCTTCTCCGCTGCCTCGTGGTCGAGCCGCGCCTTGATGCGGTGCAACTGGTCGCTGAACATCACCTCGTAGTAAGGCATCACGTAGTAATCAGCGATAGTCGGGTCGCCCTTGGGATTTCCCATCACGCAGTAGTCACCCTGCCAGAACAGGATGACCTTCGTCACACGCTTTTCCTTGATGTTGTTGGCAGGGTCGGCACGCTGAATGGTTTCCCATCCACCATACACGCCGCCCTCGGGGATATAGGCATCGGGGCTGAAACTGTCGAAGCACTCCCAGTCGGGCACCCTCACCACCATCTCAACCCTCACCACCGTCTCGTCGGCCACACCGTTACGCATAGTCTGGTGCAGCACATCGTCCATCGTCGGGCTGACCATATCTGTAAACACATTCTTCTTAACACATCGGGCATACACATAGTCGCCCGCCTTCAGTTCGCCCGCCTTCTTCTGCTTGTTGCGCCGTGCCTGCTCCAGCACCTCGGCCAGCCTGTTGCGCTCGCGCTCCCTGCGCTCCCGTTCCTCCCGTTCCCTGCGTTCCCGCTCTCTCCGCTCACGCCCCTTGGCGCTCTTGCGGTAGTCGCCGTTCAGCTCGGCCTTGCGTTCCTCATACTGCTGTTGCATCTCCTGGAACTCCGCCGTAGCGTTGGGGTTGTCAGGGTTGCGGTCAGGGTGCATCTTAATCACGAGCTTGCGGTGCTCCTGCTCCAGCTGCTCGTGGGTCATACAGTTTGCAAAATATTCCATAGTCGTATATCTTTTAGGCGTAAATAATTGTCAATACGAAAACGGCCACCGCGTCATCCCGACGCAGCAGCCGTATCAACATTCAAAATCAAATCGCCCGACCGGAGCACCCGGCTCGGGCATTTACAAGTTATGAAAAATTCGTTTAAGCCAGATGACCAAAGCGAAGCTCGCTTCAGCTTTGGCATAGCGTAGAATTTTCGACCGTCAGGTCAAAACTCTTTTTGATGGCTGAAGGCCGATATCTTACATCTTCCCTCTTACATCATCCATCGCAGTTAGTGCCCCGCATCCCATCGAAGGGCAGGTTAATCCGTGCGGGGCTGATAGGTTACTCGTTTAATAGTTGTTTCACTGTGTCACACTCGGCATCCTCCTTGCTCAGCACGGCGGCACCCAGCCACCCGTCACTGTCGTCGATGCCCATGATGTAGGCCCGCCGCTCTGCCTCAGTGTCAAACTCGCGCACCGTCAGCTGGCCCTCGTCCATGTGTTCCGCCATTTCCTCCACGCCGCCATTGCAATAAGCCTTGGCCGCATACTCTCCGAAGATGATAGTCGCTTTGTACTTCGTCATAGCCGTTACTCCGTTCTACGTTTCACATACAGCGTCTCGCAGCCCCATATCGGGAACAACTTGCGCATGTCGTTCTGCTCTGCATACGCATAGCCGTCAGGACCGTCGCCCCATACGTCGGCACTCTCACAGTCCTCAATCTCCGTGGCATTATAAGCCACCACATCTCCGTTCTCGCTCTTTGCGAAGGCGATACCCGCCGCCTGCATCTTCTGATAGAGGGCTTCCATCTCCTTGCACAACTGCTCCTGCTCAGGAGTCAGCCGGATAATTTGCTTGATATCCATAGCCGTATTGTTTTTAAATCCGTTTGCAAAAATACACATATTCTGTGAAATCCATTCACCCGTGGTCGTATTTTATACGATGGTGTCGCAGAACTCGCAGTGAGGCGACCACTACTCTTCGCCGCACCCGCTCACCTTCTCGAACTCGTGTCCGACATAATGCCCGTCCCTGACGTAGTGCCACGGGTCGTCGCCTATCCAGTTGCCCACGATAGTCTTCGCCTGCTCCTCACTCTCCGCATCCACCTCGATACGGCACGACATGGTGATATCCACGTCGACGTTGAATCTCTTTGCCATAGTCTAAATCTCCCGTTTTAACAGTTCAACCTTCGTGTAATAAGTCTCGTCGGTACGGCTGACGTAGTACACATCGTCGTACCGGTTTTCGTTGATGTCCTTCCAATCCTCTTGCGGCCAGTCCTCTTCCCGTGCGTCACCCCGTGCCGTCCTGCACTCCTTCCTGAAAGCCTTCATGGCCTCCTTCTTCGTGGCATAGGGCTGCGACAGCGAGGTATAAAGGTTGTCGTCGGAGCCGTCGAAACTGACATACTGCACCAGATAGATGCTCTTCCTTTCCATAGTCGTTACTTTATCATTGTTATCGTTGTATGGCACTCTGAATAGTTTCTTGCCGGCTCAAAGCGGAAGTCGTGCCCGCTGCCCTCCATGCCTATCATTCGCAGGTTCTTCTCGTGGCTGTCAGACCTGATTCCACCTTCAAACTCAAAACCGTCGCCGCCAAGGTACGATCCACCCTTGTCGATCTCATAGACCGTCAGCGAGTCGGGATGTTCTTCGTTCTTCACTACCTCCGAGCACCGCCCGCCGTGCAGCCCCACATAGCGGGTGTCGCCATATTCGTCGACCTCTCCAGTCACATAGCGGCCACTGTCAAACCACGCCGCCAGAATCTTATCCAATATCGTCTTGTCCATAGTCGTTACTGTTTTTCAATGTCATACAAATCCACTCCCAGCTCGTCGGCTATAGCCGTGAGTGCTTTGTGGCTCCAGTGGTGCTCGCAGAACACCTCGCAGCACTTCACAATCACTTCCTCCGTGATGTCCTCGATAGAGGCGTAGGCTTCCGTGTTCGCCAGACTGTCGTACTGCTCTGCCAGTGCGGCGTTCACGCTGATAAGATCTTCGGTGCTCACCATCGTCGGCGCGTCGTCAAGCACATGGCGCAGCGCCTGGTTCATCCACCTTACGGCGGCTTCCTCGCTGCCCAGATACTCATGCTCGTGGAAGAACCTGCCACCGTCGAGCACCGACCGCTCCGACGTATCCACATGAACGATGCAGCGGATAATCCTGTCGCCGCGATGGCGGCTCTTGATTCTCACGTCCGGGCACACCTCGCTCACCAACTGATTCAGTTCCTCCTCATAGAAACCGCTGGCATAGTTCTCCGTCTCGCCGTCGCTCCAACTGACGTTAAGCGAATAGCCGCCACCTCCAAGCTGTCGGCGCACCTCCAACTGTGCGCCATACTCCTTCAGATTCTCGTTGGCCTTTTCCAGGGAGGCCTCCCATGTTTTCTTTGCCATAGTCGTTACTCCGTTTTTTTGTCATGCAATATAATCCCCGCAGGGGGTGTCAATAGTAATCTCTGAATAGTGCAGGCGGCGGTTCGCCGTGTGGCCGCAGAAGTAGTGGTTGATGACATCGGCCATCCCCTCGTCCGTATAGTCACCGATGTACTGATTCAGCTCCGCAGCCGTATCGTCCACATAGTTCTCGTCCGCCTTCAGGTGGTCGATAAACTCCTGCAACGGCTCAATGAAGCCCGTGTACTCCACGTTGCGCCACGGCCCCTCGCCCTGGTCGTCGCCCTCGGTATAGCAATAGCCCAAGACGTGTATCTGCTTGCCGCCCTCACCGTCGGGCTCGATGCTGTAGAACTCCATTTCCTCCGGCTCCGTCACTCTCGGCAACCGATGTTCCAACACCTGCCATACGCTCTCATACACCATCTCGATACCGCCACAGGGCTTGAAGTGCTCGAAGTCGTTGGCACGCCAGCACTGGTAGGCATCACCGATGTCACCGTTCTCGTTCTGTGCTGCCAGTTCCTCGGTGTCGATGTCGAGGATAACGTCGAGCCACAGCTGACAGTCGCGGTAGTACACCTTACTCACCTCCACCTCCACCTCCATCACGCCGGCACCGTCGCCCGGATAGCCCGCCACGTAGGCATGATCGCAGTCGCTGCCCAGCAGGTCAACCTCCGTCACGCCGTGTTCCACCATCAGGGCCACCGTCTCAGCCACGATGTTTTTGTGCAGCTCTTTGATGTCTGCATAGAAATCTTTCTTTTCCATAGTCGTTACTTGTTTTAATAGTTATGCCCATTTGCATTTCCCGTTCCTGACCGTTCCGTGGTCGCAGCCGGAGTCGGGATAGATTTTAATCACGGAGTCGTCAGCCAGGTAGGGTGCGATCGTCTCGAAGGCATCCATCATAAGACTTTCCCAGCCATAGGAGGCATCAAAGTCGGCAAACTCCCACGTTTTGTCGGCAGGTGCAGTTTCGAGCCTGCCCTTCCATCCGCCGAAGAATATGCCCATCAGGTCATGCAGGTCATCAGTGCCTATGCCAAGTTCCTTGAAGTGGTCAAGGTTGTAGCAGACATGCTCCTCTTCATGCCTGTCAAGTTTGGCCTGCAGCGCTCTCTTTGCACCGTCCTCATCAGTGAATCTCGCTTTGATTTCCACAGAATAACATTGTCCCATAGTCTCGTCACTTTAGATGTTCAAACTCGTCGGGTACAAACTCGTCGTTGTCCTTACCCTCTTCCACATGAATCATAGTGCATCCATGAATGAAGTCCTGTACCGTCACACTGTCGTCGTGCATGGCATTCCAAATCATGTCAGCATGATACAGGTTATAGTGACTGTCCAGCAGCCAACTCAGTTTGCCGTTCCTGTCGTTGGAATAGCCTTCAGTTTCCTTTGCCATAATTCGTTTTGTTAATCCTTCATTGGTGTTAATCCGCAGTTCAGTATATCCTGCCATGTCAGATCTATATCCTCGTCCCAGCCATCGTCAACACGTTCGTTGATAATGCCGGCCTCCAGGGTCATCGGGTAGGAATAGACTACGAACGGATAGGTCTCTCCGTCCTCTGCCTCAAACCTGTGCTTGGAGAAGGACAGTGTATAGTCCACGCCGTCCTGGCTCTTGCACTTCATACGCCAAATACTCTCGTCGTCAGGCAGCGATATAATCTTCTCCCTGAACTCTTCATACTTCATTTTCTTCATAGTCTTAATCGTTTAGTCCACAATACCCACGCGCCACCACTCGTAGCCGTCATCGTCGGCATTGCGCAGTCCGTAGCGTTGCGCCAGTTCGATATATTTGTTCACCTCGGCATCCTCCAGATAGTAGCGCTCCTGACAGTAGCGCATGTGGTCGTTGGCATAGGCCACAAAATTACGCAGGTCGTTGAAGCGGCCTTGTAACAGCAGGTGTCCCTCCTCGTTCTTACTCATAACGATGTGGCACTTCTCCGCGTCGCTCTTCCAGACGTAACCAGTCTCAGGTTTCTTCTCCTCTTTCCACTTGCCATAGAGCAGACGGGTGGTGAACACCTTCTTCGATGCCTCCTTCCACGTCAGCAGTTCGTCATAGTCTTGCGTCATCTGCCGGCACGCCAGATCGAATGCCATATACTCATAGCCTTTGTTGTAGCGATACAATCCTGCTTCATACTTCATATCCTTCGTCACCTTCCCCATGTCGTGACTGCCGTCCTTGATCGACACGTAGGGAATGTTATGGAACTGCATCATGTACTGCAACTCCTGCTTTGTCTCAATCTTTGCCATACTCGTTTCTCGTTTAATACGTCAGTTCCATCAGTCTCGTTTCGGGGTAGCACCAGAAGAGCGAGCGGAAGAAATCTTCCACGCTGATAGCGTCGCCGTCCTCGTCGGTCTCGCCGCTCACCAGTTCCTCCAGGTCGCACCTCGTATATCCACCCACCTCTTCGGCGGAATAATACTCCTTGCCGTCCACTCTCACTGGCTCCACGTCATCGAAGGCGTGCTCCGGAATGTAGCACACCTCGTCGGGCTGCCCAATGAAGGCCTGCTCGTTCCAGTACACGTTGCCGTAGTTCAGCCCGTCGCTACGGTAGCCCTGGCTGTAGTGAGCGGCGCCGTCAATCATGCGCCGATCACCGTAGGTCTGATAGTCGTTAGCCATAGTCTTTTCTATTTACAATTTTCAGTTATTTACAACGATACAATCAGGTCGCAGATATTGAAGAACTTCATCGTGTAGGGCCATCGGCCATGATAGTCAGAGTGACGGTTGATGCTCACATGAAAACCCTCGTTCTCGAAATAGCGACCCAGGTCGAGCAATTCTTCCTCGTTGTAGAGATAATCCGCTTCCCAGAATCCCTCTGTTTCCTCTACGCAATACTCCTTCGTATCAATGACCGTATGCGGATAGGTATCGGCACGCTTCTCCACCGTCGTATAGTGTTTGCCGTTACGGTATATAACACCGCGTCCGTTACTGGTATACGCAATTCTATAGCTCGACGGCACACCAAGAGCGTCAAGCATAGCCCTCGATGGAGTCTTTGCTCCTTTGTCAAAACTCTTTGCAAGATGGAAAAAAACCTCACGTTTTCCGCTCCTTATCTCGTTGATAACATGCTCCCGTCTTGTAAGGAAGCTCTTTGTATTCTCCTTGCACTGCTGCATAATCTCACTGCGCAGCTCGTCTGCTAATGTTGCCATAGTCTTGAATAATTATAATAAAAATTTCTCGCGGAGCGACCCCACCCACAAGGGCAGGGTCAACTCTCAACTCGTTACGCCGCCATCGGCATAGGCAGCATCAGCGGGTGCATCTGCTTGTTCACCTCGTCGTAGCGACGCAGTATATAATTCGTCGCCTTTTGAACGTGGTCTATCACGGCAGGGATGAAGTCCTTGTCGTCGCGGATAGCCTGCCGCCAGTTCTGCACATAGGCGATATGCTGCTGGTCGAGCAGCCTGCCGATACCCAGCATCGAGCAGACACACGCCGCCGTCAGCTCGGCGCAGAACTCCTCACGGGCATAGCCCTCGCTGCCGAAGCCCTCAGAGCCCATGTCGCGCTTCAGCTCGCCCGCCGTAGAGTGCGCCATCTCGTGAATAGCGGTCGAATAGAACAGCTCGTCGCCGAGGAAGTGACTGCGCTCCGGCAGACGGATGATATCCTCCGAGGGCGAATAGTGTGACGAATGACCGCCAAACTTGATAGCGCAGCGCCACTCGCCCTGCATGATCATCCGCTCCAGCACCTCGTCGCGGGTGCCAGCCTTATAGTCATGCTCAGGCAGTCGCGTCAGTTCCTCCCACTTCTCAGGGAACTTCGCCTTGAAGTCCGTCTGCGACAGATTGAACTCCGGAAAGATCTTAGGTCGGAAGTGCGTGTTCACACGCTCCTTGTCCTCGTCGTCCAGCTCGTCATATTCCTTCTGCGTCAGCTTCTTGTGATCCAGATAGTAGGTGGGCAGTTTTTTCACTACGGGGAAGCTGCTCTCAAACTTCGGCATCCCGTTGTCCTTCAGCACCACGTTGCCCTCTTCGTCCTCCACCATATTGAGCGATAGCCCCATGTCGGTAAGTTGCTCGAACGTCAGGAACAGAGGTGCCTCCCACCCCTTGATAGCGCA
>Ga0310691_10005008_pt1 | contig 14677 bp, 14 predicted proteins | sample 176DNAGHGlowgp2_FD_203887 | JGI IMG/M metagenome (GOLD analysis project Ga0310691, IMG submission 203887) | Sheep rumen microbial communities from Palmerston North, Manawatu-Wanganui, New Zealand - 1766 DNA GHGlow gp2 (v2) (version 2) | ecosystem: Host-associated > Mammals > Digestive system >... | reverse complement strand
AAATATATTAGAAAAGTACATAATTAGTTATAAAGAAATATGTAGTATATACATAAAATAAAAACATGGTTTTAACCATGTTTTCTTTTATTATATATAATTGGATTATTAAAAGATGAACTACCAGGTAAATAGTCTATAATTAAATCACCTAAATTATTTTCATCACATATTCTTCTAGCTTCCTCTATATAGTCATTATAACTTGGCCTATAACCATAATTACCATGATTATTTAGATCATACTTAGTATGATCACAACCACATAAAACAATAAAGAAATCTTTACTATATTCTTCAATTAATTTAAGTGTAATATTTGTACCTAAGCATGGCATTATTCCTATAACTAAATCATATTTAGATAAATCAGTTTTACTAGTAACTAGTTCTTTATATAACAACATATTACTATATTCACTATTATTACTTGATAATAATTTTGAATCATATACTGTAATAGTACCAAAACCAGTTTTTAGTTGTTCTTGTGCTACATACTTAGCAAATATAGGAATTATACCTCCACCAACTTCTATAATATTACAATTAATACTAAAGTTATTTACTAACATTTTTAAGTATAATAAGTATTGATTATAACCTGGTTTTATTAAACCTTCAGGACTTATTTTAGGATAAGAATCTATTCTTTTTAATCTATCAATTAATTCTTCATCAAATAAACCAGGTTTAAGTTTAACTTGATTTTCTGCTTGCTTAAGAAAATTATTTATAATATCTTCTCTATTTAGCATAATATCACCTTATTCTAATAATTAGCTTTATATATTAATATAGGTTGACTAGCATTATAACTAGAATCTAATTTATCAACTATAAGTTCTCCCTTACCTCTTTTTTTAAATAAATTTTGAGCATATTCTAAAGCTATTTCATATGTCCTTATATATCCTCTTGTACTTAATCCAGGCCATATTTCACTATGATTAAAACAAGAACATAACGCAATAAACATATCTTTATCACGTCCAATAAATCTATTTAACAAGCTCTCTGTTAATGAACAAGGTGATGTAGAAGTTATTAAAGAATAATTATCTACTGGTGTAAATGACGTATAATGAGTTTTACATATTTTCATATTTGGATAAGGCGATTTTTCTATACATACTAATGCAGGGTCCATTACTGTTATAGTTCCACTACCGATTTTTATTTGTCTTTCAGCAACTTTTTCAGCAAATGAAGGATAATCTCCTGATGCTATATCAAATATATCTTTATCCAAATTAAAATATTCTTCTAATTTTTTTACATATCCTAAATAAATATCATTTTCTTCACTATAAATACCTAAATGGCTATAAACTTGTGCTAATTTAGTATCTACACCTCTTATAGCTAAATAATTATGGAAATTATTCTTTATATATTTTAAATTATTAGGAAGATAATATCTACCATATTCTTTTAAATAAGTTATTAATAATCTTTCAGCTTCTTTTCTGCTTACTGTTGGATTCCATCCAACATAATCCGGATCATATAAACATTCAGCAAATTCAGCCGATAATGGCATTATATCCTTTGTTATATCTTCTATATCTTCCATACTTTCAACCCCATTCGTGTGCAAATATATTACCACAAAATAACAATACAGTCAAAAATATATTATAAAAGAGTTCTAAAGAACTCTTTTACATTACTTTTGGACTATCTATTAAATCGTTATCAGTTGCTACTTGAAAATTATTTGTTTGTTCTTCTTTAACTGGTTTATCACCAGTTTCTATTACTTTACTTATTTCTTCTATATCTTTTTCAAACTGTATACTTGCTTCTTTACTAATGAACTTTTCAATCATCTTTTTACAAGCCTCAATTCCATCTTTCAATAATGATTCTGTCTTTACTGTTGTAGTAATTGGTTCATCATTTTGACCATTTACTGAACTACGTTTATAGTAGTAAATATCTGCTTTCTTATATATTGATTTACAATTAATTAAAAAATTCTTAAATTGATCTATAAATAATGCTATTTTAGAAACAGTTTGAGTATATAATTCCATACTGTAATTTCTATTTAATTCACTAATACTTGAATTAATATTAGAATTAACATTAGCTAACATTTTAGCATTTAATTTTATATTTTCATTTTCTGTAGTTTCAATAATATATTCTAAATATTCTTTCATATCAACATCATAATCAAATTCTCTAGTATATGGTTCCTTAACTTCATTACCTATTGTTCTTCCAATTGAAAGTTGTAGTGCATTAGGTTTTTCATATCTAATATCAGTACCTTCTTCTTTATAATGTAATAATGTAATTTTCTTAAAAGAACTTGATAAGAAATTTATCCTTGAATTTATTTCATTTTGTTTTTCAATCTCATTTCTTTTCTTTAACTCATTTAATTTTTCTTCATAGTCTTTTTGAATTTGTTGAGCTTGTTGTATTGACATATTTTTTTCTGATACAGCTTGATTAATTACGCCTTGTTGAACTTGGTTCATTTCATCAAAATTTCTTTGAAAAGATTCTAATGTACCAGTTGATGCACGTCCAATATAATTAGCTTCAATTAATTGTCTAAATGGAACCATAGCACCTATTGTAAATAAATTAGAAATTTTAGTCTTTTTATTATTAACCATTAATGTATATCCACTAAATAAATTCTTTTTAACTAATATACTTTTAAAGCTTCCATCAGATAATCTAGCAACCATACTAGTCCATCCAAAACGTGATACTTTAACATTTTCTAAATTTATATTCGAATTTAAATTCACTTTCATCCACCTCTTTATATAAATATTGTATCATGTTTTTTTATAAAATCAAAAAAAATGCATATAAATGCATTTTTATTGAGTGCTTTGAATTTGTTTAGCAACTTCTTCAGCAAAGTTTTCTTCTTTTTTAGCTATACCTTCACCAACTTCATATCTAATCATAGTAACAATTTTACCACCATTATTAGCTACAAATTTAGCAACTGATTCTTTATTTTCAGCTTTAACAAAGATTTGATTTTCTAAACAAACTTCTTCATAGTAAGCGTTTACTTTACCAACTAATATTTTATCAATAATATTTTCTGGTTTACCTTCATTAATTAATTGTTCTCTAATGATTTCTTTTTCTTTATCTAATACTTCAGTTGGAACATCACTTGATTTAACATATTGTGGTCTCATAGCTGCAGCATGCATAGAAACATCTTTAGCTACTTCAGCACTAGCTCCATCAACAACTGTTAATACAGCGATTCTTCCTCCCATATGAATATAATCACCAAATGATTCAGAATCTTTCTTTTCAATTCTTTCAAATCTTCTTAATGTTAATTTTTCTCCAATAGTTGCAGTCTTACTAATAATTAAATCATTAATAGTTCCTTCTTCAGTTGGAAGAGCTAAAACATCATCTAAAGTTTTAACATCATTATTAATGATTGCATCTAAGATAGTATCTACCATTGATGTAAATTCAGTATTTTTTGCAACAAAGTCAGTTTCTGAATTAACTTCAACGATTGCAGCAATATTTCCATCAATTTTAATAGCAGCTAATCCTTCAGCAGCTATTCTATCAGCTTTCTTTTGTGCTTTAGAGATACCTTTTTCTCTTAACCAATCCATTGCAGCATCGATATCTCCATTAGTAGCGTCTAATGCTTTTTTACAATCCATCATACCAGCATTAGATTTTTCTCTTAGTTCTTTTACTAAACTAGCAGTTACCATAAATTTTTCCTCCTCTATTTATATTATTAATAAAACAAGGATGATAGAAATCATCCTTAGTAGTATTTTTTATTATTTTAAAGCATCTATTAATTCTGCTTTTTTCATTGTTGAATATCCTTTAACGTCTTTAGCTTTTGCTAATTCACGAAGTTCTGAAACAGTTTTAGAATTTAAATCTTCTTTAACTTCGGCTTTTTTAGTTTCTTTTGCTTCAGCTTTAACTTCTTCTTTTTCGGCTTTAGGACTTTCTTTTACTTCTTTTTCTACTTTATTAAATGATTTTTTAAAATTATTTTTCTTATCAAATGGTTTTTTATCAGAATTTTTTCTATCAAATGGTTTTCTATCTTCTTTTCTCTTAACTGATTCAACAGCTCTCTTCATTATATCTGAACCGTTTTCATCATTTTTACCAGAGTAATCAGTGATTTTACCACCATTAGCTTCGATAATAGCATTATTCATAACACCGATAATTAACTTAACAGCACGAATAGCATCATCGTTAGCTGGAATAACATAATCTACCATATCTGGATCACAGTTAGTATCAACTATACCAAATACTGGAATATTTAATTTTCTAGCTTCTCTAATAGCTATTTCTTCTTTAGATGGATCTACGATAAACATAGCTTGTGGTAATTTATCCATAGAACGAATTCCACATAAAATTTTATTTAATTTATCATATTCTTTCTTTAATCCAACTACTTCTTTTTTAGGTAATAAATCAAATGTACCATTTTCTTCCATTTTTTCGATTTCTTCTAATCTTTTAACTCTTTTTCTGATAGTTCTGAAGTTAGTTAATGTACCACCTAACCATCTTTCAGTAACATAATAAGAATCACTCTTAACTGCTTCTTCTTTAGTAGCTTCAGCAGCTTGTTTTCTTGTTCCTACAAAAATAACTTTTCCACCATTTTTTGCTATTTCATATAAAGCAGCATAAGCTTCTTCTATTTTTTTAGCAGTTTTTTGTAAATCGATAATATAAATATCATCTCTTGAAGTAAAAATATACTCTTTCATTTTTGGGTTCCATCTTTTAGTTTGATGACCAAAGTGAACACCAGCTTCTAATAATAAGTTCATTGACACAACAGCCATATTCATTTCCTCCTTTTCGTTATATCTTCCATTTATTTCTACTTTAAACATCACCATAAGGCACTAGACATTTAAATCCATAAATGTGTTTTCTTAAAAAAGCCAATAATATTATATCACAATATTTTTAAATTTAAACCCTTTTTTTTCATTATTTAAAATAATATATAGCATTTGTTTTACCATTACATCCTTTGCAATTATAAACAACACCTACAAATATTTTATTGTTATATATTTTTAGTCCTTCTGCTTCTTGACCACTAAGTTTAGGATTAAATACATAACTATATTGTAATTCACCAACATAATTATATACTTCTACATACATTTTAGAACCAGCAATACCTCTATATTGATAATAATATCCATTACTAATAGCATGACCTTGTCTAGAATATGATTTACCATCTATAGTTCTAGTATTAAGTTCAAAAGAATATAATAGTTTTAATTTACCTTGAATAAATTGTTTAGCATTATATATAAACACTTTCTTACCAGATCTAGCAGCAGCTAAATTATTATCCCAATCAAAACTTATTTCTAGATTAGTTAACCATTTCTTAGTACTAGAATCTTTAATAAATATCTTTTTATAAGCTTTATATGAATCATTATCTTTATTAGATTTAAATTTAACATTTAAAAGAGCTTTACTTTCTCCCCAATATGAACCATTACTATCTTTAGATAAAAAGCCACTACCATTAGTCCATATAATTCCATTTGGTTGTAAATCTAAAGCTTGACCATGACCACTATAATTTAGATACATATACTTTCTTTTCTTACTAGATGGTTTAACTAATTCACTATTAGGTATTAATACTATATTTGTTCTCATTAAATCTTTTTTTAATGCACCAGTCAATTTAATACCTTTTTTTACAAGTGTACGAGAAGGCATAGATATAATAAGTCTTTCATTTTTTGTACCTTGTTTATATATAGCAAAATTTTGCATAGCTCTCATAAAATTAGTACCTTCATCATATACTCTTACACTAGAATGATAAGTATATATTTTTTGTTTTCTTAAATCAATAATATTTTCTTTATTTACTACAGAAACCTTAATACTTCTTTTAATACCTGTACCCTTAATAGTTGCTACCACATTACATGAACCTACACCATTAGCTTTAATAACACCATTACTATTTACAGTAGCAATATTCTCATTACTGCTTTTAAATTCAACAACCTTATTAGCAGCATTATCAGGTATAACATTAGCTTTAATTTCTACAGTTCCACCCTTAATTAATTGAACTTTATTTTTACTTAAACTAATATATTCAGGACTAATCTTACCAGGTAATACAGTAATAAAGTATCTCTTTTTAAAACTACCATCAACTGTATCAACATCTATATACGCAATTCCATAATCTATGGCATATACTACTCCATTTTGATTTACTCTAATAACATCTTTATTAGATGATGTAATAATATATTTAACATTATTACCATTACTATTTTTTAAATCAATATTTAATTTAATTTTATCTCCACTAACCATAGAAGGTCTAATACCAACTATATTACTTTCAATTATTTTATTTTTTTCAACTTTATTATTAGAAACTTTTACATTTACTGATGAAACTAAGTGTCCATCTTTTGTTACTGCTACAATGGTTGCATGACCATTTTTTAAAGCATGTATTTTACCATTCTCATCTACAGTAACAATTTCATCATTACTAGATGAATAAGTAACATCTTGTATACTTGCATTAGTAGGAGTAATTATTGGACTTAATATATAATTTTCATTTATATCTAAACTAATAGACTTATCTTTAAAAGTTATATCTTTAACTGGTATTTTATTACCAGTTACATGTACAACCAAAGATGTACTTACTTTATCATCTTCACTAGATACAAATATATTACATGTACCCTTACCTTTTGCTACTATTATTCCATCTTTAGATATAGTAGCAATACTAGTATCTGATGATTCATATTTTAACTTAGCTTTATTTGATTCTAAAGGCATTATAGTAGCACTTACTTTCTTTATATCCCCTACATACATTTTTAAATTATTTGCATTTAATACTATACCTTCAATTTCATATGAATCTTCCTCAGTATCTTCTACTGGTTCTTCATCTATACTAGCTATTAAATTACTTGTATCATTTATTTTTTTAGGTACACCAACATTTATATTTACTTTAGCTTCTAATTTAGAATCTTCTTCTTTTGCAGTTATTACAGCTGTTCCATCATCTATAGAAGTAACAACACCATATTCATTTACAGTAGCAATCGTCTCATCACTACTACTCCAAATTAAATCGTGTTTTACTTGAACATCATTATTAAATATTGGATCTAATGTTATTTTTTTACCCTTAATCATATTTATTGTATCTTGTTCAAATGCTAAAGATGTAATAGTAAAATCTGATATATTTAAATTTATTTCATTACTAAACAAATTATGTTTAGACTTTATTATTACCTTAGTTTCACCGATTTTTTTAGCTTTAATAGTACCATTTTTATCTATTTCAGCTATATCAGGATTTTCAATAGAATAATGATAATCACGAGTAGGATATCTACCCTTTATACTTATTTTATAACTACTATTTATCTTTAAATCTATATTCTTATCATATAGTGAAAAAGTATCAGTTACTGCTACAAAACTAAAAGATATAACCGAAATTATACCTATTAAAATTAATATACTATATATTTTTTTCTCTTGTATAAATGCATTCTTTATTTTTTTCATTTATACATCACCCCAATTATCTTCTTCTACTATTTGTTAATTCTTCTTCATAATCAAAAGCTTTTTCTTTTTCATTAACTATAAATAATTTTATATTTAATTCTCTATCAATCAAATCTAACTTTTTAAGAAGAGTTTCTGTTTGTTTTTCCCCCAAGTATTTAAGATATTTATATTGTAATATTTGTTTATATCTTTTTAAATCATTTAAAATTTGATTTAAAGAAGTACCATCATCGTTACCATCATCCATATATTCAACAATAAATTTAAGATACAATTCTAACTTTCTTTTTATTTTTTTCTTTAGAATTTTTTCTATAAAAGTCTTATCTATTACATCTAATTTAGATACATTCATACCATATCTACCACTATTTTTAGGCGTAATATCTAACCCATTTAAACTTCCAAAATCAATTATAATTTTATTAAATTTAATATTTTTATTTAGTTGGTAACAATTCTTAGACATATTAATCAACTCTTTCTAATAAATCTGGTCTTCTTTCTTTAGTTCTTTTTAATTGTTCATTATATCTCCACTCATTTATTTTAGCATGATGTCCACTAAGTAATACTTCAGGAACTTTCATACCTCTAAAATCAGCTGGTCTAGTATACACAGGATAATCTAATAAATCACCTTGAAAAGATTCCTCTTCATATGATTCTTTTTCAATTACACCATCTATTAATCTAATTACACTATCACATATTGCCATACTAGGAATTTCTCCACCAGTTAAAACAAAATCCCCTATACTTATTTCCATATCAGCTAATGTTCTTATTCTTTCATCAAAACCTTCATAATGACCACAAATGAATATTAAATGTTTTTCATGTGATAAATCAAAAGCTACACCCTGATTATATTTAATTCCTTGTGGAGTCATTAATATAACTTTACTATCAGGAGTTTTTATATCTTCGATACAATCAAATATTGGTTGTGGCATAAGTACCATTCCTGGTCCTCCACCAAAACCATAATCATCTACTTTTTGATGTGGATCAGTAGAATAATCCCTGAAATTAATTATATTAATTTCTACATGTTTATTTTCAATAGCTCTTTTTATAATAGATTCACTTAAGAATCCATCAAACATTTTTGGAAATAATGTTAATATATCAATCTTCATTTAACAAACCTTTCATATATTTAATATCTACTCTTTTATTTTCTAAATCTACTTTTTCAACAAATTCATCTATATTAGGTACTAAATGTTTACTACCATTCTTTACTACTAATATTTCATGAGCACTTGTTTTAAGTATACTATCTATATGTCCTATTTTTCTATCCTCACAATATACATCTAATCCAATTAAATCTTCATCTAAATAACCCTCATATACTAAATCAGCTCTATTAACATATACAGGTTCTCCCTTATATATTAATACATCATCTATATATGTTTTATCTTTAAATGTAACCATATCATAATTTTTATGTACTCTATAAGATGTAACTTGTTCTAATACTTTATTCTTACCTATATAAAAATTCATACCTATTTTAAATACACTCTCTTTAAATTTAAAATCACTAAGTATACGTATTTCTCCTTTAAGTCCATGTGTATTTACTACATCACCAATATAAATATACTCCATATTCTCTCCTACTTACTAAGTTCATAAAGCATAATACTAGCAGCAACACCTACATTTAAGCTTTCACAATTTTTATTCATCTTAATATGAGCAAACTTATTGCAAAGAGATAATACTTCATTACTAACTCCTCTACCTTCATTACCCATAATAAGCGCTATTTTATCCTTATGCTCTAACATTGATATATCAGAACCATTATCAACCCTAGTTCCAATAATATCATACTCGCTATTAATCTCATTTATAAAATCTATTATATCACAAGTTATTATATTTATATTAAATAATAATCCTTGAGTAGCTCTAATTACTTTATCATTATATAAATCAACTGTATTTTTACTAAGCACTATAGTATCAAAAGAAAACGCTACAGAACTTCTAATAATAGTACCTAAATTACCTGGGTCTTGTATATCATCTAATATTAAAATTTTATTACCTAATTCTTTATTAGAATCTAACATTCTACATACACCCATTATATGTTGATTATTTTCTAATTCAGATATATATTTCATTACTTTATCAGTAACATACATATTATCTTTATTAAAATTAAAATCATAACCTTCCTCTATAATAGCGTACTCTAAATATCCTGAAGCTTCTGCTTCTTTAACTAAATGTTCTCCCTCAACTAGAAACAATTTAGATTGTTCTCTATATTTTTTTTGATTTAATTTCTTTATATCTTTTATTTTTTTATTATCAATTGAACTATATAACATATAAGTCACCTAATACCATTTTAACACAAATATTATCAAATTTTACAAAATTATACTAAAAAAAGGAAAGTCTAACACTTTCCTTTACTATTAACATAAACTTTATTTTTATCTTTTATAATAGTATGTTTATATGTTTTACCTGATTCATTTAATTTAAATAAATCTTGAAATGATAATTGACAAGCTTTAGTATCTATATCACTTTCTATTTCATCTAATCCAAAACTATAATATGAACTTAATGTAGTAGATATCATTAACGGATAATTATTATCAAGTAAACTACTAATTATTTTTTCAATATATGTTCTATCATTATTTGTTTTAGAATAATATTCAGTATTTTTTACATTATCTTTAAAATTAGAAATAATTATGTTTATAGATTCAAATACTTCTGTAGATAATACTAACTTATAACCATATAATCTAATTATTTTATAAATAATTTTTTTAAGTAAATTTCTTTGTTTTATATCACTTAAATCAGTAATAAGATATAATTCATCTTCAATCTCTTTTAAATCACTAAAATTATCTTCATTACCATCATCTTTATATAATTCATTCTTAGGTTGTTTTAAAGATTTTCTTAAACTTAATATTTGATCAATTGTAGTTCTTTTCATCTCAACGTTATTTTCTATTTCATATGTATAAGAATAATCTTTAAAATTAATTTCAAAATCTCCGTTTAATATTTTGTTAATATAATTATAATAAGTTCCGTCTAAATATCTAATATCATTTATATTTTTTACATTCTTAATATGATTTTGTAATTTATTTAACAAAGTAGTATATAAATCCCCTGTCAAATAATATCCATCAGCGCACTTAACATATAATCCCGAAATCTTATAAAGTACTTCTGTTAATTTATTAGCATCTTCAATATTTGAAAGGTCCGTTATACCTTCAGTATCTGTTTCAAAATCATGAAGACTTCTATATCCTTTCACTTTAGTTTTTTTGACCATAATATACCTCCTATAGTTAAGGTGTATCTTACCATATATATCTTATTAAGTCAATAAAAAACTGGTAATAATTACCAGTTATTCTTTGTATTCAAATTCATAATCAAGAATTCTAACAGTATCACCATTTTGAATACCCATCTCTTTTAATTTATCATCAATACCAAGCTTACGTAATTTATTAGAAAATCTTAAGAAAGCTTCATCAGTTACAAACCATGTCATCTTATATATTTTTTCTATTTCATCACCACGTATTACATAAACACCATCACTCTCTTTAGTAACTTTAAATGGTTGTTCTTGTTTAAATTTATATAGTACATGTGATTCAAATCTTTCATCTTCATATAATGGTTGTTTTTCAATAGTATCTAACATATCAGCTAAAGCAATTAATACTTTATCTAATCCAACATTATCTAGTGCTGATACTTCATATATAGGTGCATCAACTTTTTCTTTAAATTTAGCTAAGTTTTCTTTAGCACCTTCTACATCCATTTTATTAGCAATAATAATTTGTGGTTTATCCATTATTTTTTTATTAAAGTTTTCTAATTCTTTATTAATAGTGACATAATCCTCATATGGATCTCTACCTTCAGTTGAAGCCATATCTATAACATGCGCAATAACTCTTGTTCTTTCAATATGTCTTAAGAATTTATCTCCTAATCCTTCTCCTAAAGAAGCACCTTCAATAAGACCTGGAAGATCTGCTACTACAAATGATCTACCATCTTTAGTTTTAGTAACACCTAAATTTGGTTTTAAAGTTGTAAAGTGATATGCTGCTATTTTAGGTTTAGCAGCACTTATCTTACTAATTATTGTAGACTTACCTACACTTGGAAGTCCAACAAGTCCAACATCAGCAAGTAATTTTAATTCTACTTTTACTTTCTTCTCTTCTCCTGGTTCCCCATTTTCAGCAAAATCAGGTGCTTTATTAGTACGGGTAACAAAGGCCATATTACCTCTACCACCACGTCCACCATACGCTACTGTTACACTATCATTTTTATTAGTTAAATCAGCAAGGATAAAATTAGTTTCTAAATCAGTAACCACAGTACCTAATGGTACTTTAATTACTAAGTCAGGTGCATTAGCACCATTCATGGCTTTTCCTTGGCCATGTTCACCATTCTTAGCCTTATAATGTTTACTCATTCTAAGATCTATTAATGTATTTAAGCCTTCATCAACTTGAAAAACTATATTTCCACCATGGCCTCCGTTACCACCAAAAGGTCCACCCATTTCAACATATTTTTCACGACGAAATGCTAAACAACCATTACCACCATTACCTGCTTGTAAGTCAATTGTTACTTCATCTATAAACATATTTATCCCTCCAATCATAATACCTATTAACATTAAAAAACAAGATAACTCGCCTGATTTAATCAAGTTTGCCTCTTGATGGATATAATATACCATATATTTAATAAATTTGCAATATAACAAAAAAGAGCAATTATTTCATATAATTACTCTTAAAAAGATAACCATTAGTCTAATATTCTGTTAATTTTATCCATTATAACTTTTTCAGAGAAAGGTTTTTCAATCATGTCTACAACACTATATGTAAACGCTCTATCAATAGTTTCTTTAGTAGTATCTCCACTTATAATTACAACTGGTGTAGTAACATTATTTTGTTTTAAATAATCTAATACTCCAAAGCCATCAATACCAGGCATCATTAAATCTAATAAAATTAAATCAATTTTTTTAGTTGGAATTACTTCAATAGCATCAGCTCCTCCACTAACTGGAGTAACATCATATTTATCAGCTACTGCTTTTTGTAAATAATTTCTAATTATACTTGAATCATCAACAATTAGTATGTTTTTCTTACTACTAACTGGTTCATTAGTTTCTACTGAACCAGTTGTAACAGTAGTATTACTTGTCATATATTCATTAAATATTGTATTAATATTACCTTTAAGTATTTTAAGTTGAAGACCAACTTCAGGTGTACTTGTATTTATACTATCATCAATTGTACTATTTATTTTCTCTAATAATTCGTTCATTTTAATCCTCCTATTTATTTAAATATTTCCTTACTAATTCAATAATACGATTAGCTTCAGTAATAAGTTCATCATAATTTTCATTTACATAATTAACATCATTTGCTTTACTAGCCATTTCATGGTTATATGATAATTCTGCAAGTTTCATAAATCCTAAGTATTTAGAATCGCTCTTCATAGCATGTACTAATATAGCGTAGTTAGGCATATCTGAAATATTCTTATAATCTTCTATATTTTTTAATCTAGTTTCAGATTCATTTAAGAAATCAGATGCTGTCTCATCATATGTTTCCATATCACCTAATAATTCTAAACTTTTATTTACATCAACACCATTTGCTTCAAGTAATTCTCTACCAGTTAATTCTTGTTTAGTTTCTACAATATCACTATTTGATTCTAAAGAACCAAATATCTCTTTAAGTACTTTATCAAGTTCCTGTTTATTTAAAGGCAATGATAAGAAAACCTTAAATCCTAAATTAACTGATTTACTTTTTAATTCTTCATTTTCACTTGTTGAAATAGCTACTACAGGAGTATTAAAACCTATTATTTTATTTAAATTATATAAAGTTTCTTCTCCAGATAAATTAGGCATCATTTGATCCATAAATATAATATCATACTTATTACCCTCAAGTATTTTATCTATACACTCAATGCCACCTCTAACTGTATCAACACTTATTCCATATTCTTCTAATAGTTTTGTTGTCACTTTTAAATTAATTGGATCATCATCTACTAAAAGAACTTTCTTTCCATTATATTTAGTTGTATCTTCTACCATTACTGGTTTTAAACCAGTTATAGTATCAGCCTCATTTTGCATAGTCTTTTGTTCAATATATACTGTGAATTTAGATCCCTCAGAAAATTTACTTTGAACAGCTATTTTAGCATCCATAAGTTTTAATAATTCTTTAGTTACAGTTAAAGAATTATTTTGATTAAATATTTTTTCTATATCTTCATCTTTAATTCCAACACCAGTATCTTCAACAATTACAACTAATTTAACAATATCATCTCTTAATATATAATTAATATTAAATGTAATTGATCCATTACTTGTATTATTTATAGCATTAGTTAATAAATTTAAAAGTATTTGTTTTATATGAATACTATCACCATATAACGGACTAGGTATATTTTCATTATATGAAGTAATAAATTCAACAGGTTTATCAGCTAGTTTTTCTAAAGCTATAGATACTAGTTCATCATATATTTCTTTAAAATCATAGTTTGAATTAATAATTTCAAGATTATTCATATCATTAACCATACTACTAATCACCAATCTTTCTTATCTATCATACAAGTTCATTATATCATAAATAAACAAAATATAAAATATTAATTTTTATTATTAACTAACTTATTAATAAGCATTAAACTAGGTATATCTCCTACCGCATTTAAACAGGTACCTGGTGAATCAATTATCCATCCAATAGTAGCAATTATTGAAAAAGCTACCGGAGGAAAATTATATAAAGAGACAATTAGTAATTCACCTATAAGTGCTCCACCAGGTATACCAGACATAACAGTTGCTGATAAAACAGATATAACTAACGCTAGAACTATAGATGAAAAATTATTAAATGACATTCCAAATAAAGAGAATAAAAATCCTATCTTTAATATG
>Ga0310691_10005006_pt1 | contig 14681 bp, 16 predicted proteins | sample 176DNAGHGlowgp2_FD_203887 | JGI IMG/M metagenome (GOLD analysis project Ga0310691, IMG submission 203887) | Sheep rumen microbial communities from Palmerston North, Manawatu-Wanganui, New Zealand - 1766 DNA GHGlow gp2 (v2) (version 2) | ecosystem: Host-associated > Mammals > Digestive system >... | reverse complement strand
CCTCCGACGATCTCCCTGGAAACGCTGAGGGCGCGTTTGGGCGAGATCAGCCGCGCTGGCTACACGGCCGCGGTCCATGATTTGATCCAGAAATACGGTGCCACTCACTTGAGCAAAGTGGACCCGAAAGACTACGACAGTCTGCTCAAAGAAGCGGAGGCTCTGGTGAATGCCTCCTAAATCTCACGCAATTCTCTCCGCCAGTTCCTCTCATCGGTGGCTTAACTGCAATCCCTCTGCCAGGTTAGAGCAAGAGTTTGAGGATCAGGAAACAGAAGCAGCCGCGGAAGGCACAGCTGCTCACGCTCTCTGTGAGCATAAGCTCCGGAAAGCCCTGAAGCTGCGCTCCAAAAAGCCCGTCAGTCAGTACGACTGTGACGAGATGGACGATTACACCGACGGCTATGTGCAGTTCGTGCTGGAGCAGTTGGCCCAAGCAAAGCTCACGTGCCCCGATCCCCAAGTCCTGATCGAACAGCGGCTGGACTTCTCTTGCTATGTCCCCGACGGTTTCGGGACAGGTGACTGCCTGATCATTGCAAGCCCCCGGCTGCATGTGATCGATTTCAAATACGGTCTCGGCGTTCTGGTGGATGCCTATCAGAACCCACAGATGATGCTGTATGCACTCGGCGCTCTGCGTATATTCGATTGCCTGTATGACATCACCGAAGTATCCATGAGCATCTATCAGCCGAGGCGCGAGAATGTATCGACCTGGACGATCTCAGTGGAGGAGCTGATGGATTGGGCAGAAAACACACTCCGTCCCAAGGCTGATCTCGCTTATAAAGGCGAAGGAGAATACTCACCCGGTTCCTGGTGCCAATTCTGCAAGGCGGCGGTAAAATGCCGCGCCCGGGCAGAAGCGAAGCTAGATCTTGCCCGGTTTGAGTTTGCCCAGCCCCCACTACTCTCTGATGCGGAAATCGAGGAAATCCTCGGAAAGCTGGATGATCTGACAAAGTGGGCGAATGAAATCATGGCCTACGCACAGGATGCTGCAATCAACCACGGCAAGGAATGGGCTGGCTACAAGCTGGTAGAGTCACGCACCAACCGCAAGTATACCGACGAGGATGCTGTTGCCCGTGCAGCCGCTTCGGCCGGATACCGAGACATTTACAAGAAAACGCTTATTTCCATCACCGAAATGGAAAAGCTCATGGGCAAACAGACCTTCAAAGAAATCCTCGGCGGCTTAATCGCCAAACCCATCGGCAAACCGACGCTGGTCCCGGCATCAGACAAGCGCCCGGCTATCACTACCACTGGTGCCAAACACGACTTTAACGAATTCAAAGGAGAATAAAAACATGGCTAACAAGACTAATTCCACTAAGGTTGTCACTGGCGTCGTTCGCCTGTCCTATGAGCACGTTTGGGAGCCTGCCAGCGTGAACGGGTCCAACCCCAAGTACAGTGTTTCGCTGATCATCCCCAAGAGCGATACCAAGACTATTGCTGCCATCAACCAGGCGATCGATAACGCTATCCGCGATGGTGCTGCCAAGTTTGGCGGTAAGATTCCGCCCAAGGGTGCCCTGAAGCTCCCGCTCCGCGATGGCGATACGGAGCGCGAGGATGAGGCTTACCGCGATGCGTATTTCATCAACGCCAACAGCACCACGGCTCCCCAGATCGTGGACCGCTCTGTCCAGCCGATTCTGGACCGCTCTGAGGTGTATTCCGGATGCTATGCCCGCGTGTCGATCAATTTCTACGCCTTCAACTCCAATGGGAACCGCGGTATTGCCTGCGGGCTCGGGAACATCCAGAAGGTCCGCGATGGTGAACCCCTCGGCGGAAAGACGTCTGCTGCAGATGACTTTGCCACCGACCTGGACGACGATTTCCTCGCTTGAGGACTAACTTACCGGGAATGGCGGAATAGTTATCCGCCATTCCCCCCAAAAATGGAGGTGCGATATGCGATACATTGAAGAAAAAGCCACTATGAGTGTCCGAGAGCTGTCCATGTCGATGGGTATTAGCCTCCCGAAAGCTTATGAATTCGTTAAGCGTCCGGGATTTCCAGTTTTGCGTACTGGTTCTCGTATTCTGATCCCAAAAGCTGCATTTGAAGAATGGCTGAAGGCTGAAAGCACAAAAGCATGAAGACGCTTAGCATAGATATCGAAACCTACTCCGCCACCAACCTTGCCAAAGCCGGGGTTTACAAGTACAGCGAAGACAGCGATTTTGAAATCCTCCTATTCGGGTACTCCGTTGACGGCGGCCCCGTACAGGTCATCGACCTTGCCGCCGGAGAACTAATTCCTGGAGATGTCCTCTCGGCCCTGATAGACCCTACAGTTCTGAAGACAGCTTTCAACGCTCAATTTGAGCGGGTCTGCCTTTCTCGATTCCTGGGTTATCCGACCGGCACATATCTGGACCCGTCATCTTGGCATTGCACGATGGTGTGGGCAGCCACGCTGGGCCTGCCGCTTTCGCTGGAAGGTGTCGGCGCGGTGCTGGGGCTGGAGAAGCAAAAACTGAAAGAAGGCAAAGATCTGATCCGGTATTTCTGTACTCCAGCCAAAACGAGGGATGGCGACACATTTCGACACTATCCGACAGATGCGCCAGAGAAATGGGTAGCTTTTAAAGCCTATAACCTACGCGACGTCGAAACGGAAATGGCCATCCAGGAGCGTCTTTCGAAGTTTCCTGTGACGGAATCAGAGTGGCGCAACTATGTGCTAGACCAACAGATTAACGATCGCGGCATCATGCTTGACCTAACATTGGTTCGGCAGGCCATCGCCTGTGACGAGCAATTCAAACGGACGCACATGGAGATGGCGAAGGCTGTCACGGGCTTGGACAATCCCAACTCTCCGGCGCAGCTGAAAGCATGGCTCACGGAGAAGGGCATGGAGGTCGACTCTTTATCCAAAGCAGCCGTTCTTGACTTGCTGGAATCTGCCAGCGGTGAGGTTGAACTTGCTCTATCGCTTCGGCAGGAGCTAGCCAAGTCCAGCGTGATGAAATATACAGCCATGGAGACGGTAGTCGGCGCAGATAATCGGGCCAGAGGTTTAATCCAGTTCTATGGTGCAAACCGGACAGGCCGATATGCAGGGCGATTGATTCAAGTGCAGAATTTGCCGCAAAACCACCTGCCCGACCTGGATACTGCGCGGGCGTTGGTACGAGACGGCAAGTTTGACGCGCTGGAAATGCTATATGATTCCGTGCCGATTGTTCTCTCCGAGCTAATCCGTACTGCTTTTGTGCCGAAACCAGGCTGCCGATACTATGTCGCAGATTTTGCCGCTATTGAGGCTCGAGTCATCGCATGGCTTGCCGGAGAGCAGTGGCGTCAAGAGGTGTTTGCCAATGGTGGCGACATCTACTGTGCCTCGGCAAGCGCCATGTTTCATGTCCCTGTCGAAAAGCACGGTCAGAACGGACACCTCCGGCAGCGTGGCAAGATCGCAGAACTAGCCTTGGGTTACGGCGGCGCTGTTGGCGCTTTGAAGGCAATGGGCGCTCTCAACTACGGTGTGGCCGAACATGAACTGCAACCACTGGTCGATGCCTGGCGGCAATCGAACCCCATGATCGTCCGGTTGTGGTGGGACATTGATACTGCTGCCAAAACCTGTGTTGCGGATAAAACTGTGACAAGCTGTCACGGGATCACATTCGAATACAAGAGCGGCATGATGTTCGTCACGCTCCCATCTGGCCGGAAGCTGAGCTATGTGAAACCTAAGCTCGGTGAGAACCGCTTTGGCGGCGAAGCGGTTACCTATGAAGGCGTCGGGACACAGAAGAAATGGCTCAGGCTTGAGACTTATGGCCCAAAGCTGGTGGAGAACATTGTGCAGGCAACGGCCAGAGATATTCTTGCCGAGGCTATGCTCCGCCTAGATGCCAAAGGCTATCGGATTGTGATGCATGTGCACGATGAAGCCGTTATTGAGGCCCCCGCCGACACAGATCTAAACGACATCTGCGTGACAATGGCCCAGCAGCCCCAGTGGGCAAACGGCCTTCTCCTCCGGGCAGACGGATATGTCTGCGACTTTTATAAGAAAGATTGAGGTACTGAAATGGGAAAGAAAAGGAAAGAAACAGAGCTGCTTCCATGTGCTTTTAACCATCCCGACTGCTATTCTTACAGCCACGGCATTTGCCGTTTACTAGGAGATATGGACTTTCACGGGAAAGACTGCAGCTTTTATGCGACAAAAGATCAGGTGCGCGAAGGGCGGCAGAAGGTGCGTGAGCGGCTGATCCGCATCGGCGCAGGCCATTTGCTCAATTATCAGGAGTACAAAAATGACAAAGAAAAAAAGCATAAGCAAAAAGAATGCTGAGGGCTATCTCGACCCGACCGCCTATGAGGCACTGACTAATATCGAACGCGAAGCGCAGAAAGCCTTTGCTTTCCGGCCGGTTGTGTATATTTGCTCACCTCTGTCCGGAGACATTGATGCTAACCAGGAGGCAACACGTCGATACTGCCGCTACGCGGTCGATTCCGGCTACGTGCCCATAGCACCGCATCTGTTCTTCCCTCAGTTCATGGACGACAACAACAAGAAGGAACGGAATCTTGCCATATTCATGGACATCGTCCTGCTCACCAAATGCGCCGAATTGTGGGTGTTTGGAGAAACCATATCCAACGGAATGAGCATCGAAATTGAAAAGGCCAAAAGAAAGAACAAGCCAATACGCTTTTTCTCCACAGCATGCAAGGAGGTTTTCAGATGAGTCAGTCTTTTACCCTTTATCACTCAGATACCAACGGTCGGGCATCCAATTGCTCATATCCCCATGCAGCAGAAGTCCATGACGAGGAATCTCTGGCTGCGGCAGTCCGGTTCGATTACGTGGCCGTTGAGTATAAGAACGGCTATCGCAATAACGCCAATTTCATCCAGACCAATTGTCTGGTACTGGACTGCGACAATGATCATAGCGAAGATTCCGCAGAATGGATTACTCCCCAGCAGCTTCGGGACGCTCTGCCTGACGTGACTTTTGCTGTCCATTACAGCCGCAACCACAACAAGGTGAAAAACGGAAAAGCAGCGCGTCCGAAATTTCATTGCTTCTTCCCGATCCCCGTTCAGACTGACTCCGCCTCATATAGCGCTATGAAACGCCAGGTGCAGGCTATCTTCTCCTTTTTCGATCCTAACGCCCTGGATGCTGCGCGGTTCTTCTTTGGCACTCCTCAGCCGGAGGTGGAGTTCTTCCCCGGGGAACTGACCATCGCAGACTACCTCGCCGAATATGCCTTTGAGGCGATGGAGATGGCGGAGTCTGGCAATACAATCCCTGAAGGAAGCAGAAACTCGACCTTGTCCCATTTTGCTGGCCGAGTTCTCAAACGCTACGGTAACACTGAGGCCGCTTATGGGGCGTATCGCACTGAGGCTGCCAAATGTGATCCTCCTCTGGAGGAGCAGGAGCTCCGAACGATCTGGCGCAGCGCTCTGCAGTTCTACCGCAAGGTGCAGCAACAATCCGGGTATGTCGCGCCAGAAACATACAACCGCGAATATCAGTATCGCCCGGATGATTTCACAGATGTTGGGCAAGCACAGGTTCTTTCCCGTGTGTCAGGGAAAGAGCTCAGATACTCTCCGGCCACGGATTATATCGTGTATAACGGCGTTCTCTGGGAGGAGTCGAAGCATGGAGCACAGGCTGTGGCCCAAAAGCTGACGACCCATCAGCTGGAAGAAGCAAATGCGGCGGCCGAAAAAGCGTGGAATGCGCTCGTCGGGAATGGTGCCGCGGAAATCATCGCAACGGCATCAACAAAGAAAAAAGCCGAGTCTCAGTTTTCAAAAGATCAAGCGGTGGCATTTGCCCAGTACAGCAAGGCCAATGAGTATAAGGCTTTTGCACTAGACCGCCGCAGCTCCAAGAACATCACAAACACACTGAAAGAAGCCCGTCCGATGCTTGCGATCACGCCCAAGGAACTGGATGCCGACGGCTATCTGCTCTGCACCCCTGATGGGACCTATGATCTGCGTAAAGGCATGGCAGGTCGCATGGATCATCGGCCCGAGGATTTCATGACGAAAGTGACGGCTGTCTCTCCTAGCGACAAGGGCGCAGATATCTGGGCAAAGCAACTGGATCTGCTTTTCTGCGGCGATCAAGAACTGATCGACTATGTTCAGCTCGTAGCCGGAACCGCCTGTGTGGGCAAGGTGATGATCGAGCAGATGATTATCGCCTATGGCTGCGGCGCAAACGGCAAATCCACCTTTTGGAACACTCTAGCCCGTGTCCTTGGCACCTATAGCGGCAATATGAGTGCCGATGCTCTCACGGTTGGAACTCGCCGAAATATTAAGCCGGAGATGGCCGAACTCAAGGGAAAGCGCCTGGTGATTGCAGCTGAGTTGGAAGAAGGCACTCGTCTGAACACAGCAACAGTAAAACAACTCTCCTCCACGGATGAGGTATATGCGGAGAAGAAATACAAGGACCCTTTCAGCTACATCCCCAGCCATATGCTGGTCCTCTATACCAACCATCTGCCGAAGGTCGGCGCAATAGACGCTGGTACCTGGCGGCGACTGATAGTCGTCCCGTTCAACGCCCGCATTGTCGGCCGAAGCGATATTAAGAACTATGCGGAGTATCTGTATCAAAACGCGGGCGAGGCCGTTTTGGCTTGGATCATTGAAGGAGCCCGTCGTGTGATCGAGCTGGACTTCAAGATCAAGCTCCCGGCCGTCGTGGAAGCGGCCACAGCCAAATACCGTGAAGAGAACGACTGGCTTAATCACTTCCTTGGTGAATGCTGTGAAACAGACGCCAGCTATTCTGCCCGCTCTGGCGAGGTCTATCAGGCATATCGTTCCTATTGCAACGAGACGGGCGAGTTCTTCCGCAGTACGGCAGAGTTCTATGCTGCGCTGGAAACAAGTGGCTTTACCCGGAAAAGGACTAGCTCAGCCAACCTTATCAATGGACTGCGGCTTAAAAACCGTGAGTTTTCAACGGTTCCCGGTTTCGACGACTTTTTGAAATGAGGGCGCGTGGAGGTCATGGATGTCATTTACAAGAGTCCCTTTATAACTTCAAAAACAAAAGCCTAAGAAACACTCTATGAAAAGACTTCCACGACTTCCACAGCTCAAGCAAAAACCTTTCTGGAGGAATCATGGCAGCAGAAAAGAAAATCGAGCAAAAACTTGTTCGGGCTGTAAAGATGATGGGCGGTCTTGCTCCAAAGTTTGTCAGCCCTGGACTTAACGGTGTCCCCGATAGAATTGTCCTGCTTCCCGGCGCAAAGCTGGCCTTCGTTGAACTTAAGGCTGATGGAAAGAAACCGCGCCCTCTGCAGGTAAAGCGAAAAAGGCAGTTAGAAGCACTTGGCTTTTCGGTGTACTGGATTGACAGCACAGATCAGATTGAAGGAGTCCTCAATGAAATACAAACCTCATGACTATCAGTCCTACGCTACAAATTTCATCTTGACGCACCCCATTTCTGCTGTGCTGCTGGATATGGGCCTCGGGAAAAGCGTTATTACGCTAACCGCCATTTTCGACCTTTGCCTTGACAGCTTTCTGGTCCGGAAGGTGTTGGTCATCGCCCCTCTCCGCGTCGCCCGCGATACCTGGCCTGCCGAAATCCAAAAATGGGACCATCTACGTAGCCTGTCCTATTCTGTGGCGGTTGGCAATGAGCTGGAGCGGAAAGCTGCGCTGATGCAGGATGTGTCGGTCTACATCATCAATCGGGAAAACGTGCAATGGCTGGTGGAGCAGAGCGATCTTCCTTTTGACTACGACATGGTAGTCATTGACGAACTCTCGAGCTTCAAAAGCTATCAAGCAAAACGCTTCCGAGCCCTTATGAAAGTGCGCCCTGGCGTCCGCCGTATCGTGGGCTTGACCGGAACCCCCAGCAGCAACGGTCTCATGGACTTGTGGGCTGAATACAGGCTTCTGGATTTTGGGGAACGTCTCGGCCGATTCATCACCCACTACCGTAATCGCTACTTTGCCCCGGACAAACGTAACGGCACCATCGTGTACTCCTACAAGCCTTTGCCCGGTGCAGAAGAGCAGATCTACGACGCGATCGCAGATATCACGATCAGTATGAAAGCAGCAGATCACCTGCAGATGCCGGAACTCATTTTGAACGAGGCGCGGGTGCGGCTATCGGACGATGAATGGGAAACATATTGCACGCTGAAGAAGGAACTGGTCGTATCCCTTCAGGGCGAAGAGATAGATGCGGTCAATGCCGCCTCTCTGGCGAACAAGCTTTGCCAAATGGCAAACGGAGCCGTTTATACAGACGAGAAAAAGGTTGTTATGCTCCATGATCGAAAACTGGATACGCTGGAGGATCTGCTCGAAGCAGCCAACGGCAAACCAGTCCTGATTGCCTACTGGTTCAAACATGATCTTGACCGCATATGTGACCGCTTGCAAAAGCTTCACATTCCGTTTGCAACTGCAGATAAATCCGACAGCATTCAACGCTGGAACCGGGGCGAGTTGCCGGTAATGCTGATCCACCCCGCGTCCGCCGGACATGGCCTTAATCTCCAAAGCGGCGGCTGCACACTTGTGTGGTTCGGCTTGACTTGGTCGTTGGAGTTTTATCAGCAGACAAATGCCCGCCTATGGCGGCAAGGTCAGGAAAACACGGTGGTTATCCATCATATCATCGCGGATGGCACGATTGATGAAAGGATAATGTCCGCCCTACGCCTGAAGGACAAAACACAGACCGCGCTGATGGATGCGGTCAAAGCAACTCTGGAGGTAAAAAGATGAGCCCATATTACAACTTGGCAAACGCTGTCATCGAACAAGCCGTAAAGGACTACTGGAAAGCTCTGAAATGCTATAACCGGAATCCAATGAAGGACAAGAATGCAAATGAAGTGGCTGAGCTGGAGTGCTTCTTTACTTCTGAGTGGTTTGAGCAGCTTAACGATCTGAATGGCAAAAGCATCATGGAAAAGGTCCGCGAAATGGTCAGAACGGAGGTGGAAGCATGACCGCGCAGGAATACTTCAACCAGGCGTATAAACTAGATCAGCGTATCAATAGCAAAATTGAGCAGCTCGAGAAACTAAATGACCTGGCCCACAAAGCTACGGCAACATACACTGGAATGCCTCAAAGCCCTAACAAGGGAGCTCAGACTATGGCGAACACGATCGATCGGATCATTGATCTGCAGAATGAAATCAACCAGGACATTGACACCCTGGTGGATCTGAAGGTGGAGCTCCGCTCTGTCATTGAAGCTGTAGATAGCACTGAGTATCGGCTTATTCTGGAGGAGCGCTATCTCAACTGGAAATCATGGGAGCAACTCGCCGTCTCCTTGGGGTACACGCTTCGACATCTGCATCGGCTTCATCGTGAGGCTCTGGATTCGTGTATTATTCCGCAAAAATGAAAGATGTCACTAAATGTCCCTATTTGTCCCTTTAATAATCTGGTAGTATTAGAATGCGAACAGAATATGAAACGGCCTTCCGGGAGAAATCCTGTGAAGGCCATTTCTATACATAAAAGCAGAAAGCACGGTCGAGGAATCATCATGAATCCACTTCCGTGCTTTCGCTCGGTTGTATGCTCTCGGGTTTGCCGGTTTTCTCGTTACAGGATTTACTCCGCCCCAGGAACTCCGGCGCTTTGCGTTCAGCTCTCGCTGTTTCTTTTTGGAGAGCTTTTCGTATGCGATAAACTTTTCCATCTCGCACCTCCTGATAAAAACTGGTGCAAGGATAACACAACGGGCGGAGAATTACAAGAGGTGCCTCCTTATGCCGTACAGGAAGGTCAGCTATCTGGAGCAGTGCTGGTACATCGTTCGTTACATGGCTAAGGATACCGGGAAGAAGATGAAGAAATGCCTACGAAGCCGAAAAGGCCCTGCGGTTGGCCCGGATGCCCGAAACTCACAGACGGACAGTACTGCGAGGAACACAGAAAAATAGCAGAACGCCAGTACAACAAGTACTCCCGGGCGCCGGACGTGCACAGAAAATACGGACGTGCCTGGAAAAGAATCCGGGACCGGTATGCAGCTGAGCATCCGTTTTGCGAGAAATGCTTCGCAGAGGGCCGAATAACACTTGTTGAAGAGGTCCATCATATCATTCCTATTTCGAGGGGCGGAACCCACGCAAAGGAAAACCTGATGAGCCTGTGTCAGAGTTGCCACACCAAAATACATCATGAAATGGGAGACAGATAACCCTGTCCAAATTGCGGTAATAGCTCCGGATTCTGAGATTATTATCGCGATATTTGCAAAAGATTTACAAATATCGCAAAAATAGTATTGAAAAGTCCGGACAATTGGACTATTATAGCGATGGGAGGTGGCTGATATGCTGGCACAGTTTTCCGTTGAAAACTTTATGTCTATTAAGGGCAGGATGTGTCTTAATATGTCGGCGTCTTTAACCGACAATGAGCATCCTGGCAACTATACTGATTTTGGTAAAACCAGATGCCTTAAATCTGTAGTGGTCTACGGAGCCAATGCTTCCGGCAAGAGCAATTTGCTAAAGGCTATGACTGCCGCAATAATGATCGTTCGGGAATCCCAGACTAAACAGGTTGATGACAGACTGTTTCGTATAGTTCCCTTCCTGTTTGACCCGGACTTACCCGGTAAGCCCTCTGCATTCGAATTCATCTTTTTTGTCGACGGTATCCAGTATATTTACGGTTTCTCCGCAACACAGGTAAAAATCATGGATGAGTATCTGTACGTTTACCATTCTGCTAAACGAAGCATGATATTCGAACGTACAAACACGAATCAGTACAAGTTCAACAAGGCGGACGAAAAAGAGTTTAATTCGTACAAAGAAAAGAATACCGCAAACAAGCTCTTCCTTTCCACTGCGACTGCATGGAACTGTGAAAAAACAAAAGCGGCATTCATGTGGTTCTCCAACGGCATTGATACGTATACTGATGCCGTGACAGATGATACGCCGAACAACAAGCCGTTCATCCTTCAGCATTTCGTGGAGTCTCAGAACCCTGAACTGAAAAAGTTTACGTTGAAGTTGCTGAAGAACGCTGATATTAACATTGATGGCTATGATATCAAAACGCAGCAGATCACAGTGCCAATTCCGGTAGCTATCGCCGGCGATAAAGTCGGTGTCGGTCAGGGCACAGCATACAACGTGGTTACCATTCATACCATGCCCGACAGTCAGAGTTTTTCTTTGGACTTCTCGCTGGAATCTTTGGGTACGCAGAATATCTTCTTCCTCAGCCCGTTCATTTATGCAGCTCTTTCAACCGGCAAGACCCTCTTCATTGACGAAATGTCCTGCCTGCATTCCGCCCTGGTTCAGTATCTGGTTGGTCTGTTTAACGATCCCGATATCAACAAGACAAACGCACAACTCATATTTGTAACTCACGATACCATTCTGCTTGACTTACGGGTATTTCGCCGGGATCAGATATATTTTATCGAAAAAGAGGAAACCGGAGCTTCCAATCTTTACTCGCTCGATAATTTCTCTGTACGCAAGACAGAAAACATCCGGACCGCCTACCTGATGGGTCGCTATGGCGCGATTCCAATCATTAAGGGTGGTGACCTGCTATGAAGCCGTCCAAAGGCGTCGAAAAGCGAGGAAAGCAAACCCGCAAACGAAATCCTATTGTTCTGTATGCCGCTGAGGGCGATAACAAAACAGAAAGCACCTATCTTCAAAACTTTCAGAAAAGGAATGGCATACACATTGTGCAGGCGTCCGGGAATCGTACGGACCCTGTAAAAATGATGAACCATCTCGTTAAAGAGGCACGGGAGATAGGGCTGTCCGTCAAAGACGGTGATCGCGCGTTCTGCCTGATTGATACGGATACCGACAAAGATAAGCAAGTCCAAATTGATGCTGCCTGCGCAAGGGAAACGGAGCTCGTCAAAGTCATCACTTCCGCTCCGTGCTTTGAAGAATGGTTTCTGTGCCATTACCGGTGGAGCACCGGTTACCAGACCAGTTCTGCCGCTGTTGATGAGATAAAAGCACGCTGCCCCGGCTACAGGAAGAGCAGCAATATATATCCCCACATCAAAGACCTGCAGGATACAGCGATAACAAATGCCAAACGGCTTGAACAGTTTCACCGCGGTCAGGGGCGGGATGTGCACTCGGTCGATAGCAACCCAAGTTCAGAGATGTACAAAGTAATCGAGTTCCTGACGAAATAACGCAGCAATAAAATACTACTAAGCAGTTCCGCTGCTTTTTGCAGCGGAGCTGCTTTTTTGCTGCCCAGGGGCGGTCAGAATCTCTACGGCCTGCTCCCTGGGGGGAACGGCGCGGGGTCATTTACGCAAAAAAGGCGAAATCAAAAGGGTAATTAAGGGCTCCAGGCATGGGAGGTGAAATAATGCCGACAAAATCTAACAATATTGGCGGGCGCGGAGGTGCGAGACCCGGTGCGGGAAGGAAGAAATCAGCCGTAAAGGAGAAAGCCGAAAGCGGTAATCCCGGCGGCCGAAAGCTAGAAGTCCTGGATATTCCCGAAGTCGAAGGTGTCGATATGCCAAAGCCCCATGATTTTCTGACTGCTGAGCAGCGAGACGGGAGTACCCTGCAGGCCGAAGATATCTATAGAGATACTTGGGCGTGGCTGAAAAAGATCGGATGCTCATCCAAGGTTTCACCACAGCTTCTTGAACGGTATGCGATGTGTTCTGCCCGTTGGATCCAGTGTGAGGAAATGACAAGCCGCATGGGTTTTCTCTCCAAGCATCCGACAACGCAGAAGCCGATTCCGTCCCCGTTCATCAACATCGGCATCAATTACATGAATCAGGCTGTTCGACTGTGGAATGAAATCTTTCAGATTGTGAAAGAGAATTGTTCCACGGAGTACGGTGAGGTGTCCCCGCAGGATGATCTCATGGAACGCCTGCTTCGGGCAAGGAAAGGATAAGAACAATGTTTGAAAAAGTGAACCCCTCGCACCCTGACAAGGTGGCCGACCGTATTGCCGGAGCTCTTGTCGACTACGCGTACACTCAGGAAAAGAAGCCCCGCATAGCAGTTGAGGTCCTGATCGGCCACGGAGCCTGCAACGTTATTGCCGAGACCTCAGTGCAGATCCCGTCGAATTATGTCGAAGAAACGGTGCATAGGATCGCCGGGACCAATATCGTGTCGAATTATGTCGAAGTCCCGCAGGACACACATCTCGCCGCAAACCAGGCCATGAAGATTCGCTGCGGTGACAACGGAATCTTCAAAGGAACGCCTGTCACGGACGAGCAGATCGTGCTCACAGCGCTGGCAAGAAGCATCTACGCTAGGTATCACTGTGACGGCAAGTACATCCTCAGCGGTCCCAGGCTTATCATCTGCCAGAGCAACGCAGCTAAGGAGGATCTACAGATCCTGTACCCCGCAGCGGAAATCAATCCCTTGGGCGACTGGACCGGCGGCACGGACGTGGACACTGGCGCCACCAACCGCAAACTGGGCAGCGATATGGCTGACAGCGTGACAGGCGGCGGTCTGCACGGCAAGGATTTGTCAAAGGCGGATGTTTCCGTAAACATCTACGCCTGGCTTAAGGCCCAGGAGATTGGAAAACCTGTGGAACTATGCTGCGCAATCGGCGATGACACTATTGACGGCAGACCCTACTCGGAAATTGTCGAAATCAGTCGAAACTTCATCGACAGCATCGGCGGCTTCGAGCGCTTTGCTGAATGGGGGCTCGTATGAATACCAGAACCACTACAGAACTGCAGCTTGTTCCGGTATCCCGGCTCGTGCCGTATGTGAACAACGCGCGTACCCACTCCCCGGAGCAGATCGCAAAACTGCGGTCATCCCTTCGGGAGTTCGGATTCATCAATCCTGTCATCATCGACCGCGACTACGGCGTCATTGCCGGTCATGGCCGAATTCTTGCTGCGAAGGAGGAAGGAATCGCTGAGGTTCCTTGCGTGTTTGTCGACCATCTGACCGAGGCGCAGAAGAAAGCGTATATCATTGCGGATAACCGCATGGCGATGGACGCCGGGTGGGATGAGGAGCTTCTGCGCGTAGAGATCGAGTCGCTGCAGGCGGCAGACTTTGATCCGCTGCTCACTGGCTTTGATGAGAAAGAGTTGGCTGATCTGTTCAGCGATAAGGACGACAAAGTCAAGGACGACGACTTTGACTTATCTGCAGCGCTCGAAAAGGCCTCCTTTGTGGAACGCGGAGATATCTGGACTGTTGGCCGTCATCGGCTTATGTGCGGTGATGCCACCAGCGCTGATGATGTAGCACGCCTTATGGATGGGAAGAAAGCAAATCTGATTGTGACAGATCCTCCTTATGGCGTCTCCTTCAAAAGCTCCAGCGGGCTAACGATCCAGAACGATTCTATCAAGAATGAGGAGTTTTATTCTTTTCTCCTTTCTGCTTTTAAGAACATGGCTAATAGCCTAGAAAAAGGCGGTGCGGCTTACGTATTCCATGCAGACACTGAGGGGCTAAATTTCCGACGAGCATTTATTGACGCGGGATTTCATCTTGCCGGTTGTTGCATCTGGGTTAAGGATAGTCTTGTTCTAGGCCGGTCGGATTATCAATGGCAACACGAACCCGTTCTCTACGGCTTCCTGCAGAATGGGAAGCATCCCTGGTTCTCCGACCGGAAACAGACGACTATCTGGAACTT
>Ga0310691_10005005_pt1 | contig 14684 bp, 13 predicted proteins | sample 176DNAGHGlowgp2_FD_203887 | JGI IMG/M metagenome (GOLD analysis project Ga0310691, IMG submission 203887) | Sheep rumen microbial communities from Palmerston North, Manawatu-Wanganui, New Zealand - 1766 DNA GHGlow gp2 (v2) (version 2) | ecosystem: Host-associated > Mammals > Digestive system >... | reverse complement strand
ACAACCATGAAGAAATACGCTGCACTGATCCTGGCGGTCCTGCTGCTTGCGGCCTTTGCCGCCTGCGGCGCAAAGACGCCGGAAGCCGATCCCGCGCCGGAAGCGACGCCCGTGCCCAAAACAGAGCCGACGCCGGAGCCGACGCCCGAACCCGCGCCGGAATCGCGGATCGATCTGCCGGACGGCACGTACCTTGCGGAGTTCAAAACCGACAACTCGATGTTCCACGTCAACGAGGCGAACAAGGGGCTCGGCGTTCTGACCGTTGAGAACGGCAGGGCGACGATCCACGTCAGCCTCGTGTCGAAGTCGATCCTGAACCTCTATCCGGGGCTTGCGGAAGACGCGCAGAAGGACGGCGCCGTGCTGCTGGAGCCGACGCTCGATTCCGTGACGTACGACGACGGCATCACCGAGGAAGTCTACGGCTTCGATATCCCGGTCCCCGTCATCGGCGAGGAGTTCGATCTTGCGCTGATCGGCAAGAAGGGCGTCTGGTACGATCACAAGGTCAGCGTGCAGAATCCCGTTCCCATGACCGAGGAATGAGTCTTGCGGACGCAGGGAAAGTATTGTAAAATAGAATAAAACAGAACGGCGGCACGGCGGATCCGCAAAGATGCCGGCCGCCGTTTTTAAAGGAGTATGCAATGAAAAAGAGAATGATCGTGTGGCTGCTGATCGCGGCAACGCTGCTGACGCTGTTCGGCTGCGGCGCAAAGAAATCCGTGGAGGACGGCACGTACACCGTTGCGGTAACGCTTTCGGGCGGCACCGGCAAGGCAAAGATCGAATCGCCCGCGACGCTGATCGTCAAGGACGGAAAGATGACGCTCACGGCAGTCTGGAGCAGCGACAAGTTCGATTACATGGTCGTGAACGGCGAAAAGCTCCTGCCGGAGTACGTCGACGGACATTCGGTATTCGCGGTGCCGGTCGCATCGCTCGAGGAACCGCTGAAGGTGATCGCCGACACGACGGCGATGAGCGTCCCGCATGAGATCGAATACGAGATCGCGTTCGACGCGGCGACGATGGCCCCCGCGTCATGAACAGAATACGGTTTATTACGATCGTCGCGCTGATCCTCTGCGCGGCTTTCTGTGTTTTTTGCATCGCTTGTTCCGACGCGAAAAACGGCGAAGCGGACCGTCCGGACGGGCCCGAATGGGCGTCGCTCGAACCGGTCGGGGAGACGCCGGTGCGCTTTGCGACGGAGTTTCGCATCACGCAATACACGGACGGGTACGAGCTGATCGAGATCCCCGCGACGGGAAAGCTTCTGCTCGTGCCGGAGGGCAAAGGCGCGCCTTCGGGGCTTCCGTCCGACGTGGCCGTTCTGTTTCGTCCGGTCGACCGCATCTACCTTGCCGCGACAAGCGCAATGGACTTTTTCCGCGCGCTTGACGGAATCCGAGCCGTGCGGCTTTCGAGCGTGAAGGAGGACGGCTGGTCGATCGAAGAGGCAAGAGACGCGATGGAACGCGGCGAAATGCTGTTTGCAGGCAAGTACAGCGCGCCCGATTATGAGCGGATTCTTGGGGAAAACTGCGATCTTGCGATCGAATCGACGATGATCTATCATACGCCCGCGATCGCCGAAAAACTGATCGATTACGGTGTTCCGGTGCTGATCGAGCGTTCGAGCTACGAACAGGATCCTTTGGGACGCATGGAATGGATCAAGGTGTACGGCGCGCTGCTCGGCAAAGAGGACGAGGCGGCAGCGCTGTTTGAAACGGAAGTAGAGACGGTCGAAGCGATCGGCGAGCAGCCGAAAACCGGCAGAAAGGTCGCGTTCTTTTACGTGACCGGAACCGGCAGCGTCAACGTGCGCAAGAGCAGCGATTACGTCGTCAAAATGATCGAAACGGCGGGCGGCACGTACGCATTCCCGGATCTCGACAGCGGCAACGCGCTGTCCACGGTGAACCTGACGATGGAACGTTTTTACGCCGGCGCGAAGGACGCGGACGTGCTGATCTACAACAGCACGATCGACGGCGAAATCTATACGATTGACGAACTCCTGGACAAAAGCCCGCTGCTTTCCGAATGCAAGGCGGTACAAAACGGCGACGTCTGGTGTACGGGCAAGAATCTCTTTCAGGAGCCGATGGGGCTTTCGAAACTGATCGGCGACCTGTACCGCGTGCTGTCGGGCGAGGGGACGGACGAACTCGTTTACCTGCACAAATTGAACTAAGGAGGCAACACCATGAAACGAAACGGGCGGTTCGATCGGATCCGGGCGGGCGTCGGGCGCATCGGGCGGTATTTGGACGCCGTGCGGCTGCCGCTCGGCTTCAGCCTGCTTTCGGTCGCGCTCGTCGCGTTCGCGTTCTGGAATCTCGTCGTGGGGAGCACTGCGCTTTCGGTTTCCGAAGTGTTCGACGCGCTGTTCGATCCCATGAACGCCAACCGCGCGGTCGTGGTCGACGTCCGTCTCGTGCGGATCGTTCCCGCGATCCTTCTGGGCGGCGCGCTCGCGCTGTCCGGCTTTCTTCTGCAGACGTTTTTTGCGAACCCGATCGCGGGCCCGTTCATTCTCGGCATTTCGTCGGGCGCGAAACTCGTGATGACGGTCGCCATGATCGTGTTTTTCTCGCAGGGGATCGCGCTGCACTCGGTTTCTCTGATCCTTGCGTCGTTTCTCGGCGCGATGATTTCGATGGGGTTCGTGCTCGCGATCTCGTATAAGGTCAAGCGCATGTCGATGCTCGTCATCTGCGGGGTCATGATCGGCTATATCTGCTCGGCGGTGACCGAACTGATCGTGCAGTTCGCCGACGAGTCGCACATCATCAAACTGCACGACTGGGCAATGGGCAGCTTTGCCAACATGAAATGGGAAAACGTCGCGGTCATGACGGCGGTCGTTCTGCCGGCGCTCGTATGCGCGTTTCTGATGAGCAAGCCGATCGGCGCGTATCAGCTCGGCGAGGTCTACGCGCAGAACATGGGCGTGAATATCAAAGCGTTCCGCATCGCGCTGATCGTGCTTTCCGGCGTGCTTTCCGCATGCGTGACGGCGTTTGCCGGACCGATCAGCTTTGTGGGCGTCGCCGTTCCGCATCTGATGCGCCGCCTGTTCAAGACCGAAAAGCCGATCGTCATGATCCCCGCGTGCTTTTTGGGCGGCGCGGTATTCTGTCTGTTCTGCGATCTTCTTGCGCGCACGATCGTTTCGAGCGAACTGTCGATCAGTTCCGTGACCGCGGTGTTCGGCGCGCCGATCGTCATCCTCGTCATGCTGAAACGGCAGAGGGAGGGCGCAAGATGAACGACGCCTATTACGTTTCCGCACAAAAAATGACCGTCGGCTACGACGGCAAACCCCTGATCGAAAACATCAGCATCGGCGTCCGACGCGGCGAGATCCTGACGCTCATCGGTCCGAACGGTTCCGGCAAATCGACGATTTTGAAAAGCATGATCAAGCAGTTGAAGCTGATCGCCGGCACCGTCGTGCTCGACGGACGCGATATGGCGTCGCTGAAGGAGCGCGACGTTGCGAAACGGCTTGCAATCGTCATGACAGAGCGCATCAAAGGCGAACTTCTGACCTGCCGCGAGGTCGTCGAAACCGGTCGCTATCCGTACACGGGCCGGCTCGGCATTTTAAGCGACGCGGATCGCGCGGTTGTTTCTGCGGCGATCGAAACGGTCCATGCCGAAGACTTTGCCGACCGTCCGTACCGCGCGATTTCCGACGGGCAGCGACAGCGGGTCCTTTTAGCGCGCGCGATCGCACAGCAGCCGGAAGTCATCGTGCTTGACGAGCCGACGTCGTTTCTGGACGTGAAGCACAAACTCGAACTGCTCGATATTTTAAAGACCATGGTGCGCGATGAAAACGTCGCAGTCATCGTGTCGCTGCACGAACTCGACCTCGCCGAAAAAATCTCCGACCGCGTGGTGTGCGTTGCGAACGGACGCATCGACCGCTGCGACGTGCCGGAACACGTCTTTTGCGACGACTATATCAAAGCGCTGTACGGGATTGAAGCCGGCAGCTTCAACGCGCTGTTCGGCAGTCCGGAACTCCCGAGAATCGAGGGCGAACCCAAGGTGTTCGTGATCGGCGGCGGCGGCAGCGGCGTGCCGGTGTACCGCGCGCTGCAGCGGGCGGGCGTGCCGTTTGCGGCGGGCATTCTGCCGGAAAGCGATCTCGATTATCCGGTCGCAAACGCGCTTTCGGCGGAACTGTACGCAACGCGCGCGTTCTCGGCGCCGACGGCGGCGGACGTCGAAACCGTTCGCTCGCGCATGCTCGAAATCGGCAGCGTGATCTCGACCGTGCCGGCGTTCGGCGAAACGAACGCGGCGAATCAAGTTTTATATGAAGCGGCGAAGGAAGCGGGCGTTCTCGTTTCCGTCGACGCGCTTTTAAGGGGGGCGCGCCTATGACGCTTTGGCAGACGACGCTCCTGTCGGTGCTTTTGGGATTTCTTGTCGATTGTCTGATCGGCGATCCCGCGTGGCTTTTGCATCCGGTCGTGCTGATCGGAAAAGGGATCTCGTTTTCGGAAAAAACGCTGCGGCGTCTGTTTCCGAAAACCGACCGCGGCGCGTTCCGCGCGGGACTCGTCATGGCGGTTTTCGTGCCGGTCCTGTCCGCCGGCGCCGCGTTCCTGCTTTTGTTTGCCGCGTGGAAACTCTCCCCTTGGGCGTACTTTGCGCTGAGCACGATCATGTGCTGGCAGTGCTTCGCGGCGAAATGCCTGATGACCGAAGCGAAAAAAGTCGTTAAAAAACTCGAGACCGAGGGGCTCGAGGCGGGAAGAAAGCAGGTCGGCATGCTCGTCGGGCGCGATACGGATTCACTTTCCGAAGAGCAGGTTCTGAAAGCCGCCGTCGAAACCGTCGCGGAAAACGCGTCGGACGGCGTGATCGCGCCGATGCTCTTTATGCTGCTGTTCGGCGCGGTCGGCGGATTCTTTTATAAAGCGATCAACACGATGGATTCGATGGTCGGCTACAAAAACGACCGCTATCGGTATTTCGGACGCGCCGCGGCGAAGCTTGACGACGCGGCAAATTTCCTGCCGGCAAGGATCTCGGCGCTTGCTATGATCGCGGCTGCGCCGCTCGTGAAGCTCGACGGAAAGAACGCGTTCCGCATCTGGAAACGCGATAGACGGAAACACGCGAGCCCGAACTCCGCGCAGACCGAATCGGTTGCGGCGGGCGCGCTGCATCTTAGGCTCAACGGTCCCGCAAGCTATTTCGGCAAACGCGTGAACAAGCCGTATCTCGGCGACGACGACCGGCCGATCGAGCGAAAGGACGTACCGAAAACGTGCGCGCTGATGTACGGCGCGAGCGTTCTCGTGCTGCTCGTTTCGGAAGCAGCGCTTCTTGCGGCGGCGTTTTTCGGAGGGACGGGCCTATGATTTTCGGAAACGGCTACGTCCACGGCGGCGACGTTTATAAAAACCGCGTGACGCTCGATTTTTCGGCGAACGTCAACCCGTTCGGCACCCCGGAACCGGTGAAGGCCGCGATCCGGGAAGCAGCGGAGCACGTTTGCCGCTATCCCGATCCGTACTGTTCGGAACTGCGGGATAAGCTCGCGGCGCGGCACGGCGTTTCGGCGGATGCAATTCTTTGCGGCAACGGCGCAGCGGAACTGATCTTTTCGTTCGTCCACGCGGTAAGCCCTAAGCGTGCGCTTTTGCCTGTTCCGTCGTTTGCGGAATACGAAACCGCGCTGCGCGCCTTCGGCGTCGAACCGGACGTTTATCCGCTTTCGCGGGAAACCGGCTTTGCGCTGACCGACGCGATTCTCGACGCGATCGCGCCCGACACGGACGTGCTGATGCTTTGCTCGCCGAACAACCCGACGGGCCGCTGCATCGATCCGGATCTGCTTCTGAGGATCCTCGATCGCTGCCGCGAAACGGGCACGTATCTGTTTCTCGACGAGTGTTTTCAGGATCTTTGCGACGATGACAAAGCGTTTTCTCTGATCGACGCACTCAAAGGCGGCGATCGGGTTTTGATTTTGCGCGAATTTACCAAGACCTACGGCATGGCGGGGGTGCGGCTGGGCTACGCGATCTCGAAACACGCGGACCTGCTGAACGGAATGAGCAAAACGACGCAGCCGTGGAACGTGTCGACCCCGGCGCTCAACGCGGGTCTTGCCGCGCTCGACTGCCCCGACTGGGCAAAGCGCGCGCGCGCGCTGTTCGCGGAAGAAAAGCCGTATCTGATCGGGGAACTCCGTTCGCTCGGCGTAACGGTGCTTCCGGGCGACGCGAACTATCTGCTCCTTTCGGGCGTGCCGTCGCTGTACGAGGGGCTTTTGCGAAAAGGGATTCTCGTCCGCGACTGTTCGAACTATCGCGGACTTCAGAAAGGCGACGTGCGCATCGCGGTGCGCACGCATGCGGAAAACGCCGCGCTGATCGCGGCGATTCGGGAGGTGCTGCATGAATAAGACCGGCATGGAAGACCGCTTCGTGACGAAGGACGGCAAGCGTTTGCGCTTCGGCTTTACGACCGGCACCTGCGCGGCGGCGGCGGCAAAGGCGGCGACCGTTCTGCTGCTTTCGGGCACCGCGCCCAAAACCGTTTCCATCCGCACGCCGAAGGGCGTCGATCTCGATCTTCCGGTGCTGGAGCCGACGCTGCGCTCCGGCGTCGCGACCTGCGCGATCCAAAAGGATTCCGGCGACGATCCGGACGTCACGAACGGTGTTCTCGTATTCGCAGCGGTGCGATTTTCCGACCGGCCGGGCGTTGCGATCGACGGCGGAACGGGCGTCGGCAGGGTCACAAAGCCGGGATTGAAGCAGGCGATCGGGGAAGCTGCGATCAACCCCGTCCCGCGCGAAATGATCCGAAGCGCGGTCGAAGAGGCGGCGGCGCGGTACGATGGGGAAGGCGGCTTTTCGGTCGTGATCTCGATTCCCGAAGGCGTGTCGCTCGCGGAAAAGACGTTCAATCCGCGCCTCGGCATCACGGGCGGCATCTCGGTGCTCGGCACGAGCGGCATCGTCGAACCGATGAGCGAGGACGCGCTCGTTGACAGCATCGTATTGGAGATTCGGCAGCGCAAAGCGCTCGGCGACGCACTTCTGGTGCTCACGCCCGGCAACTACGGCGCGGATTTTTTAAAGGAACGGTACGGCGTCGCGGACGAGCGGATCGTCAAGTGCTCGAACTACGTCGGAAAAGCGTTGGAAGCCGCGGCGGACGCGGGCTTTTGCGAAGTGCTGCTCGCCGGACATATCGGAAAACTCGTCAAGCTGTCCGGCGGGATCATGAACACGCACTCGAAGGAGGGCGACTGCCGCGCGGAACTGATGGCGGCGGCGGCGCTTCGCGCGGGCGCGGACGCGGACACGGCACGGGCGATGTTCGACTGTGTCACGACCGACGAAATGCTGCGCGTTCTGGAGGAGAACGGCCTGCTTGCGGCGGCGATGCGCGCGCTTTCCGAACGGATCGCGTTTTCGCTCCGCGAGCGGTTCAAGGACCGCATCCAAATCGGCGCGATCGTCTTTACGGGCGGCGGACGGGAACTGATCAGGGATGAAACGGCGCGGCGGATGACGGAGGAATCGATATGAACCAAGGCATTTTTTACGGCGTCGGCGTGGGACCCGGTGAACCGGAACTGCTGACCCTCAAGGCGGCGCGCGTGATCCGCGAAGCCGCGGTGCTCGCGATCCCGCATCGCGATCCGGAAACGTGCTTTGCGCGCACGATCGCGCTCGGCGCCGTGCCGGAAGCGAAGGACAAGCCGGTCCTCTGCGTCGACCTGCCGATGACACGCGATTACGCCGCGCGCGAAGCGGCGTACGAAGCGGGCGCGGAGGCGATTTCCGCCGTGCTTTCGGAAGGAAAAGACGTCGCATTTTTAACGCTCGGCGATCCGTCGGTGTATTCGACCTTCGCGTATCTAAAAGATCGCGTCGGTTCGCGCGGGTTTGAAACGGCGGTGATCCCGGGGATCACCTCGTTCTGCGCGGCGGCGGCTCGGCTCGGTTCGCCGCTTTGCACCGACCGCGAACAGCTCCATCTGATTCCCGGCGGTGCGAACGCCGAAGAAGCACTTACGCTTTCCGGCACGAAGGTGTTTATGAAAGGCGAATTACAACTCCTGCTTCGCGCGATCCGCGATCGCGGTGCGAACGCGCAGGCGGTGGAAAACTGCGGCACACCCGGCGAGCGCGCGTACCGCACGGCGGACGAGATCCCCTCGGATGCCGGATACTATCTTGTGACGATCGTCAAGGAGAAAAACGCATGATCCATTTTGTAGGCGCAGGCTGCGGCGCGGAAGATCTCATTACCGTACGCGGACAGCGGCTTTTACAGGAAGCCGACGTCATCATTTATGCGGGTTCGCTGGTGAACCCTAAGCTTCTCGACGCGAAAAAACCGGGCTGCACCGTCTACAACAGCGCGGAAATGACGCTCGAGGAAGTGCTGGAAGTCCTGTTCGACGCGGAAGCAAAGGGACTTACGACCGTTCGTCTGCACACCGGTGATCCGTGCCTGTACGGCGCAATCCGCGAGCAGATGGACGCGCTCGATCAAAACGGCATCCGGTACGATTACACGCCCGGCGTCAGTTCATTCTGCGGCGCGGCGGCGGCGCTCAACATGGAATACACGCTGCCGGACGTTTCGCAGAGCGTCGTTATTACGCGCATGGCGGGCAGAACCCCCGTTCCGGAGCGTGAAAGCGTCCGCGCGTTCGCCGCGCACAGGGCGACGATGGTGCTGTTTTTGAGCACGGGGCTTCTCGAAAAAACGCAGGAAGAACTGATCGCGGGCGGCTACGATCCCGATACGCCCGCCGCGATCGTGTACAAGGCAAGCTGGCCGGATGAAAAAAAGGTGCTCTGCACGGTGAAAACGCTGTCCGCGGCGGCGAGGGAGAACGGGATCCGAAAGACCGCGCTCATCATCGTGGGCGACGCGGTCCGCCAAAGCGGCTACGCGCGTTCGGAACTCTATAACCCGTCGTTTGCGACCGAATTCCGACCCGCGAAGGAGTGAGTATGGAGATCCGCATCGTTTCCTACACCGCCCGCGGAAACGGGACCGCGCGGCGCGTTTCGGAGATCCTGGAGCGCGCGGGGCACGTCTGCCGCCGCTTTGCGCTCGAAAAGTTTTGTACGGAAGGCGACGAACCGCTTTCCGGTTCCGCGTCCGAATGGGCAAAGGACGGGTTCGAGAACGCCGGCGCGCTGATCTTCGTCTGCGCGAGCGGCATCGCGGTCCGCGCGATCGCGCCGTGGGTGAAGGACAAAACGACCGATCCCGCCGTGCTCGTGATCGACGAGGCGGCGCGGTTCGTGATCCCGCTTCTGTCGGGGCACGTCGGCGGCGCAAACGCGCTTGCGAACCGCCTTTCGGACGCGCTCGGCGCGACCGCGGTCGTCACGACGGCGACCGACGTGAACGGGCTGTTCGCAGTCGACGTGTTCGCGACGCGCAATCATCTGTTCATTACGGATATGGCTCGGGCGAAGGAAGTTTCCGCCGCGATCCTTTCCGGCGAGCCGGTCGGGTTCGCGTCCGAACGTCCCGTTGCGGGAACGCTTCCGAACGGACTGACGCGGGATGCCGCGCCGCTCGGCGTGTACGTCGGAACCGGCGCGTCCCCGTTTTCGCGGACGCTGCGGCTGATCCCGAAGCGGTTTGCGCTCGGCGTCGGCTGCCGCCGGGGAAAGAGCGAAGCGGACCTGCTCGCGTTTATCGCGCGGACGCTGCAAAAAAACGGCGTGCGCAGGGAAGAGCTGCGCAGCCTTTCGAGCATCGATTTAAAGAAGGACGAACCGGGACTGATCGCGGTTTCGAACGCGCTCGGGATCCCGTTTTATACCTATTCCGCGGAGGAACTGCTCGCCGTGCCGGGCGCGTTTACCGCCTCCGCGTTCGTGCGCGAAACGACCGGCGTGGATTCGGTCGCGGAGCGCGCCGCCGTCAAGGCGAGCGGCGGAGACCTGATCGTAAAAAAGACCGCGGAGGACGGAATGACCTTCGCGCTTGCGTCATATAAGGAGGAACTGCGTTTTGAATAAACTGTACGTGGTGGGCCTCGGCCCCGGCGGCGCGGACGGCATGACCCTTCGCGCGAAAGCGGCGATCGAAGCGAGCGACGTGATCGTAGGCTACACGGTCTATATCGATCTGATCCGCGATGCGTTTCCGGAAAAAGCATTTCTGACCACGCCGATGCGCAGGGAGGTCGAACGCGTTCGCCTCGCGCTCGAAACCGCTTCGCAGGGCAAAACCGTCGCGATGGTCTGTTCCGGCGACGCGGGCGTGTACGGCATGAGCGGACTGTGCGAGGAGCTTTCGGGCGAGTATCCCGGCGTCGAAATCGAAACGGTCCCGGGCGTGTCGGCGGTGCTTTCCGGCGCGGCGATTTTAGGCGCGCCGCTGATGCACGATTTTGCGGTGATCTCGCTTTCGGACCTACTGACCCCGTGGGAAAAGATCGAAAAGCGGCTTTTATCGGCGGCGGAAGCGGATTTCGTGATCTGCCTGTATAACCCCTCGAGCAAAAAACGGCACGATTATCTGTCACGCGCCTGCGAGCTCGTGCTGCGCTTTGCCTCCCCCGAAACGGTCTGCGGCATCGCGAAAAACATCGGCCGCGACGGCGAGGAAACGACGGTCCTCACGCTCGAACAGCTCAAAGACGCCGAAGTCGATATGTTCTCGACCGTGTTCATCGGCAATTCCGAAACGAAGGTCGTCAACGGAAAAATGGTCACCCCGCGAGGATATCTGCATGAATAACGTCTTACTGTTCGCCGGCACGACCGAGGGTCGGCACATTGCGGAAGCGCTCCGAGATCAGCCCGTTTCGCTCACCGTCAGCGTCGCCACCGAGTACGGCGAAACGCTGATCGAGCCGTCGGAAAACGTGCGCGTGCTGCACGGCAGAAAAAACGCCGACGAGATCGAAGCGCTGATCCGTGAAACGCAGGCGGTCCTTCTGATCGACGCGACGCATCCGTATGCGCAGGCGGTCACGCAAACGCTCAAGGCCGTTTCGGACCGCACGAAAACGGAGTATCTGCGCGTGCTGCGCGCATCGGAATCCGCCGAATCGTGCACGTTCGTCGACGACACCGACGCGGCGGTCGCGTTTCTGAACGAAACGCAGGGCCGCGTGCTTCTGACCGTCGGCAGCAAGGAGCTTGCGCGCTATACGGCGGTGCGCGATTGGAAAGAGCGCCTGTACGCGCGCATCCTTCCGGTCAAAGAATCCGTCGACGCGGCGTTTGCGCTCGGCTTTACCGGCGCGCATCTCATCTGTATGCAGGGACCGTTTTCCGAGGAGCTGAACGCGGCGACGCTCAGAGCAATCGACGCGAACTATCTGGTCACGAAGGATACCGGCGCGGCGGGCGGCTTTGCGGAAAAGATCCGCGCGGCGAACGCGTGCGGCGCGACGCCCGTCGTGATCCGGCGGCCGGCCGAGGAAGCGGGCGTGTCGGAGCGGGCATGCATCCGCCTCCTTTCCGAACGGTTCGGCTTTTCCGCGAAAAAAACGGTCACGATCCTCGGCGTCGGCACGGGAAGCGAAGGCGAACTGACCGAAGCCGCAAAACATGCGCTGAAAAACGCGGATCTCATCGTCGGCGCGAAGCGCGTTTTAGACGCGCTCAAAGCGTTCCGCAAACCGACCGTAACCGCCGTTGCGGCAGCGGACGTCGAAGCGGCCGTCCGGTCCGCGGCGGGGTCGCGCATCGTCGTGGCGATGTCGGGCGACACCGGCTTTTACAGCGGCACGAAATCGCTGCTTTCGCGTATCAAAGATCTCGACGTCACGGTGCTGCCGGGCGTTTCGTCGATCGCGTATTTCGCGGCGAAGTGCAAAACCTCGTGGGACGACGCGGCGCTCGCCTCCGTGCACGGGCGCGACGCGAACGTGACGGGGCTCGTTAAAACCCATCCGAAACTGTTTCTTCTGACCGGCGGCGCGAAGGGCGTTTCCGAAGTGCTTGCCGAACTGACGGAATACGGGCTGTCCGACCTTGCCGTTACGGTCGGCGAAAATCTTTCCTATGAAACCGAACGCATCACGCGCGGCACGGCGGGCACGCTTTCCGGCGCGTCGTTCGACCCGCTTTCCATCCTGCTGATCGAAAACCCGAACGCGGCGGGCGCGGTCGTCACGCACGGCAGAGCGGACGAGGACTTTCTGAGGACCGACGTGCCGATGACCAAGTCCGAGGTGCGCGCGGTCACGCTTTCCAAACTGCGGCTTACAAAACGCGCGGTCTGCTGGGACGTCGGCGCGGGCACCGGTTCCGTCTCGCTCGAAATGGCCGAGGCGGCGAGCGACGGGATCGTTTACGCGATCGAGCAAAAGCCCGAAGCATGCGCGCTGATCGAACAAAACAAGCGGCATCTGTCCGTGTCGAACGTCACGGTCGTCGAAGGCAAAGCGCCGGACGCGCTCAAAGACCTTCCCGCGCCCACGCACGTGTTCATCGGCGGCAGCGGCGGGAACCTCCGCGAAATCGTCGATCTTGTGCTTTCGCGCAATCCGCACGCGCGCATCGTCCTGAACACCGTCACGGTCGAGACGTTTTCGGAAGCGGCGGCGCTGATCCGCGAACGGAACCTTTCCGGCGCGGAGATCGTCGAACTGAACGTATCGCGCGCGCAAACGCTCGGCGCGTATCATCTGATGCGCGCGCAGAATCCGGTCTATCTCATTTCGTTCGGAGGCGCCGATGCATAGTCCGAGGCTTCTGTTCGCCGCGCCCGCCAGCGGCAGCGGCAAAACCACGATCGTCTGCGGGATTTTACGCGCGCTGAAAAACCGCGGTGTGCGCGTTTCCGCGTTCAAATGCGGACCGGATTACATCGATCCGATGTTCCACGAGCGCGTGGTCGGCGTGAAAAGCGGCACGCTCGATCTGTTCTTTTCCGACGAAAATCAGCTCAAACGTCTTTACGCGCAAAACGCGGCGGGATCCGACTGTGCCGTGATCGAGGGCGTAATGGGCTATTACGACGGGCTTTCCGCCGCCAGCGACGAAGCGAGCACGTACGCCGTCGCAAAAGCGCTCCGCGCGCCGGTCGTTTTAATCGTCGACGCGCGCGGGCAATCGCTTTCGGCGCTCGCAACGCTCAAGGGCTTTTTGGACTACCGTTCCGACAGCTCCGTGAAAGGCGTGATCTTCAACCGCATGAGCGAGCACGTGTACGCAGCGCTGAAACCGGCGGTGACGGCGCTCGGCGTCCGGCCGCTCGGCTTCGTGCCGAAATCCGACGCGCTGATGATCGAAAGCCGGCATCTGGGGCTCGTCACGCCGGACGGGATCAAGGGACTTTCCTGCAAGCTCGACGCGCTTGCGGCGCTGCTCGAGCGCACGCTCGATTTCGACGCGCTCGACGCGCTGATGCAGTCCGCGCCGGATCTTGACGCGCCGGAACTGCCGGCGGCGCCGGTTCTTCCGAAAACGACCGTCGCCGTCGCGAAGGACGAGGCGTTCTGCTTTTTATACCGCGACAACCTCGCGCTTCTGGAGCGGTACGGCGCAACGCTGCGGTTTTTCTCGCCGCTGCGCGACGAGACGCTTCCCGAAGGCGCGCAGGCGCTGCTTTTGCCCGGCGGATATCCCGAACTGTACGCAAAGACGCTTTTCGAAAACGCGCCGATGAGAACGGCGATCCGCGCAGCGATCGAAGCCGGCGTGCCGACGCTGGCGGAATGCGGCGGATTCCTGTATCTGCACGACACGCTCGAGGACATGGACGGCAATTCGTACCCGATGTGCGGCGTCCTTCACGCGAACGCGTTCCGCACGCAGAAACTCGGCAGATTCGGGTATATCACGCTGTCTGCGAACGCGGATTCGGCGTTCTTCCGGGCGGGCGAATCGATCCGGGCGCACGAATTCCACTATTTTGAAAGCGAGGACGCAGGCGGCGCGTTCACCGCGACGAAGCCGAACGGCAGGCAATGGACCTGCCTGATTGCAAACGGCAATCTGCTTGCCGGATTTGCGCATCTGTTTTATGAATCAAACCCGGCGCCGATCGCGCGGTTTCTGCGCGCGGCGGGGAAGGAGAACTGAATGGCGAACGCGATCATGATCCAGGGCACGATGTCCAACGCGGGCAAAAGCCTGATCGCGGCGGGACTCTGCCGCGTGTTCCGACAGGACGGATACCGCGTCGCGCCCTTTAAGGCGCAGAACATGGCGCTGAACTCGTTCATCACGAAGGAAGGGCTTGAAATGGGCCGCGCGCAGGTCGTGCAGGCGGAAGCCGCCGGCGTCGAGCCGTCGGTGCTGATGAACCCGATCCTTCTGAAACCCACGAGCGACATGGGCTCGCAGGTCATCGTCAACGGCGAGGTCATGGCGCAGCTTTCGGCGCGCGACTACTTCCGCATCAAAAAAACGCTGATGCCGCAGGTCATGAAGGCGTACGACACGCTGTCCGCGCAGAACGACGTCATCGTCATCGAGGGCGCGGGCAGTCCTGCGGAAATCAATCTGAAGGACGCGGACGTGTTCGTGAACATGGGCATGGCGAAGGCAGCAAAAGCGCCGGTGCTTCTGGTCGGCGACATCGACCGCGGCGGCGTGTTCGCGCAGCTGTACGGCACGGTCGCGCTGCTGGATCCCGACGAGCGTGCGATGGTCAAGGGCGTACTCATCAACAAATTCCGCGGCGACGAATCGATC
>Ga0310691_10005004_pt1 | contig 14690 bp, 28 predicted proteins | sample 176DNAGHGlowgp2_FD_203887 | JGI IMG/M metagenome (GOLD analysis project Ga0310691, IMG submission 203887) | Sheep rumen microbial communities from Palmerston North, Manawatu-Wanganui, New Zealand - 1766 DNA GHGlow gp2 (v2) (version 2) | ecosystem: Host-associated > Mammals > Digestive system >... | reverse complement strand
TGTAGATGTTCTCGATCTTGGTCTTGATGATCCCCTTGATCGGGCTGTCGAACTTCTTCGCCCTCTGGGTCTCTTCCGTCTCCCACAGGGAGCAGAAGTTTTCGTACACGTACACGTCACGGCGGACGCCGATCTGCTCCGGCACCTCATCAAAGGAGCAGCCGAAATACTTCTGGCTCCACTCCTCGCACTTCTGTGCCTTCTCCGGATCATCCACGAACTGGCCGCGCTCCCGGTCATAGTTCTGTTTGTTGAACTTCACCGTGCGCAGGACGTCGTTCTGCTGGTCGTAAAATTTCATTTCCAGACGGTTACCGTTGACGATCTCAGCCTTGATCATTTCGCAATTCTCAATGTGTTCCATAAATCATTTCTCCTCAACAATCTTATAGTCGATATCGGTTAACAGTTGCTTTGCCAGGATCACGTTGGCCTTGCCGGTGATCCTGATCACCATATAGGGTTCCGTAGTATTCGACCGCATGGTTTCATGCCGGCGGTCCACCGCGTCCATCGCCTTCACCGCGTTCAGGCACTGGGCATACTCCGCGATGTATTCATCGCCCAGCGGCTTTTCTTTCAGGAATCGGATATCATCCTCGGTGGTCTTCAGGAACACAACCATATCGTGCTCCACTTCGCTGATCGGCACGGTCTTGTTCAGGTGACGATCCTGAAGGAAGTGATCGAAGGTAAGATAGTTACCGCTGAGGAAGGACCCGTTCCGCAGGTCCCAGATCTTTCGGATCTCTTCCTTCTTCTCTTCCCGCCGCTGATCGTCGATGGCCTTCAGCTTGTCCCGGGCCACGTTCTCGCCTTCGGTGATGATCCCGATGATCTCCTTCACCTTGTTCTCGAACTCGGTGTACGGCTCCAGGACGGTCTTCTTGATCCGGATCTTTTCCTGGTTCAGCTGATCGGAGATCTTCCGGGCAGTGGCCACCGTGCGCTTGCATTCCTGTTCGCTCTCCGGGCTGACGTCGAGCTGAATCAGATAATCGCGGGCGTCTTCGGCCCTTTTCTTGAACAGCTCATACTCATCGAACCGGATCAGGCCGTTCTCGATCCTGATCTCAGTAGAATCGGGTGGATTTGTGTAGCTCAATCAGTTCCCCTCCTTCTTTCCGATGCCTTGCGTAGAATCGCAGGGCTTCGTCTTTTGATAAATGCCGTTCGGAGCTGTCAACGTAGGCGTTATATTGCCCGTGCCATTCGTTGCCCAGCATCCGCAGCTTGGTTTCGTCGTAGTTCGCTTCGAGGAAGGTGTAATCGTACCGGATTCCGGTTTCTTCCGTGAAGCGCCCCAGCTCTACCGTATTCTTCAGATCGGTCGCGTACAGAATGTCCAGGTCATCGAACCTCAGTACGTAGCCGAAACAGAGCGTGTTATGCGGGACATGTATCGCCCACATGTTGCACCCGGCACGTGCGAGCCAGATCGGCAGGTAGTCCGTGTTGATCGCCGCCACCGCGTCATTGATCCGCGCCACCTTATAGGTGGAGTAGATCACGATATTCGGGAACTGGCTCACGATCTGGTTCAGCACGGCCGGTTTCACGTGGTCCTGGTGATCGTGGGTGATCAGCAGGTATTGGCACTTGTACAGGTCTTCCTTCATCTTATTGAAGGCGATCCCGCAGTCGATCATGATGTTCCGGATCCGGACGGCGTTCCCGATGGATCCGGAGGAAAGGATCTTGTAGTCAAGGTCACTCATTCTCGCTTTCCTCCGTTCTGTTCATCCATTCGCGGATCACGTCCGCTGTTCTCCGGTTATTGTTCCAGCGTTCCGCCGCCTGCCGCTTTGCCCGTTTCCAGGCGGTATCCCGGTCCTCGCCGTTTTCCACGACCACGTGGGTCGCCGGACCCCTTGCTGCACAATCCGGGCACTCCGCCACCCAGCAGATATTCAGCGGCCGCTGTTTCAAATATGCGTGCTCACATCCGCAGAACGGGCACGGGAGCAGGTCAGGCACTCGCATTTTTCTTTTCCTCGCGCACAATATCGTCGTACATGTCACTCAGCGCCTTGGTTAGCCCGTCCTTCAGATTTTCATGATCCTGGGTTAAGAACAACCGGTGCAGGCTGTTCACGTTGTTCTTTACGTGGGGTTCCATGTTTTCCACCAGGAAGATCAGGGTCAACAGGACCAGTTTTTCATACGTCATGTTCATTACTCCTTTCATATCCAATACACAGTTCGGTATACTCATCCAGTGCGCTCCGGAATACAGGAGCCGGTTGCGGTACGTCCATCACGTACCGGATCACCTTCCCGTCAGACATAGGCACCCGGATTGCATCGGGGTACTTGCTGAACGGATTGGCCCATGTTGGGGCTACCTTCGGGAGGGGAAGGACCTGAATCTTATTTTTCACGGTCCGTCTCCACCTCCAGGATCCCCATAACCTCCGGGATCATCTCATACATCCTGAACCACGCCGCCGGGCTCATGCTTACCTCTTCGCCTTCCAGTGTCCGCCAGTCCAGCCGGTCGAACTTCTTATCGTAGTAGAACTCGCCCAGATCCGTCCGGATCGCGCTCACGGTGTAGTTGCTGTTCCTCAGCAGGGTGTGGTTCCTCCGCGGCTTCTCTTCCTTCGGCTCAACATTCAGACCCATGTCCTGGCAGGCATTGAAGAAACCGTCCGCGGCGTCCTTCATCCCCTGCATGGCGTCGGCCAGGGATACGTCCTGTTCCTTCTTCGGGTTCGGCAGCCGCTTCGGCAGCCTTGCAAAGGTTTCCGGGTCGACTTCCTTCAGATCCAGCTTGATCTTCCCCCAGGCTTCCGCCGCGTTCTTAATCCCGCAGCTGCGGATGTACTCCAGCGGGTTCTTCCCGTTCAGCGTCAGCTGAACCGCCCGCTTTTTGTTCTCAATCGTTAACTTCCCCACGATGTTTTTACTCCTTCCATCGCTCAATCTGTTCGGCAGGCGGCCCAGTTCGTTCAGCTGAAGCCGCTGCCATGTTGCCGACGCGCTGATGAATCCCAGACCGTGCAGGAACTCGATCACGCTCCCGCCGGCGTCTTCCACTTCCATGCACCGCAGTGCCAGTTCTCTTTGATCACGCACACAGGTCACCCCATCCATTGCATCAGTTCTGTCTCATACTTCCGCGCCAGTTTTCTCAGGATCTGGATGACCTCTTCCGGGTTCGACAGCTGGAGCATTTTGCGGCCTTTTCCGGTGGTCAGCCATTTCTCGATCAGCTGACGGTTCTTTCCCCGGATCTCCGCCCTGCTCAGGCCATGATTCCGTTCTGTGTCATAGAACCCTTTGCCGTGAATGTAGTCTTCACGCATCTGCTTTGCGACCGCTTCCATCAGGAGCATGCACCCGTCATCATCCAGTTTCGCCGGCAGGATGCTTTCCTTGGTTTCCTTCACGAACTCCGGGCACTCCAGTACCAGGTATCCGTGGTTGTTTTCCTCAGCCACCCATCCCTTGACCGGTTCAAGGTGGTCACTCCAGCTGCAGCAGTTCGTGCAGGACCTCTGGCACATGATGCAGAGGGTTTCGCTTTGCTCAAACATCGAAATCCCCCTCCAGCCATTCCGTTTTAACGAACCCCCGGTTTGTGATCGCCCAATCCTGGCTCAGCCAGTAGATTTTTACCTCGCTCCCGGTGATCAGGTACGGCCGTTCGTCAACCGTTGGCCCGTCGCACCATTTCCGGCAGTAAACGCGCTTCGGTGCTGTCACGGTGGCCGTTGTGTTCACCTGTTTCGGTTCTGAGAACGTGATATATCCTGCCCAGACCCAACCATCGCACGGCTCCACAATGTGAGCAAACCCAGCTTTTGTTTTTCCGTCGATCTCGATCGGTTCCGCCGGATCCAGTTGGCCGATCTCCGGTGCTCTTTTGCTCGGTGCCATCCGGATCAGCACATAACTTTTACACAGGATGAAGCCAGGCGTCGTGATCTCTTCCGCGTGGGCCCTGTCGATCTCTGTCGAGACCGTGTAGGACGCGAACAGCAGGACAGCCGCCAGGATAACAATCAGGGCTTTCGTTAATGCGGGTTTTGTGATAAAATATATATGGTTCATTTTGTAAACCTTCTTTCGGCTCCGTTGACGTTTGCCCCGTCAGCGGAGCTTCTTTTCGGTGATCTCTTCATCGGTGCAGCCCAGCCACTTCAGGAACGGCACCCGCGGGATCTTCATTCGGTTTCCGCTGAGCTGGTAGGGATAGGGCACCAGTTCAGGACGCTCTCTGGCGTATCCGATCAACCGTGTCGGATCCATGCCCATCGCCTGCGCCGCCCACGTTCCCGGAATAACCGGCGTGTTCATCAGCAGCAGGTCATTTAGCGTCATTCGTTTCGGCATTCTCCTTCGCCCTCCGTTCAGCTTCGCGCTTCCTGGCTTCGTTCTCTTCGGCTTCCTTCCGGTCCATCTCTTCCATATCGGAGATGATCGCGTCTGCGAACTCCTTGTAGATCCGGATCCGTTTGACGACCTCAACGGTGCCTTCGTAAGTCGCGTCATTGTTATTGACCAGGTTCATCATCATTCTGTTGATCTTGCCGTCCATGATGTCCTTCACGTTATGAGTCCAATACAGTCCTGCCATTCTCGGTTTCCTCCTTTCCTCATTAGTTCCAGTTGTTGTAGTTGTCCCCGTAACCGTCATAGCGATCGAAATCGCTTTCGTAGGTTTGCCGCGGGAAGCCTTCCATCACTCCGGTACCCAGCGGACAGCTGGAGTGATCCGGGTCAGGTAAGATCTTGTAACGGCTCTCCTTCTTCGGCTTCCGCATGTACTTGATGCTCTCCGCGTGGGTCTTTGCTTTCTTCATTCCGCAGCTCCTTTCCGTCTGTCGGTCGTGCAGCTGGCCCTGATAACTCACCTAAAGTGAGCGGCGGCCGAAAAAAATATAATCGAGCGGGTAGTTGTACAGCTTCGATATTTCTTCGGCCTTCGGGTATCCCGGCGCGGTGTCTCCGCGCTCCCAGCTTCGGAGCGTATTCGGCGTAACGCCTAATTTTTCAGCGGCTTCCTGCTGCTGCAATCCAGCGTTCACTCTTGCCGCTTCAAGGCTGATCCGGGGCGGATACTCCATATCTTGCCCCTCCTTTCGTTTGATTCTACGATAAATTGTACTCACTTCCGGTGAGTTGTCAATACCCAAAGTGAAAAAAATTTCGTTCTGTCCTTGCTTTTCTTTCTTTAAGCGTTTATAATGAAGGCCCAGAAAGAAAGGAGCTTCATTATATGTCTGATAATGCAAGGGAAATTTTTCAGAAGAATCTGGAGCATATCATGCGTCTCCGCGGGGTAACAAACACGGATATATGTCTCGCTCTCGGCGTGGCATCCGGCACGGTGTCCAGCTGGGTGACCGGCAAAAAATACCCGCGTGTTGATGTGATGCAGCGCCTGGCCGACTATCTCGGCGTCCGGATGAGCATGCTCACATCAGAAGACGGTATGAAGGATCTCGAAGATATGGAGCGGCTGGAAGCCCTTCATCAGAATCCGCGCCTTCGTCTTCTGTTCGATCGTTCCAGGAAGATGAAGCCGGAAGACGTGGAAACGATGCTTGCCGTCACGTCCAGCATCCTGAAGGAGCTCGACGGGGAATGATGCGTTTTTGCATCATCTCCCAGGTTATCCTTCATATATAGGGAGGTGACGCTTATGGATGAAGAGAGGGCGATACTGGTAGATCTGCCGACCAGCGTCCGCGGATTCGTCTATCTGGATGACAACGGCGACCCGAAGATCGTGGTCAACGCCCGGCTGACCAGAGAACAGAATCGCCGGACCTGGGACCACGAAAAAGAGCACATCAACCGCGGCGATATGAATGAACCGGATTATATTGAGTATGAATAGGAGGGAACATCATGAACTTCAAAAAGATCCTGATTGTCGGCGTATCACTTGCCCTGGTATTTATGCTTGTTGCCATGTTCGGCGGCCTTGGCCCGAAGTTGGACCTGATCACCATCGGAACGCCCCTAACGATCTTCCTTGTGCTGGTCGTCCTGATCATTAACACATATTATCAGGCGCAGATCCTGGAGACGCTCCGTTCGTTTGGACGTCAGGATGATTGCCCGGAGGATGACCAATGAACTGCATCAAATGCCACAAACAGGCTCCGGATGATGCCATCTTCTGCCCATACTGTGGAAAGAAGCAGACATCGTCGCCCAGGAAGCCGAAGCGCAGCCCAAACGGCACCGGATCAGCGTATAAGCGCGGGGCCGGTTGGGTGGCCCAGGCGATTGTCGGGTATCGCGAGCTGCCGGATGATTTTATGGATCCAGCGAACCGGCGGCAGCGCATCCCGATCAAGAAGACGAAGGCCGGCTTCCCGACGAAGGCAGCTGCCCTGGCATATATCCCGCAGCTGAAGAACACCGTCGAACAGTCGACGCTCACCCTGCAGCAGATCTATGATGCCTGGGAACCCTGGTATTCTCCGCGCGTAGATGCGTCAACGATGAACGGATACCGCGCTGCATACGCTTATTTTAAGAAACTGCATGAAACTAAAATAGTGCAGATCACTGCCGGCGACCTTCAGGAATGTATGGACGCCTGTCCGCGCGGAAAGCGTACCCATCAAAACATGAAGGTCGTGGCCGGACTGATTTGGAAGTACGCGAAGGACAAGCACATCGTAACGCAGGTCGAGTCCGAAAACCTGTACACCGGCAAAGGGAAGTCGAAGAAACGGGAAGCCCTGAGCGACATCGAAGTGGAGAAGATCCGGCAGGCCATCGGGAAATACCGGTACGCCGAATATATCTACGCCCTCTGTTATCTGGGGTACCGCCCCGGCGAGATGCTGGAGCTGCGGAAGGATCAGGTGATCGAACACGATGGCCGCCTGTTCCTTGTGGAAGGCAAGAAGACGGAAGCAGGTATCGGTCGCACGGTGCCCGTGCATCAGAAGATCGAACAGATCATTCGCATCCGGCTGTTTATCCCCGGCACAGATCTGGTCTTCCCTCAGTACCAGTTCGGCAAGGTGTCAAAGAAGCACCCTGTGGCTCTTTTTGAGGGCTTCAAGGAGATGAGTGACAACTACTTCAGGGAGATGGTCTTCAAGCCGATTATGGCCGCCCTGGGCATCGCTGAGGGCAAGGTCCCGTATGGTGCCCGGCACACGTTCAGCAACAAGCTGAAGAAGGCTGCCGGCGACGATCGGGACAAGGCCGCGCTGATCGGTCACAGTGACTACACCTTCACCCAGACGAAGTACCAGAGCACGAACGACAGTGAGCTGCTGGCGATCGTGGACAGCATGAAATGATGTCGGTAGTGTGTCGGTAGTAGCTACCAAAAAACAGCCAAAAAGCGCCAGATTTACGAACTGCTCCGGAGACATAAAAAATCCCCGGAGCCTTTGTTTTCATTGGCTTCGGGGAAGTGAGCCCGGCGGGATTCGAACCCACGACCTTTTGATTCGTAGTCATGGCATTATCATTGATTTACAAGGCGTTGACGGCCTTCTGTCGGTAGTGTGTCGGTAGTCCGCAGACAGATAGAGACAAAAAAAGAGCCCCCGGGGACGTTCCCCAGGGGCAGTTTCTACCTATTATCCGTTGTCTTCTTCCGCTTCTTCCGCGGGAGGTTTATCTTTGATCTCCGGCACCTCCGGCAGGCCGGCCAGCGATGTCAGGATGCTGAGCACGAACGCGACGCCGGAAACGCTAAGCGCCCGGATCCAGTCGATCTCGTCGAACGTGGCACCGACCACGATCATGGACGCGAAGGTCTGGGCGAAGGTCTTCAGGGCGCGAACCAGTGCGGCAACGATCCATTTCTTCCAATCCCAATTCATTTAGTTCCCCTCCTTTAATTCGTCAGGCAGAGACAAAAACGAATCATGCTTCCGCTGCATGATGCCGTTTGGTCCTAAAGCTTCATACTGATTATAAAGATTGACGACGTTCGCCTTCTCATCGTAGTCAGCATAACCGCGATGGCCGTAGAATTCATACGCCTGCAGCAGCCGGTCCCGGAGGATCGCCTGCAAGCCCAGTTTTACCGCCTTCAGCTGATGGTACTGGTTGACGATCAGCCCGGCACCAGCTGCGATCAGGCTCGGGATACCCAGTACGCAAAGCCATTGATAAACGTTCATCATTAACCCCTCCCTATTTCCTTTTCGATCAGATCGCACAGAGCTCTCAGGAGAGGGTATGCGTTCGCGCAGTCCGCATAGGACAGCGTGATAGTAATTGCTTCGCCGGGCTCGTCATCCGGATCGTCGTCATCCTGTCCAGGATCTGGCACGATCGGGTCCTCAAACTGAAGGAACTCGCTCATCATCCATCCGGTCAGGCCGCGGGTGATCACCTTGCTCCAGTCTTCCCGCTTGTCGACGACCTCGACCTCCGTCCCCACCGGGATGTCCCAGTACATGTTACAATCAGTGCTTGGCTTTTGCCTGAGTTTCACCGTGTCGCCGCTTTCGGCGACCACAATCGCTTTCATGTGAACGTCATCACCTCCATGATCGGGGTTGTCGACCCCGTGGTCCAGGATCCAGTCAACAGATTTCCCGTAGGTGAACTGCTTATACAGCCCTACCCGGTTCCAGCCGCCGTTCGGAATCGTCTTGTCCTGGAATTTCGACGTCGCCACACACCCGCGGCTGCTTGAGGAATTGATCGCGCCATCGTTCCGGCCGGTCTTGAAGCCGATATGGCTGGCGTTCCCGATTCCGTCATGGTACCCGCGGCTTTCCTCGCCCCCGTCGTGCTTCAGGATGAACAGCAGGGCGCCCTTCGGGATCTGCCCGAACTCCTTCAGGCAGTCCTCCGGGCTTCCCACCCAGCCGTTGTTCATGACTTCCCGGTACCAGGCGTTGCTCCCGGGCAGGTCCTTCGAAAACCCGCAGTCACGCATGCAGCGTTCGACGAAGCCCTGGCAATCCATTTCTGAATACGGTCGCCCCAGATATTTATCGCCCGCAAAGCTGAAAGCTACCGAATCAATCTTCATAGCTTACTCCTTACAAAAGGACTGGCCGGCAGCGCACCACTGACGACCATGTAAATTAATGTAAATTAATGTAAATTACTCTTCCGGTTCCGGCTCCGGCTTGCTCCATGTGTCGCTGTACGGCTCCAGAGTGTGGCCGGACGTGTCCGTGATCTGGCAGGAGACGAAGTCGACGTTCGCGTGGTTCGGGTTGTCGTAGCCGTAGGCCATCTGCGCACCGAAGGCCCCCTTCGCGGCGTCGAAGTCGTCGAAGATGTCGATGTTCTTCGCGAAGCTGTCGCCGTCGTGGCGGATATAGTGCATGAAGAACTTATTCGCCATGCTGGCGTCCTTCAGCCAGGTCATGTCGTACTTGCCGACAACCGCGCCGGATCCGTCCGTGATCCTGCAGGAAACAAACGTCACGTTCGGGGAATTGTTGTACGCGTACGTCCAGTACCCGTAGAAGGCGCGGATCGCGGAGTCGAGACTGTCGTGGATCTCGATGCCCTTGTTGAAGACGGTGCCCTCCGCCTTGATCCGGTGAAAGAAATACTTTTCCATCATGAAGAAAAACCTACCTTTCTTTATTTGGTTGTAATCGGATAGATCTCCACCTTCTGGGGCTTCGGATCTTTTACCGCGTTCTTGAGTTTCTTCAGGCACGGCTGACACAGCTGGACCGTGATGGATCCGTTCACATCGTTCAGCCGCATCGACATGCCCTGGTGGGCGTTGTTGGTCTTACACAGTTCGCACTTCATACAGAACTCCGAAACAACACACACCCAACGCGGGACAGCGTTGGGCATGTGTTGGGCATGCGTTGGAATTAAATTAGATTAACCGATGTTTTTCTTCCATAATATGACCATATTGTGAATCATCACGGGGTAAGGATTTGCACCTTACATGGAAACACGGTTATCATCCGTGCGCTTTCTGTCAGCCGTTCCGATGTGCCCGGCACTCCAATCAATGGGCGTTTACACCTCTATAAACGCACTGGCCTACACCTGTCTGCGTCTACATATTCCGCCACCCGTGATTTCATTCTATTGTTACTTATCAATAGTGTGTTACGAACCATACACCAACAATAAGAAATATTAGCAATATGATTGTCAATAATCCATATACCATTACATTTCCTTTCGTCTGACCATATTGTTGCCTATGGCACAATTATCAAGCCATGTGCCACAGGATGTTCTTCTCTGAACTTCATGAAGCGTTTCAGTTCACGATTTCCGACTTTTCTCCATCGTGATTTTCTATAAGATTTCTTGTAGATGTTCCATTCTACAAAACCATCTTCTTTGATTTTAATTACCATAAAATGTTCCTTTCATCCTAACCAAATTGTTACTTGTCAATCTTCCCCCATATTGGATGACTATCCTTTGTTCTTTGTTTGTAATAATCACATTCGCAAAAATCATCTTGATTGGTAGGATACATAAGAGCATAACATTCAAAAAACGCATTATCCGTTAGTAATTTACTATCTTCTTTCTCAAAATGTACTCCCATGGCACCAAGGTAATGACAAGATTGACATTTTAGAGGAAATTTTTCAAATCGTTCCATTATTTGTTTTCCTCCTTGTTATCAAGCAAAATAGCAATTATCATGTTTGACAATGTACGATGCTCTTTCTCTGCCCGTTTGGTCAAATACTCCAACAGGTCTTCCGGTAATCTGATTGCAATGGTCTTTGTTGGCATATAACCACTTCCTTTCAGATTGCATTATATGCCAACAGTTATACATTGTCAACTAATGTTATGCAACTTCCATCTGACCATATTGCTACGTTAAATCATTTTATTAACTCGAAACGTAATCTCCCATTCTTGTCAAACAGAATCTTGTATTTCTTGCACTGGTAAAAGTAAATTGAATATTCATACCACTGGCAGTATATGTTATAGAACTCCCTAAAGAATAGGTAACAACAGCCAACGCCGAATCTGTTGCACTTATTCCTAACAGTCCTTTATAATTATCAGAACCACTTATGATAATAAGCAAATAAACACCAGACCTAGGAATTGTAATTGTTCCACCATTATTAAGCAGTGTTCCGGATATGTAAGTTGCCTTTTCCCCAATCTGTTCAGAAAGGGAATTAGCGATACCCTTCGAACACGGCGTCAAGTAAGTCTTGTCTATCGCGGTGTTCGCCGGGATCGCCTTCGCTGCCGTGTAGCCGCCGTCCACGATGTCCGCGATCGTGCTGTTCTTCACCAGAACATAGTCACCGATAGCAGCTCCGCCGACGTGGGCGGTCTTATTCCCGTCGACCACGATCGCCAGGCCATCCTCCAGCGCCACCGTGCCCGCGCCGATGTTCGCCCGCACCTGGCGCTTCTGGCCGTCGGTCAGGGCCTGCTCGCTCAGGGTCACGACATCGCGGCGCAGCTTGTCCTTCAGGTTGGAACCGTACAGGATCTCGCTGTAAACCGCAACCGTTGTACCGGCGAACCATTCCAGGCCGTGCTCACTGACGGTGTATTCTTCATCAATCGTGATGCTGTTGGTGATCTCCGTCGCCCGGACTTGGTAGATGTAATCCTCATCGAACTCATACGGCCTGCCGGAAGCTTCCGCCGCGGCCCTGGCTTCGTCGCTGTAGGCCACCCGGCTGATCCGGCTGATCGCCTGCTTGTGGACGAAGTCGATCTCGTCGCACACGTCCCCGACTTTGCAGAGACCGTATGGGAAGTTTGCGGACATGATCGCGGCCAGGCTGACCGTGCTCTCGCTGTAGGCTTCCCAGCTGCCGGCGTAGCCCTCGTCCCAGTCGCTCCAGGTCGTCCAGATCGCCGTGTCGGTGTTATTTCCGCCGGTGACGACCACGTAGCCCGTGCCGCTCACATTGAACAGGCCGTCCTCGTCAGGAGTGATCGGCGTGCCGGTGTCGGACAGGTTCGCCTTAAAGACCAGGCTGGTATAGGTTCCGGAAATGGCATAGCCGTATACGTTGGAATACTTAACCACCCGGGCGTATCCGTTCGTGTGGTCGTACAGATTCCATCCGGTCGCTACCAGCGCGGATGGAGTAGCCACCGCGATGGATCCACGGACTTCCTTCACATAGACCACCACGATCTGGTCGCCGGCGATCGGGTCATTCGTGACGGTAATACCGTAATCTTCCAGGTCTTCGCTCCATCCGGTCGTGTATGTGAATGTGTAAGTCCCGGAAGTACTCGCCGCAGCGACCCAGGTATCCCGGTCGATCGTGGCCGTGATGGCAGGCGGAGCCGTCCTGGGAACCGCGTTCACGGTGACCACCGCATCATTCTCGCCGTCCCAGACCACGACGATCTCATCGCCGTTGACGGGCGTGTTGTTGACCGTCAGGCCGTAGGAAACCGGATTGACGTCCCAGGAAGTCGTGAACTCAAAATTATACGTCCCGGCCGTCTCCGCAGCTGCAGCAAAGGCAGCCTGGTCGATGCTGACGGTGATCGCCGCCGGCGTAGTCCTGGGCATTGCGTTCACGGTCATTTCGATGGACTCGGCCACATAGCCGGAGTGCACCCGGTTGCCCAGCAGTTTCTGCGCCCAGGCGTTGCCATCGGACAGGCTGCCGCTGCCGGCGGTCGTCCTGATCAGGAAGCTGTCGTCGACCCGCTCGCCGTCTTCACTGAAAAGGTTGTCCGCATAGGGCACCAGCTCGATATCAATGTTTCCGCTCTCATCAGGTCCGATATCATTGACGGTCTTCACCAGTCCCTGGTCGATGGCGTCGACGTGCTCCTTGATCGTCTCATTACTGCCTGTGTTGTACTTAATGTCCGCTGCGGTCTTATTGCCCAGCGTGCCGACGGCTTCCTCCAGGTCGTTCACGTCACCCTCGACCGATTCGATCTTCAACTTGATTGTCGTGGGGTCTGTGGCGCTCATCTCGATCTGGTCCGCTGTCCGGGTCGCACCGGTGGAAAGCGCCTGGGCGATCGTCTGGGCTCCGGGATCGGAGCTGACGGGGATATCCGCAGCCGTCTTCCCGTCCACGGCTTCCAGTTTCGCCTTCACAGTGGTGGCGTCGCTGGAGCTCAGCGGGATGTCCGTCGCGTCCACCAGGATCGCGCCCTGGGCGTCTGCGCCCTGGCCGTTGACCGTGATCGCGGTCTGCAGCTCCGACTTGTCGGCCTTCAGGGCCAGCGCGTCGCCGGTGGCCTTCGCGTCAGCTGCTTCGCCGGAATTGCTCAGCGTGTCATCGATCGGGACCGTGATCACCGTCGCGTCGTCGATCACTTCTTCGACCTGTTCATTCAGTTCGTTATCCAGTTCCGGTGCCATAGCTTATACCTCCCCGTAAATATCATCGATTTTCAAGGATGCCTGGCCGGTGGCCGGAACCCTGACAATACTGCCTTCCACGATCCGCGCGTTTGCGGTCAGCGCGTTCGCTACCCGGCTGGTGGGCACTGTGCCTTCCCAGATCGGGCTGACGATGTACCGGCGTTCGGTGGCGTAGTCCGCGTTCTCCCAGGTATCGGTATCATCGTTGTGGAACTCAATCTGCACGACGCCATTCCCAAGGCCCCAGGCATCGTCCAGCCGGTAGAACCGCTGCATGACAATCTCGCCCTGCTGATTCTTCACTGTGAAGATCATCCGGTCGTCTTCCGTCCAGGCAGTGCCGTCCTTGCGGGTGGCGCTGACCTTGAACGCGCCGGTGTCACCCCGGTGCATCTGAATGTCGCCATTCTCAAAGTCAACGATAAACATTATTCGGTCACCTCTTTCCGCAGTACCGCCGTGATCAGCCCGTTTCCTTCATCCGTCACCGCCCGCAGTTTCTTGTAGCCAACGAACGTGACGGACTCGCCGTTCACCTGGGTGTAAATGATCTTCTTCGTGTTCTCCGGGTCGATCAGCAGGTCAAACACGGTCTGCAGATCTGAGCCATGGATGTACACAAAAAGGTCGCTGCTTAGGATCGCGCTGGAGTTTTCCAGCACCGTGCCATCATTCAGCGTCAGCTTCTCCGGCATCTTCGTCTTCCCCCTCCGCGGTGTTCTTCTCTTCTTCCAGCGTCTGGCCGATCATTTTCAGACTTCCCAGGCAGGCATTCAGGATCGCGATATTGTTCTCCGTCATCGGGGCCTGCAGCTGCTGAAGCAGTTTAAACATGGCCTGCGCTTCGTTCTGGATCTCGTTGATCTTCTCAATACTCATGGTTCTTTACTCCTTAACTGATTTTGATATAGTAGTCATAACCCGCCATTTTGAACGTGACATACGAACCGGATTTAGATGAAACATCACCGGCACTTGATCCTGTGATACCGGTACTTTTGCGGTCAACATTGGTTATTTGCGGCAGTGCCTTGCCTTCAACCGTTACCTTATCACCCCACACCCATGTTGTGCCGCCATCAGTGGTATATCCACCCCACAGGTCTATGCTACCACCCCAACCAAGGGTGATCGTTCCGGTTCTCTTTGTACTGTTGGAGTCATAAATGCCAAGCCCTGTTGGCGTTCCGGGTGCATTAACCGTTACAGTGCCTACCGTGTATGATGTTTCCCCTCCGTTCATCGTGGCTTTTAGGGTCAGAGTCCCTACACCGTCACTCCATGAGACATCAGAATCCGGTACTGCTGAAAACAGCGTTGTGTACCGTGAAACGCCCTGCGGACTTGCGCTAACTGTGAATGTTCTGTTGCCATCCCACCCAGCGCTCAGTGAGGTGGCCCGACTAAAAGACCCTACTGTCCT
>Ga0310691_10005003_pt1 | contig 14690 bp, 20 predicted proteins | sample 176DNAGHGlowgp2_FD_203887 | JGI IMG/M metagenome (GOLD analysis project Ga0310691, IMG submission 203887) | Sheep rumen microbial communities from Palmerston North, Manawatu-Wanganui, New Zealand - 1766 DNA GHGlow gp2 (v2) (version 2) | ecosystem: Host-associated > Mammals > Digestive system >... | reverse complement strand
AGTATAAAATTAATTATGACTCAAATGAACCAAGTAAGAACAAACAATCATATTATATTACCAATTTTGTATAATATGGTTCATAATATCTCTTTAGTGTGTTTTTAATTATTGTAATGTATAAATTAGTAGTAATTACATCCTATAATTGCTGTTATATTTTTGTTATTTTAAAATACATTACAATAACTAAGAACATATTAAGAGGAAGCTGTTGACCGACAAATCAGCTTGACCTATATTAAGGTTATATAAAATAAACGCTATGTCTATATAAATAGTATTCGGGTAAAATATTTTATTTATATTGCAGATAACTCTATGGTAAGGGGGAGTTATTTAAAGAGAGACTGAGAGAGCCGTTAGATGGGGGCATTCTTTTTGTGTCTTTGCACGACACTGTGTAGTTGTGAAAGTGATGAGATTGGTTTCCCTTTCTCCTCTCTTCCCCCTGCACCCCTATCTCTCCTCAAACCCTTCCCACCCAGCAGGAGCAGGTGCACTATATATATGTTAACATAATAACTTTACTTTCTAAATATCCTATTGGTATTATTTCTTTGATTACTTTCTTTATTCACTCTATCTATTGGTATTTTTAGTAGTTGTCATAGCACTACGTGCTATGACCCTACCCCCTATTCCGGTCCACCCCCTCCCAAATAAAATATATTTAAAATTAGTATTTACATATTTTAATTTATGTGTTATACTAATGGGTGATAAAGAGTATTAGTTTAAGAGAGGTAGATTATGGATAAAAAAGTGGAGTTAAGTGACTATCAAAAAGCCATTATAGAATATGTTAGAAATACTAATAATAATATATTAGTTGATGCTAAGGCAGGTAGTGGTAAAACATTTACATTGATTATGGTTGCAGAAGAATTAACAGCTAAGGGTAATCAATGTTTATTTTTATCATTTAATAAACATATAGCTGATGAATTACAGCAAAAAATAACTAATCCTAGTTGTATGATTAGAACTGTACATAGTTTGGGTTATTCGTTTATAGCATCATATCTATGTAAGGTATATGGATTTAATAATTTTGATTTAAAAACAGAAGAGTCAAAGTTGCGTAATCTAGTTAGGGAATATTATGATAAATATTTTAGACCTAGGATTGATTTATATAATGCAACAGGTGTGTATACTGAGGAAGATTTGGAGAAGTTAAAATCATCTCAAGAACCATCGGAAAATGGTGAAGCATTAGATGATAAAGCTCTAAAAGAACTACACAATAATTTAATATCTGACTTTGTTGGAATATGTAATTTTAGTAGGTTATATAATGTTAACTATAAAATGGAAGGAAGTTTGTATAAATTAGTTAAAAAGTTTAGTTGGTATTTAGATGCTTATATGGACGATGTTTTATCAGATTATCAAGATTTAGTTATTGCAGTTTTAGATAAAACTAAAGAATTATTTGAAAATCCTCAAATTGGTCCAGACGGTAGACCTATTATTGAGATAGATTATACTGATATGATATATTTTCCTGTATATTATAATATGGGAGTACCTGCTAAAATAAGACCATATTTAGATACCATTTTAGTAGATGAATGTCAAGACCTAAGTATATTACAACAAAAATTTATACAGATGCTATCAACTAATTTCAATCGATTTATATTTGTTGGAGATAAATTTCAATCGATTTATGGGTTTAGTGGTGCGGATACATCAGCAATAGAAAAATTAAATGATACATTTATATTAAATCGTTTGCCACTTAATATTTGTTATAGATGTCCAGAAAACATTGTAAAAATAGCAAAGCAAATAGTGCCTACAATAGAGTGGAATGATAAAAGACCTGATGCGGGAGAAGTACATTTTATATCTATGGAAGAGGCTGTGAAACTACTAAAACCTAATGATGTGTTAATTGGGCGTAGGAATAAAGATTTAATTAAAATATATAGAATGTTTGTACTAACATTAAAAAAATCTGTTAAGTTCAGAAATAGAGGTCTAGTAGATACTTTGGTAAAAAATATAGAATTAGTAATGGTCGAATATATGAAGTTATATTCAAGAGGTGCTAATATACAGAAACCATTGAGTGACCATATGAAAGAATTTATTAAGGAAACAGGATTTGTTAGTGGTACAGAATTATATGAGGAGGAGTTTAAGCGATATGGAAAACAACTTGTAGATGAAAATTCTGGTAAATCTTCGAGAATAGCTAAAGCAAATCCATCTATTTCATATTTAAAAAAGAGTATGCAAGAATATAAGGATTTAGGTACTTATGGATTAGATGAAGATGACCCTTTAACTGAGTTTTATAGTATTATTGAAGATTTTATAAATGATTTTACTAAATCATCATCAAAAATACTTGTTGAGGATTTGAAGAAATATATACGTACATTCCTATCTGGTTCAATGTATGACCAAGTTCCAATAATATCATCTGTTCATAGTATGAAGGGTGGGGAGGCTGATAATGTATTTATATATGATTATCCTAAATTTCCATATGTAAGACCACATATGTCAGATGATGATGAACAACAGGAGAGAAATTTGCAATATGTTGCAGTAACAAGAGCTAAAAAGAAGTTGTACTTAATAGAGTGTGATGTTTCAGCAGATGAAAAAAATTTAGCATTGAACGCTGAATGTGAAGCATCAATTAATCATATTATTAAACCATTTTAGATTTAATTTAATATAGTTTTTTATATAAAACTAATTTAGAATTTTACAGTTATACTAATAAAAATTCTAAATTAGTTTTATTTTTTTTAAATTTTTACTCAAAATTGAAGTCAATTTGAGGTATATTATAGTAGAGGGATAGTAAATATTAGATTTAATGTTGTTATACAAGATATATGAGAGGAGTAGTTTTATATGAGAATTTTACTTTATAGTGATGTACACATAAGTAAAACTAGTTCAATTTTACCTTTAACATATAAAGACTCAAAATTTTCGTTTAGACAAAATATGATAGTGGAAACGGGTAAATATTTAGCTAATTTAGCAGATGAGAATAAAGTAGATATGATAATTAATTTAGGTGATACATTTGATGTACATACTATAACAAGTTATGATATTGTTACAGCTAGTGAATTTTTTAAACAATTCAAATATTTAAATGTGCCTCATTTAGTATTGGTTGGAAATCACGAAATGATAAATCAGGATTTTAATGCTGTTGAATTATTGGATAATATAGATAATATTACAGTTATTTCAGAACCTTGTACTGTAAATACTGATGTTATAGTAGGGATAAGACATCCAGATGCAGATTTATCTAATATACCTAAAACGGATGGTGCAAAATTTGCATTCTTGCCATATTGTAATTATAAAGACATTATGGAATTACCTGAAGGAGATTTTTTATTTAGTCATCAAGATATACAGGGTAGTTTACTTAGAGGCGACATTACATTAGTTGATGGTATTTCACCAGATGATTTAAAGAAGTATAAATTAGTATTTAATGGACATATACATAAACCTAGTATTAAGGGCAATATAATAACAGTTGGAAGCATTATGACACATAGTTTTGCAGATGATGCTGTGTCAGTTCCTCAATGTTATATTTTTGATACTATTACATTAAATTTAACTACATTTAAACCAGCAATTTGCCCATTATTTAGAAAGTTAGATGTTGTGTCTATAGCAGATTTAAAGGATAAAATTGATGGGTTATGTGATGCTTATAAGTACATTATTAATTGTACGTGCCCATTTAATATTAGAGATGAAGTTAAATCATTTTTAAGTAGTTGTGATAAAGTGTTAAATCATAGATTGAATGTCCAGTTAAATGAGGTTGTTACTAAAACTGATAAAGAGGATATTATAGTTCAACAATCTAATTTAGATATAAGTAAGTCATTTGAGGAATTCTTAGGTACAGCAGATTTGAAATATCCAAAAGAACTATATTTAGAAGTGTTAGAGGAGGTAAAGAAAAATGAATGATAAAGAATATGAAATTCGAGAGGAATTACATAAACAAATATGCGATGATATGCACGATTTATATGTGAGAAAGAATAGGGATTATGGAAGTAGTGTGACAGATACATATAAAAAATTTGGTATAACATCTTTTCTAGTAAGAATTGCTGATAAGTTTAATAGGGTAACAAATTTAGTGGGTAAAGATGAAAATTTAGTCAAGGATGAAAAGATAGAGGATACTTTGATGGATTTAGCAAATTATGCAATTTTGGCACTTATTGAATTGAAAATGGATAAGCCAAATATTGGACCTGAGAAGTACTCTAATGTTGTGAATGATTTACAGATACCTAATGCAGTAAAAGGTTCGTTTATTAAAAAGTGAGGTTATTAGATGAATATAAGGTTTGATAGAGTTGATATAGAAAATTTCAGGAGTATAGAACACGCAAATATAATGTTGTCTAATCAGGGTACAGTTATAGTAAAAGGTGTAAATGAATATGAGGAAAAGGCTACAAGTAATGGTAGTGGAAAGTCAAGTGTATTTGAAGCTATTGTATTTGCATTATTTGAAGAAACATCAGCAGGTGAGAAAGATGTAGCAAATCGTATTATAAATAAAGGATATACAGTTACATTATATTTCAGTGTTGACCAAGATAACTATATAATATCCAGATTTTCAACTGGTGGTAAGTCCAATGTAACAATACATAAAAATGATATAGATATATCTGCTCGTAACAAGACAGATACAAATAAGTTAATACTTGAAATATTGGGTATAAATAAATCTATATTTTTAGATAGTATATTTTTATCACAAAATGCAAATACAAATTTAGCATCATTAACACCGACAGCTCGAAAAGAACGATTAGAAATATTAACAAATACTGATTATGCTGTAAATACATTTAAGGATGAGTTAAAGCAGTTACAGGTAAAATATGAAGCTGAATGTATTAAATCACAAATGGAAATAACTAAATTAAGTGGTAGAATAGAAGGTTTAAATAAACAAAAAAATGATATAAATAATAAAATAGCTCAAATAAATATAGAGAATGAGAAAATATTGGGATTAGGAAATATAGAAGATATTGAAACTGAAATTAAATTAAATGAAGAAGCAATAAATGGTTCAAAAAAATTAATAGTCGAATATGAGAATCAAGTAATTAATATAGATGGGGAAATAAATAAATTAAGAGACAAAGAGTCAGAAATAAATAGTAAGGCGTTAGAATTTGAAAAGGAAAAGAATATTATACAGCAAAAATTAGATGAACATAGTAATAACATAAGTCAGCAATATACATATATAAATATGAAAACCCAATCAATAAAACGAAATGAGAAAGCTATAGAAAATATAAGAAATAGTGATAAATGTCCAACTTGTGGTAGAAAATATGAGGATGCAAATGAGGAGCACATACAAGCAACAATAGCAGAATATCAGGTAGAAATAGATAAGTTAAATACTGAAATTGCAGAACATACTAAGATAATTTTGGATGAACAGGCAGAGCAGGAAGATTTACAAGTTAATTTGATGTCTTTAGGTGAAGCTATAGATGCGATACAACCAAGTTTGATAAAAGTTAAGGCAGAAATAAATCAACAGGAAAATTTAAAGGTTAAATTAAATCAGGATAAATTACTAGAACAAGATAAACAAATTACTTTGAATAGTAATATAGATAGTTTGAGGGTGCGTAAAGAAGAAATTTTAAAAGCACAAAAAGTAAGTACGGAAGAATTTGTTAAGATGATAGAAGATATAGATAAACAAATAGTAACTATTACAGAAGAACAAGCCAAATATCAAGAAGAATATAATAAAAATAATAGTTATATAGATGTTTTAAAGAGTTGTATACAAATGGTTACAAAAGAGTTTAGAACCTATTTATTACAAAATAGTATAGCATATTTAAATAAATTATTAGAAACATATTCCAGAGCATTATTTAGTAATGCAAGAGACCTTATAACTATTAGTAGTGATGATGCTAAGCTGGATATAAAATTGGGTAGTGCTACATATGAAAGTTTATCAGGCGGTGAAAGAACTAGAGTAAATATAGCTTTATTATTAGCACAGAAATCCTTAGCCAGTATTATAGGTAATATTTCGTGTAATTTAATTATATTGGATGAAATATTGGGGTATTGTGATAGTCAGGCAGAAAGTAATGTAATAGATTTGGTAACAAAGGAATTAGAGAATTTAGAAAGTGTTTATATGGTAAGTCATAAAGAAATACCTATAGGTTATGATACACAGTTAATAATAGTAAAAGATAAAGATGGGTTAAGTAGAGTTAGAGAATATTAAAATGTTAGGAGAGTGGGCTATTTGGATAAAAATTTTATGTGGCTTGTTCTAATAGAGTTGTTGATTATTGGTATTATTGTTTTAATTAAGATTATAATTGAGCATTATGAGAAGAAGAAGATTGAGAAGATATTAAACTACTTTGAGAAAAGAGCACAAGAAAACTCAAACTATGAAGAGAGGGTAAATATATTAAAACAAATACTATCGGCTAAAAGTAATAAATGTTAATGGAGGTATATTAAATTGATTAAGTTTGAATTTACAGGTATATTAAAAGAAGCAAGTGAAGGTGGTCCTTATAGAAGGTTGCCAGAAAGGAGTACGAAGGCTTCTGGTGGATATGATTTTTATAATCCAGAAAAAGTGGAAATTGAACCACATACTATTAGGATTGTTAAAACGGGAATTAAAGCACAGTTTCCCGATGATTTTGTATTAAAATTATATAATAGAAGCTCTAATCCAAAGAAAAAGGGAGTAATGTTAGCAAACGGCGTTGGTATAGTGGATGCTGACTATTATGGTAATCCGGATAACGATGGGGAGATTGGATTTCTATTTTATAACTATACGGATAATGCAACTGTATTTGAAGCTGGAGATAAATTAGGACAAGGAATATTTGAAAGATACTATACAGTATCAAACGAAGATGAAATAACTACAGAAAGGGCAGGAGGATTTGGTTCTACTGGTGTATAGGTGGTGTATATGGGAGAAGAGTTAAAATTAAAAAAACCATATCCATTATGGAAACTAGAATACGAGGAAATAGAAAGTAGGGGAGAAGCTGTAGGTACATATAACATATGTGTGAAAATAGATAAGTATTCTGAATGGGCAGAGATATATAATACTTTTTCAGAACCTTGGGCAAAAATAGCACTAAAAAGATTACAGGAAATATTTGATATTCATATATATAAATGGTTAATTTCTGAGAATAATAATCCTATGATGTTTGAGGTAAATGACCAAGTATATAAAACAACTTTTGTGTTACCATATCAAAGTTGCATATGTGGCGAGCAAATAGCGGGTAATCAAAGATATGGTGAGCTTGCTATAGGTGATATAAAATTTGATTATGTTAGGGACTTGATATTTTTTTATAATAGTGGTACAGTACTTGTAAAAAGTAACCAAGTGTTTTTAGATGGTGAGTTGATAATGACTAGTAAAGTGTTGTCTGATGTTTGTGATATGATAGGTCAAAGTATGTCTATGTTAGATAGTGACCCTGCAAAATTAATCAAATATATTAAAGCACAATATGATAATGTAGATGAATATGTATGTAATGGTTATACAGCATATAATTTACAGGAACAATATTGAGGGAGGTGAATAGATTGGCAAAAGTAACTTTTGAATTTGATGATATAGAGGATAATGATGATGTCAAATTAGTTGTGGATAGACATAGGTTAATGAGGTTGGCATATGATATAGATGGACTATACAGGAAAATATATAATGGAAAATTATATAATGATGAAACTATTTCAGTAAAAGATAATAGAGTTTTAACTGAAGAAGATTATAAAAAATTTATGGATGCTGGAGAATATCCAGTTAAAGATACTAAATCATATTTAGATAGTGATTTTATAGAAAACGAATTAGATAGAGCATTAGAGGATGTCAGACATTTATTAAATTAAGGAGGTAGTTATGAGTTTATTAGAGTTTTCAGAAAACGAACTTAAAAAACTTGAAGTTAATTGTGGAGATGATGAGGAAGCATTAAAAATGCAACAAGTTGTAACTAGGGATGTTATGCAAATTGTACAAATATTTACAGAACAAACACATAGTGGATTTTCAGGAGCATATATATTAGATTTGATTGAGAGACTTTTAAGATATAAGCCACTATCACCATTAACAGGTGAGGATGACGAATGGGAAGATTGTTCTCAATTTGGTATAGAAGATAAACAAAATAAAAGGTGTCCAGCAGTATTTAAAAGACCGGATGGTACAGCTTATTGGGTTGAAGGAAAAATTTTCTCTGATGATGGAGGTAAAAGCTGGTATACAAGTGCTGATAGTCACGTTGATATAACTTTTCCATTTGTAGTGCCATTACACAGTGAAAATGTATATGTTGATGTGAAAGAGGGGGTAGAAGATGAAAAAGAGTGATGTAGAATTAATTTTAGACACATTGAAAGATGTTAAAACGATTGTAAATAGGTTGGATTATAACACATCATCAGCACTAAATAAAAGGATTATGACAATATATCCTCTAATTGAAAAGGAGTATGATAGATTAGATACAGAAAAAATTGAAATTAATAGTCCTAAAGTAATGTTAATTGGGTTAAAGGATGCAAATGAAGCTCAGATGAGTTTAACAGATTTTACTAATAATACTTTGGAAGATTTAGTTTCTAAGAATTATAAAATAATTGATTTTGGTCCAGTTGTTAGTGATAATTCGATTGTAATGTATATAAAATATACAGATTAATAGTTATAAGGTAATTTAGATGGAGGTGTAGGATGCAGTATTATATAAAAATTTTTAATAAGTCAACTGATGAATTGGTTGGCTATTATAAAGAAACAGGGGTTACTTGTATTACTAAATTGCCAAAGGGAATGAAGTATTTTAATAAATGGCAAGATGCAATGTGTAAAGCGTTAGATATGGATGATGGATTTATTAGAGATAAAGATGGTAAATATTATGTAGGGCACGCTATTGTCTATGGAGACAGTAAACGTGAGCCGACTCAAAGTATTTATCGTAATAGTAGATTGGAAGGAGATGAGTATGAAAATGCACTTGATGCCTTTATACGACAAAATCGTGGTAGAAATAGATGATAAGCAAAATATGCAATCAGAGACAGGATTGACTTATACAAGGGATATGAGTTTAGGAAGTAATACTATAATGGCAGGTAAAGTAGTTGCAGTAGGTAATGGTAGATTAATGAGTAATGGAGAAATTGTGCCATTAATAGTAACTATTGGAGATAGAGTATTATATTCAAAAATGCAAGGAGAAAATTATAATGATGGTATAAAAGACTATACCATACTTTCTGAAAGTTGTATTTTAGCAATAGAAAAAGGAGAATAATAAGGTTATGATAAAGATTACAAGTATTAGAATTAAGAAAAATTATAAGCAATCAGAAAACACGTTGGGAATAGCGAGTATTAATTTAGAGGATTGTTTGATAATACATAATATTAAGTTACTAGAGGTTGATGGTAAGCGTATGGTAGCTTTTCCAAGCGTAAAAGTTAAAAAGGTTAGTTATGTGGATGGTAAGTTAGATGAAAGATGTAATTATTCAGATATAGTACATCCAGCAAACAGAGAATTCAGAGAGTATATAGAAAACGAACTATTTAAAGTATATGATATGGAGGTCAATAATGAGTAAAGAAGTAAAGTATGGTAATGAAGCCAATAAGGCGATAATAAAAGGTATAGATACAGTTGCAAATATAGTAAAAACAACAATAGGACCAAAGGGTCGTAATATATTAGTTAGAAATCAAATAAGTCCACCAATAATTACGAATGATGGTGTAACAATAGCAAAGGCAATAGAGTTAAAGGATAATACAGAAGATGCTGGGGCTCAATTAATTATACAGGCAGCAAATAAAACTAATGAAGTTGCAGGGGATGGAACATCATCAACATTAGTATTAGCTCAAGAAATGATACATCAGTATTTAGATTATCCTGATAAAGAAGGTATAAATGTAGTACAGGTGCAAAAAGATATGTTGAGGGCAGCAAATGAGATAAGTGATTATTTAAAATCGATAGCGATACCTGTTACAGATAATGCTAGTATAGAAAAGGTAGCTACAGTATCAAGTGGAAGTGCAGAAACAGGAAAATTAATTGCAGATGCATTTGAACAAGCTGGTGAGTATGGTTCAGTTATTGTAGAGGATAGTAGAACAGGAATGGATAATTTAGTATCAATACAAGGAATGAAATTAACTAATGGTAGTGTCACACAGTTTTTACTAAAAGATAGAGTAAATGGTAAATCTGATATGTTAGATGTTAGTGTTTTAGTTACTAAGGATAAAATAGATAGTGTGGCTGATATGTTTGCTGTTTTAGACGAGTGTATCAAAGCAAATAAAAAGTTATTGGTTATATGTGATGATATTGAGTTTGAACCATTAAATATGATATTGGCAAATAAAGCAAGAGGAATACCTGTAGATATATCAATAATTAGGTTACCAGCATTTGGAGAATTAAGAGAACAATTAGTTGAAGATATTTGTATAGCAACAGGGGCAACATTACTTGGTAGAGATATTAGTAAAACATTAAAAGATTTTTCAGTCGAGTGGCTAGGTGAAGCAGAACAAGTAATAGTTACTATGGATGATACAGTTATAAAATTCAAAGATGTTGCATCCACAGGAGCGAATTTAATGGGAGCAAGACAAGAAAGAGTCAGTGCTCTAATGGAACAACAAAAGAAAGCAGGCAAGGACCAACAAGAACAATATAATAGAAGAATATCAAATTTGATAAGTGGTATATCAATATTAGAAATCGGTGGTAATTCTGATGTAGAGGTAAAGGATAGAAAACTAAGAATCGAAGATGCATTAAATTCAGTACAATCTGCTAAAGAAGAAGGTATAGTATCTGGTGGAGGATTTAGCTTTTTATCAGCAGTAATAAATGCTCCTGATAGAGAGGGGTCTATAGGTGAAAATATTGTATATAAATCTTTAGAAGCAGTAACAAGACAAATAGCAGAAAATGCTGGATTTGATGGACCAATGACAGTGGCTGAGTGCTATAATCGTAATTTAGGATTTAATGCTATATCAGGTGAATATGAGGATTTAGTTGAAACAGGTGTAATCAATGCTGTTAAAGTAGATAGATATAGTTTATTGAATGCAACGAGTGTAGCATCTACAATTATTACGATGGGTGGAACAGTAGTGGAAGAAAATGAGCCAGAGGGTAATGTATTACAATTACAAGCCCCAATGTCAAGTATTATATAATAAGTTGAGGTATATGTTATGAGTGACGAACAAAAATATATTAGATGTAAAAGATGTAATAGATTTTTAAGAAGTGATAAAGCAAGAGCTAGAGGATATGGTGACCACTGTTGGAAGGAATACAAAAAAGAAAATAGAGAGCTCGTTAGCTTATTCAGTGCTCAGAATGTTGGAGGTTTAAAAAATGCCAATTAGTATATTAGTAATTTTTGGTATAATTTTAATAATTTTACTTTCAGTTTTGTTAATTATATGTTATATTAAATATAGGGGAATAAGGAAGTTATATGAGTTGGATAAGGGTGATTGGTTATATTCAAAGAGTCAGTTTTCTATGATAGAGAGCCATTATAGAGCATTTAAAGAGGGTAGAAATCCATATACTGTTTTAAGAGATATAGGAGAAATAATATATGCTGGATTTCTACCAGAAAGAGTTAATTCAGATGCCAAGGTCAAATAAAATTACCCCAAATATAATATTAACAATAGATGTGCATAATTATTTAAATATACCATTTATAGTAACAAATAATACAGGAACAATTTTGTGTGCAACACACACAGATAAAATTGGTTCAAATTATAGTATAAGAAAACAAGTAATTAATAAGATACAACTATTACATAATGAATACAACATTGACACAATAATATTGGAACAAAGTAAGTTGTTTTTAGATAAGATTGATAGGTATCCAGACCCCTATATTTTACGAGATGTTTTATTACAGTTTGGGATACAAATATCAATAGAAGATGCTTTTTGGAATACGTTTAGAATATTATCATATGCAGAATACGAATGGAAATCTGAAGTATTAGGTAAATTTAAGGCAAAATATGCTATAGATTTATATAAATCGCACGTACTACACAGAGGGAATATACCAAAAAAGCAACTTATTAATATAGATGAACAAAATTATTATGAGGCTGTTTGTTTAAGTGAATGTGTATTATCTGATAGATTAATGAATAAGAAATATCAGGTAAACGAAGGAGATTAGTAAGTTGAAAAAAGATGAATTAGGTAAAAAAATAAACAAGGTATTAAATGAGAAGGAAACATTTTTACTCAGTTTAATTCTATTAGTTCATATGAAGGACGATGAAAAGTATAAAGATTTATCAGAATTAATATTTTTATTTGATAATTATGATGGGTTTAAACAATTTATCAAATATTATGAAGGTCATACAATAGAAGTGCCTACTGTAAAGGAAGTGAAGGGTGCATTAAGACTATTGAATTTATTTCAGAAAGTGTATATTGACCAAAAAGATTTTGATGAGACGTATTTACATTTAAAATTATATGATTTAGGGTTAACTAAGGAATATTGTTCAAATGAGCTGGAAAAATTTAATAAATTTTTACAAGCTGAGGGTGCTGAAACATTGAAGCAGTTAAGAAAATTATCCAAATTAAAATGATGTGGAGGTATTTATATGAAAATTAAAAAGTTTAGAACAAGCTCAGCAACTATAGATTATATAATTGCAGATTTTACATTAAATAGGATAGCAGATAAAAATGTGTGCTTTATGAAATGTGTAGGAGAAAGAATTAATAGATTAAACGACGAATATAATGAGAAAGTTGATAAGATATTAAATTTTATTATTATGCGTTGTAATTATAGTGATTTACCTATTGAAATTTTATCAAGAGTAATATACTCACTATCTAAAATAACAAATGCAATGTCTAAAGGTATCTTATCTATAATTAAGGGGAAATGAGAGTATGCTTTTAGTAAAATATACGAAGCTAGATTTGTCAACTTTTATAGAAAAGTATAAGGGTAATATTACAGTATTTGATGTTACAAATAAAAGTAATAGTGAAGATTTAATTAAATTAATTGAGGAAATAAAACAGGCTCAAATTAATAATGAATTAATATTGATTGATTATGTAAAGGAACTTATTTTAAGTTTTGATGCTTTAAAAATATCTTATAAGTTAGTATATCCTATGACTATAAGTAATGAAGAATATTTAGCAAATAAAGTAGAATGTGATATGTTTAAGAATATAGTTAATGATGAGAATTCTATAATTGTAGAAAGTATAAATCAGTTAGAACTATATTTAGCTAGCTATTATGATTGGATAAGATTAGATATTCCTGAGGTTGTTGATGAAAAACCTGAAACCAATATAGTTGATGCGGGTGAGAATCTTATTGCAAATAATAAAAGAGATTTAACATTAGAAGAACTTATAGATGATAGTACAGTAATAACAGAAGCAGATGTTAGGGAGTTAAAATCTTTGACAAATAAATTTAAAGTTGCAATGATGTTACAAGCTAAATCAAGATTAAATACTGTTTTAAGTTTATGTACTACTTTAGATAAATTATATGCAGAATTAGTTAAAAGGATAGATACAAGTATAACAACTACAGATACAGCTAGTTTAATGTATACGGCAGATTATATATCTAAAGCATTGAGTGAGACAAATCAATTCATAATGTCATTAATTACAAGTGAAAAATTACAAAATTTCTTCATTATAGATAATAGTAATGTTATTATAAGTGATGATAGAGTAGATATAGATAAACGAGAGAAGATACGTAAAGCGGCTGAGATTGTAATGGATAATATTGATTATTTTGTAAATGGTCAGTATGAAAACTTGCAAAATCCAAATGAGGTAGAGGTAGAAAGTGAAGTAAGTGAGGTAACTGAAGATGCCAATAATACAACCAAGTCAGTATGATTGTAATAATATGGAAAGACGGAGATGTTGTATTTGTTAGAAAAGTTGGGTGGTTATATGCTTTTCTACGCAAATATTTTATTTCAAATAAACCAAAAATAAAAGTAAGACGTAATTGGGTTGAACCAGCTATATATGATGAATATTATCAGGAGGATTGTACTTTAATATATGCATATGAAGTTGCTTGTATTCAGAAGTATGAAAATGTTTTATGTAATATTAGTAGAGATGTAAATGCTTCAAAATTTAAAACAATTAAATTACCATTAATTCAAGTAGGATTATATAATACTCAAATAGTTATTAATAAGCATTTAACATTAACAGTACCTACATATTATTTCCATAAAGCTATAGATAATAATACAGAGAAGTTGCGACAGATAGAAGATGGTAGAAAAGTACAAGATGCTATAAAATATCAAAAATATAGAGGAAGCTATTTTTCTAAACGAGCTAAGGATTATGACATCACATCGTGGTCACCTGTATATTGTTCTATATGTGGAGAGCCTGTTGAGTTTGAGTTTTTAGATAATAAAGTTATAATACATAATCACTGTAAATGTGGTACTTTGGATTTTCCTTTAGAGGATATTTCATATGATGAATTTGCAT
>Ga0310691_10005002_pt1 | contig 14693 bp, 14 predicted proteins | sample 176DNAGHGlowgp2_FD_203887 | JGI IMG/M metagenome (GOLD analysis project Ga0310691, IMG submission 203887) | Sheep rumen microbial communities from Palmerston North, Manawatu-Wanganui, New Zealand - 1766 DNA GHGlow gp2 (v2) (version 2) | ecosystem: Host-associated > Mammals > Digestive system >... | reverse complement strand
ATGATATAGCAGTAAATGATCTTAACTTGGAAGATAACATATGTGACACCTCTTACAGATCCTTGCCGTTGTTCTCGATAACGCTCTTGTACCAGTAACCGGAATCCTTGATGGTCCTCTTCTGTGTCCTGTAGTCGACATAGATCAGACCGAACCTCTCATCATAGCCCTGAGCCCACTCGTAATTATCCATGACGGACCAGTGCATGTATCCGATCACGGGGACCTCATCGGCAGCCTTGCTGAGTTCCTTGAGATAACGGTGGGTGAAGTCGATCCTGTAGGAATCGTGGACCTTGCCGTCTAAGCAGACCCAGTCGTGCTCGCTCAAGCCGTTCTCCGTGATCATGACGGGCAGGCCATATCTCCTGTAGAGGAACTTGGCTGACCAGTACATTGTCGTAGGGGTAACGGGCCAGTTGATGGCGGTGTGAGGGCACCCCTGTGACCAGTTGCTGTCATAGCCGCTTCCGTTGTCGGGATAGCCGGCGTGATAGTAGATGTTCGTTCCGTAGAAATCCAGGGGTGCAGAGATCAGCTTCCACTCTTCATCAGTGAACCTGGGGAGGAGATCGCCTGCTTCCTTAACGAGGTTATCGGGATACTTGCCGAGATAGACCGGATCTGACCAGTAGGACATGGAGAGTGCGAAGTTCTCCAGCTTACATGCGAAAGTATCCTCATAAGCCTTGTTGACCGCCTCTTCGGAATCGTTCTCCGGCCTGAATGTTGATGAATAAGGTGCCATTGAGATGAACGCCTTCTGCTTTGCGTTCTCTCTGATATACTTGACCGCCTTGCCGTGTGACAGGAGCATGTTCGCACCCATCCGGAGCAGTTCCGGCGGTGAATTCTTCTGGAACGGCGCGAAAGCACCAAGCTGCAGTCCGACACCAAGTGTGCACTGCGGCTCGTTAAATGTCATCCAGTACTTAACCCTGTCAGACAGCGCATCAACAACTACCTTTGTATATTCGAGGAACCAGTCGGATGAATCCTTGTTCTTCCATCCGCCCCTGCAGTCAAGAGCATAAGGGTAATCCCAGTGGAAAAGGGTTACGAGCGGTTCGATGCCGCTGGCGATCAGCTCATCGACGAGATCTGAGTAGAACTTCAGACCCTTCTCATTAACCTTGCCTGTGCCCTCGGGGAGTACTCTAGGCCAGCTGATGGAGAAACGGTATGCCTGAAGGCCGATCTCCTTCATGAGAGCCACATCTTCCTTCATGCGGTGATAATGATCTACTGCGACCTCACCTGTCTCGTTATGCTTGATGTGACCATACTTGGCAGCAACGTCCCAAATGCTCGGGCCCTTGCCGTCCTCATTCCATGCACCTTCGATCTGATAAGAAGCTGCAGCCGCACCCCAGATAAATCCGTCTTTGAAAGCCATATCATGCTCCCCCTTCTTGTTTGCAATACTCCCTTAATTATAGCTTATCTGACGGGGAGACTGATATTACCTTTTTTGTTTTTATGGCGTTCAACCGACTTGATATTTGCGGTGAGTGGTATAATCACGAAGTTATGAGATATACAACGCTTAGATATGGAAATACAAATACTTTCTTTCTCCATGGGGATAACGGAGGGATACTTGTCGACACTGACTCTGCCGGAACTCTTTACATGTTCTTCAAGGCAATAAAAGAGCACGGCATAACCGTGCGCGACATCAAATATGTCCTGGCGACTCATTATCACCCGGATCATATGGGGCTCGTAAGCGAGCTCATGGAATTGGGAGTGGGGTTGCTGTTAGTTGATACTCAGGCGGGATATGTCCATTATGCGGATGAGATCTTCTTCAGGGATCCAAGACTTCATTACAAGCCGGTAGACGAGACTAAGGCAGTTGTTATATCAGCTTCGGAGAGTAAGTCTTTTCTGAATGAACTGGGGATAGACGGGGAAGTTATCCTCACGCCATCCCACAGTCCTGACAGTATATCTGTCGTTCAGAAAGAGGGAGTATGTATGGTGGGCGACCTTGAACCTTACGAATACCTGGTGGGATATCAAAACAATGAGGCTCTAAAGGAAGACTGGGACAAAGTCCTTTCCTACAGACCAAAGATGATCTGTTACGCCCATGCGAACGCGAAATCTATCAGTTCTTAACGCAGGTGATACCGGGGGTGGAATCGTCTCCGACAAGGACTTCCTTGATGTGCTGGAAGATCTTAAAAGCACCAAAGACAAAAGATGATGCAAGAACAACAATAATGGCAAGAACGCAAACCGTCTCGATAAGTGAAACACCCTGCTTGGACTTCATAACCTTTTTCATATCCGTTTCCTCCAAAAGAAAGTAGTGTAGATTGGATATGGTTTATTGCTAAACCTATCAATACTACCATCGTCTTGATCTTTGTCAAGCACTTTTTTGAGATCTTTCAAATTTTTTTTCGCGCATGATATTTATGTGGTAAGATTGCGAAAAAAATGAAACCGTTTGGTTCCCTTTTGCACTATTATAGGTGAACGGCCGTTCGAGAATGATGAATGAGGTGAGACGAGTGAACGAAGCAAAGGCGCTGGCTTTACTTAAGTCAGGTGATCAGGAAGCACTGGAGTGGTTTATTGACAAGTACAGTGCGTATGTGGGAACCGTGGTGAATAACTTTCTCAAGGGTTCTATGAGTCACGAGGATGTCGAAGAAGTGACGTCGGATGTGTTCGTAACCTTGTGGAGATCTGCGGAGAAACTGTATCCTTTGAATCTGAAGGGGTATTTGAGCCGCGTGGCCCGGAGCCTGTCCATGCAGAAATTGCGGGAGCGGGTGCAGGAGCTGCCTTTGGACGAGGACATTCTTATCATAGATGACGATTCGGATTTCGACAGGTTAGAGAGGGAAGAGCAGGATCAGACGGTAAGGCAGGCAGTCTACTCGCTGCCGCAGCCGGACAAAGAGATATTCCTGAGGTTCTATTTCTACTGTCAGAGCGTGTCGGTGATCGCAAAGCAAATGCAGATGAACCCGTCCACGATCAAGACCAAATTACGGCGCGGACGTGACAGACTACGTCAACATCTCAACAGTATCAAAAAATCGAAAGGGGGCGACCTTAATGAAATTACATATTCATGACCTGATGGAAAACATTGAGGATTCTTCCGTCCGGTTGGAAGAGACCGATGTCGTCTCCTCTGATAAGATCAAGGAGTTGACAAAGATGAAATTGAACATGACAGAAACAAATACGAGACACAGAGGCAAGAAGAAGGCATTGACGATCGGTATCGCTGCAGCTGTCGTTGCGGCATTGGGCATCGCATCGTATGCGGCGTTCTCAGGTTCACTGGAGAACGTTACTTTCGGCAAGCCCAAGGATTCAAACGGAGTGGAGTTGCCCGTATCTGAGTCGAAGGTCACAAATGATAATGGTGATGAATACACCGTTTATGAGAACAACGAATCGATCTCCGTGCAGGGATACTCTGATTCGCCTGAATACAAGGCCGCGAAAGAGTGGCATGAGTTCGAAGACAACTATGATACCGACTGGAAGATCTTGGATAAAGTAGGGAATAAGGCAACCAAGTGGGACGAGAAGTACGGTGCATATAATGTCTACTCACAGGAGATGGCAGACAAGGTCGACGAGATCACGTCAAAGTACAATCTGAAGCTCCACGAACCGTTATCTGTTTCAGACAGTGATGCCGACACCGAAAAGTTCAACGAGATGTACGGTACAGTCATGGACAACGCAACTTATGACGGCTACTACTTCACGGACGGAACATTCCAGTTCGACGGCGATTACGGCAAGTACGACTTCCAGCTGAGACGTACGGTCAAGGGCGTTTTTGATAACGTTTACCTGGGCATCGGCGACATGGACGAGTACGAGCAGTGGGAATACAAGACAGCCAGCGGCGTAACAGTCCTGCTCGCGCTGTCCAAGGACCAGGCAATCATCATCGCTGATCTGGACAAGAGTTTTGTAAATGTAAATGTCCTTCTCTGGATGGGTGAGGACGATAAGCCCGACGAAATGTCAAAGGCTGAGCTGGAGAAGATGGCTGATCAGATTCATTTTGATATTTTGTGAGTTGATTGAGTTGATAGTTGATTGAGTTTTGGGTTATGGATCCCCGCCGCGCCGGAAGGTGCGGCGGGGCTTTTGTTGTGGGGTTCTCTAGTTGCTTAAATTGCACACACATGATGCACCCGGGGTGTCACAACTCGTGACAATCTTGCTCAGAATCGGCTTAAATTGCATACGCGTGATGCACCCCGGTGTCACAACTCATGGCAATCTTGCTCAAAATCGACCTAAATTGCGCACGCGTGATGCACCCGGGGTGTCACAGTTTAGTGTAAACCCAAGATGGCCATTATCGACTATTTGGGTTTACATTTTTGGTGAAAAATAAACCCGAAATTCAGTTTTCTTGTTGTTTGGGTTTACATGGTGCTGCGTTTATGTAAACCCGAATTGATCGTTTTCTTTGTTTTGGGTTTATATTTGCGCATTTTTGTAGACCCAAAACATGATTTTTGAAGAATTGGGTTTACGGCCTCTTGCCAGCACCATGCCGGCTCCATCCCAGCACCAAGCCGCATCGACCCCAAACGCCCAAAAACAGCATATGGGGTCGACATAGATTATCTACAAATGCAGCTTAACTGAAGACAATTTGAAGACATGAATACTAATGTGACAGCAGGGACAGGGCCGATAGAAAAAGCCGATAAAAAACAATAGAAAATCCATTACAAAACCCAACAAAGATCCAATAACAACCCCCACCCCTCAAATACTTTTCCTCAACTCACTTTCGCGCGGGCGCATATTAAGTTATATTTATGTTATAATCTTTCTAGTCATTAGGAGGGGGATCTGATCATGGGGTTGTCAGAGAGGACTTTTAACAAGGGAGAGATCATAATAAGGGAAGGTGATACCGGCAAGAGCTTCTTCAGGCTCATCGATGGGAAAGCCGGTGTTTACGCAGATTATGAGAAGAAGGAACCGTTCAGGCTCGCGATACTTGAGCCCGGTGAGTTCTTTGGTGAGATGTCCATACTCGAGGAGTATCCGAGAAGCGCGACTGTGGTTGCCGAGAGCAAGGTTACTGCCATTGAGATCCCGGGAGATGAGATGAACAGTTTTCTCGCTGAGGATCCCGGCATGATACTTGAACTCATGAAGCACATGGCAAAGAGAGTGCAGGCCATGGCAGCTGACTACGACGATGCCGTGAACCTGCTCGAGCAGCTGCGCCAGTCGAAGAAGGAATCCAATAAGTCTTTCTTCTCGAAGATAAAGAAGCACGTTAACCTCTATCAGGCGAATAAGAATAAGATCTCTGAACCGGATACGGAGAAGCTCCGCAGAGAGTTTGACGAAGTCCTGAGGGTGTCGAAGAACGTCGAGTCATATAACAGCGGAATGCTCATCTTCAAGGAAGGCGCGGCAGGCAAGTGCATGTACATAATGTATGCCGGCAAGGTCGGTCTCTATAGTGACTACAAGGGCGTATCACAGAACGGACTGGCTGTTTATGAGGACGTCGGTTTTTTCGGTGAGATGGGACTCATCTCAGGTGATGAGAGAGGTGCGACTGCCGTCGTTGAGGCGGACGGGACTCTCCTTGAGGCGGTCTTCCAGGAGGATCTTGAGTCGATCTTCAAGACATGTCCTGCCAAGATCGACATGATACTAAGGCACCTGTCGTACAGGCTGAGGAAGCTCAACAGCGATTTCCTCGTCACATGCAAAGAGATAACTGAGACTTATGGAGAGGCTTGACCGGACAATGACAGAAGAGAAGATCTACAATGTCGCAGCATTTGTGTGTGGTATGGATGAGGAGTACCCTTACCAGATCATATTGGGCATAAACAGCTTTGCGAAGGAACACAAGATCAATATCTCGTATTTTGCCGCTTTCGGAGGTATTGTTGAGAACACTGCCTTTGATGACGGTGAGTACAGCATTTATAACATGCCGGATTATTCAAGGTTTGACGGAGCGATATTGCTCACGAACTCTTTTCCGAGTGAAGCGGTCCGCAATGTGATCATCTCCAAAGTGAAGGCTGCGGGTATCCCGGCGGTCATTTTCGAATGCAGGGATCACGAGGAGTTCCACGATGTCAGCATAGATAATTATTCGGTCATGAAGGAATTAGTCGAGCATATCATCAGGGAGCATGGCGCCAGGACGTTCAATTTCATCTCGGGACCTGAGTCGAATCCGGAGGCACAGGCAAGATATAAGGCTTTCAGGGATGCGCTCGAGGAGAACGGGATAGAGTTTGACGGCAAGCGCCTGTTCAAGGGGTTCTTCAGGAGTTACGACGGCATAAGGGCGATCGAGGATTTCCTCCAGACCGGCATGAGCCTGCCGGATGCGTTCATATGCGCTAACGACAGTATGGCGCTTACGGCGATGAACAAACTCCAGGTCAACGGCTACAAAGTGCCGGATGATGTCATAGTAACGGGATTTGACAATTCTTTTAATGCGCGAAATGCTTACCCGTCACTAACGACGGTGAAGAGACCTCTGTTCGAATCGGGTTTCCAGGCATGTGAGATGCTGCTCGGACTGATGAACGGCGAGGAGAGACCTAAGAGCTTATCAGTCAAGGCGGAGCCTGTTTTCGCGGAGAGCTGCGGATGCAGGATCGGCAACATGGAAAACATATTAGGCTTCAAGAAAGATACATATCTCAGACTTGAGAGAACATATACGAGCATCCACATCCTGAACAGGATGATCGCGGCGCTCGCGGGCGCGAACAATATCGAAGAGTGCGTTGATGCCATACGTAAATTCATCGAAGCGATCGACTGCAAGGAATTCGCGCTCTGTCTCGTGCGTGACTGGGACAAGAGGTTTAACTCTGTCTCCATCGAACAGAACGAGGATCAGTATCCTCCGATCATGACGGCACCCCTGATCATTGACCATGGCGAGAGGCGCAAGGTCAAGGCATTTGAGAGCAGGAACCTCCGTCCCGAGCAGATCACGACGGGAGGGAATATCAGTTATTACCTTCCGCTTCATTTCGGGTCGAGGATCCTCGGCTATTACATCATGACCAATACGGATTTCCCGATATACAGCAATCATTGCCATACGATCACGATGAGTATCGGAAATGCGATAGAGAACATCTCAAAGCTCAATGTGTTAGACCCTCTCTGCGGAGTCTATAACAGAAACGGATTTAATCTCAATGCCGGTTATGTCTTCAAGGAATGCGTCAGGAACAAGACTCCGCTGACGATCATGTTCATTGATGTCGACGGGCTCAAGACGATCAATGATACATATGGACACAGCGAAGGCGATTATGCCATCAAGTCTATATCCGAGACGATCGAGATGTGCTGTGACTCGATGGATGTCTGCGGCAGGATGGGTGGCGACGAGTTTGTCATCGTCAGCAGGACAGAAGGATTTGCAGAGAACTTCGAGGAGCGCTTCAATGAAGAAATCGAAGAGAGGAATATGAACAGCGGCAAGCAGTTTACGCTGTCAGCAAGTATCGGCCATGCCTGCATCGTTCCGGAAGCAACGGATTCCCTGGCAGAACTGATCAAGCGCGCTGATGCGGATATGTATGTCGTTAAGAAGAGAAGAAAGAGGGACCGGTCTGTCTGAAGACCTTCAATTCAACTCCATAAACCCGACACAACGCAAAAAAAAATGAGGTCATCTCATCTGAGACAACCTCTGTGTACTTATGGAGCCGATTGTGGGACTCGAACCCACGACCTGCTGATTACAAATCAGCTGCTCTACCAACTGAGCTAAGTCGGCGTGCTCAACAGCAAGGAAAATTATATCTAATCACCTAATTGTTGTCAACAATATTTTTTACGCAATTATGAGGGGGTATAGTATAATATGCTTATACTTTAATGGCGGAGGTATTGGATGCCGGTTATTACTATATCAAGGCAATATGGCAGTCTCGGTGACGAGCTTGCGAAGTACCTTGCCGATAAGATGGGCACGAAGGTCGTGAACAGGAGCGACCTGGTCGATGAGCTCTTTGCAGGGATGGGGGAAGATGTCATAGGCAGGCTTACCGAGAGCCCGAAGTTCTTTCTGGAATGTCCTGAGGGAAGCAGCAGGACTTATAAGGATATCCTTGTAGATGCCATGAAGCAGAGGATCAGTGACAATGCCAACGTGATCTTCATGGGCATGGGTTCATCGTTGGCTCTGTCAGGTGACGGTGCCATAAGGGTGCGCGTCATCGCTTCGGACAGGACCAGGGCCCAGAGGATATCAAGACTCGATAATATCTCGCTGGATGAAGCATTGACTGCTCTGACATATGCTGACAGGAAGCATAAGAGATTTGTCAGCACTCTTTTCGACGTGGACCTGACGGAACTCACGTTATACGATATCGTACTTAATTCCGACTGTCTGTCAGTTGAGGAGATGGCTGATTCCGTGCTGGCATTGGCATCCAAGCGTGAACTCAGGAGCCGCATACATAACGAGACTACCCGGAATGATTCGCAGGATCACCAGACGGAGGCGCCTCTGTTCAAGAATGAGAGCGAGGAGGAGTTTGCGAGGATCCTCGACATGTATAAGATAGAATGGCTTTATGAGCCTAAGACGTTCCCGATAGAGTGGGACGCGGAAGGTAATGTGACGATGGCTTTCTCGCCTGATTTCTACCTGCCGAAGTTCGACCTGTATCTGGAACTGACGACAATGGATCAGAAGTATGTCACCAAGAAGAACAAGAAGATGAGGAAGGTCAAGGAACTCTATCCCGGCACGAACATCAGGATCGTGTACAAGAAGGACTTTGCTGAACTCATCGAGAGGCTGAAGGCTTTCGGGTGACGTGAGGAGGATGGATGGATAAGATCAGGGATAATATCAAGCAGATACTTTATACCAGGGAGCAGATCAACGACAGGATCTCTGAGCTGGGACGGCTCATAACCGAGGATTATAAGGATGATCCGCCGGTCGTGATAGGCGTTATCAAAGGCGCGCTTTATTTCTTCTCGGATCTTACCAGGGCGATCGATTTGCCAATCGACATCGACATGATCGGGTTCGGCAACATCCCTGATACAACTCGTAATACTGGCGTTGTCAGGATCACGAAGGACATCGACATCGACATAACGGGCAGGCGCGTGCTGATCGTTGAGGACGTAATAAGGACGGGGCTTACGACTGCATATCTTATCTCCAATCTCGAGATAAAGAAGCCCAGCGATATCTCCGTTGCTACGATGCTGTTCAATCCGGACCGGCTTCTTCTGCCGGTCCCGGTAAAATATACGGGTTTTGAGATATCCGACGGCTGGCTCGTCGGTTACGGTCTTGACGTTCATGAGAAGGGGCGTAACATACCATATATCGCAGAGCTTAGATCAAAGCCGTAACAGGAGGAATTGTTTTACATGACAAGAATGAGGATGAAGAGACATATCCCGGAGCGTATGGAGAGGTGCCATGAGCGCTGGTTCGACACGCCCACCGATAACAAGGGTAAATGGCGTGAGGTCTGCGGTTTTCCGGAAGACTGCGAGCTTTTCCTGGAACTCGGATGCGGCAAGGGCAAGTTCTGTACACAGACGGCACTGGATAACCCGGACGTGCTCTATATCGCCGTTGAACGCGATAAGTCGGTAATCCTTGCGGCCATCGAGAAAGCGCACAACCAGGAGATCCCGAATCTCTTCTTCATAAACTGTGACGTCAATAACATCGAGGAACATTTCGAGAATGGGGAAGTGGACAGGATATATATCAATTTCTGCGACCCGTGGAACAGGCGTAACAAACCTAAAAGAAGGCTTACTTACAGGGATTTCCTGAATAAATACAAGAATATATCCAAGCCGTCGCTTCAGATCAGATTCAAGACGGATAATGATGACCTCTTCGATTTCTCGCTTGAGGAGTTCAAGGAATGCGGTTTTACACTGACAGAACTTACAAGAGATCTTCATAATTCAGAGTTTGACAGTTCCAATGTGAGGACTGAATTCGAGCAGAAGTTCGCCGATGAGGGAGTTCCGATCAAGAGGGTCGTTGCAAGTCTGTAAGAGTATGAGAAGAATACTTATCGCTGTTTTACTTCTGCTTCTGGCCGTAGCCTACATAATCTTAGTAGGAGGTAATTATGTCATTACCCTGAACTCTTACAATCAGGAAGCTCTGGAGGACGGGTGTGTTGTCACCCTGCAGCAGGATAGTGAAGTTATTAAGATCAACAGGTACTGGATAGATGGTACGACTGTCAATGTGGATATAAGTTCCGTTAATACCGGTTATTCAGAGGTCTGGGTAGAGTATGGTCAGACGATGCAGATGGTCGCTGTTTATTCTCACCCTACCGGGGTGATCACCGTGGATTCGTATCTGGGAGATACTTCAGGAGGGATGGCGCTATTCCTTGTCTTGATCATCTTCGTTATCTATTTGTCGTGGGAATCGATCACGAAACTCAGGAAGAACATAAAGGAAGATTTCTATAGCTATAAGAATGTCACTTATTATGGTATCACCCTGTTCCTTTTATCGGTCCTCCTGTATTGTGCTCTTTTGTTTATACCGGTCAAAGGCTTTGTCGGCATGGTCAGGATCATTCTCGGAACAAACGCCTTTGTATCGTTTTTTGCGATCCCGTTCGCATTGCTGATCACAGTAATTGTAGGAATAGGGAACATTGTCCTTATGATCAGGGAAGGTATAAGCAAGAATAATGTCTTAGGAGTGGCATCATGTATACTTTTCAGCGGTGCACTGATCTTCCCGAAGTTCCTTGATGAATATCTCCAGAGAAGCGACACGTTCATCGACGTTCACAGGGAGAACGGGATGGGGCATCTGCTAAATGAACTTGTGGTCAACAACCTTACGGCTATCATCACTTATCTCCTGTTTATTCTCATAGGAACAATGATAATGACGATCAGGTCCGCAGTCCGCAAACCGAATCCTGACAGGGATTACATTATCATATTGGGCTGCAAAGTCCGGAAGGACGGCTCTCTTACTCCGCTCCTCCGCGGAAGGGCAGATGCCGCTCTGAGATTTGCCGCCTTCCAGAAAGAGAAGACAGGCAAAGACATCATATTTGTTCCGTCAGGCGGCAAAGGATCGGACGAGATCATCTCCGAGGGGGAAGCGATCGCCTCCTACCTCAAGGAACAAGGGGTGGACGAAGATCATATCCTGGTGGAGAAATGCTCCACAAACACGCGCGAAAACTTCGCTCTCTCCCTCAAACTAATCACATCTCGCGGCGGAGAAGACCCCAAGATCGCTTTCGCGACGTCGAATTATCACGTCTTGAGGTCAGGTTTTATCGCATCCAAGCTTGGAATCAATGCTATAGGTGTCGGCAGCAGGACGAGGTGGTATTTCTGGCTCAACGCCTTTATCAGGGAGCTTATTGCCACACTCCACCATGAGCGTAAGCTCCATCTGAAGTTCTTGGCGGCCACCCTGACAATAGTTGTACTATTGGTGTTGTTCGATTTCTCCTTGGTGTTTTTTTAGGCAATTGTGAGGAATAGGGTGTTATTTAGACTTATTTTTGATGATTTTTGCCCCTTTTATTTATTGTAATGTGATTTAGTTTGTTGTAATATTCTATTTGTGCAATTCAATAGCACCAATTAAGTATTATTCCCCGATCGGGGATTTAGGAGGAAATTCATATGGCAGTAAAAGTCGCAATCAACGGTTTCGGTCGTATCGGTCGTCTCGCTTTCAGACAGATGTTCGGTGCAGAAGGTTATGAGGTTGTAGCTATCAACGATCTTACAAAGCCTTCAATGCTCGCTCACCTTCTGAAGTATGACACAGCACAGGGCGGTTACGCTGGTGTATTCGGCGAGAACAAGCACACAGTTACATCTGATGACGAAGCTAACACAATCACAGTTGACGGCAAGACACTCAAGATCTACAAGGAGTCTGATGCTAACAACTGCCCTTGGGGTGAGCTCGGTGTAGACGTTGTTCTCGAGTGCACAGGTTTCTATACATCTAAGGAGAAGAGCCAGGCTCACATCAATGCCGGCGCTAAGAAGGTTGTTATCTCTGCTCCTGCAGGCAACGATCTTCCTACAATCGTTTACAATGTTAACCACACAACACTTACAAAGGATGATAAGATCATCTCTGCAGCTTCTTGTACAACAAACTGCCTGGCTCCTATGACAAAGGCTCTCAATGACTACGCTGCAATCCAGAGCGGTATCATGACAACAGTACACGCTTACACAGGTGACCAGATGATCCTTGACGGCCCTCAGAGGAAGGGTGATCTCCAGAGAGCAAGAGCAGGTGCTGCTAACATCGTACCTAACTCAACAGGTGCTGCTAAGGCTATCGGTCTTGTTATCCCTGAACTCAACGGCAAGCTCATCGGTGCTGCTCAGAGAGTTCCTACACCTACAGGTTCAACAACTATCCTTCACGCTGTAGTTAAGGGTGAAGTTACAGTTGATGGCATCAACGCTGCTATGAAGGCTGCTACAAACGAGTCATTCGGCTACACAGAGGAGAAGCTCGTTTCTTCCGATATCATCGGTATGAAGTTCGGTTCACTCTTCGATGCTAACCAGACAATGGTTTCCAAGATGGATGACGGCAACTCACTCGTTCAGGTTGTTTCCTGGTACGACAACGAGAATTCTTACACATCACAGATGGTAAGAACGATCAAGTACTTCGCAGAGCTTGGCTAATAGGCAGCATATAGTTTTTTGAAGACTGATGACCGCTCCGGCTTATGCCGGGGCGGTTTTTTGTTGGCGGGAGAAGGGAGATGGGGAGATTGGCACCGGTGTCCGGTGGATCGGCCAGGATATTGTCCATGATATTGTCCAGGTAAATCAAAAACATTGACAAAAACATGGACAAGGAGCTGATGGGCGACTGAAGTCCGTGATATTGTCCAGGTAAATCAAAAACATTGACAAAAACATGGACAAGGGGCCGCCGCCCCCGCCCGTTTATCGACTGTGTGCCAACAGCCAACCAAAACATCAGTAAGAAGTGATAATTTATTGTCAGTTATTTGATGTTTCGGGGGGAGAAATGGAAGTCAGAGATGATGCGCTGTCAGCATACCTGAACGATGTAAATGACAGGAAGTATGAGAGCTTTGCTGACTTTTTCGAGGAGTGTCTGGATGAGGTCGGACTGATAAAGTCGGACTTCGTTAAAAGGTGCAGGATCGAGCGCACGTATGTGTATCAGATACTTAAGGGGCTGAGGAATCCGGGCAGGGAAAAGATCATCATCATGTGTATCGCAGCCGGGCTGAGCTTTGCCACGACCCAGAAGGCGCTGGTGATCGCGCGCGAGGGAATACTGTATTACAAGGACAGCAGGGACGCCGCCATCATCTATGCGATAGATCACAATTATAATCTGACGGAGACGAATGATCTTTTGGAGAAGAATGAACTGCCGGAACTGGCCTAGTTCAGGATATCAGATCCCGATTCGGTGAGGAGACTGTTGAGCTTGCGGACTGAGTAGCCGTTGTTGACGGCGAAGATGATCATGCTGTCTCTGGGGTCCCTGGGGTAAAGGATGCCTTCCTTGGCGATCTCAAGAGCTCTCTGGATCTCTTCGAGGGTCAGGTGTGCAGCCAGGCAGAGTGCGATTATCTTGTCGCGGCCGGCATTCTTGACTCCATTCATGATCTGGTAGCCGTATGTCCGCTCGATAAGGCTGCTGCTGATGACTTCGGATTTGGTCAGACCGCGCTCTTCGACCATGTAAGATATATACCCTGCGAAAGTAGGGGTGATCCTGTCATCGCTAAGGCTCTTGATATAGTTATTGAGTTCGCGCGTGCCCTGGACTGAATTCAGTTTGTCGAACAGATCCGTTGTTTTCTCAACCATAAGCTAACCTCCGTGAATCATTATATCATTATTGTGATAAAATAATAATTAGAGAGTTTTATGAGAGAGGAATTTCAATGTACCCTTGGGACAGGTTCGTTGAGACAGGATCGCTGAGCAGCAAAGGCAACACGCTTGTCAGGGACAGGGTGACAGGTGTTCTTTGCGTCAAGAAAGTGCTCGATTTTTATGATCCCTATGTATACGGATATCTTATCGACAATCATGATCCCCATATTCCTCAGATGTACGATTTCTGGGAGGAAGAGGATAAGCTTGTTGTGGTGGAGAGCTACATCAAGGGAAGGACTCTTGATGAATACCTTGCCCAGGAAGGATTGGACAGGGACGGGAAGATGAGGATAATGGGGGAGATCCTCGACGGCATCGAGTTTCTCCATAATGCCCCAGTACCGATAATCCACAGAGACCTTAAGGCTGAGAACATCATGATCGATAATGCCGGCAATGTTAAGATCATCGATTATGATGCCGCCAAGGCTTTTAAGCCTGGCGAGTCCAAGGATACTATGCTGATAGGGACAATGGGTTCGGCGGCTCCCGAACAGTATGGTTTTGCTCAGTCTGATCCGAGGACGGACATCTTTGCCATTGGCGTTTTGCTGCGTCACATTTTCAATACTGATACATCTGTTGAAAAGGTTGTCATAAAGGCGACCAGGATGGATCCTGATCAGAGATACCAGAACATCAAAGAGATGCGCAAGGCTCTGTTCGGGACAGGGAAGAAGTCAGGCATTGCCTGGAGGATCCCGGTGTTTGCTGCATGCAGCATAGCTGCCGTACTG
>Ga0310691_10005001_pt1 | contig 14700 bp, 15 predicted proteins | sample 176DNAGHGlowgp2_FD_203887 | JGI IMG/M metagenome (GOLD analysis project Ga0310691, IMG submission 203887) | Sheep rumen microbial communities from Palmerston North, Manawatu-Wanganui, New Zealand - 1766 DNA GHGlow gp2 (v2) (version 2) | ecosystem: Host-associated > Mammals > Digestive system >... | reverse complement strand
TAATTCTTTTTGAGTTATAATGTTATTATAGGAGGCTTATATAATGAAAGAAAAGAATAAAAAGAATAAGACAAAAACTAAAAAAGAAGTTAAAACTTCAAAAATTAAATCATTCTTAAATAGTTTAAGTGATAATACATCTAAACTAAATAGAGTAGATGTAAAAATAATGTTATTCTTTGCAATAATATATGGTATTATGGCTTTTACTAATTTAGGAACAACAAAAAATCCAAAAACTTATCATGAATTTAAGTATAGTGGAGAAGAGGTTGCTTTAGAATTTACTGGTGAAACACAACATATATCTAAAATTAGATATTATACTGGTGCAGAAGTAGGAAAATTTACAATTATGATTTCAACTGATGGTAATGAATATCATAATTTAAAAGATTTTGAAACTCATTCTGTATTTACTTGGGAAGAAACAGAAATTGACAGTGATATGAAGTACATTAGATTTGTTGCTGAAGATGTTGGCTCTTACTTAGGAGATATTCAAGCATATGATAAATACGGAAATAAAATAGTTGCAAAGGCTGCTAACGATCAAAGTGAGTCTATAGCTGACGAACTTGATACAGTTCCAGTACAGATTAATCATAAAAACAGTGCTTATTTTGATGAAGTATATTTTGCAAGAAGTGCATATGAATATACTCATGGAAAAGATGCTATGGAATGGACTCATCCACCTCTAGGTAAATTATTAATAGCATTACCTGTATTATTATTTGGTATGACTCCATTTGCATTTAGATTTATGGGTGCATTAGCAGGATTATTAATGATTCCAGTTATTTATATACTTGCTAAACGTTTATTTAAAGGTAGAAAATGGGCAATACTTGCAGGATTATTAATGATGTTTGATAACTTCCATTTTGCTCATACAAGAATGGCAACAGTAGATAGTTTCTTAGTATTATTTATACTGTTAGCTACATTATTTATGAAACAATATGTTGATTTAGAGAAAGACGCTCCAATCAAAGAAAAGAGAAAATATTTATTATTATCTGGTTTATTTATGGGATGTAGTATTGCTACAAAATGGACTGGATTATATGCAGCATTAGCATTAGCTATAGTATTCTTTATGGATATCTTTAAAGAAAGAGAAGATAATAGAAAGAAAAGGTTGAATTATAGTAGAGCTTCTAAAATAGCATTATTTGGTATGGTTATATTATCATTAGTACCAATAATTATCTACTATGTAACTACAATGCTTGCAAGTAGTGCTAAAGCTACTGGTGCAATATTCTGGTATTATTTTGCAGTAGTTATAATTTCATTATTAACATTAATTATATTAGCTTTAAAGAAAGATAAAAATTTAAGAAAAACTTTTATAATATGTGTAATAGCATTTATATTGATTCCAATAGTTATATATGTATTATCATATATGTTATTCCCAAATGTTCATGGATATACTAACAATTCAATATCTGGTATATTTAATCAAATCAAAGATATGTTCAATTATCATTCAACTTTAGCAGATAGACATGAATTTGAATCTAACTGGTATCAATGGCCAATTATGTATAAACCTGTATGGTATTACGTTGGATATCATGGTGGAAACTTAAAATCTACTATAGTTGGTATTGGAAACCCAATTATTTGGTGGTTTGGTTTAGTTGGTGTATTCTTTACAGTAATTAAAACATTATTTAAAAGAGAAAAAGAAAGTGCATTTATATTAATATTTGCATTATGTACATTCTTACCATATGTATTTATTGGTAGAACAATGTTTATGTATCATTATTTCCCAACACTTCCATTTGTTATGCTAGCAATAGTAGCATTAATTAAGTGGATTACAGAAAAGATTAAGAATAATAGTTTTTATATTTTCTATGTTCTATTAGTTATAGTTATATTCTTTGTATTCTATCCAGTTACATCTGGTATAGTAACTACAAATGACTATATTGACTCTTTGAAGTGGCTATCTAGTTGGATTTTTTAAAAAAATATAGGAATTGTCTTCCAAGATAATTCTTTTTTTGGTATAATGATTATGTAAGGATAAATTCCTATATACTAAATACTGGCGGTGATATCATGTATAATAATCTTAGAAAACTAGATTTACATGGTGAGACTAGGGAAACTGCCAGAATTCTTATTAAAGAATTTATAGATGATAGTATTAAAATGGGAACTTATAAAGTTTTAATTATTCATGGAATTGGTTCAGGAATATTAAGAAATGAAACACGTGATGTTTTAAAGCATGATGAGAGAATAGAAAGATTCTATATCGATTTCTTCAATGTTGGGTCTACAGTTGTTGAAATCAAGGAAAATATTGACAAATAATTTGTTATGTGTTAAAATATAGGGCACATAAACAAAGGGGGAATGATTTATGTATGAAGAAAGACCAAGAAGAAGCTTATTAAAAGAATTTATTATGAAGCTTATTCTAATTATCATCTTTGTGTTACTTTTATTATGGTTAGTACCATGGCCAAATATGGATTCTTATATGAATGCATTAAATCCATTAAAAGACCAAATATACAATTCTAACCTACAAACTATGAAGGATGCTGGTATAACATACTTTACTAGTGAAAGATTACCAGTAAATGTAGGAGATAAAACTACATTATCACTTCAAAAGATGTTAGACATGAAGTTATTAGTACCATTTACTGATAGAAATGGTAATTCTTGTGATGTTAAAGCATCTTATGTTTCTTTAGAAAAGAAAGAAACTGAATACCTTATGAAGGTAAATTTAAAATGTGGAGAAGAAGAAGATTATATCTTAGTACATTTAGGATGTTATTCTTATTGTGATGGTGCAATCTGTGAAAAACAAAATAATAAAGAAAAACCAACAACTACACCAAAACCAAAAGATAATATTAAAACACCTAAAGCTACAGTAAGTCCAACACCAGATCCAACTGAAACTCCAAAGATGACTTATAAATGTAAATTTGTTGGTGGACAATATTGGGGTAAAAATTCTGTAGTTGTATCTGAAACAACTTATAGAGCTGAATGTTTACCACAACCAACACCTTCTGAAAAAGAATATGAATATAAGAAGGAAATTTCAACTTTCTATGAGAAAGTATTTGGTCAATGGACTGCTTGGAAAACTCATGCAGCAGTTGACGCTACATACTTACCATATGTGAATACTGGTACTTATGAACGTGAGGATTTAGGTATAAACTATGTTAAGACTGGTACTAAAGATGCTGTAATTGAAAAAGTAGTTATTACTAAACCAGTACAAGCTCAAATTACTACAGCTAAGTACAATGTATGTACTGAACGTGAATATGTTATTGAAAGAGAATATACAGTTAAAAGAACTGAAACTGAATATGTTGTTGAATATACTGGTGGATATCAATTGGTTGAAGTTAGTGGAGGTTACCAAGCTACTGATACTTATTGGTCAGGATCAAATCCTCCTGCTGATACCGCTTCTATTAAATGGGTAATCGCAGGTGTTAACTTCAATAAGTGTGATGATTGTGTAAATAACCCATATACAGTATGGAGAGAATATAAGAGAACAACAGGTGGAACTTATAAACTTGCTAATGATCCAACAACAACATCTGATACAGTTACTTCAGCTGATACAAGTGTAACTGAAAGAGTATTATCTTCAGGATGCACACAAACTGAAGTACGTGAAATTCCTGTATATATAAATAGAATTAAGACTGAAACTAAGGAATTCGTTAAAGAACAAGCTCAAGATATATATGAATGGAAACATTTATATAGAGACAGATCTCGTGAATTAATTAGAGATTCTTATACTGATACAAAAGCATTCTATGCATGGTCTACATATAATGATTTATCATTATTAAACTCTGGATATGTATACACTGGTGTAACTAGACCAGTTACGAAATAGAGGTGAGATAGATGGATAAACAAATTAAAAATATAGAATTAAGAGCTATAGAAAATAATAAGATTCAAGAATATGAAGTAAAATTTGTTGATGGATCATCTGTAACAAGAAAACTTAATAAGTTTCAAGATGATGCAGCATATAAAGAATTCATGAATCAAATATCTAAATTATTAGTAGAAGCTAAGTTTACTGCTGCTGATAAGGGAGATAAATGGAAAGTCAAAAAATATAAAATTAAACCATCTGATGAGTTATTAATGTCTCAAGAAAACGTACAAAATAAGTATAATGTTAATAATGTACATATATCTGATGAAATCTCTTCAATTTATAGAGAAAGTAATACTAAAGGTAAAGCTGCTGCTTTCATATTAGGATCAGCTGCAACAATTGGTCTTGTATCTTTAGGAGCATGTACATTCTTAGATAAAGAAAAAGAACCTGAAGTTACTGAAACAGTTACTGAAGAAACAGTAGTTGAAGAAAAAGAAGTACCAGTTTCTGAAGTAACAGCACCTGCTGTAGAAGCTGAAGAATTATCATTAGAAGGTAAAGATTGGGATTGGTATGTTGCTAATGCCGATGATACATTTCAAAAAGAATTTTTTACTGAAACTGAAGATTTCTTAATGGAAATCAATAACAGTGAACCATGGATGGAAAAAGATATTACTCCTGAAATGAAAGAAGAATTAGAAAAAATAGGTATCTTTACTGAAGGAGACAAATACGTTGAAGGTATTGAAGTAGAAGAATTAGTTGCTGCTCGTATCTTAAATGGTCGTTATAGCAATGAAGAATTAGCTACTATCATGCATGGTCAACGTATAGATGTTGATTCATTAGTAAATAGTACTGAAAGTGAATATAATCAATTTATAAGAGCTGTACAACGTATCTATTTAAATAGTGATAAACAACATTTTGGCTTTGATAAAATTTTAGGATTTAATGAAATTGAAACTCAAGCATTAAATCATTATGAAGATGCTTTATTCGAAATAAAGAGTTTATTCAAAGAAGGAAAAACTAAAGAAGCAGAAGCTAAACTAAAAGAAGTTAAATCTGAAATAGTTGCATATGCTTATGCTACAAATGATGGTCAAGAAAAAGCTAAACCATTTATTTTAAAAACATTATATGAAGATTTCAATATTTTATCTAACTTAGGTCAATTTAAAGATACTGTTGAAGTACATTTATATGATAGTGTAGATAATATAGATATATATCTAGAAATTGAAACAGATTTATATGATGAAATTACTAACCGTAAGGTTAATGAAGGATTCCTAGCTTGTTATGACAAAGAAGGTAATGAAATTAGACAAGGATTTAATTCAATTGAATTCCTTAAGAAATTTAATTTAGATAGTAATAGATATGAAGTTATCGTTGATGATAATGGAGTTTCTAAATCAAATCAATTTAATAGTGATCTAATTGAATTCTTAGATGATTATAATAATTATTTAAGTCAAAATCCTGATTTAGCAGAAGCTACTAAAAATACATATAATCCTGAAGAAATAATGGAACTTATGAAACAATTCTTAATTAAGAATAATAAGCAACCATTAAATACTCAAGCAGGATTTACAGATGTATTAAAAACTCCAATAATCGAATTATTCTTTAAGATTAAGGGATTAGATGGAAATGGTAAAGCTATTGGAACTGGTAATGCTGAAGCAAGAAAAGTAATTAAACAAGTTCTTGGTCAATATACTACTAGAACAGTAACTCATACATATTATGATACATATACTGAAACTGAAACTAGAACAGAATCAGTAAGTGAAGATGATCCTGAAAATGTAGCTGCAAAAGATAAAGCTGTTAAAGAAGCTAGTACAATGGTAGTTAAAGATCAAAATGGTAATACTAAAGAAGTATCTTTACAAGATTACTATGATGCTCAATTTAATAAAAATGGAGCTGTTGATACACAACCAACTGTAGTTAATCCTACAGATACTGCAGAAACTAAGAAAGATTTAGCAGCAATTATGGATCAATGGGCAAAAGAAGATGCTCAAGCAAACGCAGCAGCTCATGCAGAAGCTTCTCAAAATGCTACAAGTTCATATAAAGATGATCAAGGAAATACACACTATGTAAGTGGTGGAGAAGTTCATTATGATGAAATGTATGAAGGTACACAATCATTTACTCAAGAACAGGCGCAAGATTTTAATACAACAAATAATGTTGGAGAAAATCAAGCTCAAGAATCTGGTGGATTATCAGGTGCTGAAGTTCTTCAAGAAGAAGGTTTCTCTCCAGTAATGGAATCATTCTCAAGTGAAGAAGAAGTAGATGCTTATGTTGACTCATTAGTAAATGCACCAAGTGAAAGTACTGATGAAGCAATAACTAAATAGTTGTTGACAAATTAAAATAATTAATATATAATTTAATAGAAATTAAAAAAGAAAGAGATTTTTAAATCCACCTGATGTAGCGAATAGCCATAGGTAAAAAGCTTTAGTAATATAATAGGGTAAGATTATATTATGCTTTAAGGTGGATTTAAATATCCACCTTTTTCTAATTTTATGGAGGTGTTTTTTATAGCAAATAACAAAAATGATCAATTAATTAATGATCAGATTAAAGCAAGTAACGTTCTAGTAATTGGACCTAATGGAGAACAAGTTGGAGTTAAACCTATAGCTGATGCACTTACATTAGCTAATTATGCAGGTTTAGACTTAGTATTACTAAATCCAAATAGCGATCCACCAGTATGTAAAGTAATGGATTACAATAAATATCGTTACGAAAAACAAAAACAACAAAAAGAAGCATTAAAGAAACAAAGAGCTAATGCAAGTGAACTAAAAGAATTTAGATTATCACCAGTTATAGATGTAGGTGATTTCGAAACTAAATTAAAACAAGTTACTAAATACCTTGAAAAAGGAGATAAAATCAAATTATCTATTAGATTCAAAGGTAGACAAATGGCTCATACTGAATTAGGTAAAGAAGTATTAGAAAAATTTGCTGGAAGATTAGATAGTATTTCTACTATAGAACAACAAGCAAAACTTGATGGTAGAAGTATGACAATGTTATTAGCACCAATAAAAGATAATAAATAATAGGAGGATATTATGGGAAAATTAAAAACACATAAAGGAATGAAAAAAGTTCTTAATGTAAGAAAAAGTGGTTCTATCACTGTAGGACATCCAGGTACAAGACATAACACTGGTGATAAGAATGCAAATTTTAATAGAAAAGGAAGAACTAGAGTTGGTTTATCAAAAGCTGACCAAAACAGATTTAAAAATATTATTTAATATTTAAGTAGGAGGAAAGAACATGGCAAGAGTAAGAAATGGAGCTGTAACTAAAGCTCGTCATAAAAAAGTTTTAAAACAAGCTAAAGGTTACTTTGGTAGTAAACATAGATTATATAAAACTGCTAAAGAACAATTAATGCATTCAGGACAATATGCATTTAGAGATCGTAAGCAAAAGAAAAGAGATTTTAGAAAATTATGGATAGCTCGTATTAACGCAGCATGCCGTAATGAAGGAATTAGTTATTCAAGATTCATCGAAGGATTAACTAAAGCTGGAGTAGAAGTTAATAGAAAGATGCTATCAGAAATAGCTATTAATGATCCAAAATCATTCAAAGAATTAGTTAAAGTAGCTAAAGACGGAAAAGCTGGAAAAATAACTAAAGAAGAAGTTAAAGTTGAAGGTGTTAAAGTAGTTAAAGCTACTGCTGCTAAAAAAGAAGAAAAAGTTGAAGTAAAAGAAGAAAAAGCTGAAAAGAAACCAGCAGCTAAGAAAACAACTGCAACTAAAACAACAACTGCTAAAAAACCAGCAGCTAAAACAACAGCAAAGAAAACAACTACAAAAAAAGAAAGTAAATAAAAAAACATATTAGTGAATTGATTAACCGAGTGCTCATAATGAGTGGTTAGTTTTAGAAATTAATAGAAGATAAAACGAAAAGGAGAAATAAAAAAATATGACAGTAGTTTCAATGAATTATTTATTAGAAGCAGGTGTACATTTCGGACACCAAAAAAGAAGATGGAATCCAAAAATGGCTGAATACATCTTCACAACAAGAGATGATATTTATATTATCGATTTACAAAAAACAGCTAAGAAAATAGAAGAAGCATACGCAGCTATGAAAGAAATAGCTGAAAATGGTGGAAAAGTTATATTTGTAGGTACTAAAAAACAAGCTCAAGAAGCAATGGAAGAAAGTGCTGTAAGAACAAATATGTACTTTGTTACTGAAAGATGGTTAGGTGGAACATTAACTAACTTCAGAACTATCCACTCAAGAGTAAGAAGAATGGAACAAATCGAAAAAATGGAAGAAGATGGAACATTCGACTTATTACCTAAGAAAGAAGTTATCGGAATTAAGAAAGAATACGATAAATTATACAAAAACTTAAGAGGAATTAGAGATATGAAGAGTCTTCCTCAAGCTATGGTAGTAGTAGATCCTAATAAGGAAGAAATAGCTGTAAGAGAAGCAAGAATCCTTGGAATTCCAGTATTTGGTGTTGTAGACACTAACTGTGATCCAGATTTAGTTGATTATGTAATTCCTGGTAATGATGATGCTGTAAGAAGTATTAAAGTTATGATCGGAGCTTTAACTAACGCTATCGCTGAAGTTAATGGTAACGAAATAATTGACTTAGTTACAGAAGAAGATAAAAAGGGACCTAAAGAAAAAGTAGAAGCTGAAAAGGACGAAAAACCTGCTAAGAAAGCTACTAAGAAAGAAACAGTTAAAGAAGAAAAAACTGAAGAAGTTAAGGAAGAAAAGAAGATAGCTAAGAAAGCTGCTCCTAAAAAAGAAGAAGTAAAAGAAGAAAAGAAACCAGCTAAGAAAGCTACTAAGAAAGAAACAAAAGAAGATATAGATTTATCTAAATTAACTGTAGCTGAATTAAAAGCTATGGCTAAAGACAAAGGTATCGAAGGATACACAACACTTAAAAAAGCTGAACTTGTAGAAGTATTAAGTAAATAATTATAATTTTTAGGAGGAATAAATAATGTATAGTGCTAGTGATGTTAAAGATTTAAGAGAAAGAACTGGAGCTGGAATGATGGATTGTAAGAAAGCTCTAGATGCATCAAATGGTGATATGGATAAAGCAATCGATTGGTTAAGAGAAAATGGTATAGCTAAAGCTGCTAAGAAAGAAGGAAGAATAGCTGCTGAAGGAACTACTAAAATAGTAGTTGATGGAAATAAAGCTGTTATCCTTGAAGTTAACTCTGAAACTGATTTCGTTGCTAAAAATGAAAAATTCGTTGCTTTTGTAGATCAAATAGCTGATAAATTAATGAATAGTGATGCTAAAACTATGGAAGAAACTGAAGGTTTAGGAATTAATGAATTAGTTGCTGAAAATACAGCATCTATCGGAGAAAAATTATCATTTAGAAGATTCCAAAAATTTGAAAAGACTGATAGCCAAGTATTTGGAGCTTATTCACATATGGGTGGAAGAATTTCTACTTTAGTTGTATTAGAAGGTGGAAATGAAGAAGTAGCTAAAGATGTAGCTATGCATGCTGCAGCTATGAATCCAGCATATATTAGACCTGAACTAGTTCCAGCTGATGTTTTAGATCGTGAAAAAGAAATAATGAAACAAGAACTTATTAATGAAGGTAAACCTGCTGATAAAGTAGAATTTATCTTAAAAGGTAAAGTTGACAAGTATTATTCAGAAGTATGTCTTGAAAATCAAGTATTCATCAAAGCTGAAAATAAGGAAACAGTTAAACAATTTGTAGAAGCAAATAATGCTAGTATAATTGATGTTGTTCGTTATGAAGTTGGTGAAGGAATTGAAAAGAGACAAGAAAACTTTGCTGAAGAAGTAATGAATCAAATTAACGGATAAAAAAAGACTTTTATAGTCTTCTTTTTTTGTCTAAAAATGTAAATTATGACAAATAATGTAAATTAGATGTTTTAATATATGGTATACTATATTTAGAATAGGAGTGATTATATATGAAAAATATAATTAATTTTCAAGAATCAACTGATAAACATAAACAACAAAAATCAGAACTTAAATACAAAATTGCTACTGCCTTAACTACAATTGCAATTGGAACTACAGCTGCTGTCACATCATTTTCAAGTGAAAAAACAGATAATATAGTACCTGATGCTAATGTTGAGTCTACTATTGAACAAGACAATAATTCAATACATGAAGAAACAGGAGAATTATTTGCTAAAAAATTAAATATGGAAACAGGTGAAGAATTAAGTATGGATCCAGCAAGTGAAATAGTTTCCGATACTAATCAACAAGTAGAAAATACATTTACATCAACTCAAAAAGAAGACCTTCTATCAAATAAGTTAGATGCTAAGTTTGAAGATTTAGATCAACAAAATTTTGATCAAATAAAAAATGAAATACTTGAGGAAGGAGTAAAGAATAAGTAATATGAATAATATTGATAAAATAATTACTCTTTCTGATAACACAAGATACATGATATTAGATCAAGGAAACTATAAAGGAAAATGTTACTATTTTACTAGTAAGCTTGATAGTAATGATAATTTAACAGAAGAATTTGATATTATAGAAAATGATAATAATAATGTAAGTGATGTTAAAGATCAAAAACTATTATTTGCTTTAGTAGAATATTTTAAAAAGAGAATGGAAGTAATTGGATAAGATTAACTAGTGTTAATCTTTTTTCTTTTATATGTTATAATAGTTTTGGGGGAATAATATGAAGAATATAAGCAATATAAATAATATAGATATTACTGCATGGTCTATAGCTCTTGTTTTAAGTATAGGTGGTTTAGCTATAACACTATCAAAAGATGTTCCAACTTTTAAAGAAGAAGTATCTAAGAATGATGATATAGAAACTAAGACAAAGAAAAATGAATATCATAGAGATGTAGAATTTATTTCTACTGCTATGGAAGAGTATAGATCGTTTGATTCTAATGCTACTACTAACGTATATTTATATCAAGTACATGATGAAATAACCAATAAATGGGTAACACTTGATATAATTAGTAAAAAGGAATATCAATTACCACCTGAATTATTAAGAGATGGTAGAATTGTTTATGCTGGAAATTACTCTGGTGATAAAAGTATGGGTGTTTATGTACAAGAAATAAGAAAAAATAATAAATCAGAATGGGAAAGAACTGAAAATTATTCTCTTTTAGAAGAAGCACCATTTGAAACAACTACAATGCGCTATGTCTATATTGGAGAAGATATAAACCATAAGGTATTAAAATTAGATTAATTATCATAAAACATTTTATTATTTATAAAACTATTATATAATATTACTAGTAAGGAGTAGAATATGAAGTACATTAAAAAATACTGGTTTATTATATCAATAGTTTTTATTATTTTGTTGCGTTTCTTATATAGTTATAAGATACCAAGCTTTTATTTAGGTGGAATGCAATATGATGATGAATTAATGTTATTTCAAGGACAATCATTAAAAAGTGGCAATTATCTTGGAGCATATAATTCAACAACTCTAATAAAAGGTATAGTATTTCCACTTGTATTAGCATTTTCTAATATAACTAAAATAAGTTATAGTTCTTTATTCACAATACTATATATATCTGCTTGTTTATATTTTGTATTATCATTAAAAAAAATAATTAATAATAAAACTTTTATATTAATAACATTTATTCTATTACTATTTAATCCTATTAGTTATTCAAGTGATTTATTTCAAAGATTATATCGTAATTCAATATCTATAATAGAATTATTATTCTTACTTGGTACAATTATTAGAATTATTGATAATAAAAACTATGATAATAAAGCAATTATAGATTACTTTATTTTAGGAGTAATAATGTCACTTATGTTTTTAACACGAGAAGATAACATATGGACGATACCTATATTAATTACTTTATTTATATATAAATTATATAAGAATGTTAAAATTAAAAATATTATTATTAATCTGATACCTGCAATAGTTTTAGTAATTAGTTTAAATATAGTATCTGCAATAAACTATAATCATTATGGTATATATACATATAACGAATTAAAAGATTCTAGTTTTAAAGATGCATATTTAAATATTTTAAGAATTAAAGAAGATAAAAAGAAAGATAAAGTTGTAGTAAATAAAACTACTTGGTATAAAATAATTGAACAAACTGATATTTTAGGATTAGATAAAGAATATATTGATGAAAAATATCGAAAACTAGAGAATAAACAAGGAGAGATAGATGCTGGTAAGACAGTATGGTATTTTAGAAATTGGATACATACAACACATAACTTTAAAAATGGAAAAGAAGCAAATAAATATTATAAAGAATTAAATAAAGAATTAGAAAAATTATTTAAAGAAAAGAAATTAGAAAAAGAAAACATAATACCTTCGATATTTATAAGTACTCCAAGAGTAAAAGATATAGAAAAAATACCTAGTAGTATGATAGAAGCTATTTATTATACAAGTAGTTATAAAAATATTAGAACAGTTGATGAATTTAAAATAACTAAGAAAGTAATATCTGCTTTCTATGATAAAACTGAAAGAGCATATAGATTATTCTATAGTGATTATCGTAATACAGATGTAATGTATAGTGGTAATCCACTAAAATATGAAATATTTAGATTAATCTATAAGTATTTGACTATCATTCTTAGTTTAGTTAGTTTAGTTATATATTTTATGAATATAAAGAAATTAGATAAATTAGGAATAATTATTAATTTGTTATTGATTAGTTATTTTATAATACTAGGTGGAGTAGTTTATACACATATAACTGCATATCATGCAATTAGATATATGTATTTAGGAAATGTATATATTCTTCAAGAATTATTTATAATACTTAATATTTATAGAATATATGAAAATAAAAAATTAAAAGAATTAGAAGAGAAAAAAGAACTGAAAAAGAAAAAGAAAAAAAAGAAAAAACGCAAGTAGTAAGATGGTGATAATATGATTAGTGTTATAATACCAGCATATAATGAAGAAGAATCTATTACTTTAGTAATTAAAGAGATCCAGAAGGTATTAAAGAATAATAATTTATCTAAAAATTCAGAAATTATTGTAGTAAATGATGGATCATTAGATAAAACACATTCTAAAGCTCTAAAATGCGGTGTTAAAGTAATAGATAATCCAACTAACATGGGATATGGTTATTCCCTAAAAAAGGGTATTAAAAGTGCTACTAATGATATTATTATTACTACTGATGCAGATCTAACATATCCATTTGAAAGTATTATAGATATGTTAAAAGAAAAAGAAAAAGGATATGACTTAGTAGTTGGTGCTAGAACTGGTAAATACTATAGGCAATCTTTATTTAAAAACACCTTAAGAAGAATACTTAAAAGATTTGTTGAATATATATCAGGTAAAAAAATAAAAGATATAAATTCAGGTTTAAGAGTATATGATAAAAAAACAGTAGAAAGATTCTTTCCTAGATTATGTAATACATTTAGTTTTTCTACATCACAAACTCTTGCATACATGATGAATTCATTATCTGTATCATATGTAGATATAGATTATAAAAAAAGAAAAGGTAAATCTAAAGTAAAACTATTAAGAGATTCTATTATTTGTTTAAAATATATATTAGAATGTGGAATATATTATAATCCAATAAAAGTATTTAATTTATTATCTTTTGTATGTATATTATTATCTATTATAGGTTTTATATTCTCACACTTTATGAATATACAAGCAGGATATATCTTAGGTATTGGTGGACTACTAGTATCTATATTAATATTTGCTTTAGGATTATTAGCTGTTTTATTAAAACAGATTATGGATAAAAAGGATTAGTATGAAGAAATTATTTAATAAAGAAGTATTACTTTATATAACGTTTGGTACTTTAACTACTATTTTAAATATATTATTATTCTATATATTATGTAATCTAGGATTAAAATATTTTATAGCTAATCTAATTACTTTAATAGTAGTAAAGATAGTAGCATATATATGTAATAAGAATTTTGTATTTAAGAGTAAATGTAAAAATATAATAGAATTAATAAAAGAATTTATTAGATTTATAATCTTTAGAGGATTAACTCTATTAATAGATTATTTCGGTTTAATATTCTTAGTAGAAGTATTATCTTTTAATAAAATGCCTAGTAAAATATTTATTACTATATTAGTAGTTATTATTAATTATATTACAGGTAAAAAACATGTATTTAAGACTAAATAAAATACTTGTAAGAATAGGAAAATAATGATAAAATTAATTTAATTAAAAAGGAGAATATATATGGATTTTGATATTATTAATGAAACAAGTGAAAAAATGGATAAAACTTTAGAAAGTTTAGATAATCGTTTTGCTACAGTTAGAACAGGTAGAGCTAATCCTTCTAGTTTAGATGGTGTTATGGTATCATATTATGGTGTATCTACACCTTTAAAACAATTAGCTACTATTTCAGTTCCTGAAGCAAGATGTTTAGCTATTAAACCATTTGATAAAGGATGTCTAGGAGATATAGAAAAAGCTATTTTTGAATCTAATTTAGGATATACTCCTAATAATGATGGAGAAACTATTAGAATCATTATTCCTGAACTTAATGAAGATAGAAGAAAAGAACTTGTTAAACAAGTAAGAGCTATGGAAGAAGATGGAAAAGTTTCTATTAGAAATATTAGACGTGAAGCAATAGATCAAATAGGAAAACAAGAAATAT
>Ga0310691_10004999_pt1 | contig 14710 bp, 29 predicted proteins | sample 176DNAGHGlowgp2_FD_203887 | JGI IMG/M metagenome (GOLD analysis project Ga0310691, IMG submission 203887) | Sheep rumen microbial communities from Palmerston North, Manawatu-Wanganui, New Zealand - 1766 DNA GHGlow gp2 (v2) (version 2) | ecosystem: Host-associated > Mammals > Digestive system >... | reverse complement strand
AACGCCCGAAACAGTGTGCAAACTAATGTTGCAAGATGTAGTCCGCTAAATGGCTGAAACCCCTTATAAATACACGCGTAGCGGGCTTTAAAAAAAATTTGAAAAAACCTTAAAAAATCTAAAAATAACACTTGCATTTCGTATTCAATGGTTGTATATTATTAGGGCTTGCTTAAGGCAAGGAAAGGGGCGCAGTATGCCCAAAACCATTGAAAAATGGCCTTTCCAAGCCCGCCAAGACGCAGGAAGTTGCTGCGCTATCAGGGAATTTCTGCTGAGAATTGTCGGTCCTAAGAGACCGGCGAAGGGGTTCTCGCAAATTTCTTTTGAGGGAAGAAACACGGAACGCACGAGCCCGTGTGCAGCTCCTCAAAGCGAGAGCTCTCCTGGCACAGAAATAGCGAAAATGTGCCGAATTTCAAGGCTTTGCGCCATCGCAGCCGCAGCCTTAACCCAGCCGCGGATATGCAAAAACGCACAAAGCCGCATCAAAAAGCAAGGAGGAAAAAGAAAAAATGAGTAGTCAGAAGATCAGGATCAGGCTCAAAGCTTACGATCACACAGCTCTGGATCAGAGCGCAGCCAAGATAGTAGAGGCTGCAAAGAAGACCGGCGCCGAAGTATCCGGCCCCATCCCACTCCCCACAGAGAAGGAAGTAGTCACCATCCTCAGAGCCGTACACAAGTACAAGGACAGCCGTGAGCAGTTCGAGCAGAGGACCCACAAGAGACTGATCGACATCCTCAATCCTACACCCAAGACCATGGACACTCTCATGAAGCTGGACATGCCCGCAGGCGTAGACATTGAGATCAAACTGTAAGTACAAGAGTAACATAGATTACTAACGTGCTTTGAATGATCGGATATGATGAGCAAATACGTGCGGCAGTAACCGATCCGCTGAAAGAACTTAGGAGGAAAACATGAAAGCGATTTTAGGGAAAAAGGTCGGCATGACCCAGATCTTCTCCGAATCCGGCGAGATCATCCCCGTAACTGTCATCGAGGCAGGCCCCGCAGTGGTCACCCAGATCAAGACAGTTGAGACCGATGGATACTATGGCGTTCAGATCGGTTTCGAAGACAAGAAAGAAAGCAGAGTCATCAAGCCCGAAGCTGGTCACTTTGCAAAAGCAGGCGTTTCCGCAAAGAAGCACCTCACAGAGTTCCGCCCCGAAGAGGGAGATACCTACGAGCTCGGTCAGGCTATCACAGTAGCAGACTTCGCAGAAGGCACCAAGCTGGATATCACCGGTACTTCCAAGGGTAAGGGAACACAGGGCAACATCAAGAGGCATCATCACAGAAGAGGCCCCATGAGCCACGGTTCCAAGCACAAGAGACTGCCCGGCGGCCTCGCAGCTGCAACCTATCCTTCCAGAGTATTCCTCGGAAACGATGCTCCGGGAAGAACAGGAAGAGATACTGTAACAGTACAGAACCTCGTATTAGTTAAAACCATCGCGGACAGAAACCTGATGCTCGTCAAGGGCGCTGTTCCGGGAAACAAGGGCGGACTTCTGAAGATCCGCACCGCAGTCAAAGGACAGTAAGGAGGAAGCAAAATGGCAACAGTAAAAGTACTGAACATGGCCGGCGCTGAGGCCGGAAGCCTGGAGCTCTCCGATGCGATCTTCGGCATAGAGCCCAACGAATTCGCTGTTCACGAAGTTATCAAGAACTACCTGGCAAACCAGAGACAGGGCACTCAGTCCGCAAAGACCAGAGGCGATGTCCGCGGAGGCGGCAGAAAGCCGTTCCGTCAGAAGGGTACAGGCCGTCACAGACAGGGCAGCACCACTGATCCTTCACAGGTAGGCGGCGGCGTTGCATTCGCACCCAAGCCCAGAAGCTACAGATACACCGTTCCCAAGAAGGTAAGAAGGCTGGCAATGTTCTCCGCCCTCTCCTCCAAGGTAAAGGAAAACGAGATCATCGTAGTAGACGCTCTGGACTTCGCAGAACCCAAGACCAAGGAAATGATCAAGTTCCTCGAGGCTGTAAAGGCCGGCAAGAAGTCCCTGATCGTTACCGATGCCAAGAACGAGAACGTCGTTAAGAGCGCAAGCAACATCCCCGGCGTAGCAACCACAACAGCTACCCAGATGAACGTTTACGAGATCATCAACCACAACAGCTTCATCATCACCAAGGATGCTGTTAAGAAGATCGAGGAGGTATATGCATAATGAAAACTCCTTATGACGTATTATTAACACCGGTCATCACCGAAAAGAGCATGGACGATGCAGCTTCCAAGAAGTACACCTTCAAGGTCGCTACCAACGCCACCAAGACCGAGATCAAGGCTGCTGTAGAAGAAGCATTCGGCGTAACAGTCGAGAAGGTAAACACCGCAAACTTCGACGGCAAGCTCAAGAGGCAGGGAAGATTCGTAGGAAGAACTCCTGCTTACAAGAAAGCTATCGTAACTCTCACCGCATCCAGCAAGAACATCGAGTTCTTCGAAGGACTCTAAAGGAGGCAGGACATGGGAATCAAAAAGTATAAACCGACTACCCCGGGTCTGAGGGGAATGACAGTCTCCACCTTCGAGGAGATCACCAAGACCACCCCGGAAAAGTCCCTTACCACTTCTCTCAAGAAGCACTCCGGAAGGAACAACCGCGGTAAGATCACCGTTCGTCACCAGGGCGGCGCAGAACGCAGAAAGTACAGAATCATAGACTTCAAGCGCAACAAGGACAACATCCCCGCAACAGTAAAGTCTATCGAGTACGATCCTAACAGAACAGCTAACATCGCACTGCTTGCTTACGCAGACGGTACAAAGACTTACATCATCGCTCCGGACGGCCTGTCCGTAGGGGATGTCCTCTACTCCGGCCCGGAAGCTGATATCAAGACCGGAAACACACTTCCGCTCGCAAATATCCCAGTTGGTACCATCATCCACAACGTAGAGCTCAAGGCCGGCAAGGGCGCACAGCTCTGCAGAGCAGCTGGAAACGGCGCTCAGCTGATGGCTAAGGAAGGAGATTACGCGCAGGTGCGTCTCCCGTCCGGAGAAGTAAGAAAGATCCGCATGGAGTGCAGAGCTACCATCGGTGAGGTCGGCAACCTCGAGCACGAGCTCGTAACCATCGGTAAGGCCGGCCGCAAGAGACACATGGGCATCCGTCCGACAGTACGCGGAAGCGTAATGAACCCGAACGATCACCCGCACGGCGGCGGCGAGGGCAAAGCTCCTGTCGGTCGTCCCGGACCTGTTACCCCGTGGGGCAAGCCGGCTCTGGGTTACAAGACCAGAAAGAAGAACAAGCCCAGCAATCAGTACATCGTCAAGCGCAGAGATCAGAAGTAGTTGAAAGGAAGGATGCATTAAATGAGCAGATCATTAAAGAAGGGCCCATTCGTCAACGAAAAGCTTCTCAAGCAGATCGAAGAAATGAACGCGGCAAACGAGAAAAAGGTCATCAAGACCTGGTCCAGACCATCAACTATCTTCCCGCAGATGGTAGGACACACTATAGCGGTCCACGACGGCCGCAAGCATGTCCCTGTATATATTACAGAAGACATGGTAGGTCACAGGCTTGGAGAGTTCGCGCCGACCAGAACATTCAGAGGTCACGCAGGCTCCAGCAAGGTTAAGTAGTAGGAGGAATTCTTCATGGAAGCAAAAGCAGTTGCAAAATATTTAAGGATGTCCCCCACTAAGCTTGCTCCTGTAGCAGACCTCGTAAGGGGAAAGAGCATCGATGACGCTCTGACCATCCTCAAGTTCACACCCGGCAAGAGTGCTGAATATGTGGAGAAAGTCGTTCAGTCCGCAATGGCTAACGCAGAAAACAACTTCCAGATGGATCACGCTAAGCTCTATGTAGCACAGATCATGGTAAACCAGGGCCCCACAATGAAGCGCTGGAGAGCCGGTGCTCAGGGAAGAGCAGGCCGCATCCTCAAGAGAAGCAGCCACATCACAGTCGTCCTTAAGGAAAGGTAATCGGAGGTTTATAAATGGGTCAGAAAGTTAGTCCTCACGGACTGAGAGTAGGCGTCATCCAGGATTGGGATTCCAAGTGGTACGCCAACAAGAAGAACTTCTCCGATTATCTCGTAGAGGATAATAAAGTAAGAGAGTTCGTAAAGAAAGAACTCTATAACGCAGGCGTAGCCAAGGTCGTTATAGAAAGAGCAGCTGAGGACCAGATGAGAGTCAACGTCCTCACCGCTAAGCCCGGTATGGTCATCGGACGCGGCGGAGACGGCATAGACCAGGTAAAGACAAAGATCGAAAAGCTCACAGGCAAGAAGGTCTCCGTCAATATCGTAGAAGTCAAGAAGCCGGATTCCGACGCTCAGCTCACAGCCGAGAGCATCGCTCAGTCCCTGGAGAAGCGTGTCTCCTTCAGAAGAGCAATGAAGCAGGCCATCCAGAGAGCAATGAAGGCCGGAGCAAAGGGTATCAAGGTAGTCATCAGCGGCCGTATCGGCGGCGCTGAGATCGCCAGAAGCGAAAAGTACGCAGAGGGCAACGTTCCTCTTCATACACTCCGTGCAAACATCGATTACGGTTTTGCAGAAGCTGATACTCAGTACGGAAGAATAGGCGTCAAGGTCTGGATCAACGATGGTATGGTCCTCGACAAGGGTCTTGTCCCCGCAATTCCGGAAGAAAAGGAAACCAAGAGAGAAGGCAGAGAGCGCAGGAACAGCAGAGACCGCAGAAACGGTGAGCGCCGCGAGAGATCCGGCGAGCGTAGAGAACGCGGTGAGCGCAGGGATCGCAAGGGCGGCAAGTTCGAAGAGAAGCCCGTCAAGAAGTTCGAGAATCCCCGCAAGCGTCCTGTAAAGCCCGCAGAACCTGTAGTAGCAGAAGCACCTGCTGAGGAAGCAGCTGCACCTGCAGAAGAGTAAGCACGAAGAAAGGAGGATCAAGCCATGTTAATGCCTAAGCGCGTAAAGTTCAGAAGACTTCACAGAGGCAGAATGAAGGGCAAGGCTACAAAGGGAAACACAGTCACCTACGGTGATTATGGTCTCGTGGCTCTTGAGCCCGCATGGATAACAGCCAATCAGATCGAGGCTGCACGTGTCGCCATGACTCGTTACATCAAGAGAGGCGGCAAGGTATACATAAAGATTTTCCCGCACAAGTCGGTAACCAAGAAGCCGGCAGAAGTGCGTATGGGATCCGGAAAAGGTGCTCCTGACCACTGGGTAGCAGTAGTCAAGCCGGGCAGAGTTATGTTCGAGATCCAGGGAGTCACGGAAGAGCAGGCAAGAGAGGCTATCCGCCTTGCAGGCCACAAGCTTCCGATCAAGACCAAGTTCGTAGCAAAGGGCGGTGAAGCGTAATGAAAATCGAAAATATCAGAAAGATGAGCGCCGCCGAGCTTACAGCTGAAGAGCTCAGGCTCAAGAAGGAGCTCTTCAACCTCAGATTCCAGCACACCACGGGCCAGCTCGAAAACCCGGGCAAGATGAAGGAAGTCAAGAGGGATATCGCCAGAGTAAAGACCGTCATTCGTGAAAACGAACTGAAGGCACAGGCTTAACTGAAAGGAGGATGCAATAATGTCTGAAGAAAGAAATCTCAGAAAGACCAGGGTCGGCTTCGTAACAAGCGACAAGATGGACAAGACCATCGTAGTAGCAGTAGAAGAGTCCCGCCGCCATGCTCTTTACGGTAAGTCCGAAAAGATCACAAAGAAGTTCAAGGCACACGACGAAAACAACGAGTGCCAGATAGGCGACAAAGTAGAGATCATGGAGACAAGACCTCTGTCCAAGGACAAGAGATGGAGACTTGTCAGGATCGTAGAGAAGGCTAAATAAGGAGGCACAGGAATGATCCAGACTGAAACCAGACTTAAGGTTGCTGACAATTCCGGTGCTAAGGAATTGCTCTGCATCCGTATCCTGGGCGGCACAGGACGTAAGTACGCCAACATCGGCGATGTAATCGTCTGTGCAGTCAAGGACGCTACTCCGGGCGGAGTAGTAAAGAAGGGCGACGTAGTAAAGGCAGTTATCGTAAGGTCCTCAACAGGCGCCAGAAGAGCTGACGGAAGCTACGTAAAGTTCGACCAGAACGCCGCAGTCATCGTCAAGGACGATAAGACCCCGGTAGGAACACGTATCTTCGGACCGGTAGCCAGAGAGCTCCGTGACCGTGGATTCATGAAGATAGTTTCTCTTGCTCCCGAAGTACTGTAAGAAGGAGGACACAAGTCAATGAAGATCAAGAAGAACGACACCGTCCTCGTCATTTCAGGCAAGGACAAGGGCAAGACAGGAAAGGTCCTCAAGGCCATCCCGTCTGAAAACAGAGTAGTTGTTGAAGGCGTCAACATCCAGACCAAGCACCAGAAGGCTAAGCAGGATATCCCCGCTCAGATCGTAAAGGTAGAAGGCCCCATCGATGCTTCCAACGTTATGTACTACGACAAGAAGGCCAGCAAGGGCAGCCGCATAGGCTACAAGCTCGAGAACGGCAAGAAGGTCAGAGTTTCCAAGGCCAGCGGCCAGGTTATAGAGTAAGGTAAGGAGGAAAACTAAAGTGGCAGCAAGAATGAGAGAGCGCTACAAAAAGGAAGTTTTCCCCGCACTGCAGGAAAAGTTCCACTACGATAACGTAATGCAGGTCCCCAAGCTCGAAAAGATCACCCTTAACATGGGTCTTGGAGATTGCAAGGACAATGCCAAGCTGCTGGAAATGGCAGTTAAGGAAATGGCTATTATAGCCGGCCAGGCTCCGGTAGTCACCAAGTCCAGAAAATCCATCGCTAACTTCAAAATCAGAAGCGGCATGTCCGTAGGCTGCAAGGTAACCCTTCGCGGCGACAGAATGTATGAGTTCGCGGACAAGTTCTTCAACATCGCTCTTCCCCGTGTAAGGGACTTCAAGGGCGTAAGCAAGAACTCCTTCGACGGTCGCGGAAACTATTCCATGGGCGTCAAGGAACAGCTCATCTTCCCTGAGATCGTATACGATCAGGTAGAAAAGATCAGGGGCATGGACATCGTATTCACCACCACGGCCAAGACAGACGAAGAAGCAAGAGCGCTTCTGGAGCTCCTTGGTATGCCGTTCGAGAAGTAAGGAGACAGCAATGGCAAAAACATCTTTAAAGGTTAAGCAGGCAAGAAAGCCCAAGCATTCCACTCAGGCTTACAGCCGCTGCAAGATCTGCGGCCGCCCGCATGCTTATTTAAGAAAATACGGTATCTGCCGTATTTGCTTCAGAGAGCTGGCTTACAAGGGAGAGATCCCCGGCGTAAAGAAGGCCAGCTGGTAGTAGGAAGGAAGGAGGAAATATCATGGCAATGACAGATCCTGTAGCAGATATGCTTACAAGAATCAGGAATGCCAACACTGCAGGACATGCAGAGGTTGAGATTCCGGCATCCAAGATAAAAAAGAATATAGCCGAGATCCTTCTGAAGGAAGGTTATATCAAAGGATACGAAGTTGTCGAGGCTGAACCTCAGAGCACCATCAAGGTCCAGATGAAGTACGGCCCCGATAAGAAGAGAGTCATCAGCGGTATCAAGAGGATATCCAAGCCCGGCCTTAAGGTCTACGCAAAGAAGGGTGAGGTCCCCAAGGTTCTCGGCGGACTCGGAATAGCTATCATCTCCACCTCTAACGGTCTGCTCACAGACAAGCAGGCAAGAGAGCTCGGAGTCGGCGGCGAAGTAATCTGCTACGTTTGGTAATAAGGAGGTAAGAAACAAATGTCCAGAATAGGAAAACTGCCTGTGACTGTTCCTGCCGGTGTAGAAGTCAGCATCGCTGACAACAACCTTATTACAGTAAAGGGCCCCAAGGGCACCCTTACTCAGCAGGTAAGCCCAGCTATAAAGATCGAACAGAAAGACGGCCGCCTCGTTTTCACCAACGAGAGCAAGGCTAAGGGAGCAGACGCTCAGTTCGGACTCGTAAGGTCCCTCGTCCACAACATGGTCGTAGGCGTATCCGAAGGCTTCTCCAAGAAGCTCGAGATCCAGGGCGTTGGCTACAAAGCTGAAAAGAAGGGCAAAGACCTTGTTATGCAGCTTGGTTACTCCCACCCCGTTATCATGCCGGATCCCGAAGGGATCACCACTGAGGTTCCCAGCGCTACCGAGATCATCGTAAAAGGCGCTGACAAGGCTCAGGTCGGTAACTACGCAGCTAACATCCGCGCATGGAGAGCTCCCGAACCTTACAAGGGCAAGGGTATCCGCTACTCCGGCGAGAACGTACGCCGCAAAGAAGGCAAGACCGGTAAGTAACAGGAGGGTTTAACGAGAATGGCTATTAAAAGCAGAAATGACAACCGTGTTGCAAGACACGAGAGAGTCAGAAAGACAATATCCGGAACTCCTGAAGTGCCAAGACTCTGCGTATACAGAAGCTCTAAGAACATCTACGCGCAGATCATAGACGATGTCAACGGTAAGACACTGGCTGCTGCTTCCTCACTTGATAAGGACATCAAGGCAGAAGCTGCTTACGGTGGAAACAAGGAAGCTGCAAAGCTCGTTGGCAAGAAGATCGGCAAGGTCGCAAAGGATGCAGGCATAGAGACAGTATGCTTCGACAGAGGCGGATACCTCTATCACGGCAGAGTCAAGGAACTGGCAGACGGCGCTAGAGAAGCCGGACTGCAGTTCTAACAGGAGGGAGAAAACATGGCAAGAAACATTGATGTCTCCAAACTTGATCTTAGTGAATCCATCATCAACATCAGAAGGGTCACCAAGGTAGTTAAGGGAGGTAAGAACTCCAGATTCAGCGTTACCGTAGTCGTCGGAGATAAGGACGGCCACGTAGGTCTGGGCCTGGGCAAGTCAGTCGAGATCCCTGAGGCTGTAAGAAAGGCCTCGGACGACGCCAAGAAGTCTCTCATCACCGTTCCTATGGTAGGGACCACCATCCCTCACAGGAGCCTGGGCGTATTCGGAGCAGGCAAAGTGCTGCTCATGCCCGCTGCTCCCGGTACCGGCGTTATCGCCGGCGGCGCTGCGAGAACAGTTCTCGAGTTCGCAGGGATCCAGGATATAAGAGCTAAGTCGCTCGGTTCCAGCAATGCAGGAAACGTTGCGTACGCTACCATAGAGGGCCTTAAGGAGCTCAAGACTGTAGAAGAAGTCGCAGCTCTCAGAGGACTTTCCAAGGAAGAGATCTTAGGATAGGAGGAACAACAAATGGCAGAAGCTAAAAAGCTCAAGATCACGCTCGTAAAGAGCACCATTGGTTCTACTCCTTATCAGAAGAAGGTCGTAGAAGCAATGGGTCTTAAGAAGATCCGTCAGAGCGTGGAACTCGAAGATACCCCGTCCACACGCGGTGCAATCTTTAAGGTTTCTCACCTTCTGAAAGTTGAAGAGCTGTAAGGAGGAACGAACTGATGAAACTTCACGAATTAAAGAAGCCGGCAGGCTCCACACATAAGGAAAAGAGAGTCGGCAGAGGTTCCGGTTCCGGTCTTGGTACCACATCCGGACGCGGCATGAACGGCCAGAACTCCAGAAGCGGCGGCGGCGTTCGCCTCGGTTTCGAAGGCGGCCAGATGCCTCTGTACAGAAGAACACCGAAGAGGGGCTTCACCAATCACTGGAGGAAGGACTTCATAGGCGTAAACGTTGAGGCTCTCAACATTTTCGAAGACGGCACCACCGTTACTCCCTGCATGATGATCGAGGCTGGCCTTGCAAAGGGCGATGCCTGCGGCATCAAAGTGCTCGGCGGCGGAGAGCTCAAGAAGAAGCTCACCGTTCAGGCTAACAAATTCACGGGCAGCGCGCTCGACAAGATCACAGAGGCAGGAGGAAAGGCAGAGGTAGTATAGAATGGGCATGATCCAGACATTCAGACAGGCCTGGAAGATCCCTGAGATGAAGAGAAAAATGCTCTTCACGCTCCTCATGCTGGTGATATTCAGGCTTGGTGCGAACATCCCTGTTCCCGGCGTCAACAAGGCGCTGCTGGAGGCCATGTTCGATGCTAACAACGCCGGACTCTTCGGACTGTTCGATATGTTTACAGGCGGATCGTTCTCTCAGTTTACGATCTTTGCCCTCGGTATCGGACCTTACATTACATCTTCCATCGTACTGCAGCTGCTCACAGTAGCCATCCCGGCTCTGGAAGAGCTTGCCAAGCAGGGCGAGGAAGGAAGAAAGAAGATCAACAGGATCACAAGGTACACAGCTATAGGCCTGGCACTCATCCAGGCTATAGGCTACACCTTCGGTCTGTTCAACGGAGTACTTTCCGACAACAGCATCTTTGCTAAGATCGTTGTAGTACTGGTACTCGTAGCAGGTTCTACCTTCTGCATCTGGCTGGGCGAAAAGATCGACCAGAACGGAATAGGCAACGGTATCTCCCTGCTGATCTTCGCAGGAATCGTTTCCAGGATCCCCACAGGCATCTCCAATGCCGTTAAGGGACTGATCAGCGGAAACCTCAAGATCTACGCTGCAGTCATCTTCGTCATCTTTGCCATCATCGTGATCATAGGCATAATCCTGATCACAGAAGGCACAAGGAAGATCCCTGTACAGTACGCAAAGCGCGTCGTAGGACGCAAAATGTACGGCGGACAGAGCAGCCACATACCCATGAAGGTAAACCAGGCAGGTGTTATTCCTGTAATCTTCGCGGTATCCCTGCTGTCCATCCCCATGACCATTGCGTACATGACCGGCACCGATTCCGGATTCTACAAGTTTGTATACAAGTACCTGTCTTCTTCCGGCAACCCGGGAGCTTACATCTACTTCGTATTCAATATCTTACTTATAATCGCCTTCACGTATTTCTACGGTCAGATCAGCCTTAACCCGACTGAGATCGCAGAAAACCTGAAGAACAACGGAGGCTTCATCCCCGGCATCCGTCCGGGTAAGCCGACAGTGGAATACATTACCAAGGTTGCAAGCAGGCTTACGATAGTAAGTGCTATCTTCCTGGCAATAGTTGCGTCCATTCCTACGCTGCTGTCCAAGTGGACAGGCCTGGCAACAGGCTTCGGCGGAACATCGCTCATCATAGCGATCGGTGTCGCACTGGATACCCAGAGAGCGATCGAGACTCAGCTGGTAATGCGCAACTACAGCGGTTTCTTAAAGTAGGAGAATAAACTATGAAGCGCGTCGTATTATTGGGCCCCCCGGGAGTCGGGAAGGGCACCCAGGCAGGATTGATCTCTGAAAAGTACGATATCAAGCACATCTCCACCGGAGACATATTCCGTGCCAACATCAAAGAGGGAACACCTCTTGGAAAGAAAGCCAAGGAATACATGGACCAGGGACTCCTGGTTCCGGACGAACTGGTGTGCGATCTGGTAGAGGACCGCGTAACATGGGATGACTGCAAAAACGGTTATCTCCTGGACGGTTTCCCAAGAACAGTATTTCAGGCTGAAGCCTTCGACAAGTTCCTCAAGGAAAGAGGAGAAGACCTCAGCGTAGTCCTCAACATCCAGGCACCGTACGACCTCCTTATGGAGAGAGCAACGGGCCGCAGGGTGTGCAAGCAGTGCGGCAAGACCTACCACGTAGTCAACATGCCGCCCAAGATCGAAGGCATCTGCGATGTCTGCGGCGGAGAGCTCCAGCACAGGAGCGACGACAAGCCGGAGACCGTAAAGAACCGCCTGAAGGTCTACGAGGATCAGACAAGTCCTCTTGTCGAATACTACACAAACAGCGGAAGGATAGCCAACATCGATGGCAGCAAGAACTTCCCTGAAGTATTCGAAAAAATATGCGCCCTTCTGGGAGAGTAAAACATGATCGTGATCAAGAACCAAGAACAGATCAGCCTCATGGAAAAAGCATGTGAGGTAGCGGGAAACCTTCTTAAGGAACTCCACACGGTTATAAAGCCGGGGATGTCCACAAAGGATGTAGACCGCTGGGTCGAAGAATATATCGTGGATCATGGTCAGAAACCCGCATTCAAGGGCTACGGCGGATTTCCCGCCTCAGCCTGTGTCTCGGTGAACGAGGAGATCATCCACGGGATCCCTTCCAAGCATAAAATACTAAAGGAAGGCGATCTCGTGAAGGTGGACCTCGGATCCATATACAAGGGCTACTACTCTGATGCGGCAAGAACTTATCCGGTGGGCAAGATCACTGAAGAAGACGCACGGCTGATCAAGGTGACAGAGGAGAGCTTTTTCGAGGGAATAAAATTCGCTCGCGAAGGCTATAGGATAGGAGACATCGGACATGCCATCCAATCCTACGTAGAAGCGGCTGGCTTCTCGGTCATCAGAGATTATACCGGGCACGGAGTCGGCAGGGATATGCACGAAGATCCCCCCGTTCCAAACTACGGAAAGCCAGGCCACGGGCCGAAGCTGGTAAAGGGCATGGTCCTTGCCATAGAGCCCATGGTAGCGGCAGGTAATTACAAAGTAAAGGTGCTTGGAAACGACTGGACTGTTGTCACTACAGACGGTTCGAGGACAGCACACTACGAGAACGATGTCGTAATAACCGACGGAGATCCGATAGTACTCACCTGCTTCGACAGAGATCTATCAACCGTCACCGGAAAGGAGGAATAGCTGTTTATGTCAAAACAGGACAGCATAGAAGTAACAGGAACTGTGCTGGAAGCGCTGCCAAACGCAATGTTCAAAGTTAAACTGGAGAACAATTACGAAGTGCTGGCACACATTTCCGGCAAGATGCGAATGAACTTTATCCGCATCCTGCCCGGCGACAAGGTAAGACTGGAGCTTTCTCCGTACGATCTTACCCGCGGCAGGATAACATGGCGAGACAAGTAGCCAAACAGGAGGAAACACAATGAAAGTCAGAAGCTCAGTAAAGCCTATCTGCGAGAAGTGCAAGGTAATCAAGAGAAATGGCAAAGTTATGGTCATCTGTGAGAACCCCAAGCACAAGCAGGTCCAGGGTTAGTCAACTACAGGAGGTATAATTTATGGCTCGTATAGCCGGTGTCGACCTACCAAGAGAAAAAAGAGTAGAGATCGGACTCACTTACATTTACGGTATAGGCCTTCCCACTTCCAGGATCATTCTTGAGAAGGCAGGCGTAAACCCTGATACCAGAGTCAAGGATCTTTCCGAGGAAGAAGTCGGTGCGATCAGAAAGATCATCGATTCCGAATATGTCGTAGAAGGTGATCTCAGAAGAGAAGTATCCCTGAACATCAAGCGTCTCATGGAGATCGGATGCTACAGAGGTATTCGTCACAGAAGAAACCTGCCCGTTCGCGGACAGAACACAAAGAACAACAGCCGTACCCGCAAGGGCCCCAAGAAGACTGTTGGCAGAAAGAAGAAGTAAGGAAGGAGGCAATCTAATATGGCACAGGCAAAAAAGACCAACGTTCGCAAGAAGAAGAGAGAGCGTTTAAACGTTGAAAGCGGTCAGGCTCATATCCAGGCTTCCTTCAACAACACAATAGTAACCATCACCGATATGAGCGGCAACGCTATATCCTGGTGCAGCTCCGGTTCCCTTGGATTCAAGGGTTCCAGAAAGTCCACTCCGTTTGCTGCTCAGATGGTAGCAGACGAAGCAGCTAAGCCGGCAGTAGCAGCAGGCCTCAAGAACGTAGAAGTTTTCGTTAAGGGCCCCGGTTCCGGCAGAGAATCTGCAATCAGAGCTCTTCAGACAGCAGGACTCAACGTTACATCCATCAAGGATGTTACACCCATCCCCCACAATGGATGCCGTCCGCCGAAGAGAAGAAGAGTTTAATAGGGAGGTAATACGATATGGCAAGATATACAGGACCTTCCTGCAGACTTTGCAGAAGAGAAGGACAGAAGCTTTTCCTTAAGGGAGAGCGTTGCTACGGCTCCAAGTGCGCTATGGAGAGAAGATCCTACGCACCCGGACAGCACGGACAGAACAGGAAGAAGGCTTCCAACTACGGACTGCAGCTCCGCGAGAAGCAGAAGGCTAAGCGCTTCTATGGTCTCCAGGAGACTCAGTTCAGAAACTATTTCGAAAAGGCAGCTGCCAAGAAGGGCATCACAGGTGACAACCTCCTGATCATGCTCGAGACCAGAATGGACAACACCGTATTCCGTATGGGATTCGCATCCTCCAGGAAGGAAGCAAGACAGCTCGTTATGCACGGTCACTTCACCCTCAACGGCAAGAAGGTAGACATCCCCAGCCAGGCAGTAAAGGCAGGAGACGTTATCGCTGTTAAGGCAAAGAGCACCGATTCTCCGAAGTTCAAGGAGATCAAGGAAATGACCATCAGCACTCCGGAATGGGTAAGCATCGATACAGAAAAGCTCACCGGCAAGGTACTCTCCATGCCGACCAGAGCAATGATCGATACACCTGTTGCTGAGCACCTGATCGTCGAGCTCTACTCTAAGAATTAGCAACTGATAGTTAGTTCAGCAGTTAATTAGGAGGTAAACAGAGTGATTGAAATTGAAAGACCTGTAATCGAAAGGTATCTTTCTGAAGACGACCCTTGCTATGGCAAGTTTGTAGTAGAACCGCTCGAAAGAGGCTATGGCGTTACCCTTGGCAACAGCCTTAGGCGTATACTCCTTTCCAGCCTTCCGGGCGCTGCAGTGACCTCCGTCAGAATAGACGGCATCCTCCACGAATTCTCCACCATCCCCGGAGTAAAGGAAGATGTCACTGAGATAATCCTTAACCTCAAGAAGCTGGCTATCTCTCTCCACGGAGAGGACAGAAAGCGTGCAATGATAAACGTTACCGGTCCCTGCGAA
>Ga0310691_10004998_pt1 | contig 14712 bp, 11 predicted proteins | sample 176DNAGHGlowgp2_FD_203887 | JGI IMG/M metagenome (GOLD analysis project Ga0310691, IMG submission 203887) | Sheep rumen microbial communities from Palmerston North, Manawatu-Wanganui, New Zealand - 1766 DNA GHGlow gp2 (v2) (version 2) | ecosystem: Host-associated > Mammals > Digestive system >... | reverse complement strand
CTCATGCAGGTGTTTTCCAATCTCATCTCCAACGCCTTGAAGCACACCACCAAAGGGTCTATCAAATATGGCTTTAACCTGGTCAACAACCAAGAGGACATCGAATTCTACGTCTCTGATACCGGCACAGGCATTGAGCCAGAGTTCCTCAGCCAGATTTTCAACCCATACGCCTCCAAGGATGCCGAGCAGAACAAAGGCTATGGCCTGGGACTGGCCCTGTGCAAGATTATCGTAGAGAAGATGGGTGGCCGCATCGACGTGAAGTCATGCCTCAACGTCGGCACCACCTTCACCTTCACCCTTCCGTTCCACGGCACTGTCGGCGGCGTGCCCACCAAGGAGAGCACCAGCACCTCGTCACGGCTGATCCACACCCTGCGCGTCAGCACCCGAAACGACGCCCGCCATGTCAAGACCGTGCTGGTGGCCGAGGACGAGGAGAGCAACTACGAGCTGGTGCGCATCGTGCTACAGAAACGCTACAACCTGCTGCATGCCCACAACGGCATTGAAGCAGTGACAATGAACGAGGAAGAGCATCCCGACCTGATTCTGATGGACATACGCATGCCCGAGATGAACGGTCTGGACGCCACGCGCATCATCAAGGAGGTGAACCATGACACACCCATCATTGCGCTGAGCGCCTACGCCTACGACGAGAACATCCGAGAGGCGAAGGCCGCCGGATGCGATGAGTTCATGGCCAAGCCCTTCCGTGTGGAAGACCTCATAGAGACCATTGCGCGCTACATAGGAGACTAACCAAACATAACAATAGATTACCGTGGGAAAGCTGGCTATTTATAAATACCTGTCGTTCATGATGCTCGTCCTCACCGTCCTGGTGTCGGTGTTCGTCTTCATGGGCTTGTTTGGCGGCAATGCCAATCCTGCCACAGGCACAGCACTGGCACTGACCGTCTTCGCACTGCCACTGTTCATCATTGCCGACTTCATCCTGTTGCTATTCTGGCTCATACGGCGCCGCTGGCACTGGGCTGCCATTCCTGCCGTCACCCTGCTGTGCTGCATACCCTACATCGGCACCATCTATCAACTGGGCTTGTTCCGCAGCAGCGGAGAAGACAAGCCGGGCATCAATGTGGCAACCTACAATGTGGCGGTGTTCGGACGCGAGATGAATGGCTACAAATCGGGCAACATCCTGAGCATCATGATGAACAACAAGGTTGACATCCTCTGCCTGCAGGAGTATCAGGAAGAGAGCGGCGACATGCGCAATTCCGAACGTTACCTGAAGCATTTCTCTGCCATGGCCAAAGGCCGTTCCGACATGGTCATCTTCAGCCAGTACCCCATCGTCGAATCGCAAATCCTCGACTTCGGCAACACCAGCAACAGCGCCATGTGGGCTGACATCGACGTCAACGGGCATACCGTCCGAGTGTTCAACGTCCACCTACAGACCACGGGCGTCAACAGCGCCCTTCACCAGGCCGCCAAGCAGGAAAAGAAAGGACAGCTGGTAGAACGCAACGCACTGCTGCGTGCCATCTATGGCAACTACACACGTGGCATGGCCATCCGTGCCGAACAGGCCAACGCCGTAGCGGCTGAGATAGAGAAGAGCCCACACCCCGTCATCCTGTGTGGCGACTTCAACGACGTTCCATACTCATACGTCTATCGGAAGATGAAGGGCGACCTTACCGATGGCTTCAAGGAAAGCGGCAAGGGCTTCATGTACACCATGGGCGAGGGCCGCAAGCGCGTGCGCATCGACTACATCTTCCACAGTGAGGAGATGGAAGGCTATGACTATCGCACGCTGAAAGTCACCTACAGCGACCACCTTCCTGTGCTGATGCGTATAGGCTGGTAGGAAAGCCGACGACCAGTACGACACAAAACAAAAGGGGGAACCTTCACAGGTTCCCCGCTCGGTTTCACTTGCAATAGTCTTGATGCAAATGAAGTGTTGAAAGATGGCATGTCATCACGACAGATCATCTTCAGAAATTAACCTTAATAATCTAATACCATGAAAAACACGTTGCAAATATACAAAAAAAATTCATTATTACCTATAAAATTACTCTAATGAGTTAAAAATTTAATAATTATTAAGAAAAATGTCCCCTAAAAAGGTTTGTTAATCAAAATATTTTACTAACTTTGCACCTTTAAAGGAAATGTGTAAACCAAAACTGGTCATCGTTGAATCGAACACGCTTGCAGCGATGGGACTGAAGCAATTACTTCAGTCGCTTGTGCCCGTAGTGGAGGTAGATCTTTTTGGCAGCATGGCTGAACTGGAGGCAAACCACCCCGAACAGTACTTCCATTTCTTCGTTGCCATGAACATTGTCCTTGAAAACCGCGACTTCTTCATCCAGAACCGGCGCAAGACCATTGTGCTGTGCACCGCCGGGGGCGACAACCAGCTGTCCGACTTCCACTGCCTGCCTGTGAACGTGCCGGAAAAGGAGCTGGTACACGCCCTGCTCAGGCTGGAGCAGCATGGGCACGAGGGAGGACAGCACCTGCCCCCTCCGCCACGCAACAGCGAGCAGCGAGTGCTGAGTGACCGCGAGGCCGAGGTGATGGTGCTCATCGTTCAGGGCTACATCAACAAGGAGATAGCCGACCGCCTGAACATCGGCCTGGCTACGGTGGTGACCCACAGAAAGAACATCATGGAAAAGCTGGGCGTGAAGAGCGTCAGCGCCCTCACCATCTATGCCGTGACCCACGGCTACGTCGACATCAACAAAATTTAAGCCCCGTGGCTTTTTTCCACGAGGCTCATTCCTTTAGCACAAGTCCTTTAGGCTTACGTCTATTTCCAAGAAGCGCCTTCCTTTAGCACGAACTGAATCTTTGCCTTGGCTGGCAGCTGGGGCTTGTCCCACTCACCACCCAGAACTTGGATGGTGGTGCGCTGCTTCGTCTGCAACGCCGCCTCAACAGCCTGGCTGAGCGACAGGTACTGTCCCCTACCCCGACTGTCGACGGTCATGTCGTAGTCCACACGATACTTGGTCAGCACGGGCACCTCCTGACACAGCGCATCGGCCAGCAGGCGGGCCACCACATGGGCACCATAGACATTGTAATGCGTGTTGTCCTGCCGTCCGTTGGGCACTGAAGGCTCCTCACCCGGCTTGAACCACATGTGCAGACGCTTGGAGGCTTCGGTGCCAAGGCCCTGTTCCAAGTCGTGCGTAATCTGGTTGGCATCGACATACAGGCAGTTCATGCGCAGCGCCACGTCACGCGGTGCCACCCGATAGAGTCCGTGGGTGTCAATGAGCGAGTCGCCCTCCACCATCTTCACGCCGTCCTGGAAGGTGGTGGTACGCAACTTCTCGTCATCATCATTCTCAGGCGCCTGCACAAAGAAATTGCGCCGCACCACACAGTTCATCAGAATGGGAATGCCCCCATGCTCGCGCGTCTCGCGCACATACTTCGCCAGGTTGTAGTCGAAGGTAGACCCGGGGTCCGTATGACGGTCAGCCTTGGGCTTCTCATCGTTGTGGCCAAACTGGATGATGACATAGTCGCCAGGCTTCATTCGCTCCAACACCTTGTCCCAGCGCCCCTCATTGATGAAGCTGAGCGACGAGCGCCCATTGACAGCGTGGTTGTCAACACGGATGAAGTCGGCATCGAAGTAGCACTGCAGGGCCATACCCCACCCTCGCTCCTGCTTGCCATTGGAGATGTCCTTGTTGGCAGCAGTGGAGTCGCCGATGATGAAGATGGTGGTGACTTTGTCCACCCTGGCCGACGGCAACAGCATCAGCAGTGCCGCCAAAATGAGGAAGGTCTTGAACAGTTTCATTGGAGTGCGTTGATGAGTTCGTCGGTTGTTAGCAGACGCTGTTCGCCGGTCTGCATGTCTTTCAGTGTCACCTTTCCCTGTGCTATCTCGCTTTCGCCGGCCAACACCACAAAGGGTATGTGCTTTGCATTGGCATACGACATCTGCTTTTTCATCTTTGACGCATCGGGGAATATCTCGGCACGGATGCCAGCCTGACGCACCTGCTGGATGATGGGCAGACAGTAGGCCGTCTCGTCCTGACCGAAGTTGATGAACAGCACCTTCGTGGTCTGAAGCGAGTCAGCGGGATAGAGGTTAAGCGCATCGAGCACGTCATAGATGCGGTCGACGCCGAAGCTGATGCCCACGCCCGAGAGCCCCGGCATGCCAAAAATGCCAGTGAGGTTGTCATAGCGACCACCACCGCTGATGCTGCCCATGGGTGTGTCGAGCGCCTTCACCTCGAAGATAGCACCGGTGTAGTAGTTCAGTCCACGGGCCAGGGTGAGGTCTAACGAGATTTGAGATTTGAGACTTGAGATTTGAGATTTGAGTATAGAGAGGATAAACCTTATTTCCTCTACACCCTTCAGCCCGGTTTCGCTATCTTTCAGCACCTCAGCGATGGTATCAAGCTTCTCGTCGTTGGAACCTTCAAGCAGGATGATTGGCTGTAACTTACTGATTTGCTCATCAGTAAGCCCATCGTTTTTAAGTTCTTCATTAACAGCGTCAATACCAATCTTATCCAGCTTGTCAATGGCCACAGTGATGTCGACAATCTTGTCGGCAGCACCTATGACCTCAGCAATGCCGGTCAGAATCTTGCGGTTGTTAATCTTTATCTCTACGCGCACGCCCAAGCGTGTGAAGACGGTGTCGAGAATCTGCATCAGCTCCACCTCATTGAGGAGCGAGTCGCTGCCCACCACGTCGCCATCGAACTGGAAGAACTCGCGGTAGCGGCCCTTCTGCGGACGATCGGCGCGCCAGACCGGCTGCACCTGATAGCGCTTGAACGGCAGCTGCAGCTCATCGCGGTGCATCACCACATAACGGGCGAAGGGGACGGTGAGGTCATAGCGCAGCCCCTTCTCACAGAGCTTGGCAGCCAGGCGCAGGGCATTGCGCTCCTGCAGCTCCTGGTCACTCACCTTCTGCAGATAGTCGCCAGAGTTCAGCACCTTGAAGAGCAGCTTGTCGCCCTCTTCACCGTATTTGCCCATCAGCGTCTGCAGGGTCTCCATTGCCGGCGTCTCAATCTGCTGAAAGCCGTACAGTTCATACACCTCGCGGATGGTGTTCAGAATATAATTGCGCTTGGCCATCTCCATGGGGCCAAAGTCGCGTGTACCTTTTACGATGCTTGGTTTCATTTCTTTCTTACGATGGTTTGTTCGCGGTCCGGTCCGATGCTGATAATGGAGATGGGGGTCTCCAGCTGCTGCTCCAGGAAGGCGACGTAGTCCTTGAAGGCCTGGGGGAACTGCTCCTCGCTGGTGAAGCGAGTCATGTCAGTCTTCCAGCCAGGAAGCTCGCGATAGACAGGTTCAATATTTTCTTCAATGTTATACGGGAAGTAGTTGATTTCCTTGCCGTTTTGCTTATAGGCCACACAAGCCTTTATCGTATCGAAGCCGTCCAGGACGTCACTCTTCATCATGATGAGCTGGGTCACGCCGTTCACCATGATGCTGTAGCGCAGGGCCACCAGGTCAATCCATCCGCAACGGCGCTCACGGCCGGTGACGGCTCCATACTCATGGCCCAGGTCGCGGATGGCCTTCCCCGTCTCGTCGAAGAGCTCCGTGGGGAACGGGCCTGCCCCCACACGGGTGCAGTAGGCCTTCATGATGCCATAGACCTCGCCAATACGGTTGGGACCGATGCCCAGTCCGGTACATGCGCCAGCACAGATGGTGTTGCTGGAGGTGACAAAGGGATAAGAGCCGAAGTCCACGTCGAGCATCGTGCCCTGAGCGCCCTCGCAGAGCACCGACTTGCCCTCGCGCAGCAGGCCGTTAATCTCGTGTTCGCTGTCTACAATGGGGAACTGGCGCAGATACTCCACGCCCTCCAGCCACTTCTTCTCTACCTCAGTGATGTCATAGTCGAAGTGGAGCGACTGCAGGATGGCCTCATGGCGAGCCTTGGCAGCGGCATACTTCTCGGCAAAGTTCTCCAGGATGTCGCCCACACGCAAGCCTGTACGGCTGACCTTGTCAGTATAGGTAGGGCCGATGCCCTTGCCCGTAGTGCCCACCTTGTTCTTACCCTTCTGCGCCTCGTATGCAGCATCGAGCACCCGGTGGGTGGGCATGATGAGATGTGCCTTCTTGGAAATGTGCAGGCGTTCCTTCAACGGGTGTCCGCTCTGTTCCAGTGCCTTTGCCTCGTCCATAAAGAGGTCGGGGGCCAGCACCACGCCATTGCCGATAATGTTCACCTTGTTACCCTGGAAAATGCCAGAGGGGATGCTGCGAAGCACATACTTCTGCCCCTCAAACTCCAGCGTGTGCCCAGCATTGGGTCCACCCTGGAAGCGTGCCACCACGTCATAGTGCGGGGTAAGCACATCAACGACTTTTCCTTTACCTTCATCGCCCCACTGCAGTCCCAGCAGAACGTCAACCTTTCCTGTGTTCATCATTGTTATCTGGTGTTTTATGCTTTTTAATCTTACGAGTGATGGCAGCCTGGCAGGTGGAGCAGATGCCGTAGATATATAGCGAGAAGACATCCTGGCGGAAACGCTTCAGGTGCATGCTCTCAATAGCCTCGGTCACCTCGGGCGACTTCACCTCAGTGACCTTTCCGCAGACGGTACACACCTGGTGGCAGTGGCTGTCGCCAGGGTACAAGGCTTCATACATGGTGCTGCCCTGTATGCTGTGACGGATGACCAACCTGAGCGACATGAAGAGATGGAGCGTGTTGTAAAGCGTGGCACGCGACACGGGGAAGTGCTCCTCGTCAGCCAGTTTCTGTCCAAGGTCGTCAAGCGTGAAATGCCCTTCGATGTCATATACCGCCTTCAGTATCGCATAGCGCTCCGGCGTCTTGCGATAGTTGTTCATCTCCAGGTAATTGTCGAGTATGCGTTCCGCTGTCAGCCGCACACTTTCTTTCTTTTCGCTATTTCTCATAAACCAAGGCACAAAATTACAAATAAAGATTGAAGTTGGCGTTAGCGGCATGTTAAAAATGGCTAAATCTGCAATTTCAGTGAAAGTTTTTTTGTTATATCGTAAAGAATGTGTAACTTTACACCCAAAATCTGAAACTAAGCATAAAACATTATAATCTTAAAACACAAAAGTAAATGAAAACATTTAGGAATTCAATGCTTGGAGCCGGTGCTGCAATGGTGCTGGCCTTCGCTGCATGCACAGGCGGTCAGCAGGCTGCACAGTCACTGACGGCATCGGGACTGAACCCGGCAAAGTTTGACACCGTCATCAACGGCGACACCGTGAAGCTCTACACCCTGAAGAACCAGAACGGCCTGGAGGCTTGCATCACCAACTTCGGCGGTCGCGTCGTGTCACTGATGGTGCCCGACCGCGACGGCAAGCTCGTGGACGTGGTGCTGGGCTACGACAACATTGCCCAGTATGCTGACGCAGCCAACTTCGGCAGCGACTTCGGTGCATCCATCGGCCGCTATGCCAACCGCATCAAGAATGGCCGTATGAAGATTGGCGAGGACACCATCCAGCTGCCGCAGAACAACTTCGGCCACTGCCTGCACGGCGGCCCCACCGGATGGCAGTATAAGGTGTACAAGGCTGAGCAGACTGACAGCAACAGCGTGAAGCTCACCCTCGTCAGCCCTGACGGCGACAATAACTTCCCCGGAACGGTGACAGCTACCGTCGTCTACACCCTGACGGCCGACAACGCCCTCGACATCAAGATGGAGGCTGAGACCGACCAGCCCACCGTCGTGAACATGACCAACCACTCGTACTTCAACCTAAACGGCACACCTGAGGAGCCCGCCATGGACATGGTGCTCTACATCAACGCCGACACGTTCACACCGTCAGACTCCACCTATATGCCTACGGGCGAGATTCGCGACGTCACCGGCACGCCGATGGACTTCCGCACCCCGCACGCCATCCAGGACTCACTGCGCATGGACGACCAGCAGGTGAAGTATGGCAACGGCTTCGACCACAACTGGATTCTGAACACCAAGGGCGACGACACCCAGGTGTGTGCATCGCTCTACTCGCCCAAGACGGGCATCATGCTGGAGGCCTTCACCAACGAGCCTGGCATCCAGGTCTACACTGGCAACTTCCAGGGCATCGGCGGCGAGGAGAACAAGGTGCGCAAGGGCGGCAAGAAGTACCCGCAGCGTCCCTCCGTATGCCTGGAGAGCCAGAAGTATCCCGACTCGCCCAACCATGCCGAGTGGCCCAGCCCCTATCTGAACCCTGGCGAGAAGTACTACAGCCACCTGGTGTTCAAGTTTTCAACGAAGTAATCGATAACCGTCGATTAACAACTAAGAGTTATGACGTATTCTGAAAAAGGATCGAAAGGCTACCTCATTGGCATAGTGATGGTAGCCGTTTTGGGTGGACTGCTCTTCGGCTACGATACAGCTGTCATCTCAGGTGCTGAGAAAGGCTTGCAAGCCTTCTTCAAAGAGGCCCAGGATTTTGAATACACCGACGGCTGGCATGGCTTCACCTCGGCCAGCGCCCTGATAGGCTGCATCATCGGCTCAGCCCTCAGCGGACTGTTGGCCACACGTCTGGGGCGCAAGAAGTCGCTCATCATTGCGGGTCTACTGTTCTTCGTCTCCGCACTGGGCAGCATGACCCCCGAGTTTCTGTTCTTCGAGCACGGCAAGCCTACTTACTCGCTGCTCATCATGTTCAACGTCTACCGCATCATCGGCGGCATCGGCGTGGGACTGGCCTCGGCTATCTGTCCGATGTACATCGGCGAGGTGGCCCCCTCTAACATAAGAGGTATGCTGGTGAGCTGGAACCAGTTTGCCATCATCTTCGGTCAGCTGGTGGTTTACTTCGTCAACTTCTTCATTCTTGGCGACCATGTGCAGCCGCTGGTGGAGGAGATGGGTAAGGGCATCGCCGCCATCAACCCCGCTGCACAGTGGACAGTGACAACGGGCTGGCGCTACATGTTCGGCTCTGAGGCAGTGCCTGCAGGACTATTCGCCCTGCTCATCTGCTTCGTGCCCGAGACACCGCGCTATCTGGTCAGCATCGGCAAAGACGAGAAGGCACTGGGCATTCTGTCGCGCATCAACGGCAGCAGCCAGGCCACACAGATTTTGAAGGACATCAAGGACACGATGATTGTGAAGACCGAGAAGCTGATGACCTACGGTGTGATGTGCATCTTCATCGGCATCATGCTCTCAGTGTTCCAGCAGGCAGTAGGCATCAACGCCGTACTCTACTACGCACCGCGCATCTTTGGCGACATGGGCATGAAAGACCCAATGATGATTACCGTCCTGATGGGCATCATCAACATTCTGTTCACCCTGGTGGCCATCTTCACTGTCGAGAAGCTGGGCCGCAAGCCGCTGCTCATCTCCGGCTCGCTGGGCATGGCCGTCGGCGCATTGGGCGTTGCCATCACCTTTGGCAACCAGAGCCTGGCCACCGTGACAGCTGTCAGCATCATGGTCTACTCGGCCTCGTTCATGTTCTCGTGGGGTCCCATCTGCTGGGTGCTCATCGCCGAGATATTCCCCAACACCATCCGTGGAGCTGCCGTGGCCATCGCCGTGGCTTTCCAGTGGATTTTCAACTTCATCGTCTCGTCTACCTTCGTGCCCATGTTCAATATGCACCTCACTGAGGGCGACGACTTTGGCCACTGGTTCACCTACGGTCTCTACGGCATCATCTGCGTCATTGCTGCCGTCTTCGTGTGGAAGCTGGTACCTGAGACCAAGGGCAAGACGCTGGAGGACATGACCCAGATGTGGAAAAACAGAAACAAAAATTAACATCTTATTTACACTACAAAAATGAATCAACAAGGATTTGCATGGCTTGACTGGACGATTCTCATCGTCGGTATCTTAGCCATCGTATGGGCCGTCTACCGCTCCATACAGAAAGACAAAGCGAAAATGGCGGGTGCAGACTCGCAGGACTACCTGTTTGGCAAAGGCGAGCCGTGGTACATCATCGGTGCAGCCATCTTTGCCGCCAACATCGGCTCGGAACACCTCGTGGGCCTGGCCGGCACAGGTGCAAAGGATGGCGTGGGCATGGCTCACTGGGAGATGCAGGGCTGGATGATCCTCATCCTGGGCTGGCTCTTCGTGCCCTTCTATCAGTTGCTGAACAACAAGCTGGGCAAGATTATCACCATGCCTGACTTCCTGAAGTTCCGCTACACGAAGAAGACGGGTTCATGGCTCAGCATCATCACCCTCATTGCCTACGTGTTCACCAAGGTGTCGGTAACGGCCTTCACCGGTGGCATCTTCTTCGAGTTCCTGCTTGGCTTACCGTTCTGGTACGGTGCACTGGGCCTCATCTTCATCACGGCCATCTTCACCGTCTTTGGCGGCATGAAGGGTGTGATGACGCTATCGGCCATCCAGACACCTATTCTTATTATAGGCTCATTCCTCGTGCTCTTCCTGGGTCTGGCTTACTTAGGCGGCGGAAGCATTGCTGAAGGCTGGACCGCCATGATGGACAACGCACAGCAGATGCACGACGGCTTCGGCATCAACCACATGTTCCACTTCGGCGAGCCTAACGAGCAAGGCATTACTGACCCGCTGTACAAGGAATATCCTGGCTATGTGGTCTTCATCGGTGCCTCCATCATCGGTTTCTGGTACTGGTGTACTGACCAGCACATCGTACAGCGTGTCCTTGGCCAGCGTAAGGGCGAAGACAACGCAGAGGTGATGAAGCGTGCCCGCCGCGGTACCATCGCCGCCGGTTTCTTCAAGATTCTCCCTTGCTTCATGTTCCTCATCCCTGGCATGATTGCCATCGCACTGAGCAACGGTTATGTGCACGACTTCACGCTACTCGACCCGGCAACGCTTGACAAGGCGATTGCAGGTGCCGCCTCACCCGAGGCACTTCAGGGCATCACCGACATGCTAAACGGAATCGACCCCAACCTGGTTAACAATCATGCCCTTCTGAGCGATCCCGACTGGATTGCCGCCCACACAGAAGCGCTGAACAAGCTGATGCTTGAGAATCCTGAGGCACCAAAGATTCTTCTGAACACCGACGCATCGTTTGCCGTCATGGTCAAGACCGTGCTGCCTATGGGTGTCAAAGGCATCGTAACCATCGGTTTCATCTGCGCACTCGTCGCCTCGCTGGCTGCTTTCTTCAACAGCTGTGCTACACTGTTCACCGAAGACTTCTACAAGCCCATGAAGCCCGGTAAGAGCGAAGCCCACTACGTGCTCGTCGGCCGTATTGCCACCATCGTCGTGGTGCTGCTCGGTCTGGCATGGATGCCCGTGATGATGTCAATGGACACGCTCTACTCATACCTCCAGAACATCCAGTCGCTGCTGGCACCTGCCATGGTGGCCGTGTTCACCCTTGGCATCTTCTCCAAGAAGATTACCCCGAAAGCAGGCGAATGGGGCCTCATTGGCGGCTTCATGGTTGGAATGTTGCGTCTTATCACCAACGTGATTACCAACAATGGCAGTGCTGCCATGACGGGTGGCTTCTGGGAGAACACCACATGGTTCTGGCAAACCAACTGGCTCGTATTCGAGATTTGGCTGCTCATCTTCATCATCCTCCTCATGGTGGTGGTGTCGTTCTTCACTCCCGCTCCCTCGAAAGAGCAAATCGAGGCTATCACCTTCAACAGCGACTATCGCAAGCAGATACGTGAGAGCTGGGGCATCTGGGACATCGTGGGCACGCTGGGCGTCATCGCCCTCTGCGGTTGTTTCTACGCCTACTTCTTCTAAGACGCTATGGCCTACTACAGCGAACACTCCAAGGTATGGCTCTCGGTCGATGTCATCATCTTCGGCTTTGAACAGAACAAGCTGAAGGTGCTCATCGGGCGGCGCCAGATGGATCCCGGACGCGGCGAATGGAGCCTCTACGGAGGCTTCGTCGCCGCCAACGAGGGCATCGACGAGTGCGCAGCACGCACACTCTATGAACTGACCGGACTGAATCACCTCTTCATGCGTCAGGTGGGAGCCTTCGGCAGTGTCAACCGCGACCCCGGCGAGCGTGTCGTATCCATTGCCTACTATGCCCTCATCAACGTGAAGGACTATAACGAGCAGCTGCAGAAGGAACATCACGTACAATGGGTGGACATGGACCAACTGCCCAAGCTCTACTCAGACCATAACGAGATGATAGCACAGGGACTGCGCAAGATGCGCCAGAAGATGCGCACCGAGCCCATCGGCTTCCGCCTGCTGCCCAAGCTCTTCACCCTCACGCAGCTGCAACGGCTCTATGAGGCGGTGAACGGACAGGAGATAGACAAGCGCAACTTCCGCAAGCGCATCAAGGAGATGGACTTCATCGAGAAGACCGAGCTCATCGACAAGGTGACATCCAAACGCGGCGCAGCCCTCTATCGCTTCAACAACAAGGTCTACAACGAAGACCCGAACTTTAAACTGTAAATGATTTGAGAATTCTTGGACGAGCCAAGCGGCAAAGCCGAGCGGAGATTGGAGGTTTGAGATTTACATATAGTCTTAGCCTCCCCAGATGACAAAGTCTATCATCAAATCTCAATTCTCAAACCTCAAACCTCAAATCAAAATAATATGTTAGAAGAACTCAAACAGAAAGTATTCAAGGCCAACCTCGACCTGGTCAAACAGGGGCTGGTCATCTTCACCTGGGGCAACGTCTCTGGCATCGACCGTGAGAAAGGCCTCGTCGTCATCAAACCCTCAGGCGTCTCTTACGACGAGATGAAGGCCGAGGACATGGTGGTCGTCGACCTCGAAACGGGCAAGGTGGTCGAGGGCGACCTCAACCCCTCGAGCGACACGCCTACACATCTTATATTATATAAGGCGTTCCCCAACATCATGGGCGTCGTCCACACCCACTCCACCTACGCCACAGCCTTCGCACAGGCAGGCCGCGACATCCCCAACATCGGCACCACCCATGCCGACTACTTCTACAAGGACATCCCCTGCACGCGGGACATGACCGAGCAGGAGGTGAAGGGGCAGTATGAGCTGGAGACGGGCAACGTCATCGTGGACGAGATTCTGAACATCCGCAAGATTAACCCCGACCACACGCCCGCCGTACTGGTGAAGAACCACGGCCCGTTCTCATGGGGCACCTCGCCCGACAACGCCGTCTACAACGCCAAGGTGATGGAGCAGTGTGCCAAGATGGCCTTCGTCTCGTTCAGCGTCAACCCTAATACGACGATGAACCCGCTGCTGGTCGAGAAACACTACATGCGCAAGCATGGACCCAACGCCTACTACGGCCAGAAAGGGCAGCAGCACTAATCGTTAGAAATGCTTTTTCACTAATTACAACTATTAATTAACAACATTATTCTTATGAAAGCTTTTGAGAACTTAGAGATTTGGTGGGTGACTGGTGCACAGTTGCTCTATGGTGGTGATGCAGTAGTAGCAGTCGACGGACACTCAAAGGAGATGGTCGAGGGCCTGAACAAGAGCGGCAACATCCCCGTGAAGATTGTGTACAAAGGCACTGCCAACAGCTCGAAGGAAGTAGAGCAGGTGATGCTGGCTGCCAACAACGAGGAGAAGTGTATCGGCATCATCACATGGATGCACACCTTCTCGCCCGCCAAGATGTGGATCAAGGGCCTGCAGGCACTGAAGAAGCCCCTACTCCACTTCCACACCCAGTATAATGCCGAGATTCCCTGGGCCACGATGGACATGGACTTCATGAACCTGAACCAGAGTGCCCACGGCGACATCGAGTTCGGTCACATCTGCACCCGCATGCGCGTTCCCCGCAAGGTGGTCTGTGGCTACTGGAAGGACGAGCAGGCACAGAAGCAGATTGCCGTGTGGGCTCGCGTGGCTGCCGGCGTGGCCGATGCTCACAACGTGCGCTGCCTGATGTTCGGCATGAACATGAACAACGTGGCTGTGACCGACGGCGACCGTGTGGAGTTCGAGCAGCGTCTGGGCTACCATGTGGACTACTACCCCGTCAGCTCGCTCATGGACTACTTCAAGAAGGTGACCGACGCCGAGGCCGACGCCCTTGTTGAGGAGTACAAGAAGGAGTACACCATCAAGATTGACGAGAGTGGCGAGGAGGTCTACTGGCAGAAGGTGAAGAACGCCGCCAAGGCTGAGATTGCCCTGCGCCGCGTGCTGAAGGATGAGGGCGCCACTGCCTTCACCACCAACTTCGACGACCTGGGCGACGCTGACATCGACGCTCCCGACTTCTGTGGCTTCGACCAGATTCCCGGTCTGGCATCGCAGCGCCTCATGGCTGAGGGCATTGGCTTCGGCGCCGAGGGCGACTGGAAGACCGCCTGCCTCTACCGCACGCTGTGGGTCATCTCGCAGGGCATGCCCACGGGCTGCTCGTTCCTTGAGGACTACACGCTGAACTTCGCCGGCGACCGCAGCAGCTGCCTGCAGAGCCACATGCTCGAGGTGTGCCCGCTCATCGCCGTCGACAAACCCAAGCTGGAGGTCCACTTCCTCGGCATCGGCATCCGCAAGCAGCAGACCGCACGTCTGGTGTTCACCAGCAAGGTGGGCCGCGGCATCAAGGCTACCGTCGTTGACCTGGGCAACCGCTTCCGCCTCATCTCACAGGAGGTGGAGTGCATCGAGCCCAAGCCCATGCCCAACCTGCCCGTGGCCAGCGCACTCTGGGTGCCCCAGCCCACATTCGAGATTGGTGCCGGCGCATGGATCC
>Ga0310691_10004995_pt1 | contig 14720 bp, 15 predicted proteins | sample 176DNAGHGlowgp2_FD_203887 | JGI IMG/M metagenome (GOLD analysis project Ga0310691, IMG submission 203887) | Sheep rumen microbial communities from Palmerston North, Manawatu-Wanganui, New Zealand - 1766 DNA GHGlow gp2 (v2) (version 2) | ecosystem: Host-associated > Mammals > Digestive system >... | reverse complement strand
GATATTTTTTTCTATGTCAAGGGGAATCCTCTCTCCCCTTGACATATTTATTATAACATAAAATTATATTGAAGTCAAATATTAAATTTCTTTCCATCCAGCAGGGTAAGCCGTAGGCGACCAAATATTATTAGCAATTAAATTCTCGTATACTTTGCCTTCAAATCTTACTTTATCTCCAATTTGGTATGGATTTGTGCTATCTGGTTGTTCCCAATCTGGGATAATATTTTCATCTGGAATTAAAACTTTAGCCCATAAACTTGCGGCCGCGAGTGGAGTCCAAGATTCTTGAGAATTATGTGGTTGTAAGCAACGATATAAAATATTTTCATATCTTACTCTATCATCTTTCTCGTATTTAATATTAGGCTCCCATTTAGGAAACAATTGAACGGCTTCAAGTGCGTCAGTATCATCTAAATTTGCGGCAGCTTTCTCAATATATGGGCGAAGTTTAATTGCTAAATCAACTAATTTTCCCATATTATTCTACCCCCAATAAAATTTTCGCGGCTTGAAGTTCTTCTTGCAACGCGGCAATATCAGTTTGTTGTTTAAATAGAATATCTAAATATTCATCTTTATCATACTCTACTAAAGTATAACAAAAACAATTAATTATATTTTCTTCTACTTCTATAGGCATTTCTTTAATATTTGTTGAAACAAAAACTTTTGTCGAAGTAGTTTCGATTTCTGGTGGCTTATTCATAGAATAAGTATTCTCGTAAATTTTCATTTAAACCACCTCATACCATAAATTATAATTATGATTATCAATTAAAGTATTTGGAGTTGGAATATACATTACTCGTGCAGTATCATGCTGATAATGAAAATCTTTTTCGATATTAAAGCCATAATAAAAAATTCCTGCATTTACATTAGAAACAGAATGGCCTCCAATTACTCCTCCATATTCAATATTTTCTGATATTGGAGGATAATAATAATCTCCAATTGGAAGATTACTATTTGCACTAGAAGAAGTATCTATTGGTAAAAATACCCAAAGGTGATTTTCATCATAACCAAAAGCATTAATCCAATTTTCTTGAGAGGCTAATTTAAAATCTATAACTTTATCTTTATAGGTCATAATATTATTTATAATAGATATGCCATCAATAAATCTCCACATATTACCGAAAGGATTTTCCATGCCTCTATAAGAAATAGCACATTGTCCTGCACTAGTATATGTAGAAGAGTTTCCATTACGAATATTTATCGTAGCAACTGCTTGACCTGAATTATTTCCTAAAGATAAAGTAGAACCTGTATTGCAAGCATAATTTAATCCTGCTGTTGCTGATAATTGAGTTATACCTACGTTAAAGGCTGATTGGATATTTGGGCGTCCAAATTCAACCGTCATTAACATTTGATTAGCAGATTCAAATTCAAGATTTGTCATCTTCCAACCTTCACCATTATTTTCACACATATGTTTTGCCGCGGTAGAAGTAAACTCTTGAGTTTGGCCGCTAATTGGTTTAGTATTAATAATAGAAACTAAGCAATCATTTTCTAAATCAACGTTTTGAGCGTCATTTAATTCATAAGAATTAGAATTTACTCGATAAGTTCCACTTTCAAAAGCGGGTAGTAAAACATAGCGTAAAGCTCTTCCTTCTTCATCTCTAAATAATGGGTGTAAGATGAAACCAGCATATTTTTGGTCAGCAAGATATAATTGTTCTTTATTAATTTTTATACCATTATCAGTTTTAGAAACTGAAAGTGGCACACGTAAATAATAAAAAGCTGGTTGATAAATCATAATACGTTGATTAATTAAAGTATCAGGATTTTCTTCTCCAGTTAAGAACTGTTGAATATTTCCTTCTCTATCTACTATGCAACGCTTGCGGCCGCCATACATTTTAAATTTATTAAAATCCTGACCCGCAGTTAAATCTTTTGCTCCTTGTAAACGAGTAAAGGTTTTATTAGCATAATCTAATTCAAGTCCGACTATATTATTATTTTTATAAGTTCCAGAAATAATTTGTGTTAAAATAACATCTGCTTCTGTAATAGAACTTGGAATAATATTACCATTTTCATCTACAGAGACAATAGAGCCTTCATCCGCGGCAGAAATATTACCTGAAATATTTCCAGAACCGCCGTCAGAAATTTGAATATTTTTAATTTTATTTTCTAAATCAGTTTTTTGATTGTTTAAAGCATTTGTTATTGCTTTTTGAGTCATACTTCCATCTTCATTAGAGCCTGTAGAAGTATAATTTTTCATAATATTAAAAGAATTTAAAATGCCCTTTTTCCGCACTTTTGCTTTTTTACCTTTATAAGAAGAAGTATCTTCATCTTCTATTGTTACATCAGTAACTGCGTTATCTATCGCGGATTGTAAAGCAGAAGTAGATTGAGCAATTTTTTCATCAACTACTTCGCCCGCGGCAGAAGTTATTTCTTCTTTCATATTTTCTAAATTTGAAGCAATTTCTTGTGCTCGCGTATTTGCGGTTTCAGCTGCAGATTGTGCTTCTTGTGCGGCAGTAAGAGCTTCTTCGGCTTGATCTAATTTTGCTGTGACTTCATTAGCTTTTGCCATAGCTTCATTAGCTTGACGAGTTAATTTTTCTGTTTCTCCTGTAAAGGATTTCTTTTTGGCTATTAGAATGTCTAGAATATCCATAAGTTACCTCCTTTAGATTTCTTTCCACTCTTTGTGGCTATTCGCCACATAAGCTTCAAGACCTCCATTTTCTCCTTCTACAACAATACATACTGAACCTAAAGTAATTTCATTAGGATTAATATTTGCTCGATCTTCCATTGTATCACAATAATGTTCGTAAGTAATAATATTGTCTTGCGAACCACGTTTTGTCATTATATGTGCCATAAACTCACTTCCTTTTAAAAATAATAAGCCAGAATAGCGACTTATGCTTCTTAAAAGAAGTGAGTTTATTAATACGCTATTCTGGCTTTTACTTTCAGATATCTTATCACAATTTAATTTCATTATTGAATTGGGATTTCATTATTGAATTGGACTGAACCGCTATCTATATAAGTATAAAAAATTTTATCGCCGTCGTAAAGATTGTGCTTAGAAAAATTAGAAGTATTATAACAATAAATATACCAACTTTTAGCAGAATTATTATATACTCCTGGTAAACAAATAGTATCACTGTCATAAAGCCAAGCAGAAATAACTATATATCGTTCGCAACTTAGAGGAAGTTGAATATAATTTTTTGTTTGATCTACAGAGTAATTGGCGAATATATATCCCACTTTAAAAGATAATTCTCCTACATTAGATTTTACTTTTTCTGCAGAGGCTGATTCACCATTTAAATAAATATTTCCATTAGAAACCCGATAAGCAATCCATTTTCTGTCTTGCACGTAAGAAGAACCATTCCAGTATCCCTGAGATAATACACCATGTGTTCCTGATTCATTATTGCTAAATTGAGCGATAACAGAAGTGGTATTATTTTTTAATATTAGGTCTCCAGTCATAGTTCCACCACTCAATTTTAGATAAGTAGAACTAATAGTATTTCCATCAGAATCTTGAGTTGCTTTATCAGCAGTACCTTTTAAATAGATATCTCCATTAATACCACGATAAGCAATCCATTTTCTATCATTCACATAAGAAGAACCATTCCAATAACCATTTGATAAAACTCCATGCGTTCCTGTATCATTACTGTCTAATCTAGCTTCACAAGAAGTTGTATTATTTTTAACAGTTAAAGTTCCGGTTAATGTTCCTCCAGTTAATTTTAAATACGTAGAACTAATAATATTTTCATCTGCATCTTTAGTTGCTTTAGTCGCACTAGACGCATTACCATTAAGTTTTATATTACCGTCAATATCTCTATAAATCAACCATTGTTCATCTTCTATAGAATTTGTTGAACTGCCATCATATTCTCCATACCCACTTGATTTTAAACCATGAATGCCATTACTTTCATTAACTAATGAAATTAAAGCAATTCCATGACTATTATTTATATTAAGAGAACCAGTCATAGTCCCTCCAGTTTTTGGCAAAGCTCCAGATGCTAAATCATAAGCAGTTTTAACAGCTTTAGAAGAAGCCGATACATCAGAAGAAGTACTGCTAACTGAATCACTAATATTTCTCCAAGTCCATGGTACATTAACTGCTAAATATCCACTTTTATCTGTTACAATAGGATATATTCGTCCAGAAGTCTCTGTTGCAGCAACGCTATCATTTAGCAAAGCTGTTTCAGATTTTAATTTTATTTTAATTGTTCCATTTTCAGTAATTGTGCCACCAATTAAACCAATTCCAGTAGTTATTGAAGTAACCGTTCCTGTGTTAGCGGTAGCTCCAGATGAAATATTATCTAATTTAATTTTATCATCAGAACTCATTAGTCCATTAGAACTTTGAGAAGCAATTGAATAAGTAGTATCAGTTAATTTAGGATTAGTTACTCCATTTATTATCCACTTTTTATCATTACTACCTAATGAGAAAGTATCATTAGTAGTAGGCAACAAATCAATTCCAAAATTCATAGTATTATTTGCCATTTTATTTAATACCTCCTATTAAGTAATTGTTGTATTTCCATTTGAATCAACACTGAAATGAAAAGTTATTGAATTTCCATTTCCATTTGGAACTGTTACATTAAAAGATTTTCCATTAGTTAAAGTAACGCCTGTCGCATAATAGGTTGTTCCATTCCAAGTAGAAGAAGCAATTGCTGCGGAAGCTGAGGTATTATCATTTTTAGTAACCCAACCATTAACTGCTCCATTATATAACACAGCATCTCGTCCTGCCGTTCCTTTTGCTAAAATAGAAATTCCAGAAGTATTAGTTGTACTTGTTTCCATATTTGTAAAAGTTGCTGTTGCAGCTTTATTATTTAAAGCTCCTCCATCAAAAGATGGAGAAGCAGTTTTAACATCAAAAGTTAATTCGATATTCTCTGAAACATATTTATTTTCTGTTGATAAAATAACTTTTGAGCCAGATTGTTTATTTATCATTAATGTTTCATTCCAAGGTGTTGTAGTTGAATTTTTTAATGTTGACATTTAATCATCTCCCTTTTTTCTTCTATAATAAAAGAGAAGATTAGGTTGAAAATTGATAAGTACCATCATAAGTTTCAATGCTGCCAGAAACTAAAGTACCAGTATTATCATAAGCGGTTACTCCAGATAGCATTCCAGCAGAATAACTTGCAACACCATTTGGCAAAGAAGCATCATCTTTAATTAAAGTAGCTAAACTAATTTTAGTAGCTGGATAATAACCAGCAGTTAATTTTAACCATCCACCTGTCGCAATTACTGCAGTAGTATTTTCAGAATATCCTGTTCCTGGATCACTAGCTGCAGCAGAAATCGTTCCTGTAGAGATTGTACCAACAACACCAGAGGCAATATATCCTGAAGTATTTACAGAAACTTGATTCCCTGAAACAGAAAAAGTAGCTTTTGGAATATATAAAGATTTTCCTGTAGTATCATTATTAACAGAAACAGTTTTTGCAGTTCCATTAACTGTAGAAGCTATCCAGCCAGCTGTATTAACGGTATATTTAGGCGTATAACTACCTGCCGAACCAGTAGCTGTAGCTTTAATTTGCCAATAGTCAGTACCTGCAGTTTTATTAGATATATCAGTAATAGTATTTATATTATTTGTATTAGTAATTACAGCAGTTGCAGAACCATTAGAAGCGGATCCTCCAATAGAACCATTAACTGCGTTAATAGTAACTCGTCCATAATAAGTAGAAGCAGCAGATGCTGCTACTGTTTTCCATAGCCCGTTTACTACAACATCTTGACTAGTATTTGAAGAATCTCCTGTAGCAATTTTTGCAGCAATAGTAACTTTTCCAGAACTAGTTGAATTACTTGTTATAGTTGCAGTACCAGTATTAGTAATATTTGCTGTACCATTATTAGTAATAGATAAACTTTTATTCGATGGAATTGTAATTGCAGAAATATATTTTGTCGCAGTTGTAGTATTATTAGAAGCTTCTAATATCTTAGAAAAGAGACTATTAGTTACAGGAGCATAACCAGCAGTATTAATTTTTGCGACTGCCGTTACTGAAGCAGTACCTCCTCCTGTTGCAGTTATAGAAATTCCATTATTAGTATCACTTAATGTAACATTACTTCCAGCTAAAGAAGCACTTGGACTTACTGTATTAGTACCGGTAATTTCACCTGCTGCTGCTGTTACAGGGAAAAATCTTTCTGCTGTTGTTGAAGCTGCGGTTAAAGTTGTACCCGATGTCATCCAACCGGTAGTAGTTATTTTAGAGCTGCCACTACCAGTAGCTTTTAATGAAATATAATAACCACTTGTTGGCTCTGAAGTTGCTCGATTTCCTAAAATACTACCAACATTAGTTCCTCCTACACCAGAACTATCAGTAGTAGTCTTTTCAATTTCTGCACTTGCACTATTTGCTCCACCTGCACCTGATTTAATTTTCCAATATGTAATTCCGCCATTATTTTCCGCGGTAGCAATCGCCGCTTTATAACCCGCAGTATTGGTATACTTAGGAGTAATAGTAACATCTTTATCTGCAGAAGTACCTTCATTAAAATAAGTACTCATTCCATCATTAGTGGAAGAAGTAGATACTGAAGCACTTGGAATAGTTAAATAGTTAGTTTTTGAATTTGCGTTAATTGTAACAGTAGGTTCTACTGCAGAAGAATTTAAAATATTAGTCGCGCTTTTTGCAGGTAAATAACCAGCAGTAAAAGTTTCTTTATAAGCGGCTCTAGTAGCTTTTGTTTTACCAGATAAAGCTGAACTATTACTAGTAATTGTTAAATAATAGCCGTCTGTTGGCTTAGTAGCTGTAAGAACAACTCCACTAGTTGTTTGTTCTGTTAAAGTGGCATCAACCGTTGGAGTACCAGAATAATTATTAGTAATTGAAATATCACCACCAGTATGGGATACTTTTGCGGCAGTGACTGAATAAAATTTTGTTGTAGAAGTATTACTTGTTGCTAGTTCTCCAATAGGAAACCAACCAGCAGTAGTTACTTTTGAACTACCCGAACCATCTGCTTTTATCCTTATAAAATATCCGCTAGTTGGTTCTGCATCTGTTTCAGTTCCTATAATATTTTGAATATTTATTCCTCCTTTAGAACTATCATCAGTATTTTCAATAGTTATAGTTGCAGAGGAAGTATTCGCTTCAGCAATACCTGTTGTAACAGGAATATAATAAATAGAACCTGTTTTAGCAGTAGTACTAGCAGAGGCATTAATTTGATTATCTGTTCCTAAATAACCAGCAGTATTTATATTTTTTGTAATATTTAATGTTGTAGCTGGAGCAGTTGCTTGTGTAGCAATAAAATAACCTTTTGAAGGAGCAGTAGTAGTAGCATTTCCACTACCAACATTAGTAGCTCCACTTGCCGAAGTATCTGTTCTAGCAATTGTTGGAGAAGTAGCCTGTTTAGAAGCAGTTATAGTTGCAGCAGCAGATGCTAAAGTTAATCTAATATCAATATCTTTATCTAAAAATTTATTAGTAGTTTGTAAAGTAGCAATATTAGTATTATTTAAAGCGCTTGTTATAGTATATGGAAACTCAAATCGTCCTCCATCACTAATAATCATTTGTGCCATAAAATCCCTCCTTAATAAGTCCCATTATAAACTGGAACAGTTACATCGCTTGAACCATCATAGATATAAGTACCATTTCCAAAAGTTAAAGTATGATTAACTTTTTCGGCAGAACCAGAATTTATAAATGGTAGCTCTTTAATTTTTGTATTTCCATCCCCTATTTTTAAACGAAAAAAAGGGTGAGATTCATCAGCTGAATAAATGATGACCTCACCCTGTTTAGGAATAAAATTTTCTGCTTTATTCCAATTTGTTTCAGTATCATTTTTCAACTGAATTCTCGTTTTTATGGTATTTGTTGCCATAAAATCACCTACTTGGCATCTTTTCAGCCAATTATTTATTTTATAAACCATTTTATATCTTTATTTTTATTTATTATGATATTCATATCAACATTACCTTTTATACCGTCAATTTTTCCAGTACTAGTATATTGCCATAAATCACAAGCAAAAGCTGGTTTAATTCCGCCTTCTACTGTACCATTATTTTTACCGTAACGAGGTATCCAAGTAAAATCAAATAAATCTTTTACAGATGAGTAATTATAGTCATTATAATGATTGTGTGCGACATAGCAACCAATTTTTTTAATACCTTGCGCGCGAAGTTCCCCTGCAAAAGTTTTAATAGCCAAATTAGTTATTTTAGCTTCTTCCGCATCCATAACATAAAATAGCGGATTATATTTAGAAGAATATTCAATCATTTTTCTTACTTCATCTTTAGCTTTTTCTGCGGTACTAGCGTATGAATAGCAATATACTCCAAATGGAATATTATATTTAATCATTTCTTTTGCGTATTCATCTAATTTAATATCTTTATCAGAGCCGCATGATGCACGAGTAATAACAAGAGAAACTTCATTTTTTAATTTATTAAAATCAATTTTTCCTTGCCATTTAGAAATATCAATTATTTTTCCTTCTAAATTATAAGTAGTTTCTTTTTCAGTTAAATCTACTTTTTTATCATCTTCAGGAACAAAATCTTTTTTTAATGGCCAGAAAATAAATGCTTGTTTTAAACATTTTTTAAATTTACTTTTTTCTTGTTTTCTTGGAGTAATATCTTTATTTGGGTCATTCGCATAGAAATATATATTATCTACTCCGCGAGCGACGATAAAATGACCTTGAGAAGTCCAAAATTTATTATCATTTGAATTCATACTACAAACTGCGAGAGCACCTTCACGGAGCGCGGCTTCAAGTGTAGTAATGCTTGATGTTTCTATATACTTCTCAAAACAATCAAATTTTTTAAAAATCCATTTATAAAAATCCCAATCCGTTCCTTTATTATAAGTTCTATAACCATTTTCAACAGCCCATTTACTTGTTTCTACTGGAGTTATTTTAGAATCTTTCCAAGTAGCAAGTATCATTGCCATTGAAGTAGTGCCGCATCCACTGTTACCAATAGTTTGAGACGAAGTATGCGTACTATATTTAATATTTTTCCATCTTTTATCACCCTGTAAATATTTAACGCACTCATTTAAAATTTTATCTGTTGACGTAGTTGTATCTTTACCAATAATAAGTGCGGCCCAAGTCTTTGGCCCGCAAATACCATCTGCGCTTAAGCCATAAGCACTTTGAAAAGCAGCAACAGCCTTTTTAGTTTTAGAACCATAATCGCCATCTACATCTAATCCGCCAATTAAAATTTGAATTGCGCAAGTATACACACTTTTTTTATTTTTACTAGTGGAACAAGTTGGTAAATCTTTACAAATTATTTTCCAATCATCCTCATTAATAATTCCACTTGCATTTAAATTATGTTCTCTTTGCCATTTTATAATAAAAATTTTAAAGGCGTCATCAAATGTTTCAGATGCTTTTAAAATTTTTGCGTATTGAGTTAAATATTGGGCTACGGCAATTAGCTTATCAGTATCTTTAACTTGAATAGTTTTTAGCATAATTATTCCTCCTCTATATCATCAGGAATTTCACGCTCTATAACATTGCCTTTACCATCTCTAATTAAAATTATATTAGATTCCCAATTTTCGGGAATATTGCATTCTTGTTCATAAATAATAGTTTCATTAAGCATAATAATCACCCTTACGAAGCTGAAAAATTATCAATTACTTCATCTGCATTTCCGCAATATAAAATTAAATAATCTCCTTGCTCTTGAATTAAATTATTAATATTTCCAGTTTCAGCAATTTTTGAGAGTTTTATTGTTTTATTTGTAATAGATAATTCTTTATCTATACTAGAATCAGTGTCAGATGGAACTGTAATTTTTTCAATAATATTAACTTGAGCATTTTCTGATATAGTTTCTAATTTAGCTCCTTCTGTTGCAGTTATTAAACGATCTGTGCCATTTTTATTAATTTTATTATCAATTTCATTTTGTAAATTCGTAGCCAAATCTGTTTTTACAATACTGCCTTTAATAGCATAGCTGCCTTCATCACCTAATAATTTCCAAGAAGTTCCATCCCAAACAAATTCAGCATTATTGTAAAGAATAACATCGCCTTTTTTAGCATTACTAAAATTATAATCTAAAATAATTGGATTAGTAGATGAACCATTTACAATTTCAACTGTAGCAGTACCAATAAAATGCATGGCTCCAGTAAGACCAGCAGTTTTAGTTGCTATATAAGAAGATACTTGAGCTTTAGTTGGTAAATCAATACTAGAATCATTATCAGTAATAGCTGTTGTAGAAACATTGGCTCCAATTGCTGTTCCAGCGTCAGTAATTTTATCTTTAGTAATTTCAATATCTTGAAAAGTTGCGGCAATTTTTCCATTTGTTTCTGTTAAAGTAGCTAAAGTTTTTCCTTTTCCAAATCCATTAATATTATTAACATTTAATGTTTGAATTTTTTGATCAATTTGATCTTCTACATCAAGATTATTTAAATTATTTTGCAAACTTTCAATATCATTAATAATTTGAGTTAAATCTAAGAATGGAGTATCCCCAGAATAAGAGCCGCCTATTTCTTTACTCTGTAAATAATATTTATTTGAATTATCTCCTGTTCCTGAAACAATTTGATATTGAGTATTAGTATCAGAAATCTTTTGAGAAATAAAATTTTGTAAATCATTTTTTGTTAAATCATTTACAATAGAAGGCTCTTTTGCCCAACTATATACATCTCCTGCTATAGCTTGAATCCAAGGTAGTTCTAAAAAATTATGATTACCGTCTCCAACTTTTATGCCTATTGCTGGAGGGGTTAAATGATTTTGATTATTTTGAGAGGTTTGTTCAGAAGTATTGATTTGAGGAATTTCTACAATACAAACTTCACCTTTTAAAGGTTTGAAAGAAGGATTTGTTTGAGCACTAGCAATCCAATTATTTAAAGTATCATATTTTAATTGAATTCTAGTATTAAGTATTTTTGTTGCCATTTTCTTTTCCTCCTTATGCTGTTCCACCATTTAAAATAAGTTCACTACCATCTGGAACAAATAATTTATCTATAGCAATTCTATTAACTTCCATAAGACCAAGAGCATTAACTGAAATTTTATTATCTAAATTAGAAGAATAAACTCCACCAAGTGTAGAAGAAGTCGCAACTGAAATTTTACTAATTTCTGAAGCTAATATCCCACTATCAATAATTGAACCGTTTGAAGAAAAAGAAGGGATATGACCTTCTGTATAATTGCCAGCTTCAGGTTTTTTTAGATAATTAGATAAATCAACAGAAGTATCTCCAATTTGAACTAATTCATCATTAATTAAGATATATTCTTTATATTTATCAGAGCCGGTAGCATTAATATCTAATATCATATATATAGTGTTTTGATCAATAGAATCTGAAGGTAGCTCTGAAACAATTTGTCTTTTTAAATGCGGCGCTCGAACAATAGCGTCAGTAATAGCATTATCTACATAATTTTTAGTAGAAGCTTCTTTTGAAGAAATAGGATCTCTAGCAAGAGTAATTAAAGCGCCATCTATTTTTCCTTCTATTCTATTATAGTTAATTTTAGGAACAACCCATCTAGCAATATTATTTTTAATTTCTAATTCTAGAGTTGAAGGCCATTTAGAAATATCTTCTTCAATTATTTCAACTTCTTGAGCATTTTCACTATCATATTCCCAATAACTATGACCATAACCTGCAATAGTAAATTGTTTATTTTTATTAACTGTAATTAAAGCTCCATCTCCAGTCCCGCCTAAATTAATATAATTTAATTCATTAAAATGTTTCGAACCGTCGCCAATTTTTAATAAACCAGTATCATTTTCTGCGCCAAGTTCTCCTTTAGCTAAAATAGGATTTCGAGAAGCCCAATTTTCAGCCAAATCATTCCGAAGAATAATAGTTGCTCTTACATTATTTTGTGGCATTATGCTTCGCCTCCTTCTATTATGGTATTAGCAATTAATGTTGAATTAATTGGAATATATTCATTTTCCCAATAATATAAAATTTTTTCAGTTAAATCAAAATAAAGTTTATTTTTTTCTCCAACAGAAGGGAAATTAGAAAAATTTTCATAAACAATTTGTTGATCTTGAAGAAGAAATTTTATTTTTTCTTTAAAATTTGTAATATTTCCTTGAAAACCATTATCTCTAGCAAGCATAAATAATTGTTGTTGTAAAATAGAAAGTGATAAATTTTCTAAAGGATATATACTTTTTAAATTTGTGGCATAAGGTTGCGGAAGCATACTATATTCAAGAAGCAAATCTCGAGTACGTCTTCGTTCGGACATTTTTCTCACTTCCTTATTTTATATATTTTTATTTCATTCATAAATGCCAGATTTTCACATAATAAAAGTAGTTGGGTTGCTAAAATAGCAACCCAACAATAAAATTAATTAAGAAGCAGTATAAGCTCCTCCATAAGTAGGAATATTACCTACAACTAGTTTACCTTGGCTATCATAAGCGCTCTGTCCGCTTAGCATATAAGCTGCGCCAGTAGCAGCAGTAATAGTAGCATCGTCTGGTACTAATTGAGCAAGACTAATCTTAACATTATTAGTATAACCTTTATTAATATATAGATAATCATCAGAAACTAGAATTGGAGCGTCATTAGAAATATCAGTATAAGTCTGACCGCTAGTTGCCGCATTTGCGAAAGAAGCCGCAGTAATTGGTACATAAGTTGTGCCAGCAGCATTGACTGTTACAGTCTTGCTAGCAGGAGTAGTAGTATATTGGCCATCAGTTGTAGTACCATAACCAGCGCTAGTTACTGCAGCAGCAGCATTAACAGTAGAAGAAGCAGCAGCAGTATTAACTGCTACATAGAAACCAGCAGAAGGCTGTGTAGTAGTAGCAACACTAGCGTCAACATTTGTGGCAGCATCCTTAGAAATAACAGGAGTTATTGCATCGCCGCCAGTAACAGAAGCTTCAATTCCAACTTTAGCTACAGTAGCAGCAACTTTAGCACCATTAGATAAACCATTAGCTGCTCCAACACCATCGCCAACATAACCTGCAGTTCCAACAGTAGGAGCAGGAATATTAGCAGAACCAGTTATATCAAAGTTTCCACCTGTGGAATTATAAGCTAAAGCAACAGAACTAACAGTAGCGCCGTTAGCAGTTACAGTACCAGCAGTAATTGGTACATAAGCACTATCAGCAGCGTTAGTACCAACATTAATAGTGGTAGCAGTATCTGCTTGATAATCAGTAGTAGTACCATAACCAGCCTGGCTTACTTTACCAGTTGCAGTTACGCTTTCAGCGATAGCAGCAGCATCTACACGAACATAAGCTCCAGCACTTGGCTTAGAAGTAGTTGCAGCGCCAGAAGCAGCATCGACCCACGCATCGCCAGAAGGCTTGGCTGTACGAGCAATAACAGGCTTTACCTTTTTAGTAGTTTCGCTAGCAATTACACCAACGGTAATTTCATCAACAGTGGCTGCTACAGTAGCGGTACCAGCAGTTTTAGTACCTTTGGTTGTGGAAATAAAACCAGGAGTTGTTACACTAGGAGCAGGAATTTCTTCTGTAGCACTAATATCAAAAGTATGATTAGTACTATCAGCAGTATAAGTTAAAGTAGAAATTGTTGCGTTACCAGAAGCAACAGTTGCTGGGTTACTTTCGCTCGCGGCTTTAATAACTACTGTACGAGCAGTATTATAACCTTCAGAAATGTTAATTGTTTGATCTTCATCAGAAGGAGTAATTTCTGCACCACTAGTAATAGCAGTACTACCATTCTTTAAAGTAGATTGGTTAACTTTACCAATTTTTACACTATTTTCAGAAACAACTTTATCTCCAGCAGTAATCCAGCCAGCAGTTTGAATATTTACTTTACCAGAAATATCAGCAGTTGGAGAATAAACTCCATCAGTAGCTGTTCCCATAGTAATAGAACCAGTAATATCAGTAACATCTAAAACCGGTTCTGCCGCAGCAGGAGTTGTAATTTGAATGTTAATGTCCTTATCAAGGAAATTATTTTTAGTCTCTAAATTAACTTGATGTAAACCAGCAGCATTAATCGTTTTTGCATACAAAAACTTTTGTTCATTATCGATAGTTTTTACAGTTAAATCTGCCATAATATTCACCTCTATGAAATTTTTCCAGTATAAACTGGAACAGTTATATCAGCAGAGCCATCGTATTGATATTTTTGCTCTGCGCCAAACGTGAGCTTATGCTCTACTCGTTTTGCCGTAATATTATTAATGTCAAAATCTTCAAAAGGATTGGTATTTATAAAAGGTAAATCTTTTGGTAAATGAACCCCATCTCCAATTTTTATTCTTGGAGTAGAATGATTTTCATCTATATTATAAATAATCATTTCTCCTTTTCCAGGAATGAAATCAGTAATTTTTTCCCAATTTTCTTCAAGCCCATTCTTTAGAAAGATTCTGACATTTCTTCTTATTTCTGCCATTTTAATCCCCTCCTTCTAAAGTGCCGGCATCTAAAATTAAATCTTTGTCAGGGTCATATTGATTATCTATAGAACCGCCGTCATAAATTAAATCATTATTTCCGTCTATAGATCCTGCATCGTAAATTAAATTTTCTG
>Ga0310691_10004994_pt1 | contig 14722 bp, 12 predicted proteins | sample 176DNAGHGlowgp2_FD_203887 | JGI IMG/M metagenome (GOLD analysis project Ga0310691, IMG submission 203887) | Sheep rumen microbial communities from Palmerston North, Manawatu-Wanganui, New Zealand - 1766 DNA GHGlow gp2 (v2) (version 2) | ecosystem: Host-associated > Mammals > Digestive system >... | reverse complement strand
TGAGCCTTCTCAACTTTGCCCGTTTCCAAATTGCTCATTGAAAATTGGCGGCACGATGCATATCGGATAATAATGTGACAAATTGCGGAAGAAAGTTTGGTTGCATGTTGAAGGGGTGCGCAATTCTGCTTGCCATCTGGTATGTCTGGGCCCTGTATGTGGCGCAGTTCGATCCGTGGGATGAGCAAAACCGATACGACGGACGGCTGGAAGATGCGATTGCGGCCACGGGTTTCAAAGTCGGCGATTTTGGGGACGGGTGCACGCTGTCGGCGGAAGTGCCCGTGGGCGACATGGCCGTCAGCGTGCAAATTACATACGATGGCCCGCACCGGCCGATGATCTTTCCCTGGCGGCCATACAACAAGATCTGCATCTGGTCCACGGCGGCATGCCGCCTTGACAAGGATTACGGGCCGCTGTCGGACTGGGCGAAACGGCGCAACCGGGAATCCAGAATCGGCAAGTGGTCCGTCGCGCACAACGATTTCTCGAAGTTCCCGGTCTCCATGTCGGTTGGAACCGACGCCTGGATCGACTGGACTCCGGAGCAACTCGGCGCCGCCATTCGAGGTGTTGCGGAAGAGGCCGCAGTGGCGATCCGGGAATTCGGCAACAAGTTTCCCGACGAGGGCAAATGAGTTGGACGTCGCCTGTCCACAGATCGTACAGCCAACATGAATGTCGTTGACAAAGCCGCGCGGCTGGCGATGGTCGCGCACAATGGAACAAATCGGGACGGGGAGGGGAACATTCCATACATCGTCCATCCACATGCCGTCGTGGCGATGCTGAAGGAGTGGGGATTCTTGGAAAAGGCCGATCCTGTTACGCTCGCGGTCGCCTGGTGTCACGATGTGCTGGAGGATACGGACACGCCGGAGTCGGCGATTCTCGGCCTTGACTTGGAGCTGGGTCCGCAAATCCTGTCTGGCGTCAGGAGGCTGACATTCAAACCGAACGTTCCGCATGGCTCGACGGACTATGGTCGCCTCAAGGCGGACTACATCGCGGCTGTGGCCCGCACTGCCCCTCCGGAGATTCTCGTCGTGAAGATTGCCGACCGCCTTTGCAACACGCTTGACTTTCTTGCGGATGGACGTCCGGCGAAGGCCCTGGAGTATTTCGGGTACGGGGAGCCGCTTTTCGCACGAATCCCAGTTTGCGCCCACGCAAGGGCAATCGAGAAATCGCGCAAGCGAGTCCTGCTCCGTCTCGCCGTTTCAAACGGAACGGTGTGATCTTGACCTTGGAGAACAACGTTGCTGAAAAGTCGGCAACTGACTTTGTAGCCCGATTTGACGACATCTTCGACAGGCCATTCCGCCGCATGCTGGGGGAACTCCTTTTCGAGTGGCCCTCTTCGCGATGCCATTCCATCCGGGGGACCGACCTGCTGCGACATTCCGCGGACGGGCTGTCTGGGAGGGTTCCGGAGGAAACCAGAGATTGTCGCAAAAGGGGCTCCCAAAAAAGCAAAGGAAAATACATGATGTTCAAACGCGCCATTACATTCTGCAACTTTCCCCCGTGGATCGTTCCGGCGCGGCTGTTGCATTGAAACGGGGGGCTTGCTATGCTTCGTCAAGCAAGCCGTGTCAGATTTCCCCGGATCGACCGCTCAAAAAAAAACGAAAGAACCCAAATTCGAGAAGATCATGAACGGAACATCCCGACCAACCATTGCATTTTTCGCGGCAATCGTATCGGTTGCCGCCACCGTGGCGCTCTCGGCGACCACTGGCTGCAGCAGGACGGCGAGCCGGCAGGACCAAGCGGCGACAGGCGGGGAAACCCGGTACGCGGACTTTTCCGCAACCATTCCCATGGCCTGGTACTGCCGCGAACCGTTTGCCATCGACGGCTGCGAACCGACGAAGGGGTTTCTCGTCGTGGAAAAGGTGAAGGACCACCCGACGATCGTGGACTCGGGCGTCGAAGTCGGCGACGTCTGCCTCTCGTGGGGGACGGCGTCGCCGGAGCCGCCAAAGACGTTGCGCGATGCCTTCCTCGAGTATTTGTGCAACAACGCCGGCGATGACGACACCTGCTGGTTCGCGCGCGACCGCGGCGGGAAGGTCGAAGTTTTTTCGTGTTCCATGGGCGAACTCTACGAATGCATGGTCTCGCTCGGGACCTTCGGACTGGAACTGCGCCCGACGGTATTCACGGACGAAAAGGCGATGCGCATCGTCGAGGCCGCCACCGCCGCTCAATAAAAACAAGGAACCGGCAACCCCGGAACCGGCAAACAAGGAACGGGAAAACAAATGGACAAATCGCCAATCTCCGCTTTTTTTGCAATGGTCGCCGTCGCGGCGGCGTTCAGCGCCGGCCCCGCATCCGGCGACATCCTGCCGCCGCCGAAAGGCGGATATTTTGCGGCCAATTCCCGGCAAACCGGAACGCGCCGGCCGAGCCCGGTCGCGCATCCGGCACTCCCCTCCCCTGCGGAGGACAAACCGGAAAATCCGCTGGAGACGCTGTTCGAGGGGCGCACGCCAAGAAAGGCGGAGCGCGACGCGCTGCATCCTTCGTTGCGGCTTGCCGCGTTCAGGCCGGTGTGCTGCTTCGTGTCCGACGACGGTGCCATCGCCGGACGCGTGGACGCCCTTCCCATGCATCGCATCGCGGACTGGGATCCGGACAAGGCCGATTCCAAAGGGAATTTCGACGATCCGCTGGCCCTCTTCCGCGTGACGATCTACGACGCGCCTATCAGGCCGCTCCAGAAACCCAAAACCGTATTTTACGCGACGCGCCGCGTCGAAGGCACGAGCGGGACGCATTCGTTCGTCGACGTGACGTGGTGGCACGCGCTGCAAGTCGCGGTGTCGCCAAAAGTTCCGGCCGGCAAGGCGAACGCGGAATGGGAGCCGTCCGACGGCGCCGACGTATCGATCGAATTGAAGCGCTATTCCGATGCGAGTCCCGAAACCGGATTGACCGACGAAACGCGCAAATGCCGGCTGGTGAGGTGGACGGACCTGCTGCGCCCTGCGGCAGCTCCGGAAGACGCCGACTTCTGACGCAACTGGCATCCCCCACCTCCTCGCGCACTCCATCCACCCCGGGTCCACATTTACCATGCTGGCCATACTGACGCTTGCCCATCCGCTCGTGGACGCCTGTTCCGTCTGCGTTGCCATATCCGGAGGCCTGACGCCGGGACGGATTCTGGCCTACAACGCGATCGCGTTCGCCGGGCAGCTTCCGCTCGGGATTCTTGCGGATGCGCGGCCGGGCGCGGCCCGCCCGCTTGCCATTCTCGGGATGGCGCTTGCGGCGGGTGCGGCCGTCGCCGCGGCCTGCGGCGCCGGCGGCTGGGGCGCGCTGGTGGCGGCGTGCGCCGGAAACGCGATGTTCCATCTTGGCGCCGGGAAGCGCATCCTCGACGCGACCTCAGGCCGCGGCGGACCGATCGGTCTTTTCATTTCGACCGGGGCGCTCGGACTGCTCGCGGGGCGGCTTTTGACGGAACGCGCCGGATGGGCGGCGCCTCTGTCCTTCGCGGCGGCGCTGGCCTGCGTGGCAGTCGCGGGCGCTGCGATCATGGATGACGGCCGCCGCCAAGCCCCGGCAGGACCGGCGCCGGCGTCGTTCACGGCGGCCCTGGGCCTGTTCGCCCTGGTCGCTTGGCGTAGCTGGGCCGGACTGGCCGCCGGGCGAATGTCCCAGGGCGCCGCCGAATCCATGATCCTCGTCGCGGCATTCGCGACCTGGGCCGGAAAGGCCATTGGCGGATTTGCCGGCGACAGGCATGGCCATACGCCCGTCGTGCTGGCGAGCGTGGCTTGCAGCGCGATCCTGGCGTTCTTTTTCGAATCCGGGTCCGCTGGCGTCTGGCTCCCGCTCGTATTCATGTCGCAACTCGCGACGGGGCCCGTCCTCTCCGCATTGCACGGCGCCGTCGGGCGGAGGAGCGGAACCGCGTTCGGCCTGAACTGCATGGCGCTATTCGCCGGGAGTCTGCCATGACCGACGCACTGCACGCCGTCGTCTGGGAATGGGTGAACGTCGCGCTGGAAATCGCGGCGGTCTCGTGGATCCGGCTCCCGCGGTTTCCGCTGGCGGTCACCTTGGCGAACATTGCGACGCACCCTCTTTTGATGGTCGCCGTCAACCGGTGGGGCCGTGGGATGGAAGTCGTCCTACCGCTCGAAGCGGCGGCGGCATTGGTCGAATGGGCGATCCTCGCGGGAATCTACCGCCGCAAAGCGTCGCCGGGAAAAATGCTGGCGGCGGCGCTGGCCATGAACGCCGCCAGCTTCGGAACCGGCGTCCTGCTTTCCATTTGAACCACAGCAATCGCGAAAAAACACAACAGAAAGAGCCAAAAACATGAACGAAATGAAACGCAAAATCGCCATCTGGTGCCTGACCGTGGCGGCAACGGTCGCCATCGCCGGCGAAGCGCAAGACACACCCGCCGCCGAAACGGCTCCATCATCTGCCCAGATCGTCCGGGCGCTGATGGAGGAATCGGGATTCACGTACAAGGAAGAATCCGAAGGAAAGAGGACGGAATTCACGTATCACCTTTCCATGGACGAAAACAGCGTGGAAGAATACCGCTGCACGGCCGCCGTGGAGGAAGGCGACTTCTACGCCTCGTGCTGGGCGGTGCTTCCGCTTACGATTCCGGAAGACCGGCTTGACGCCGTCGCCGAAGCGCTCGCCTCGTAGAACGGCGAGCAGGCCTGCGGCCGGTTCGGACTCGATTTCGCGAAACGCGCCGCCTACTTCGTCGCGGACATTCCGGTCGAATCGCTCGCCCGGAAAGAACCGCTGCTGACGCTCACGTTCTTCGGGATGCCAGTCTACTACATCGCCGGCAAAGACGCCGCGATCCGCGCCATTGCGCGCGGGGAAACGCCTTCCGAAGAAAGCAATCCAAGTCCGGCCGAAAATGCAGTAGCGGAAAATCCTCCCGACGCCGGGATCGACGATGCAGGCACCGATGACGCAGACGATGGCGCCGACATGGCAAGTGCCGCGGCCGCAAACGACGCGAACGCGGACGCCGGCGCCGCCGCCACGGACGCGGCGGACGGCGAACCGGAACCGGATGGAGACTACGAAATCGACATTCCCACCTGCGACTTGGTCCTGCATTGGATCCGGGCCCGGGGCGAGGAACCGCTGCTCCCCCCGTCCCCACCGGGCGAGACGACATTCCAATTCAATGCGGCGCTGGAGAGCGAAACGGGCATTTTCACCGAAGCGACGGTGCAGATTGCCGTGCTGGAAAACTGGGTCTACGCGATCGTGTCGCCGCACGTTCGGGTTCCGGAAAGCGCACGGCGGAAAATGTCGCGGACGCTGGTTGAACAATCCGGGAAAGACGACGGAATCACGTTCATTTGGCTTCCGCAGGGAAGGATTGCAGCCCGTGCGGCAGTCCCCGCTTCGCTTGTTGACGAGTCTCCCGACCGGACGATTTCCGGTTTGACAAACCGTGCAGGTTCGGCTCTCAACCGCAGATCGCGCGAATTGCTCGCCGCGTTCGGCGGCGTGCAGCCGGACATGGGGGAAGCACGTGCTTCGCGTTGACGTGACGACGCACGTTCCCGCACGCGGGCAAGGCGTTGATCTTGAGCCGGACGTTTGATACGATGGGCGGCATGAAGCGGAAAACGGCAGTTCTTGCGGCCTTCGCGGCGACGGCCGCCGCGGCGCTCGCGGCGGACGCGGCGCTCGCGGCCGACGAGGTTTTCGCCGCGGCCGACGAGGCGATTCGCGAGGCGGAGGACGCACGGGCGTCCGCGCGGTTCGAACCGTGGATCGACACCCGGAATCCCGGGTTTTCCCGAAAGAGGATCGAAGACTACGGAAACATCCATTCCGGTTGCGGCTACCTGCCCGGAGAGGTCGTGTTTTCCCTGCCGGACGGCCCCGAGGCCGGAACGTGGCGCGACGGTCCGCTGGAATTCCGCGTGGAAACGCTTCCCGTCGACAAGAAAAACGTGGTGCCGCCGCTCCTTCCGCCGGACGCCCACTACGACCGCAATCCGCTTCTTCCGATGCCTTCCGCGCAACCGTTCAAGCAGCCGACGGGATCGGAGTCCGCGTTCTTCGCGCCCGGAAGCGCTCCCTCCGAGGTCCGAGTCCCGTTGCGCCTGCAAAGCAGCGTCGGAGATGTTCTTTTCGCAAGGTGGGAAATCCGCTCGCGGGGCGAAACCGTCGCGGAAGGCATTCTTCCCGAAGGCTTTATCCGCGAGTACGCGAACTCCGGGAATCTCCGGTCAGTCGTCGACACGCGCGCCCTTTCCGCGGCGGAACGCGCCGGCGTAAGCGGCGCCGTCGCGTTTCCGGCCGGGCCCGGGCTCGCGCGGGCATGGCCGCTCCTCTCCAACGGAGATTTTTCCCCGATTCTCTTCGATTCCGACTCCATCGACCGCATTTTCGGAACCGGAACGGCCGGCGCGGAAGCGTTCTCGCGCTTTGCGACGCGCGCGGCCCTTTTCGGGATTCCGCTCCGAACCCCTTCCGGCGCCGCGGACGGCTCGGCGGAACGGCTCGCGGCGGCGGAGACGGGCCGGAAGCTTCCGGTCGTCGCGAATTTCCGGTTGCGGGAAACCGGCGGGAGGGGGAATGCGTTTTTCTCCTCCGCCCCGGTCGGAGCGTCAACCTACTGGAGAAAAGACGAACGACCGGAACGGGACGCCCCGAAACACGTGCCGGCGCGCGTGCCGGACGATCTTCTCGGGCGGCGTCTCCGGCCGTACGGCCTTTTCACGGCGCTTTTCGTCGCGGCGTTCTGCGCCGGCACCGCCGCGATCCTGATCCGGTTTTTCGCGTTTGCGAAGGGACCGGCCCGCATGGGCGTCTGGCGCGCATTGCCGGTCTGGTGCGCCGGTTCGTCGGCGCTGGCCCTCCTCGTTCCGTCCCTCGTCCTCGACCGCGCGCCGCGCGCCGACGTCACGGAGTGGCGCTTCGGAGCCGGTTCCGGCCCCGACGAATTGCGCGTCGCCTTCGGACGGGCCCAATCCTTCGAAGCGGGCCCGGCGTCGTGGACGGTTCCGGCGGACGCCTGGTTTTTCAAGCGGACCTGGCACGGGGAGCTGGACGATTCCGCCGAGATCCGGCTGGATTCCGCCTCCGGCGTCCGCCGTCTGCTCGACACCGCCACCGGCGGAGAACGGGGCCGCGTCGCCAACATCTACGCGGCGCGATTCGCTCCCCGCCAAAGCGTCGTTTCGCTTTCTCCGGACCCGGCGGCGCGCGCGGAAGACTTCCAGTGGGTTCTCGGCCCCGCGCCGGACGGCGAAAACGCCCCCGCGCCGTCCGACTCCGACCGCGAAGCCTTCGCCCGTCTTCTCCGGGGATGGACTTCGCCGGATTCCCGGGACGCGGCCCCGGTTCCGCAACGGAGCGTCACGGCCGGCGCCGATTTTTCGGGCGTGTGGGTCTGGGCGCGAGGCAGATGGCACGCCCTCGGACCGATGAAGGCGGGAGAAACGCGCGCGCTCGACGCCTCGCAGATCGTCCGGTACCGGATGGACACCCGGGGAACGCACTTCACGAGCGTTTTCGCGGACGCCCCCTTCGCCGTCGACGCCGGCTGGATCGAAGACGCCGCCGATGCCTGGCTCGCCCGGGACCGCCGCGCGCGGAACCCGGACGGAAACGAAGCCGCCCCCGCCGACCCGCTTCCGGAAGACGGGCGCGCCGGCGCTTCGTCCGGCTCGGACGTGCGGAACCGGAACGGAAAAGGAACGGGGCCGGTGCCGACGGCGGCGTTTCTCGAAGCGCTCGACGACGCCTTCGTCGTGGCGATCCGCGCCCCCGCGCAATCGGAAACTCCTTTCCTTTCCGCGGCCTTTCCGTCCTCCCGGCCGCCGAAAACCACCGGGAGGACCGTACACGTGGAGGCGTTCCGATGAGCGGGAAAGACCGCGGCGGGACCGTTTTGTCGGTCACGGACCTTTTCAAACGCTATCCGAACGGCGCCGAAGCCGTCGCCGGCGTTTCGCTGGAACTCTCGCGCGGCGAAGTGCTCGGGCTCGCCGGCCCGAACGGCGCCGGAAAATCGACGCTGCTGAAACTCGTCGCCGGCCTTCTGCGGCCCGAGCGCGGCCGGGTGGTGGCATGCGGGGAGGACGTGACCGGCGATCCCGCCCGGACCGCGAGGCATGTCGCGCTCATGCCGGACCCGCTCGGCGTGTACACGGACGTCTCGGCGCGCGAATACCTCGAATTCTTCGCCGCCATCTTCGGACACCGCGGCGCCGACCTGCGGCGCCGCGTCGGCGAAACCGCCGACGAACTCGGCCTCGGCCCGTGGATGGACGCCGAAGTGGAAACGCTCTCCGCCGGGTGGCAGCGAAGGCTCGCGCTCGGGCGGGCGCTCCTTTCGGGCGCGCCGGTCCTGCTGCTCGACGAACCCGCCGCCGGTCTCGACGTCGAAGCGCGCGCCGATCTTCTCGGCATCGTGCGGCGGCTGGCGGCCGCGGGCCGGACGATGGCCGTTTCCTCCCACATTCTCCCCGAACTGGAGGAAATCGCCGACCGCTACGTGGTGATGGACGCCGGACGCTGGGTCGAAATCGCCCCCGGACGGACGTTCTTCAACCGCTCGGAGCTGCGCGCCGGGCTCGGGGGCGGGGACTCGAAAATCGAGGTCCGCGGCGACGCGAAAACCGTCGCCAGGGCACGCGCGGCGCTGTCCGCCGCGGGCGTCCCGTTTGCGGAAACGGCGGCCGCCGGACTTTCGGAAACGGTTCTCGCCCTCCTCCGGGGGGAACGCGCAACATGAAAAACCCCTTCGACAATCCGGTCTACCGTCTCGACCTGCGCTCCCGCGTCCGCGAAAAGCGGCTCTGGGCGCTGGCCCTCTTTTTCGTTTCCGTGCCCGCGGTCCTGTGGGCGCTTGTCCTTCCGGCGTTCCTCCGTCCCCCGTTTTCCGGGCGGACGTTTCCGGATTGCGCCAAGGCGCTCTCGGCCGTCGCGGTTTTCTCCCACGGCGCGTTGCTGGTGCTGCTTTCCGCGCTCGGCGCGGCGCAGCGCATTTCGCAGGAACGCGAACGCCGCACGCTCGCGGCGCTCGTCAACTCTCCGATCCCGGCCCGGAGCGTCGCGCTCGGAAAACTGCTCGGAGCCTGGACCTTTTCGGCCTGGCTCGCGTGCCTCTCGCTTCCGTTTCTCGCCGCGGCGACGCTGTGGGGCGGATTCCGCGCGCCGACGCTCTTCGCGGCATGGCTTCTCAACCTCGCCGCGGCGTTTGCCGCCGCGTCTCTGGCGCTGGGCCTGTCGGGCCTGTTCGGGCGTTCGCTTTCCGCCTACCTCGCGACGGGCGCGTCCCTCTTTCTCTGGTGCGCGGCCCTTCCCGCGACCGGACTCCTCGCGGCCGCGCTCCGCGACTCGGCTCGCGGAGGGTCCGGCGCGACCGGACTCGTCGGCGTCCTGTGCTGGTTCCACGTGCCGCTCGTTCCCCAGGGAATGATCTTTCTTCCGAGCGAGACGCCGATCGCGACGGCGGTGGCGACGGCCCTCGTCGTCTGGTCGGCGATCTCGGCGGCGGGTTTTGCGCTCGCGGTGCGCGGACTCGGCAGGGAAGTCTGCTAACGGAGACGAGGCGCGGCATGGACGAAACGGCTCCGGCGGAACCGGCGGGAAAACGGAAACGGCGCGGAACGGCGGCGCGGATCGCCGCGGCGGCGTTCGCCGCGGCGGCGCTCGCGTCGCTCGCGGCGGCGGGACTGCGGATGCACCGCGCCTTTCTCGGGCGCGAAACCGTCGCCGAGGCGCAGAACTGGATCTTCGCGCGGATACCGCGCGGAGAGGCGCTGGCGTTCGACGAATACCTCGGTCCGGTCTCGCGCGGCGTGCCGTGCGAGCCGGTTTTCGTCCAGCGCCTCCCCGAATTCTGGCCGGGGACGCGCCGCGGCCAGGCGCCGGACGTTGCGCCGGGCTCGATCGCGTTCTATTTCCGCAACGCGTCGTTTCCGGGGCGGCTCGGGAACCGCCATCCCGCCTCCCGCGCGCTGTTGCCGCCGTTTGCCTCGAACGAAACCGCCTTTGCGCGCGAAAACGTCCTCGTGGCGGCGTGGAAGCCGTCCGGCCGGGGCGTCCGGCCGGTTTTCGCGCAGCACGACGTCGAGCTGTGGGCGCTGCGGGGCCCCGGCGGCGACGCCTCGCCGTGGCGCCCCGCGCCGCCCGCGGACGCGCCCCGGATCGATCTCGCGTGCCCGCGTCCCGTCTCGCTCGTGGAAACCGGGCACGCGTTCCGCGGCGCGGTCCTGGCCGACGCCCCCCTCGGCGCGATCGACGGCCTCCAGGTCGTCGGCAAGCGCCGCTCGATGCAACCGCCGCCGGACGCCGCGTTCGCCGTGTTCTTCCACGCCGCCGGCGCCGGGCCGGCGACGATCTGCGCCGAAGGCCGGATCCTCTCCGCCAAGACGCGGCTCGACCCCGGCGAGTCCGCCGTCCTGCCGCTCGACCGCAGGGCGCTCGCGCGCGCCTCGCGAACGGACCCCTTTCCGTCCTTCCGGGTGCGGATGCGCGGCGACGACCAGACGTCCCTCTGCATCGGGTTCTTCGCGCGCGACGCCGCGGAGGCCCGGCGCCTGCTCCTCGAAGCGGGCGCGAAGCTCCCGCCGCCCGGCGCCGGCGCGCCGGAAGAAGCCGGCGGGCCGCCGCGGAGCGCGCCCGCGGACCCGTCCGCCGCCGAAGCGGCCGTCGCCGCGTGGCGGGCCGGAGCCGGCCCCGAGCCCGTCTTCGCCTGCGGGCTCCCCCTCTCGCTCGCCGACGCGCTCGCGCGCCTCCGGCTCCCGCCGTTCGTCCCCGCGCCCGGCCGCCGCCTGCCCGCGTGGCTGCCGCCGGGCACGTGGACGGTGGACGTGGCGTTTCCGGAGGACCTCGCCCCGCCGGACGGCGCGACGACGCTCTTCGCCGGCCAGATTTCGCCGCTCCGCCCCGTTCCGGCGCCGCCGGGCGCCGCGTCCGGGGGAAGCCGCGTCTACGCCGCGGAAATCCGGACGGGTCGCGGATGCCGGCTCGAAATCGACGAAGCCTTCAAGCCCGGCCCGGCGCTCCTCGCCGCGGGCCTTTCCGGCGCCGAAATCCATTGGTCGCCCCTGCGCCCGCGTTTCTGGTAGAATCTCCGCCAACCAGAACCCCTTTTCCGCCGGAACGTGTACCTTCAAGCGCTCGAAATCAACGGCTTCAAAAGCTTCGCGAAGAAAACCAGGCTCGTCTTCGAGCCCGGCATCACCGCCATCGTCGGCCCGAACGGGTGCGGCAAGTCCAACGTTTCGGACGCCATCCGCTGGGTGCTCGGCGAACAGCGCGCCTCCGCGCTGCGCGGCGGGGCGATGACGGACGTCATTTTCAACGGCACCGACGACTTCAAGCCGCTCGGCATGGCCGAGGTGTCGATCACGTTCGCCGACTGCGAAAAGGAGCTCGGGGTCGAATTCAACGAAGTCACGGTCACCCGCCGCGTCTTCCGCACCGGCGAAGGCCAGTACTTCATCAACCGCAACGCGTGCCGCCTGCGCGACATCCAGCGCCTGTTCATGGACACGGGCATCGGCACGACGTCCTACTCGGTCATGGCCCAGGGCCAGATCGACGCGATTCTCTCCTCCCGCCCCGAAGACCGGCGCGCGATCTTCGAGGAGGCGTCCGGCATCACCCGTTTCCGCGCCGACCGCCGCGAGGCGCTGCGCAAGCTCGACGCGACGGACCAGAACCTCGCACGCGTGACCGACGTCATCGCGGAACTCCGCCGCCAGATCGCATCGCTCCAGCGCCAGGCCTCGCGCGCCCGCCGCTACAAGGAGCTCCAGGCGGACCTGCGCAAGTACGATCTCCACCTCGCCTCGATCCGCATCCGGGCCCTGACCGAACGCGGACAGGCGCTCGTGAAGGCGTTCGAAAGCGCCCGCGAACAGGGCGAAAAACTGCGCGAAGGCGTCGAAGAGGCGGAAAAGGCGCTCTCCGCCCTCCGCGCCGAGGCGGACGAGGCGGAGCAGGCGATCTCCGCGGCCGTCGAAGAAGCCGCCGCGGCGCACAACGCCCGCGCCAAGGCGGACGAAACGCTCCGCGCCGGAGACGAACGCCTCCGCGAAAACGCGGCCTGGAAGGCGCGCGACGAGGAGGAAAGCGCCCGCACCGCCGCCGTGCGCGACGACCAGGCGAAACTCGGCGAAACGATCGCCGCGAAAATCGAAGAACTTTCCGCCGCGACGGCGGAGGCGGAAGCCGCGCTCGAAGCGGCGCGCGCGCGGTTCGACTCCCTCCACGGCGATTCCGACGAGGCCCGCACGGCCCTCCAGCGCCTCCGCGACCAGTCCGTCGAACTGGAGCGCGCGAACGCCCGGCTCCAGAACGAACTTTCCGAGGCCGAAAGCGCCGACCGCGAGGCGATCCTCCGCAACGAACGCCTCGTCGCCGAAGAAGCGCGGCTCGCCGAATCGGACCGCGAGCTTTCCGCCCGTCTCGACGACGTTTCCGGCGAGGTGGAAACGCTCCAGGGCATGGCCGAAGCGAACGCCGACGCCGTTTCCGCCGCCGAGCGCCGCCTCTCCGACGGCCGCGCGGCGCTCGCCGAGGCACAAGCCGCCCGGGCGTCCATCCGCGCCGACACCGCGGCCTGCGAAGCGCGCCTCAAGGTCCTCGAAGAAGCCGGCAAATCGAAGGACGGCCTTCCGGCCGGCGCGGCCGCGCTGCTCGACCCCGGAAACCCCCTCGGCGTTCCCGCCGGCGCCGTCGCCGGCCCGCTCGCCGACGCCTTTTCCGCGCCGAAAGACGTCCGGACGGCGCTCCAGGCCGTGCTCCGCGCGTGGCTCGACGCCGTGGCGGTCCGCACCGGCGCCGACGCCGCGACGGTCGCGTCGCTCCTCCTTTCCGCCGACGGCCCCATGCCCGCGCGCGTCGTCGCCGCGGACGCCGCGGGGTCCGCGGCCGCCGGCGCGCCGGACGCCCCGCCGCCCGTGCCGGGCGCGCGGGCGCTCCTTCCGCTCGTCAAGGTCGCGCCCGGCTTCGAACCCGCCGCCCGGCGCCTCCTCGCCGGCGCCTGGCTCGTCCCCACGCTCCCGGGCGACCTTTCGCAGGTGCCGGACGGCGTGACGCTCGCGACCCCGCTCGGCGCCGTCGCGCGCGGCGGCGGCCTCCTCGAAATCTGGAGCCCCGAAGGCCAGGCCTCCAACCCCTTTTCGCGCCACGCCGCGCTCGAAGACGCCCGCGCGGACCTGGAAAAACTCTCCGCCGCCGCCGAGGAGGCGGAAGAGGCGGAATCGCGCGCCTCGGAAACGGTCCGCGTCTGCGAGGACGCCATCTCCCGCGCCCGCGCCACGCTGGAACAGGCGCGCCGCACCGCCGCGCAGAAGGAAGGCGAAGAGCGCTCGCTTTCGCGCGAACTCGCCGACGCCCGGGCGCGCCGCAAGGCGGTCGCCGCGGAAATCGCAGCCCTCGCGGAAACCTCGCGCGCCGCGACGCAGCGCTCCCGGGACCTCGCCGGCCGCATCCGCGACATGGGGCAGTCCCGCACGCGCCTCGCCGACGCCGTCGCGGCCCAGTCCGAAGCGGCCCGCAAGGCCGAATCCGGTTTCATGGAGGCGCAGGGCGCCCTCACCGACGCCCGTCTCGCGCACGCCGCCGCGGCCCAGGCCGAGCGCGACGCCCGCAACCAGGCCGCCGCCGCCGCCGCCCGCGTCCGCGAACTCGACGCCATGATCGAAACCCGCGCCCGCGCGATCGCGTCGTACGACGAAGCGATCGCCCGCATCGAGGCCGAGCGGGAGGAGATCCAGGCCTCCGTCCCGGCGCTCGACGCCGCCTCCCGCGAAGCCGACGCCCGGGTCGCGGTGCTCCGCTCCGAACGCGCCGCGCGCCAGGCCGAAACCGCCGAGGGCGAACGCGGCCTCCAGAAGGCGCGCGCGGCGCTCGACGAGGCGACGGCCCGCCGCACGCAGGCCGAAGTCGCCCTCGCCGAAGCCCGCGTCCAGATGCAGACGCTCGCCGACAACCTCCAGCGCGACTGGAAACTCTCCCCCGACGAACTCCGGCGCGAGCCCGAGCCCGAATGGGGCGAAGAAGGCGCGCCGGACGAGCGGACGGCGACGGAAAACGTCGCCGAACTCCGCCGCAAGATGGAATCGATGGGACCGGTGAACCTCGTCGCCATCGAAGACTGCCAGAAGAGCGAAGAGCGCCTCGAATTCCTCACGAACCAGGAGGCCGACCTCGTGGACGCGAAGGAAAAGCTCCTCGCGCTGATCAAGGACATCGACCGCCAGTCCGTCGCGCGCTTCCAGGACACGTTCACGAAGGCGAACGAGAACTTCCAGAAGATGTACACCCGCCTCTTCGGCGGCGGCACCGCCGAGCTCCGGCTCCTCGACGCCGAGAACATTCTGGAATGCGGCATCGACATCGTCGCCCGCCCCCCGGGCAAGAAGCCGACGAGCGTTTCGCTCCTGTCCGGCGGCGAGCGCACGATGACGGCCGTCGCGCTTCTCTTCTCGATCTACGAGATCAAGCCCTCCCCGTTCGCGATCCTCGACGAGCTCGACGCAGCGCTCGACGACAGCAACATCGGCCGCTTCGTGGACGTGCTGAAGGACTTCCTTTCGCTCTCCCAGTTCCTCATCATCACGCACAACCAGCACACGATCGCCGGTTCCGACATCGTGTACGGCGTGACGCAGCAGGACAAGGGCGTCTCCACCATCATCTCCATGCGCCTCAAGCGCATGGGCGTCGAAGCCCCGAAGGG
>Ga0310691_10004993_pt1 | contig 14722 bp, 8 predicted proteins | sample 176DNAGHGlowgp2_FD_203887 | JGI IMG/M metagenome (GOLD analysis project Ga0310691, IMG submission 203887) | Sheep rumen microbial communities from Palmerston North, Manawatu-Wanganui, New Zealand - 1766 DNA GHGlow gp2 (v2) (version 2) | ecosystem: Host-associated > Mammals > Digestive system >... | reverse complement strand
ATAACATGAAAATCAAAGACGGATTTGAACTTCGTAGCATTTGCGGTGAGAACATCATCATTGCTCACGGAAAGCAAAACATCAATTTCACGAAAGTGATTAGTTTGAACGAATCAGCAGCCGATGTGTGGAACGCCCTTGTTGGTAATCCATTCACCCTCGACGATATGGTCAAGGTGATTACTGACACTTACGACATCGACGAGGCAACTGCCAAGGCTGACTGCGAAAAGCTTCTTTCCGACTGGAAGGAAGTGGGTTTCATCGAGGACTGATACTCTAATTGATTATAAAGTAAAAAGTAAAAATTAAAGTATGCCGTGTGCATGGTGCTTTTAATTTTTACTTTTTACTTTTTCTTTTTTTATCACTTCATCCTTATTCCCATTCTTCATCGAAAATATATTATGAAAAAGACACTATTTTTATCATCCCTTCTTTTGTGCAGCACCGCTTTTGCACAGCGAGTACCCTTCGTTTATGAACAGGAAAACACAGGAGCCAACGTACAAGTCGATTTGCCCGCCGTGGCAGAATTGCCCGTGGTTGAAACACTCACCGACCCACTGATGTGGTCGAACGGAAAAGCCCGTGTGAAGAACTTCTCCGAGTGGAGCCAACGCCGTGGCGAGATAGCCAAGGAAATCCAACATTATGGCATCGGCATCAAACCAGCCGTCGAACGTCAGAACGTGCATCCAAGGATGGATGGCGACACACTCTTTGTCGATGTGGAGCGAAACGGAAAGACCATCACCCTGCGCATGACGCTCCACTATCCCAAGCAGGGCACAGCTCCTTATCCCCTTATGATTGGCACCAGCCACAATTCCCTCCCTTCGTGGATTATTCTGGAGCGACCTATTGCCTACGCCACCTACCACGAAAGCCAAGTGAATCCTTATTCCCAGTTTGGTGGAGAGAAGGGTGGAAGAGGAACCTATCCTTTCGACGTGCTCTATCCCGAATACAAGGACAATGGTGCCTACGCAGAATGGGCATGGGGCATCAGCCGACTGCTCGACGGACTCCAGATGCTCGGTCCCGAAAAGACACGCATCGACATGAAGCATATCGGAGTCACAGGCTGTTCCTATGCTGGCAAGATGGCACTCTATTGTGGAGCCTTCGACGAGCGCATTGCCCTCACCATTGCCCAGGAGCCTGGAGGCGGTGGAGCAGCAGCATGGCGTGTGTCGAGCACCATGACTGATGTGGAAAGTATCGACCGCACCGATTACCATTGGTTCCAAGAGAGTCAGAAAACCAATTTCGGCGGGGAGAACGTGAAGCGATTGCCTTACGACCAGCACGAACTCTGTGCGATGGTCTGTCCTCGTGCCCTGCTCCTCTTGGGCAATCCCGACTACAAGTGGTTGGCAGACGAAGCGATGTACGTGTCAGCCAACGCAGCCAAGAAGGTATGGGAAGCCTTTGGCATAGCCGACCGCATGGGCTATTCCATCCAAGGCGGACATCCCCACTGCATGTTACCAGCCGTGCAATGTCCCGAAGTAGAAGCTTTCATCGACCGTTTCCTTTTAGGCAAGGAATACATGCGTGGCAATGTCGCCATCGCCCCAATGTTCGAAGGAAAGGTAGATTTGAAAAAATGGATACAATTCTGATTTCGATTTTCTTCGTGTTTAGGACGGCAGAAAAGTGATGCACGTTCAAAACAATAACAACGGGCGTTCGTTTTAAGCAAAACGAACGCCCGTTTGAATGAAAACGAACGCTCGTTTGGGTAATGTGTCCCTTATGACGATTTATTTTTGCTAAGTGGTAGATTCTGTTACTCAGAAGTACAGATTATAAGGAATAAGCATATAATTGGTGGTTTCCTATTTGTTAAAAGGATATTAATTGATTTTTTTCAACTTTTTTTTGAAAAAATGTTGATTTACATAGTTTTTTAGTATATTTGCAATCAGTTCGGGGGAGAAATCCCGAACAGTTGATGCAATAGCTTATTATATCGCACTTAACCAAAAAGACCTAGGAAATCTTCATGGAATAGTTCGATTAATAACGAGGGAAAGCCTTCTTTTGGGCATTCTTATCATGAATAGAAGCTATGCACACGTCTTTGTGGCGTGGTGCATTCTTATTTCATGGTGGGGGTTCCAATTCCTAGGTCTGCCCCTTAGGTTAAGTGCATAAGAATGGCCACGCCATTTTATGCTCTTATGTGCGTCAGCAACCGATGGACTTTTCTGTTTTAATTAATCGAATTATTCATTTAGAAGTTGCGCACGACACGGAGTTAGTGTAATTGATGATGAAGAGGTTATTCTTTTCTTTATTTGTTAGTTTGCTTTGCATCACGAATGCTTTTGCTCAACAACAAATGGCTGTTCTTTCCCACAATGGAGAAATCAAAGCGTTTTACGGTTCAGAAGCTTATATACAAGCTATGGATGAGGCTGATAATGGTGATGTAATTACATTGTCAAGTGGAATGTTTGATGCTAGAGATATTTATAAATCAGTAACGATAAGAGGTGCTGGAATGGAAAATGACACGATAACGGGAAGAGAGGCAACATACATTGTCGGAGACTATGCTGTTGGTATTGATAATGAAGTAAAAGAACTCACAATAGAGGGCATTTGCTTTAGTGGGGCAATGCATGTTTTTGATAAAGGTTGTTTGGATTATGTAACATTCAATAAATGTAAATTTACAAAGAATGATTGGACAGGAGCAATGGTAATACTCAACGATTCAGTAACCGTTAAATGTGTTTTTAAGGATTGCAAAGCTACTCGTTTACCTGGAAATCAACCTTCATTGGAAGCCTATAATTGCTATTTTGGTGAAATAGTCCGTGGACATTTATATAATTGTGTTTTTAGTATTGGTGGTAATGGACATGAAGATCAAATTCAATATAGCCATGTGTACAATAGTGTTGTGTTTGTTACAGGTCACGTTTATTTACTTAATCAAAATAATGTTTCTTTCAGTAACACATTAATGGTGGCTGATAATAGTGAATGGGGATGGGAGGGGAGTAAGTTGTTTGAATCTTCCTATTTCCATTGGAATTGTCCGTCTTTTAACGTAAAATTTATTTATGTTGATAATTATATGAATATGTTTAAGAAATCCAGTTTTGATAATGATTACTTAAATAAGTGCGATTTTATACTATCTGACCTATATGATAATAGTGTCTATGGTATGTATGGTGGTCCTTCTCCATATACTCCATTTTTGAATGTCCCAACAATTACTCGCATGAGTGTAGATGCAGAATCTGACGAAAAGGGTTTGTTAGGTGTTGACATAGAAGTAAGCGGTGTGAAATAAGAAAAATGCGAGAACATGAAAAGGCAAATAACTATTTCATTGTTGCTTTGTTTGGCAATGATGGTGCGTGGACAAAATGAATGCCACTATTGGTTTGATGAGGATTTGAATACTATGAAGAGCGGAACATACAAGGTTGGTATTAATTCTTTTGATGCTGATGTTTCAGCGTTAACCAACGGTTTGCATGTCATTAACTATGTTGTTATGGAAAATGGTGAGGCTACCAGCATGAAGAGCAAAGCATTTGTAAAGACAGAAGTTGGAGGTTATACAGATTGTACTTTACGTTATTGGTTCAATAATGATAGCATTGTAAATACTTCTCCCTTAACTGCTGGCAAAAAGCTTCAACATTCAATGGATGTGAGTCACTTGCATTCGGGTACTGTCCACGTTGTCAATATGGTTGTGATGAAGGAGGATAAATTATTATCTCCACCTGTTGCAGAACTATTCTATATTCCTAATGATGCTCGTTTCGATAGTGCTACCACTCAACTGGTTTACTGGATAGATGAGAATGCCGATAGCATTTGCAAGGGAAGTTTGGCTGACAATGGGGCTTTCTTCTTCAACATTGATGTGAGTGAACTTGAAAACGGTGAGCACACCATCTATTTCGCTCTTGTGGATGGGGAATATATGAGTGAAATAGAGCAAGCTGTTTTTACGAAGGTTGAGGCGACGAATATAGAGACTCCATTCATTTCTGCTAAAGATACACAACATGTTATATATGATTTGCAGGGTAACAAGGTTATATCACCTTCTCGCAACGGAATATATATAATAAGTGGTAAGAAAACGATGGTGAAGTAATAAACTATCTACAAATTAAAAGCCACGGATATCCGAGATTATCGGAGGTTCGTGGCTTTTGTAATATGAGTTAAGTGTTTTTATTCTTTTTATGATGGATTATGTCGGTTTTTATCGCATTGAATATTAGAGCTTGAACATGCCTAAAATCTTGTCCATCACCCAGTTGACGGAGGTGGCACTGATGCTGTCGCATTCGCAGGTGGAGATGCCTCGGAGGTGGTTGACGACCTCTTGGATGAGGGGCATTTGCACATGTGGGGGATTGGGAACGCTGATGAGCTGGTTTTGGTTTTCGGTGTAGAGGTGGATGGGAAGGTAGTCGAAGACGGAGAAGGAAATGGAGCCGTTGCTGCCGACGATGGAGATGCGGTCGGTGCGTGCGGATTCGTGCGCTACGAAGCACCAGGATGCTGCTCCCGTGATGCCGGAATGGAATTTGAAGCAGGCGTTGATGGTGTCTTCCACTTTGTAGATGCCAGCCATGTTGGAGCAGAATCCTTCGGCTTCGATGATGTCGCCGAACATCTGCTGGAGGAGGTCGATTTGGTGAGGTGCCAAGTCGTAGAAGTAGCCGCCACCGCCTGCGATGTCGGGCTGCAAGCGCCACGGCAGGTTGGTGCGGTTGTAGTCGAGTTCGCGTGGTGGTACGGCGAATCGTATCTGGCAGGAGAGGATTTTTCCGATGATGCCGCTCTTGACGATTTCGCGCACGCGGATGAAGTAGGGGAGGTAGCGGCGGTAGTATGCCACGAAACAAGGGATGCCTGTGAGTTTGGAGATGCGATTCACGCGGAGGCAGTCGTTATAGCTGGCGGCAAGTGGCTTCTCGACATAGACGGGTTTGCCTGCTCGCATTGCCATGACTGCGTAGGTGGAATGGGAGGATGGTGGTGTGGCGATGTAAATGGCGTTGACGTCGGGGTCGTCAACGAGTGCCTGTGCATCGGTGTAGAACTTGCCGATGTGGTGGCGCTGTGCGTAAGACTCTGCTTTTTCTGGGTTGCGGCTCATGACGGCAACGACTTGCGAGCCTTCTACTTTTCCGAAGGCGGGTCCGCTTTTCTTTTCGGTTACTTCACCGCATCCGATGAAGCCCCATTTGACTGTTTGGAAGGAGTTCATGGAGATTGAAAATTAGGTATGAAGAAGCCTCACTCTCCAGCCCTTCTACAAAAAGAGAGAGGGGAGAGGAAAGTGAAAAATGAAGAGAGAAAAGAAGTACAAAGGACATGTTCGGTATTTGTACATTGTAAATTGTTCTTTGTACTTTTAATTCTGCTTCTTGGCATTTTAAATTTTTAACTTTTGATGATTGATTTATTAATTATTATTATGCAGTTGCAAATGTAGTCTTTTTTGCGTAATTTTGCAAACCAATTGAAGAAAATGACTGATTGTTTATGGCAACAGAGAAGGAAAATCAGAAGGAGCAGTCCTTCTATTCTTATAGGAGTGTGGCGAAATGCCTTTCCGCTGGTATTAGTTTTTTAACCGACCATTTTTGGCATCTTGTGAAGTTGTCGCTCCCTGTGGCGATTCCGCTTTGCTTGGTGCTGGCTGCGAGTATCTACGTGTCGAGCGATGTGTCGTTGCTTGCCAACCCTGTCAACTTGCTGATGACTGAAGGTGTGTTGACTTTCCTGCTGGTGCTGCTGACGGCTGCATTTGTGGGGTTCGTGTTCAACTTGATTAGGATGAAGTCGGAGGAACTGGACTTGCGGACTGTGCGGCTGAAGGATGCCTACAAGAAACCGTTTTTCAAGTTGACGGTGAATGCCTTCGTGGTGTCGATGATATTCATGGTGGTGGCGTTCGGCTTTGGTTGGTTGATGATGAAGTCGATGATGCGCGAGGCTCACGACATGTCGGAAGTGGTGGAGAATGTTGTTGGTGCGATTATCGTGCTGCTCATTATGATTGCGGTGTTTGTGCCGACGGGTTTCTGCCTGCCGAATGTGGAACTGGGCGAGGGTTCGCTGATGAAGAAGTTCTGGAAAGGCTACAAGTTGGGCTGGAAGAAATGGGCGAAGTTGTTTGCCCTGACGCTTGTGGTAGGTATCATAGTAGGAGTGGTTTCCATTCTGCTGATGTCGCCAGCCATTGTCATTTCGCTGATGCAGCGCAACGCTTCGCTGAGTTTGTTGGAAGGTGATGCGGTACACTTGCCAAGTCTGTTTCCGCTGTGGGAAGTGGTGGTGCTGTTGATTTCCACTTTCTTGATGACTATCTTGTCGTGGATTCAGTATCTGCCTCTGGCTTATCTCTATGCTTCGGTGAAGGATGACATGGGGGAGGACAAGGGTGCGCTGCCGATGATTTGAACGATGGGGTTGATGGGGTTGATGGGATTGATGGGGTTGATGGGATTAATGGGGTTGATAATAATGAATAGGAACTATCATAAATAAAAAATAGACTTAATGCGAAAGAAGAAAGCATTACCGCTGCTTGAGAACGTGACGATTAGTGCTGTGGCTGCTGAGGGCAAGGCATTGGCGAGGGTTGATGACAAGGTGGTGTTTGTGCCATACGTGGTGCCTGGCGATGTGGTGGACCTTCAGGTGAAGAAGAAAAAGCATAGCTACATGGAGGCTGTGTGCGTGAAGATTCACGAGGAGTCACCTTTACGCGCCAAGCCGTTTTGTCAGCACTATGGTGTGTGTGGCGGTTGCAAGTGGCAATGCCTGAAATACGAGGAGCAACTGAAGGCGAAACAGCAACAGGTGGTTGACAATCTCACCCGTATTGGAAAGGTGGAACTGCCTGAGATTTCTCCGATTCTTGGCAGTGAGAAGACGACTGCGTATCGCAACAAACTGGAGTTCGGCTTCTCGGACAAGCGATGGCTGACGGAAGAGGAGGTGCGTGAGGATGTGAAATACGAGCAGATGAATGCTGTGGGTTTTCACATCACGGGTGCTTTCGACAAGATTCTCGACATTGAGCAGTGCTGGTTGATGGACGATGTGAACAACCGCATTCGCAACGATGTCCGTTCGTATGCGCTGGAGCATGGACTGACGTTCTACGACCTGCGCAACAACAAGGGGTTGCTTCGTAGCTTGATGATTCGCAATTCGAACACGGGCGAACTGATGTTCCTCGTGCAGTTCCGCATAGAGAACGAGGAGGAAAAAGCTCAAGCTATTGGACTCATGCAGCACTTGGCTGATGCGTTCCCCGAAATCACGTCGCTGCTCTATGTGGATAACCACAAGTGCAATGACACGTTTGGCGACCAGGAAGTGGTGGTGTTCAAAGGTGAGGACCACATCTTCGAGGAGATGGAAGGTCTGCGTTTCAAGGTGGGACCAAAGTCGTTCTACCAGACAAACACCGACCAGGCTTACCACCTCTATCAGGTGGCTCGCAACTTTGCGCAACTCACTGGCAATGAATTGGTTTATGACCTTTATACGGGTACGGGTACGATTGCTAACTTCGTGTCGCGACAGGCTCGCAAGGTGATTGGCATTGAGTATGTGCCAGAGGCGATTGAGGATGCTCGTGTGAATTCCGACATCAACGGCATCGACAACACTTTGTTCTTTGCTGGCGACATGAAGGACATTCTGAATCGCGAATTCATTGAGGAGCATGGCAGCCCCGATGTGATTATCACAGACCCACCTCGTGCGGGTATGCATCAGGACGTGATTGACACGATACTTTTTGCTGCTCCAAAGCGTATCGTGTATGTGAGTTGCAATCCTGCTACTCAGGCTCGCGACTTGCAGTTGCTGGATGTGGATTATCGAGTGGTGAAGGTGCAACCCGTGGATATGTTCCCTCACACGCAGCATGTGGAAAACGTGGTGCTATTGGAGAGGAAGGAAAATGAAGAATGAAGAATTGTCGCTTCGCTTCGAATGAAGAATGATTATTACATATCCAATGATTAATGTAAAATACATTCTTCATTCTACATTTTACATTCTTAATTATTATTTAATGAAGCCATGTCGTCACAAGAATATTATAATAAGAAATTGGCGAACCAATATACCGACTATGTGGTGAAGGAGCCATGCGAACTCTTACAGTTTTTGATGACTTACGTGCCAGGCAATACGCGCACGAAAGCAAAACAGTTGTTGAGCCAGAAGATGGTGTTTGTTGACAAGGTCATTACGACGCAGTTCAACACACCGCTGCAAGTGGGGCAACTGGTACAGATTGCCAAACGAGGAAATCTGCATCAGTTCCGAAACAAATTTGTGAAGATACTCTACGAAGATGCTTTTCTGCTTGTCGTTGAGAAGAAGGAAGGCATCATCACCAATACTATGCCTGGCGGAAGGGAAAACTCCGTGAAGCGCATTCTCGATGAATACGTGAAGCGCAAGAGCCGTTCCATCAGTGTGCATACGGTTCACCGTCTCGACCGTGTCACTTCGGGACTGCTCATCTTCGCCAAGCGTCGTGACGTGCAGCAGATGTTCACGGAGCATTGGCACGACATCGTGAAGGACCGCCGCTATGTGGCTGTGGTGCAAGGACAGATGGAGAAGGATAGCGGAACGGTGGAGTCGTGGCTCACGGACAATAAGATGTATGTGACTTTTTCCACCAACTACGACAACGGCGGAAAATATGCCATCACGCATTATCGCACTCTGAAGCGCACTGCTGAGTTTTCGCTCGTGGAACTGAAGCTGGAAACAGGACGCAAGAACCAGATTCGTGTTCACATGCAGGATTTGCAGCATCCTGTGGTGGGAGACTTGAAATATGGTTCCGATGTGGACCCTATTGGACGAGTGTGCCTCCATGCCTATCGCATTGAGTTTGTACACCCTATCACGCATGAGTTGCTTTCGTTCGAAACTCCTATTCCTAAGGCATTTCAATCTATCGTGAAAGAGGCATAGTACACTTGTGTGCCTTTTTCACTTTCCCCTTGATATTCGTATGTTACTGAAATATCACCTATTACTAATCAATATGATTTTTAAAGAGTTATGAAAAAAAACGTATTATTTATTCTGTTATTGGCTGTTGCGAATGTTTGCTTTGCTCAGCGAATTGTAGATAAACTGGACCGTGGACTTGTGGCTCAGAAAGCCTCAAGAGGTGTGTTCCTCAGCTGGCGTATTTGGGGCGAGGAATACTATGATGTCAGCTATCATGTGTATCGTGATGGTGTGAAAATTACTGATGCACCACTCGATGTGTCGAACTTCACCGATACGGGCGGAACGATTTCCAATTCATACGCCGTTGCAGCAGTGGTACGTGGTGTGGAACAGGAACCTTGTCAAGCTGTGAAACCGTGGGCTTCGAGCTACAAGGAAATCACTCCAAAGCACGATGCCTCGCTGCTGAGTACCTACGTGCCCAACGATGCTTGCTGTGCTGATGTGGACGGTGATGGCGAATTGGAGATTTTGCTGAAATATGACAATCACAGCGAGATTTCGCAAAGTTATCCAAAATATGGCCCTACCGTGAACGGTGTTGTCACTCGTGAACATTCGCTTTTGGAGTGCCTGAAGATGGATGGTACGGTGCTGTGGTGGGTGAACTGCGGTCCGAACATGGGCGACTTCCAGAACAATGAAATCAACATCGTCGGCTACGACTGGGACGGCGATGGAAAGGCGGAAGTGGTGATTCGTGCTGCCGACGGCACAACAATTCATCAGGCCGACGGAACGGTTTTCACCGTTGGAAATGCCAATCTGAATTATAGGGCTAATACGGGCGGTGGCACGAACTGGTTCATGCACGATGGTGCCGAGTATCTTGTCTATATGAATGGCGAGACGGGCAAGCCATATCAGTGTATCACATATCCTTTGGCACGACTGGAAAGTGGTGAAAACGACCTCAACGCTGCTTGGGGCGACGGCTACGGACACCGCAGTTCGAAGTATTTCTTTGGCGCACCTTATTTGGATGGACACAAGCCCAGCATCTTCTTGGCACGAGGCATTTATACGCGCCACAAGATGGTGGCATACGACGTGAATCCTGCGACTCACGAGCTGGAGTTGCGCTGGAGATGGTACAACAACACAAATGGTCCGTGGAAGGGACAAGGCTATCACAACTTCGGAATAGCCGATGTGGATTGGGACGGACGCGATGAGATTGTGTTTGGTTCTATGGTGATTGACGACAACGGCAAAGGTCTTTCTACGACGGGCTTGGGGCATGGCGATGCCCAGCATTGTGGTGACTTCAACCCTTACGTTCATGGGCAGGAAATCTATGCCTGCCTTGAGGATAATCCAGGCAATAACTACCGTGATGCCACCACCAGCAAGATGTATCATCGCCACGTAGCAGGCAATGATGATGGTCGTGCCATGGCAGGAAACTTCTGTAATGACTTCCCTGGAGGACTGGGTTGCTCGGCGCGTGAAGGTGCCATCAGCCTTGTCTATAACGACGCTGTCGATGGACTCAATGCCACGGGTGTGAACACCAATTTCCGCATCTATTGGGACGGCGACTTATGCGAAGAGACCTTCAACTATCTCAATGGCAAGAACACAGAAGGGTGCGTTGCTAAGTATGGTAGTTGGACACCTATATATACATGTGCTGGTTCGATGACGAACAACGACACGAAGGGAACGCCATGTTATCAGGGCGACATCTTGGGCGACTGGCGCGAGGAAATCATCATGCGAACGGCTAACAACCGCATCCGCATTTATTCTACTCCAACTCCTACGAAATTCCGCAACTACACACTTTGGCACGACCATCAGTACCGCAATTCGATGGTTTGGCAGATGTGTGGCTACAACCAGCCACCTCACGTGAGTTATTATCTTGGCGAAATGGAGAATATCACAGTGGCTCCACCACCACTCATTATGACAGGACGCAAGCAAGTGACCGATGGAGGCACTATCAGCAGTGCGCTCAATGGGGAGCACGTCATTGTGTGTGAAAATGCCAACAGTCAGGTGACTATTGAGGATGGTGCAAAGCCATACATCTTGACTTTCAACGTCCCTACATGGGTGCAAGGAACGGCAAGCAGTGAATACTCATCGAAGACAGCATCCATCAAATACACCACTTATACTTGTAATGTGACAGGCGGTGCCATCGCTGGTGATGCTCGCATCGTGAAGCAAGGCGACGGCGTGCTCAATTTGCCAAAAGCCGATTTTACTCACACGGGGGAAACTTACATTTGGGCAGGTGTGATGAACTTTGATGGAACGATGAGAAATTCCGATGTTCATCTGAACAGATTTGCAGAACTCAACTCCAACGGTGGCGAGTTTAAGAGTCTGACGGCTGAGTATGCCTCTGTCATTCGTCCTGGCGGAGAATCGGCTGTAGGTGCCATTCAATTGTCAGAAGATTTCAAACTGGGATTCGGCTCTCGACTTGTTATCGACATTGATGCAGCCACTAAGACTAACGACTGCGTGAAGGCGAAGAGCATCGACATCGAACGAAAGACAGGCACTGCTTGGACTAAGTACGGACCAGAATACATTCAGCCTGTTATCGAAGTAAAAGGTAAGGACATCGAAGCAGGAGAGTATGTGGTGATGGAAGCCGACGTGATTGAAGGTGCTGTCTCGAATATCAAAATCGAAGGTGAAGACATTAGCTCCTTCAAGACAGGACTTCGTTACGAAAACGGCCAAGTCATCCTCACACTGGGAGGCACTCGTGGTGCAACCAACGTGGAATGGACTGGTATCAATAGCAATGTGTGGAACTTTGCCGATGCCTTGAACTTTGTGGTGTCTGACGATGAGACTGCCACAGCCGATATGTTCGTATCGGGAGATGTGGTTGAGTTCAATGACAACGCTTCGAAGTACGTCGTTAATATCACAGAAAATGTAGCTCCATCAGAAGTGATTGTCAATACGGAAAAGAGTTACACATTCCAAGGTACGGGTGCAATCACTGAGGGTTCGCTCATCAAAGAAGGAACAGGGTCATTGACCATACTCAATAACCATTCCTACACAGGCGGCAACTATCTGAAAGGAGGAACGGTGAAGGTGAATGCCCTTTCGAACGACATCTCTGCAACGGGCAACTTGGGTGCTGTGACCAATTCTCCAGCCAAGTTCACAATGGAAAACGGTGCCGTGCTTCAGAGTACAACAGCGGTAACAAACGGTTCACCAATCAGAATGATGGGTGAAGCAGGCGGTGGTATCACTTGTTCTGCCGACTTCATTCAGCAGAAGGCAATCAGTGGTACTTTGTTGATGAAGAAAGGTGCAGGATGCTTGAAGACAGGTGCTGCAAATAATAGTCTTGCTCGATTGGTTATCGAAGGTGGTTCCGTGGCTGCACAAGCAGGAAATCCGGCATCAACGGTGGAATTCCGAAGCGGTACGCTGTGGGATGATGCACAAGCCACCACTCATGCCATCGAAGTGCCAAAGGGAAAAGCAGGAACTTGGCAACTGACATATACCTATTACACAGCATACGCCAACAAACTGACAGGCGAGGGAACACTCACCATCGTTCCTCGAAACACCGTCAGCCGTGTGCGCATCACGGGCAACTGGTCTGAATTTACAGGAACCATCAAGCATAACACCAGCATCTGGCTTCCACTCGATGCTTCCACCGGATTGCCAAACGGCACGCTCGATGTGGCAGCAGGTTCTACCGTTTCCAACGTGTGCAAGACCTTCCGCATTGGCAGGCTAACAGGCGGTGGCGACCTTGCTCATCCTATTGCAGACTTCAAGAGTTCTGCAAGCGTGAAAGGAAACAACACTTGGCAAGTAGGTAACAGCAGTGAGGAACTTGGCAACTTCACGTTTGCTGGTAGAATCACCGACGCTGGTGGTAGCAATAAGGCGAACTTCGAGAAAGTGGGTACTTGTAAAATGTCAACATCGGGTGTTTGGGACAATACTGGTACCGTTAAGGTGCTGGAAGGCGAACTCCACGTCAATTCGGGTTCCGTGTTGGGTAAGGGAGCACTCACCGTTGCTGCTGGGGCACGTCTGAGTGGTATCAGCAAGACAGGTCTGCCTCTGACCAACTCTTCGTTCACCATTCAGGGCGAACTGCAAGTGGGTGGCACTGCTTCCTCCGTTTCTGGATTCATGGACTTCAATGGCTCAAATCTGAATTTCGGACCTCAATCTCGTCTCATTCTTGGCTTGCGTACTGCCAGCACGAAGGAAACATCGGCAAGCGGAAGTTATATCACCAATGTGGGAACGCTCACCATGAATGGTACTATCGCTCCTTATCTCTATCCAAGTTATCAGCCTACTGAAGGCGACGAGCACCGTCTGTGGGTCAACGTGGCAAGCTTGAAAGGCACTCCTCAGTTCGACCTTCCTACCATACATGAATGTAGCAAAGACGAACGCATTTACGAAATCGTTTGGGACACCAGCGACATTGCACAAGGTGTTCTGAGAATAGCCTCTGTGAAAGATGTGACAACAGGTATTCAGACCGTGGAAGTGGCAGACGATGAACTGGTGGAGGTGCAGGTGTTCACGCTCAATGGCGAGCTTGTTTGCAGTTTCTACTCGCCTCTGAAGTCGGTCAACAATGCTTTCCGAAACACAGCTACCACCAAGGGTGTTTATCTCTTGAAGATGAAGACAGAAGCTGGTAAGACTTTCAGCAGGAAGGTGCTGAAGTGACGGACTACCGTTAACAATCAATAAGGGGCATGGCAAAAAGATTTCGCCATGCCCCTTTTTCCGTCTCGGAAAAATGCAAATAAATTTGCTTTTTCGCTCGACTTGCACTAACTTTGCAGCGTTTTAGAATTATCTCTTTCCCAAAATGAGTGAATCACGACCTTTCAAGGTGTTTTCGGGCACCAATTCAAGATACTTGGCAGACCGCATCTGCCACCATCTTGGATGTCCACTGGGCAATATGATTATAACACACTTTGCCGATGGTGAGTTTGCAGTTAGTTTTGAAGAATCGATTCGTGGAAACGATGTATTCCTCATTCAATCCACTTTCCCTAAGAGCGACAACCTGATGGAGTTGCTGCTGATGATTGATGCTGCGAAGCGTGCTTCTGCCAGCCAAATCATTGCTGTTGTTCCTTATTTCGGTTGGGCGCGTCAGGACCGCAAGGACAAACCACGCGTGTCGATTGGTGCGAAGCTGGTGGCAGACATGCTTTCCGTGGCAGGCATCGACCGCTTGATGACGATGGACTTGCATGCCGACCAGATTCAAGGCTTCTTCGATGTGCCTGTTGATCATCTCTACGGTTCGCTTGTGCAGGAGGAGTATATTAAGAACTTGCATTTGGACAATCTTGTGATTGCTACGCCCGACGTGGGTGGTTCGAAACGCGCTGCTCATTTTGCCAAGAAGTTGGGTTGCGACCTCGTGCTTTGTAATAAGGTGAGGGAACGTGCCAACGTGGTAAGTTCCATCACGATTATCGGTGATGTGAAAGACAAGAACGTGGTGTTGGTGGACGACATTGTCGATACGGCAGGAACCATCACCAGGGCAGCTGATGCGATGACAGAGGCTGGAGCACGTTCAGTTCGTGCCATTGCCAGCCATTGCATCATGAGCGACCCAGCCAGCGACCGAGTGCAGCAGAGTTCTTTGGAGGAAATCATTTTCACCGACTCCATT
>Ga0310691_10004991_pt1 | contig 14728 bp, 18 predicted proteins | sample 176DNAGHGlowgp2_FD_203887 | JGI IMG/M metagenome (GOLD analysis project Ga0310691, IMG submission 203887) | Sheep rumen microbial communities from Palmerston North, Manawatu-Wanganui, New Zealand - 1766 DNA GHGlow gp2 (v2) (version 2) | ecosystem: Host-associated > Mammals > Digestive system >... | reverse complement strand
ATACTTATTCAGAAGAAGGGGTCACAATGCATACCATCAGCTTTGACGCAAACGGCGGAAGCGGAACAATGGATGATGTGGAAATCGCCGATGGAGAAACCTACACACTTCCGGAATGCGGCTTCATGGCACCGGAAGGAAAAGAATTTGACAGGTGGGATCAGGATGGACCGTCCATCGTTGTAACTTCCGATATCACACTGAAAGCATTATGGAAGGACAAAAAAGAACCGGGACCCGGTCCGGAACCCGAACCCGCAAAGCCGATAGACTGGCTTGATCCGATTCGTGAAACCGTTGCAATCGGTGTTGAACAGGTAAAGGCAACGAATGCGGCGCAGACAGTATCCTATGAAGGAGATTTTGCACTGCCGTATGAAATCATGAAGACTTTACAGGATAATCCGATGCTGACCCTTGCATACACATTCCCGTTTAACGGATCTACCGTAACGGTTACCATTCCGGGAAGCAAGGTAGAAGCAGATCCGGCAATCGAATGGTATGGGCCTGCATATTTGGTTGGACATTTCGGTACGGGAGCGATTTTCGCAAATGTGGGCGCAGCAAATACCGGAGTTTATATTGTAAAGAAGGGTGATACCTTAACCGATATCGCACTTGTATACGGAACAACGGTACAGGCACTGGTAGACAAGAACGGAATTAAGAATCCGAATCTGATTTATGTAGGACAGCAGATTAAGTACTGATAAAATGAAGTATTCGTAAACAGCATTATGAGTTTTAAACCGGCAGTGATGAACTGCCGGTTTCTTTTATTTTGACAGAATTTATATCCGTATTTTGATATTGCTGACTGATATTGAACTGATATTAGGAAAGCTATAATATGAACTGATATCAGGAAAGCTATAATAGTTGACGGAATTTTGAATCGGATGTAAAATGTCGGAAAATCAGGTCGAATCTAAAAGTCTTAGGACCAATCTAAGTATTTCCAACTGACAATAAGTTTACTCCGTCGATGCGAAGTGTGGAAAGATTAATTCGTTGTCTTCTGTGCTATAATAGGGATAATAGATATATGAACGATTTATGAATAGTAAGGAAAAAAGGCAGGTTAATATGCCTGGCCTTATTGCATTAAACCAAAATTTAAAATAGGAGAGGGCTTATGGGGATATGCATAAAATCATGCATATTTATTCCGAAGAGTCCTCTTTTTTGAAGAAAAGAGATAGAATCATAATTGACTTGCAATGTTATAAACTCTATATTTTCTAGTGAAGCCAATTTGGAGGAATGATTATGAGAATAAGAAGGATTGTTATTACACTTGCAGTATGTGTTGCGTTTTCAACTTGCCTCTTTGGATGTAAGAAAAAGGCAGAAGTTGAGCCTGTTTCTTCGGAAATCGTTTTAGCATCTGAAAGTGAAAAAATTGTTAGCTCTGAAGAAGAGTTATCAGAAGATACTTCAGATTTTTCTTCAACAGAAGACAAATCTGAACAGAAGTCGGAGAAAGAACATTCTGAAGAAGTCTCAGAACAACCCCAGGAATCAGCAGAGTTGATGGAGGGTGGACTCCTTAAAGAATGGGATGGAATAAAAACCCCTGGTGGATATCCTGCAGTAGAAAGAGACGGAGAACCAATTTATATTGATATAGTAAATACACCATGGTTAGATGAATACTTTGGACATCCTGATGCTGATCCGAGTGCACATGTAGATGAATTTGTAGAACTTGCTCAGCAAATAGAAGATAATCCAAACTACGATTACTTAATATATAGTAACTTCGTTCAAGGCAAACATATTATATTTACAGGAGAGCACAAAGGTCATTTATGTTTCTTACTGGACGGAGAATGTTACCTATGTATGGATAAATCAAATAATAGAATATATACAGGAGAAGTACTTAATCCAAATACCGGAGTAACACAAAAACCAGCAGAAAATGTTATGTTCTACGGCGAGGAATATTAATACATACGGTAATATTAAAGGAGCGGTGATGTTCATCGCTCCTTATAATTACGAAGATATGGGATAATGAGCGGGAGATTGTTCCCGCTCATATTGTGTATTACGATTCGTGTTTTAGTTCTGCTTTATATTTGTAATATGAATTCCGTGCAATTCCAGCGAGTTTGCGGCATTCTTCATCGTTCAGGCTTCCCCCAAAGTCTTTCGAATGAACTTTGATTATTTTTTTTGCAGCAATGCTTTTCTTGGTAGTGAGCTTCGTTCCTTTTCCTAATCCGATTTGCTTTCCGTTTAGTCGGGCGGTTTCAATTCCTTCACGGGTACGCTGGTGAAGATCGTCGACTTCTTTCTGCGATTGGCCAAATGCCAAACGGATTTGTTCTTTTGCCAAGGCGAGAAGATATTTGTTGACACCTTCAAGAATGTAATCGGCGATGGTACCAGTCATATTGATGGACCCGTTCATTGCATTCTTGTAAGTTTCCGTGTTAATATGGGGTTCTTTTAAGAAAATAAGATTAACACCATCGTGGTACAGTTCTTCATAAAGATTAAATCCTTCTTCGGCATTACGGCTTAACCGAGATACTGAATCGAAGACGATGGTGTCTCCGCTTTTAACCCCGTTCCTTAGTTTGTTCCATTGTGGGCGATCCAATTTTGTTCCCGTAAATTCCTCGGATAAGATTACCGCATCCGGATACAAGGCTTTTATGTTTCTGATTTGCCGATCAATGGATTGTTTCTTCGTGCTTATGCGCGCGTAGCCATAGATCATTTCGTTGCTCCTTTCTTAAAACAAACGACCGTTACTTTTGATAGTACAATTATAGAACCGGCAATTGGGTGTTTTTACTATCTTTTGATACGGTGGACGACGACGGTTCTTTTGATACGGTTTTTTAGTTTTTACAGTACATCCGTTGATATACATAATTGATAGCGAATGCATTAGCCATTTCATCGTTAGGATGCGATTCCCAGTCATAGCGATAGTATTTTGCTGCCGTCCGAAGAGGCTGATACTGGTAGCCGCCGTAGAAATCGTTCCATTCCCGATGAGGATATGAATCTGCGAAATCCTGAATCATGTTATTAATGGTTGCATTCGGAGAAGGAAGGATTCCGTGGTTGCGAAGAAATCCTAAGACATAATCCGGATTGTAACAAACGATAGTTGAAGCTGAACCAATAATGTTTTTTATTTCGTTGGCAGAAGACGAAAAACGTGGAGCGTTTTCGACCGTTGATGGTGTAATCTTTCCCATAACGCTTTCTTCAGCTTTCCAGGATTTTATAAATGGCTGAAATTTAGAATTAAAAAGGATTTCTTCGTTAACAGTGATGATGCCAACATGAAGAATTTCATCGAGATTCATGTCTGTTCCGGTAGTCTTAACATCGATGATGATGTCTTTGTAAAAGGAAGAAGAAATTGGGGATTGAGAGCTCAGCATCTTCTGAAGATCAATAATTCGTTCCTAGTAAGGACCAGTAATATCTTCTATAAATAATGAACGCTGATATTCTTCATCAATTCTTTTTTCTTCTTCAAGCCTTTTTTCTTTGCGAAGTCTTGCAGCCTCACGTTCTGGAGCGAAGTGTTTTAGAATTTGCTTAGGCGAAGCCTTGACGACTTCGTCTGGAGCGTAGTATATGGAAGATACTTGGCAGTATCTGTTATTCCACAATTTAACCCCTTTCGCTGATTTTTTAGGGAGAAATCCTTCAGATGCCCACTGGCGTTTGGTTTTGTAACTTGAGTATTTGTCGTGTTTGGTTTTTACGTCCATTTGATAGCTACCTCCGTTTTAACGTTAAAAATCGATATCTGATAAATTGTTATCGTCTTCTATAGAAGTAATGTCTTTCGTTTCTTGTTCAATCGCTGTTTCTGGTTCAATCGTGTTAGGTACAAGGGGAGAAGTAAGAAGCGGTTTACTGGGATCTGATGAGGGTATTGTATCCAAACTTGAAATATTGCAAATGACATTTTCATAATAAGGTTCAAATTCAGAAAGCTCATCATTTTCACGCTCCAATGCTTCTCGAAATTTTTTCTTCAAAGAGCTTTTGGTTATGGGTTCGACTCCGGTGAAAGTATTTGATAAATCATCAGAACTGATTTTAATTCCCTTCTTATTTATAAAGTGAATATCCTTTGATTTGTTGTTCCAAACCACTTCCCAACCAAATTCGTGCATTTGTCTTATAAACTGCTCTTTGTTATGACAGGTATCTTCAAGAGCAAGAATATGTTGCAAACATTCCTGATAATAGTTATGTGGATTTGTTTTTAAAACATGATATTTCTCTTTATTCCAGGCAGTGTATTCATATATTTCTTTGGGGGAACCGTCATAGTGACGCCCTTTCACAGCAACACGAAAGCCGTTTTTAATGCAGAAATCGTTAAGAAAGAATTTTTGATTTTCCAAATCTGCGTTTTCCTGATGCAATTTCTTCCCGTCAACATATGAGACAGTGTTGATAAGGATGTGGCAATGGAGATGACCGTTTTTACTGTCGAAATGAACTGCAATCAAAAGCTGAAAACCACGGAAAAAATTATTAGCGATTTCACACCCAACCTCCAAGACCTGTTCCGGTGTTATTTCGTCGTCATGGTGGAAACTGATGACATAATGAGCATATAATCGACCGGAGTTTTTATGCCAAATCTTTTTTTCAATTATCCATGCTTGATAAATATCTTCCGGAGTTTTGGCAGAGTAGCAGGAAGGACCGATAAAAACAATATATTGTTCTTTTGTTTTACCATCCTTCAGTACGTAATGGATGGCATTGCTCATTGCTTTGGAATCTTTTGTAGACTTGTTAATGACCTTAATGACGCCCATATTTCCTCCCCTTCTTCCACAAGTATGGAAACTTGATTGAGAACTGACATAGCACGTTCTTGGATTATGTTGTTTTTGGATTTCTTGTTGTTGGCAAGATTGTTAATGCTTCTTGAGAGCTGAACTAACTGAAATTCAAGGTCCGCAATCTTTTGATTAGTTTCTTTTACTACCGTTATTTCATCCGAAGTTGTTATCGGAACACCAAGAAGAGCATTAATGAAAAATGACTGTTTGGTCAACCCGGAATCTTCAATCCGTTCCATGATAGCGGAATATTCTGACTCACTTATGCGTACAGTTATTGCACGGTTTCGGGTACGCTTAATTTTAGCCATAGGATATACTCCTTTCATCGATTGTAAATATAACAACACATCTGATTTGCAGATAATGAGATAGGTTTGTACATACATATCCACACGATGCGTAATCTGTGTGATAATGATTGATAAAAAACCATTACATTTTAACTATTGGTTTTATAATGTCGATTCGTGAAATAGGATTATAGATCGGTGGCAACACAAAACGAGAATCTTGCAAAGGATAATTACTCAAACTTTACTTCGAGTTTTATCTTGCCGGAACGTTGATCCTCCATGAATCGTTGCAATGCATATCCGAGAGCAACGGATTTATGCGGATTGTTTCGATTAAAGGATTTCCATTCGTCAGCGATTGATACGGGAACGGAATAGCCGGGACGAACCAGTTTTTCATCTGATTTTTCAAGAATGATAGTAACGGGGTTTTGTAAAGGTGAAGATCCTTCCGACGTCTTGTGCCATCCATTTTCGTAGCCACGGTTTTTTAAAATATTAGTTAACGTAGTATAAGAGAAGGTACAGTTCATAAACTCTTGAAAATCTGATCCGGTATGACCAGTAGCTTTTTCAATCATCTGCAGCAGTTCTGTGTCGGATAATTGCAGTGCATCTTCTTTGGTTATGCGGTGTGTGTTAACGGGTTTAACAATCTCCGCATCGTTCAATGCGTGATTTGTGTTATTGTGCTGTGCATCCATAGTGCAGCCTCCTTTCATGGTGAGATGCGGTTAGTGTTACATTTATGTGAATAACGAAAATGGAAAGAAATTAGTGAGTTGCCATTCTCATTTTCGTCATTTCTATCATATATTTTGCATGTTCTACGTTGTTAAACGGATCCGTCCAACCTACAGGAAATAACCCTTCTGCTATGGCTTCATCGGTAATGCGTTTCAGTTCAGACTCACATTTAACGGAATCTTCCACTTTTACATCCAAATGGTTTTCGTTAACCGGTTTTTCTTTCGAATTAAGCAATGCCAATAAATCTTCATTCCAATCTTTAAATGTCGGGATTATACTCTCGGTTGCGATATTTCGTTTCCGGCAGTCTGCTCCGGCTTCATCGTTGTCAACGGCGATTATTATTTTTCTGTATTTTTTCACGCGTGTAATAGCTGCTTGCTTCGACGCACCACCAATTGAAACGTAAATAGAATTACTGTATTTAGAAGGATGCCCTTTTAAACGCTGTAATTCGAACAGGGAAATTGCATCAATCGCCGATTCACATATATAAGCAACTTTTACTTCTTCTGAATTTTCACAGTTGCGGAATGACCAAAAGCCGTCTGAACGGGAATTTTTAAAAATTCCGTGAAACGAATTTCCAAAGGTTAGTGTACCGTGTCTTTCGCCCCAGTCTCTTGGTTCATTAACAAACGCAATATTAATATATGTTTTTCCATCGTTATCTTGTTCCTGATATTGATACAACAATCCTTTATCAACCAATGCCTGAATCGTTTCATTTGAAATACCGCGATTCGTCAAGTAAGCAAAAAGATTACGAAACGGTCCTTTTACGGGTTCGGGGAATACTGGTATTTTCTTACTTAAATCTGCTTCCTGTTTCTCCTGGCTATTCATATCTGAAGTTTCATCGGATTGAATTTTTGCAGGAATTACAAAGGCATTATTCTGCTGTCCGCTTAAAGCGAGTACGGCAGATTCGACTGAATAATTCAGATGATTAATCAAAAAATCAACGCTGTTGCCATGTTCATCCGTGCCGAAGTCTGTATATCCACAATATCCTTTTTTGATGGACAGGCTATGATTATTCTTCATTCGAAGGCTATCGCCCTCCAAAGTAAACAAATCAGCATGATTGTTTAAAAGATAAGGTTGTAATTCAGTTATTCTTGCTTGTTTCATTTCTTCTTTTGTGTACATACCGTAATACCAATATTCCCTTTCACCTAAACGTTTACTGTATATCAGCCTCGCTCATATCCGGCCGGAACCAATCGAACTGCGGAAAATAGTCGAATTTACACGTATATCCGCTTTTTCCGAACCGATTTTTCAGACTAACCAGCTCAATTTTGCGCGGGCTTTCTGACTTTGCTTTTTGTAACAATTCGCGTTTTTCGCTGATACTTTTCTTTTCAAAATCAGGGTTATGCAATGCATTTAACTGCAGGCCCCACACTACATCAGCGGTATATTCGATTCCGCCGGATTCCTTAAACGATTCGTAATCGATTTGCGTCAGGTAGTTCTGACGATTTAGAGACGAAATAACGATAACGACAAGGTCATTATCTGACTGTAACTGTTTTAAGCGTCTGACGTGTTCATCTACAACATCCTTCGTGCTTTTGACAGAATTACTGTCGGGATGAATTGCCTGCAAATAGTCAATTACTACGACAGGTTTTTCCTTTTCTTCGGTAATACGTTGTATTACTACCTTTTCAATGTCGTCTATTGTTACGGAGAATGAACAGTCCAAGACCGTTAACTTACCCGCAAATTCGCCATAATCTGCAATGGCTTCTTTAATAAGCGGTTCGTTTGCGCCGTTACGAATCTGTAATGACGTCAGTGCGTTCGTAAAACCTTTTTTTGCCAAAATACGGGATAAACTCTTAGAGGCAAGTTCAAGTGTGTTCTGCTCAGTAGAGACATATAACACGTTATTCCCTGCTTCCGCAAGCTGATCTGCCATCTGCTGGCAGAAGGTTGTTTTTCCGAGGGAGGAGATTGCACCGGCAACGTACAATCCAGGATACAGATTGGTAATTTCATCAAGATTTTCGAAACCGGTTTTGATATTACCGCTTTTTTTAAAATTTGAAATTTCGGAAAAAAGCATATCGTGAATATAATTATTCATGTTCAAGACACGATACGGTGCATTTGTAATTTTTTCAGTCATTCGTTTGTTCTCCTTTATTTGAATATATGTATTTACGGGAATCTTTTACGGGAGTGAAAGAAAAAACACATTCGATACACATTGACTGTTCTTTGCTGGAGTCTTTTTCTTTTCATTTCCGTATGATTTCCGTTGAATAACTTGTTTATGGTTATTGTGGGTGCGGCTCCTCTAAGGAAAGCCGCTCCCACACCGCTGGAAACTAAAATACTAAAGTATTAATATATTAGTGACTTCGAACAAGCCTCAAATTGCCTCTACGTCGGGCCGCGCGGATTTTGCGGTAGGACAGCTCGCCGTAATTTGTAGGACAGCTCGCCGTAATTTGTAGGACAGCTCGCCGTAATTTGTAGGGCAGCTTGCCGTAATTTCTGATTAGTTATTCTCATCCGATTTTCCTTTCTGCTTTCCGTGATGTTTAAAAGTAAATACAGTATCTAACTTCGATATTGTAGGTATATTCCTCTTATCTGTTGAATCTGGTAATTCTATTCCGAGATAAACCTTTTCCAGATCCGTCTGTGTCTGCAGTAATTCCCATGCTTTCGAGAATGCTCTCGCAAGACATTTGTTTTTGTCGGAAGGACTCTTCATTTTATAGAACGATTCGCGAAGCATAATGTTCCGATTAAGAATGGTTTTTGCGGAGATATGTGGTTCATTATTTCCGGCCTGTTCAATTACAGCGATAACGATAAAGACTATGGCTACAGCTTTTTGGTTGCGTTCACTGTAAATTGACGGCTTAACTATGTAGGAATAAGAGGGCTTAGTCTTCGGCTTTCCATTGCTTTGGATTATCGGATTCCCATTTTTATCCGTGCAAATACTGGATGCATTAATCTTTTCGATAACGCGATTCAAATAAGGAGATGAGAATGACAATGTATTTTTGACCTGACACTCGCCCATGAAAACCAACACCGGTAAAATGTCGCCATCTATTGTTCCCATCATTGATTGAAAACTTAATATCCCATTAATTAAAGAAAGAACCTCATTACGACTGACGGTCTTTTTTCCGACGTATTGAAAGAACTCTGGAATATATATGGTAGTCACAGGAGCGATGGGTTTATTCTCTTCTATATTTTTCGCATTATTCTCAAGAATAATTGTAAGAAGAGCCTTTGGAATCGCTAAATTGATGTTGTCAGGAATGCCAGCTGCAACTAATCCATAAAGGTCTGTTCTTGAGGCAGGCATTCCGTTGATGATAAACTTTCCGTCACTTATCTCTAACCCATCCACAGCATCAAGAGGCATCATGTATGCGCCACCCTCGTTGCAGAAGTCAATCGCATTCTTGTATTTACGGTTGGTGATAGTGGCCAATTTGTCAGGCATTATTGAAACATTCCCAGCAGTAGTTACTGTTCGGTAGTTTTTCTTTACATCTTGCGATTCTTTTGTGTTCAGTACATTTACCATTTCCATGTCTCCTAGAGTGTTGATAAATAGCAGTTGACGGTTACCGTGACTGTTTGATTTGGAGTCCTGCGGGAATTGATGGATTTTTCGTAACTGAAAGATGTTAGAAATACCGTGTTATTTCTGTTGGGAAGATGCGAAAACGAGACATGACGGAAGTATGTCAACGGGGCATGCGAATTCCGCAAAGGACATGCTGCTGCGGCTTGAGGCAATGGTTCTGATGGGCTCCGAATTGCCGGTTTCCGCAATTCGCAGACAGATTTCCACCGGTATCGATTATATCGTTCATCTGGACCGGAACCGGTACGGAAAAAGAAGAGTCGTTGAGATCATTGAACTGACGGGGATGGAGGGTGAGGAAATCCGGACGAAAACCCTGTATTCCGTTCATGACAAGGAGAACGTTAATCATGAAATATGATACCTGCCGGCTCAATTTACGGGAATGGATCATCTGTATTGCGGGCTGGGTAATAATGACGGGAATTTTTTCTTATTTTTTCTACCGTTCCCGGATTGCTTTTCTGATTATGCTTTTTTTCTTTCCTTTCTATTTCAAATCCGTTCGGAAGGATTACATCAAAAAAAGAAAATGGATGTTAAAAAATCAGTTCGCCGATGCTTTGATGGGCATTTCCACTGCGCTTCAGTCCGGCAACTCCGTCGAAAATGCATTTCAGAAGACGTATTACGAGATGGTAAGACTGCACGGAAAGGATTCCGATATTGCAAAAGAGTTCTATACGATTATGAAAGGACTTGAAAATAATATGACACTCGAATCCCTTTTGCTGGATTTTGCAAACCGTTCGGGAGTGGAAGAAATTACGGACTTTGCGGATATCTTCGCGGTAGGAAAAAGATCCGGAGGAAATTTAAGGGAATTGATTACAACCTGCTGTAATTCCATCAGCGAGCAGGTTCAGATGCAGAGGGAGTTTCGGATTCAGATGGCTTCAAAGCAGTTTGAATTAAGGATTATGGGAGTGGTTCCGTTTGGAATCATTCTCTATATCGGCACATCTTCAAAGGGATTTTTTGACAGCCTGTATCACAGGATGCCGGGAATCGGAATTATGAGCGTGTGCTTTGTGTTATATCTCATTGCAGCGGTCTGGGGGAAAAGAATCATTGAAAAAACACAGGAAAAATAAATATTTTTGGATTTCTGCAGGAATGGTTTTATTATCCTTACTTTACTGCCTGAAGAAACTGATGACGGGAGGTTTTTCCGGATTCTTTTCGGACGGGGTAAAAAGCATGATTCCTTTTCTGTTTCTTCTGACCGGTGCAGGTCTTTGGATTTTCGGAGATTCCATTGAGGAACGGGAAAATAAAAAGAAGCGCGAGGAGGAGTTAAAGGATGCTTTTCCTGAGTTTGCGCTGAAGGTATCGATGTTGATTCGTGCCGGTTTTACTCCGAGAGGTGCATTTGAAAAAGTCGGGACTAATTATTTAAAAAGACGGGAAACGGAAAAATCGGGAAAAGAAATCCTTTACGAGGAAGTGATTACTTCGCTTCGCGAAATGGAAAGCGGAGTATCGCAAAAAGATGCATACGAAGATTTTGAGAAACGCTGTAATGTCTTTGAAATTACGAGATTCAGCGGACTTTTAATAAGGGCGGTTAAGAGAGGAAATGCAGCGCTGGGCGAAGAACTGAAAGAGGAAAGCAAAAGAGCGTCTTTGGCCAGGCAGGAAATCATCAGAAAACGGGGAGAGACGGCAGGGACCAGATTACTGTTCCCCATGATGCTGTACCTGCTGATTGTTCTGATTATCATTCTGTATCCTGCGTTTACTTCTCTCTCGATACTGTAAATCTGAAGGAAAGGAGGGAAAAAGCATGAATCCTGTCAGTAGGTTTATTCGGGAAGAAGACGGTTTGTCGACCGTCGAAATTATTTTGATTCTGGTTGTTTTGGTGGGACTTGTATTGATTTTTAAAGAAGAAATGATTCAGATTGTGGAAGGCGTTTTTAAAACAATTACGAAACAGATTAATAAAGTGTGAAAAGATGCCGGTCCTTTTTATGAATTTTGAAAAGGACCGGCGGAGTCGGGGCATATGAAAAAAGGAATTATTACGGTATATCTGGCAATTACATTTTCCGTTCTTCTTTCGATGATTCTGGGTGCGGTGCAGGCAGCGAAGTACAGTGCATACAGAGTGGTATGCGAGTGCGCCTTTGAAAGCGCGGTTTTGTCCGCATTCGGGGAATACAACAGGGAATTGCTGGAACAGTACGATCTTTTGTACATTGATCTGTCTTATATGACGAATCAGGTTTCCTACCGGGCGCTTACGGACCGTGTGGAAACTTATATGAATGAAAATTTATCGGAGCCGGAGGAAAGACTGCTTTTTGCGAATGATTTTTTCGGAAGCGGTACGGCATGTGTCAGTCTTACGGAATGCGAAAAGGCTTCCGATTTATTCGGAAACAACTTAAGAAAGCAGGCGGTGGAATATACGAAGGACCTGATCGGCGCAGATTTTGTGTCTGATTTTCTCTCCCTGATCCGGATTAAGAAGGATTACGGACTGGATGAGGAAAGCTTTGAAAAAAAGAAAGAAGAACTGAACCGGGAGGCCCTCGAAGCCATTCGGGATGCGGAAGATGATGATGAAGAAAACATAGAACCGGCCGGCGGAAAAGAAACGGAGGAAGCGAAAACCATAGAAAGCATGCTGACACCGGATTCCCTGAATCTGAAGTATGTACGGCCGCTTACGGCATTTCTGTTAAAAGAAAAAGTATTTTCCGTATCGGGAACGAATTTTTATTTTCCGGATGCTCCTTCCTTCCGGCTCAAATCTTCCCTGGAAAGTTCAAACGGTGTGTTTGACGAGATTGAAACAGATCCTCTTGCGGAGGTTTATTTCACGGAATATATCGTGAGAAAAACCGGAAATTACTTAAGACCGAAGGAAAACAGCTTTCTGCAATACGAGGCGGAGTATATTTACGGCGGTCAGACCAATGATTCGGCAAATCTGGGGCTTGTTGTGGAGAGTATTTTCTGGATTCGGACTGCAGCCGGTTTTATTTCATTGGAAAGAGACTCGGAGAAAAAGGAGATTGTGGATGAAATTTCGGAGGGATTAAGCGCCGTAACGCATGTTCCGGCACCTGTCATGTCGGCATTGATTATGTGCCTTTGGGCAGCAGGAGAAGCTACTTATGACGTGGAAGATTTATACAACGGAAAGCGGGTAGAACTTATTAAGAATGCCGATGATTTTCATCTTTCCGTCACAGGCGGCATGAAAAACCTGCTGGCAGACCGCAGGTATCAGTCTTCTGCGGGAACAGAGCTGATTCCTGTCGGAGACTCGGAAATCGGGAGTTATGCGAAGGAGTCGAGATCACTTGATCTGTCAATCAGGCTTTCGTATGAGGATTATCTTCGCATATTGATTTTTCTGGTACCTCCCGTTTTAAAATCGCTCCGGATGATGGACATTATCGAGATGGATGTTCACCGTACGCCCGGGAATGAAAATTTCAGAATCGACTGGTGCCTTGACGGGGCATTATTTGAGGCAACGGTGGAGAGTGAATTCGGGGCGGTCTATGAGTGTAAACAAAAATATGCATATTCCTTTTAGTGTCCGGGGAGCTCCCTCTTTGGGAAGTCCTTATTATCTGATAAGGAGATGTTGCAAACAAGTCTGAAAACGATCGAAGGGGATTCTCGCTCATTCCGTTTTTTTCTTAAAGAGGGAGGTCCCCGGATACCGGAAGGAAGGAAAGCGAATGGGCGGTTCGGACAAAAAAATACGGGGAGCGTCGATTACCGTGGAAGCGGCGCTTATACTGCCGCTTTTTCTGATTTTTACGATGCAGATTCTGTCTGTTTTTGAAATGATGTCGGTGTATAGCCGGATGGAAAAAGCGGTTTCGGAGACTGCCGCAGAGACGGCGATGCTTCTGTATGCTTTCGGAGAACCGGAAAACAGCCGGGAAACCTCATTTTTGCTATCGGAAACGTTCATACGGGAAGAAATAATCCGAAAGGCGGGGGCAGAGAGAATCAATAATTCCGTTATTTCGGGAGGAATTGCGGGGCTGCATTTATTTCGTTCCGATATCGGGGTAAACGGGGAAGATGTAAAGATTGTTCTTACATACCGGGTTAAGCCGTGGTTTTCTTTTTGCGGTATCGGAAAAATGACACTGGTAAATCATGCCACGGTAAAGGCCTGGAACGGTTTTGAAAGGAAAGGAACGGAGGAAAACGGAGAACAGTCGCAAACGGTATATGTAACCCAAACGGGGGATACATATCATCTTTACCGGGACTGTACGTATCTTAAGGCAGACAGTCGCAGCGTAACGAAAGCGGAACTTAAAAATTCGCGTAATGCAAACGGCGGAATTTATTATCCGTGTAAGTTATGCAATAAAAACGATACCGGGAAAAACGAGATTTATTATATCTCCGTCTGGGGCACCGCATATCATTCGGACCGGAACTGTACGGCTCTGGAAAAAGGCGTTACGGCGATTCCCGTTAAGGATGCAGGGCAAAGGCATTTGTGTTCCAAATGTGCAAAAAGAAGCGGAAAGTAGACGAAAATGAATTTATGGGCGGATAAAATCAGAATATTTCTATGTTTTGTCATATTACTATGGGAAGGTCTTCTGGACCGGAAAAACCGGAAGATCTTCCTGCCTCCTGTCTTTTTCTTCTTCGCCGCAGGTATGGTATTAAGCATGATTCAGGGCCGGAGGGATTTTATGCATGCTTTATTCGGCGCAATGACCGGAGGTGTTGTTTTATTCATTGCTTTTGTGACGAAAAATAAAATCGGTTGCGGGGACGGACTTCTTTTAATTGCAACGGGTGCGCTTCTCGGACTTAAGGTAAATTTATTCATGTTCCTTTTCGGGCTGTTTCTTGCGTCTTTAAAGGGAATATGGCTGTTACTTTCCGGAAAGGGAAATAAAAACACGGATATGCCGTTTATCCCGTTTTTGATTCCCGGACTTACATTAACACTGGCAGTGATTACGGGTGGATAAGGATGGATGCGGAATACTTAAGAGACAAATTCCGGACGAACGGTCCGGATAAAATGCGAAAAGGCAGTCTGACGGTAGAGACTGCGCTTATTATGCCGGTAATTCTTTCGGTCATTCTTCTGGTGGTTCTGTTTGTTTTGTATTTATATAACCGGAGTGTGATGACCGATGCGGCAATTCTTGCATCGTCCCGGGTCATGTACTGTGAGGAAGGCGAGACAAACGGAGCGATTG
>Ga0310691_10004990_pt1 | contig 14730 bp, 9 predicted proteins | sample 176DNAGHGlowgp2_FD_203887 | JGI IMG/M metagenome (GOLD analysis project Ga0310691, IMG submission 203887) | Sheep rumen microbial communities from Palmerston North, Manawatu-Wanganui, New Zealand - 1766 DNA GHGlow gp2 (v2) (version 2) | ecosystem: Host-associated > Mammals > Digestive system >... | reverse complement strand
TGGGAAGATTGTATTATGGCCTCTAAATTTCAGACCCCGGAGATTACTCCTGCTCAGGCATTGGACAATATCAGGGAACGCTTGTATAAGGCAGTTGAGGAAGGCAAGAAAAAGGCCGGTGTTGCTCTGAAGACAGAGGCCGTTCTTGAAGGCGCCGGCAATTCGGATGATGACGAATACGGTGATGACCTTGATTTCTCCGAACTTTCTGAACCGGAGTCGCAACAGCCACAGGAGAAGGATGGTCCTGATGACGAATACGGTGACAATCTTTCGTTTGACATGCTGGACGAAAAGGAAGAAAGCCCTTCTACCGAGAAGAGCGATGCGCAGCCTCGCTCCGCTGCAACATCCAAGCGTACCTATAATGGCCTCGGCGCACCGACAACGGTAACCGTATCCCGCCGTCCAGATGAAGTCGATACCGCAGCAAAACGTGGTACTGATTATGCTTCCCACTTCTTGTCTTCGTGGACTTTCTCTGTCGCGGAGATAAGTGAACGTTTGAAGAGCTTGTTCCAGTATGCCGCAGAAAATCGTGCCTATCTGACTGATGCCGGTCCGCTTATCACCGAACCCGAAATGATGTCCATTTTCTTTGCCGAGTATCGAAACTACATCGAGAAGGAACAGAATGGCGAGATTGTCGAACGAGAACACAAGGGTGCGACCGACAAGGTAATACATGACATTCCTAATATCGTGAGGGAGAAGTCTCAGTGGCTGTTGGCGCAATTCAATGAACGTCTGCACGGTAGGGGGGATTTCCTTAAAAATGGCTCGTTGATGCATTATTTGATTCGCATCGGCCACCAGAGAAATACCCGAAACGCACAGTTGAGTAACGAGGCCTTGGCCCCGGCTGGCGAAGAAGGGTTGTGCAATTTCATCATTGCCCGCAATCTGCAAGCCTGCAAGCAATTTGTCAATAGTAAGATGGGTTCCGCCGATGTTCCGGAAAGCGCCAAGACCGGTCTGGCACTGGATATATTGACCAACGGTACCAACAAGCCGGAGATTTTGCGGAAGATTGGCGGTGTTGGATCCAAGATGTACGCCAGCCCTCGCTATGGTAGCGTGGAACGTAAGGGTGATGATATTTGTATTGTCGGTTCCCAGCAATTCCTCAGTGAATTCTTGACCCGTTTCAACTCCTTCATTAAGACACTTGGTGAGGATCCCCAGGGTCTCAGTGTGGTCGAACCGGCCACCGACAAGAGCGGTAATGAACGGGGCCGTGGCCTGTACATGGTGCGTTTCCCGGAAACCCCGTATCTTGGAAAGCTGAATGAAGCTGTGGAAGAGGGCATATTTGTTCCAATTCAGTTTGGAGCCGGCACAGTGTCCCTCACCGGCGGTGGCAGTGGTGAAGGTGCCGAAGGTGAATCTCGATATTCCGATATTTTGCAGACACACCAGAGTACCGATTCTTCCCATGCGGTGGATTACTCCGTTGGTGAAAACCTGAGCGCGAATAACCTTATGGACATCATGGACAAGCCTGGGTTCGGAAAGCTGGTGGAGCGTTACGACGTGAAGGAACTAAGTGATGCCGCTAAGGTCACTGATGGTTCTGCATCGACGGTAAAGTTGTCCAAGCTGGTTGCCACGCTATTGGGAAAGATTGCTGAACGCAATGGTGTTCCATGCTCGGTTGAAACGATCCATGGCATATCTGTGGCCAAGCTCGGTACCGACAAGTCTCTTGCGGCGATTGCTGCCAATAAGGAAGGAATTTCTTCCCAGGAGCGTAGCGCTATTGTTGGCCTACTGGGGTACAATAATTCTATGCTGACTCGTGTTGGCTCCATGAAGGGAAATGACGTTAGCGACTTGGGTAACATGAAGGGAGCCGAGATGAAAGAGTCGGCTATCCCGACGGTTCATCTGGGTAAGCTCGGTGAACAGTGCTTGAATGGTGGCTACGTCGATCCGAATGCGGTTGCCTTTGCGAAGGGATACCTCATCAATGCCCTTGGAAGCGCGGTTGGGTTTACCGGTAGTGATGGCCAGATTTTCAGCAGCGCCGCTGATTTTGCCAAGAGCACTCATTCCCAGAAGGTCAATGCCGACATCATCAAACATGAAATCGCGTCGCTGGATTCACGAAGCCTTCCGGCCTATGCCCAGTTGTTTGAAGAAAAGGCCGAGGACCATGTTGGACACGAGGAGGATGAAGAACCGGAAGGCGGTTGGTTTTATGACAGCCGAAAGATGGTGACGCTCGATAAGGTGGGCAAATCTACCATTGCCCGTGCCATCGAATTTATCAACCCTGGTGCTAACGGTGCCGAGGTGGTAATGGGTGCAGCCGAAACCGTGGGTGGCCTTGAAAAGGGCTACTTGGCTAAATACATGGAAGCTCTCATGAAGGGTGATGCTGCTGCCGTTGCGTCAATGGCCGGCGCCATTGTAGACAGCAAGGGTGATGTCATCTCGGTGAAGCTCTCCAACACTGCTGCCGAAACGGTAAAGCGCGATACCAGTGCTAGGGACAAGGCTGCGGCCCGTCGTAAGGCCCGTCGCGGAACATGGTTTGACTAACTGAGGTGCCAGTGAGTACGTTTAAGCCGACATACGATACCTATTTCAAGGTGGGTGATGATGGTGTCACGCATAGTGATGCCACCGACCTGCCGGTGTCCGAGTCGTCCTTTGTCGCATTCAAGTTCCCACTTTCTGGCTTGTATGATACGCCGAATCCGGTCATTAAGGTCAGCGTGACGGTCACATCGACCAATGTGCTTGGCAATGAAATCGGCATGCTCGGTCTATACGAGATGAGCGATTCCAACTGGATTGGCAGTGACCCTTATGACAAGGTGGTTGACAAGGTAAACGTGAGCCCCATTGCGATAAGCAAGCCGATTGCCGACCATGACTGTGATGGGTACGTTGACACCGATCCCCCGGAAGGGTTCGAGAAGAACCCGGTGGTTTTCACCATTCCGGATTCGATTGTCAAGGGGTGGAAGCGCCGCAACCTATCCCAGGTCTCGTTGGCTATTGACACTTACCGCGACTTCGAGTTTGAAGGTGAGATGACCATCGGTTCCAATGAGTCCGGTAGCCCGATTGAAATTACAATCGAGGAAGGTGAAACGCCAGTCCTTGAGCCGTTTGATATCAATGTCACACCGACAACGTTTTCACCAGATGGACGTGCGACTATTACCATTGCCGATGCTGACCGGTCGTTTGGTGCCGGTATTGCCGATCTGGTTGTGATGATAGATGACGAACCGGCGACTATTCTGTCGGGTAACGACACTTCGTTGAAGATTGTAGTACCTGATATACCAGGAAAGGTCGAGGGTATGTCTGAACTCGTGATTACTGATGCTGATGGGGTTCCGGTGAGCAAGTCTACACGAGTGTACTACGATGCGAGCGCGACAAAGCGTAACAAATTCTTTACGGATCCTTCCCGCCCTGGAAGGGAAGGTGAGCGCGTCAGTCATTCTGCCGTGTACAACCGGGACCTCGGTTTCAACAATTTTGTTGAAATTACCGACGAGAACAGCCTCATCCAGAACATCTACAACATTCTTCTTACCAGGAAGGGTGAGCGTCTGTTCAATCCGGACTTCGGTACGACCATCGAGGAACGGGTATTCAGTATCATGAATGAGGATGACGAGACAAGCATTCTGCAGGAATGTTTCACCGCCATCAACGAATACGAACCCAGGGTATCGGTGGACTATGAAGAAAGCAAGATAGATATCGACTACGATGCCAACACCATCCGTATCATCATCGCCGTTGTCTTGCCGAACGGGAACTCCGAGTACATCGTTCTCCCGTTCAAGAGTAGGGGAACTCTCGTTAGATGATGCTAGGACAACAAGTCGCCACTAATACCCACCTGGTCTATGTGGACGACTACAAGACTGGGTGGAAGGAAGTTGGCCTCCGTCTCGGCATCTGTCGCGAGGATGGTTCTCCCAATGCGGGCACCTATATCATGGAGGCCCGGTATCACAATTCAAACGGTGTTTCCATGCCGGCGATGAAGCTGGATGGAAAGAGCATCGAGGTCTACGTCGTAGATGGGGTTGTCGGTAATGTGAAGGATCCGGCTTCGCTGGCCGAGGCCCTTAACCATTTCCATGTCCCCACCCTGGATTTCGGAACATACAAGTTTTCCGGGAAGTTCTCCACTGCTCCCGGAAAGCCAAACATGGTCTATGACAAGATGCACCGCGGGATTACTTTCAATGCGAACCGCATGAAGGACCTGCGCGGCATACATGACCTGATGGTCAGGATAGACTTTGATGATGGCAAGTTCATGGAGCCGCTGTTGAGCCGCTACATCTATACGGTGAACCAGATGCCGAACAAGAAGAACCGTGGTATTCCGGTGCTTGGATATTTCGACCTTGAAGAATACCTCTCCATAATGAGGGACCCCAGGTCGGCAATGTTCCATACTGCGGGGCCGACCAGTGCGCTCATGTTCATCGAGACTGCAGAAACACCGGGTCGGGTCGTGCTGCGGAATATCGCCGAGAATGGTTCCTGCATGCTGGCCCTTGAAGGCTTCAAGTCGGTGCTTGATGTGAAGAAGGCCAATTCGTTCCGGCCAATCGTCGTATTGAGCATGGCCCCGTTCAAGCTGCCGGAAAGTTCCAACTTCCCGTGGCACAAGGTGACCTACGGTAAGTTCAAGGTATTCTGCACCCCCATGATGGGCAAGATGGACATGTGGGAGCGTGTCCAGGGAGGGGTGAACCTACTGTCCAGGATGACATAGGTGTTGATAAGTTGTTGATAGTGTGGATATTTTTGTTAGTTAGCAGTTGACAGTTTGAAAATAAGTAGTTAAATTTCAGTTGAAAAGAGAGGTATCTTATGGCAAAGAAAGCAGCAAGTGCAGCAACAACAGGCGTGCAAGTCGCCCCAAATTTCGGATGGTTCCGCAAGTTGAAGACAGGTGATAAGTACCTGGACCACAACAAGAAACGGCCGGAATATGGATTCATCAACAGCGGTTCCTATGCGTTTAACGCGGCTTTGTCCGGTGACGTATATCAGGGCTTCCACATGAACAAGTTCTTCATGGCGGTGGGTTTCTTCGGAACCGGTAAGTCCTTGATTGCCAAGCTGAACTTTGCCCTCGAACTCATGAAGCAGGGATACTACATCTTCTGGTACGACACCGAAAATGAAACTACCGAAGAAATGCTCATCGAGAACTTCGGTTTCATCCCCGGCCAGTTCGAAATTGTCCGTATGCATACGGTCGAAGAATTCCACCACAGTATGTCCATGCTCGTCAGCCAGCTTGAAGAAGACAAGGGCGAGAAGTTCGAGAACGAGCGTAAGTGCGCGGTCGTGCTTGACTCTGCGGGCGGTCTCTTTACGAACAAGGGTGTGGACGATGCCCAGAAGGGTGCCGATAGCGCCGACATGACCAAGGCCAAGAAGTTGAAGGCCTTCTTCACCGACATGACATTCCGTTGCGGTGAACTCGGCGTTCCAATGTACATCACGAACCACAAGTATTTGAAGCCGACCAGCTACGGCAACCCGGAAGAAATCGCCGGTGGTGAAGGTGCCAAGTATTTCGCCCGTGTTATTTTCGACCTCACTACTGGATTTGAAGTTGTTTCCGCTACTGACAAGACCAAGCTGGGTCTTATCCTGAACGTGAACATCAAGAAGAGCTGCTTTGTCCACGTCGGTACCAAGGTCAAGATGTACCTTGACTGGAAGACCGGTCTGAACCCGTACTACGGCCTTCATGACATCGCGAAGGCTGCCGGTCTCCTGGAAGCATACACCGCCTCCAAGTTCCCGGACGTTCCGCCTCCTGCTGGCCGTATCGGCAATGCCGGTGCCTGGGTTATCAAGGATCCGCGCAAGCCGCGTTCCGAATGGATTGCCTGCTTGAACAAGGACCTCCACAAGGCAGAAACCATCGGCACCATCCTCGACCCGATTAACGACTATGTTCACGAGACCTTCAAGAACAAGTCTCTCGCGGACAAGCTCGGCGAGAATGGTATCGATGAGAACGTAAGTCTCGAAGTGGACGAGGAAGCGGTCGAACGCAACCTCGAAAGGGCCAGGAAGGAATCCAAGAAGAAGGCCGCCAGCATGGCGAAGGCCCTCGGCGAAGAGGAAGAGGCACCGGAACCGGAAACCGCGGCGATGGTAGTGTCGGACGAAACTGCCGAGTAAAAATATCGTAAGTCTAAAAGAGTCGGGACTTTCCCGACTTTTTCTTTTATTTTTCTTTCTGCGCAAGATATTTTTGCTATATTTTCAGCATACAGAATTTTAGTTCCCAATCATTATGTCAGATACAGTAATCGAAAACACAGTACCACCCCCTTTCCAACCGGCAGCGCCGGTACAGATTCCAGCACAGCAGGGGGCGGCTCAGGATGCCTTGGCGGCAGCCCTACCCCCAGCCTGGGACCCAACATCAAGAACCGTACCGGTTATCCAACTCAGTAAGGAAGACCTTGTTCTTAGGACATATTTTAACGACAATGTAATCGGCCCGAAACTGAGGGCATACATGAACCCGAAGATGTTCGTGGACCCTGTAAACCAGGCGCTCACCAAGGTCATCGGGAAGTTCGAGAAGAAATACAGCCGTAGCCCTACTGCGCAGGAACTTATCCTCGGCATGGGTTCCACCGGTTTCTCAGAACAGCTTGTCCAGAAACTCGGGTATATCTGCAATACACCGATGGTAGGCGTTCGCCAGGAATACCTGATAGATTTGATTGAAGGTCATTTCCGTGAAAGGATGACCGAGAATATCCTCATCAGCGCCGCGGAGAATGTTCATGACCGGCATGTCGATGGGATTAACAACCTGATACCGAAACTCAAAGAAGCGGTAAATTTCTCTTTACATACGAACCTTGGCCTCAATGTTTACAACGACATTGGCACCGCACTTGCATTGTTGAAGGAACGCAAGGAGTGCATCCCGTCGTCCATCAACGAAATCCGCGCCAAGACAGGTACCGTTGAAAAGGATGGTTCCATCAGGGGTGGCGGATATTACCGCAAGACCCTTACCCTCTATGTCGGCCAGCCGAACGTCGGCAAGAGCCTTATCCTCGGTAACGAGGCCGTGTTCGCGTACTCCTACGGGTACAATGTCCTTTACATCTCCCTCGAACTTGCCGAAGACTACCTGTGGCAGCGTTTAGCAGCCAACCTGTGTGATGTGGCAATGCCCGACATCCTGCAGATGACCGAGGAAGAATGCCGCGCAAAGATTGACGCAACTCTCCGTGCAAACCAGGGCGATGGTGTCCATGGCAACTTCCAGATTAAGCGCTTGAAGACCACCACCACTCCGGCTGACATCGAAATGTATGTTGACCAGTTCGAGGCTACTTTCGGTAAGCTCGACCTCCTGGTTATCGACTACATCGGCATCATGAAGCCGGGCCTCTCCGCTGCCGAGCAGCGCAGCATGTATCTTGACGGTGTGGCCAAGGCCGAACAGATCCGTGACTTCCTGATTGAACGCAATATCGCCGGTCTTTCCGCGGTGCAGTTCAACCGTATGGGTTACAATTCTCTCGATGCGGGTATCGAGGCGGTGCAGGGTTCTTCTGGCTATACGGAAACGGCTGACGTGATGATTTCAATCAAGTCCGACTCCGTGTTGCGTGAATGCGGCATGTTCTACCATGAGTTCTTGAAGAACCGTTTTGGCAGAAATTCCGACATTTTCCAAACCCGTTGCGACTTCATGCGGATGAAGTGGTTTGATGCGACGCAAGAAGAACTCACCCATTATCAGGAACTCCGTACCGAGCAGGAAGCCTACATGGCTAGTCAGATGCCCACCCGTGGTACGCGTGCTCCCAAGAAGGACAACACCCAGCCACCGAAGGCGCCTCCTCAGGAACAGTTGCCGTCGAGACCGGGTGAACGAGTTGCCAGTATGATTTAGTTTTCCGGCATGAAGATTGCCGGAATAGACCCATCCATGAATTCGTCGGGCAAGGTCATTATGGACCTTGACGACGTTACGCTTGACATCAAGTCCGTGGATTACTACGGATATAGCTCCAAGTTGTGCTACCTGCATGACGAGGAGCATGTTCACATCTATGCCCTCGGGACGGACTATACCAAGCTGCCGATGATGGCCAGGATGGAACGCGCATATACCCTGTTGAACAAGGACATGGAAGATGTGAAATACATCTCATTCGAGGACTATGCCTATGGCGAGGCCGAGAAGCAGGGCAGTAACGCGATATTCCAGATTGGTGAGTTCTGTGGGGGCGTGCGTTACCATTTCTTCATGCAGGGCAAGGGCATCATCACCTACGGCATTCCACAAATCAAGCACTTCGCCACCGGTAACGGCGGGGCGCAGAAGCCGGCAATGTGCCAGGCGGTGAAGGATTTTTACCCCCAGTTCTATTACCCATACTTTGACACGCTGAAACAGTACGAGAGCCCTCATTCGGACTTTTGTGATGCGTTCTGGATGTGCGAGATATTGCGCAACCATATCAAGTTCGATGTTCTCGGGCCGGATTCCCTTCCTCCGGACATTCTCGCTCTCATGCGATACACCGTCAAGGGTTCTGGAAGCAAGAAAAAGAAGTCAAGGTGCCTACTGGATTACGACCTTTCCCTCCGTTCTGACATGATGTTCGACCAGGAGGCCGCGGCAAAGCGCAGGAAGAGTGTCCGGAAGAAAGATAGTGCTCAAATGGAGTAGTTTTTCGAAGGTAACAACCAGGAAACAATTATGCTTCATCTGAACACAGATTCTAACGATCCCTCCAGTGCGGTCAACCTGAGCAAGGAAGCCGAGACCGAACTACTTGTAAGTGAAATCAACAAGTTCCTCAGTGCCCCTCCAAGATACGAGGGCGACATGGCAGTCGTGCTCACTATGCCGGAATCCTACCTCAAAAAGGCCCGCGCAAAGTTGAACGAGGCAATCCATGTCGTGTATGACAGGTACAAGGACTATGGGGTGACCATGCTGACCATTCTTTGCGCGATTGAAAGCGTAGTGGAATCTGCAAAGCTTGGGCCCCTTATTGACAATGACATCAAGCTGATGATTGCCGCGGACAAGGGTATCGAGATTTCCGTCGAGGAACTTGAACGGGTGAACGAGCAGGTAAGGCGCGGCGAACTGAATTTCGACGTTCCCAGACCGCAGCCCCAGACGGAACCGGAAGAAGATGAGGATGCTGAATTCACCGCCATGATGGACATGGTAGCGGAGGATGACGAGGATGAGTAAGTTTCATTTTCCTGGACACGGCGCCGTGGTCAAGGAAATCCAGGAGACACTGGAACGAGAGGCCGAAGCGCGTAACGAGGAAATCAAGAGCACCAGCCTGATGCTCCTCAATGCACAGGACGGTGTCTACGGTAGCCACCAGAACCTCCCGACAGTATATAGGGAGAAGTGGCTCGCGAAGTTGCGCGAGGAACGTGACAACCCGATGCTAGGCAAGAGCTATATTTCCCGTGCGCCCGAGTACGAGACCGATGCCGATGTCGTCACCGAGGCACATGAACTTACCGACCAGGAAACGAAGGACATGTTTGTCACGGACGAGAACGGCAACAAGTACATCCCGGAAACCTACAACCCCAATGTGGACGATTCCCAGACATCCGACCTGGATGACGAGGCCAAGAAGGTTATCGACCTGGCAATTATCCAGAATGTCGCTGCCAAGTGCATCGGTTGGGAATTCGAGGATGTCATGAAGGAATGCGCCATGGCCTTCGAGGAAGAATATGGCGAGGACTTCGTGCTCCCGGACAACATGGACGAAATCGTGACCGCGGCGGTAAACGATGCCGAGATGAAGGCCAGGATTACCTACAAAAAGCCCGAAGAAACGTAAAATAATCTTTACAATTAAAATTTTTTCGAAAGGCGGCCTCCAAACCGCCTTTTCTTTTGCTACATTTTATGACGGGTGCGAAGAAGTGCTCCTACTTATAAACTGTGAATAGCAGATATTAGCAGATACTAGCAGCTACTTAGCATCAAGAACTAGAAACAAAGGATAGTAAAATGGATCAGAATATCCCTCAGCAGAACAATCAATTCGGCATTGGCGGTCAGCCTCAGTTTGCACAGCCCGGTGCCGCTTCCCAGTTCAATTCCATGTTCGCAAACATGGGCGTCCCGGAAACCCCGGCAGGTGGACAAGCCGCCACGGCAGATCCGAACGAATGGCAGCTCCAGTGCGATGCACAGCACGAAAGCGTCGAAGCCATCATCCGCATCCTCCCGAGAGGACTCGTGGGCGTGCAGGGCAACCTCTGGCCCCACGTAAATTGCCGAAAGCATTATCTCAAAAATCGCGATGGTCAGCGTTGGGGCGAAGGCCCGGTCATCTGTCGCGGAAACATTCCCGATCCGAACACAAAGTACGGCAAGTCCTATTGCCCGCTCTGCAAGGAAACCTGGGACCGTTACTACAAAATCAAGAACACTTACGGTGACCAGGCGGCCAAGGATTCCGGTATCTCCGGAAACCTGTCCGTTGACGATATCTATGTGAACGTCCTCATCCTCAATGACTTCGTTCACCCGGAAAACAACGGCCAGATTAAGATTTGGCACGCCAAGACCAAGCAGTGGGACAAGGTCATGGCCGCGTTGCCTGAACGCAACGTCAACAAGAATGGCCAGGCCAAGCAGCAGTACACCAGTACGGCCAAGTATGTCGGCATTCCTTGGCATGTTCTCTCCGGTGCAATCTTCCACTTGAAGGGCACTTGGGACACCACCAAGGCATGGGGTACCCATAAGGGTGCAGCCGTGTGGGATGCTTCCGAATTCGAACCGATGGCAACTCCGCTTGCCCAGAATGACGAAGGTATCATGCAGATTCTTAACCAGTGCCATGACCTCTCCAAGTACGAACTTCAGCCGAAGAGTGTCGATGAATTGGAAGGCATCACCCGTAGCTTCTATGCTGCATACGATGGCGCTCCCGCAATGGCCGCTGACAACAATAACAACATCGCCGCCAACGGCTACCCGTCCTATCAGCAGCCGGCCCAGTACGGCCAGCCGCAGTATGCTCAGCCGGCCCAGGGTGGCGCGATGCCGGCCTCTACTCCGAGCGCCTACGTTCCTCCTCAGCCGAAGACCACCGTCGGTAACGCCGGTGCATTCTTCAACAACCCGGCAGCACCTAACTATGCCCAGCCTCAGCCGCAACAGAGCGCCTATGTAACTCCGGGTGCAGCTCCTGCACAACAGAGCGCATTCGCCACTCCTGGCGCAGCACCTGTTCAGCAGAATGCATTCGCCGCTCCGGGTGCCGTCCCTGGTGCAGCACCGGTTCAGCAGAGTGCTTTTGCTACTCCGGCAGCGCCTCAGGCCAACTTCGGCGCCCCGGCACCGCAACAGGCCGCTCCGCAGTTCGTTGCACCTGCTGCCCAGCCGGCTCAGCAGTATGTACCGCCTGCAGCACCGACCCCGCAGCCTAACCAGTTCGCTGGTGCACCGGGGGTAGGCGGAACTCCGGCGGGAGTCACGGTCCAAGTGGATGATGACTCGGATTTGCCGTTCTAGTATTTGTCTAGTTCGAAACGGCATCGTCCCAAGACGGTGCCGTTTTTCATTGAGTTTGTTTCATGGCTATCGATTATTCCGAAATACCTGCAAGTGTCTATGACCAGGTCATTCATGAACTGTATGGCACCCAGAACCTGAAAGAGCGTTCTGACCATTACGAGTTCGTGTGCCCGGTATGCGGCGACATGCGCTTCCCGAACAAGAGGAAGGCGTGGATTTACAAGGATACCTGGAAGTACATCTGCTTCAAGTGTCCCTGCTCCATGCCGTTTGCATCGTATTTGAAGCAGACTGAACCTGAGACGTACTCCAAGCTCATCTATTCTGCGTTTGGCGCGATGCCGAGCCAGAGGAAGCGCAAGGAGGAGAACAAGGATGACCGTCCCGCACTCCCGCCGGATTCCCCGTTTGTCGATGGGGAACTGATACCCATTACGGCAAACCACCCGTTGGCTCGTGCTGGACTGGATGTGTGCAAGGAGAGAAAGATCCGTCCTGAGGTTTTCGAGAAGTGGTATGTGTGCCTTGAAGGTAATCAGTTCCTCCACAGGGATGCCAATGGAAACTTGATTATCAACCCGGAAACCGGAAAGCCGGTTGGCAACGAGTACAGGAACCGTATCATTATGCCATTCTATCATTTCGGTGGCAAGTGGACACAGTTCGATGCCCGTGCAATCGACAAGAACAACCCGATGCGCTACCTGAACCTGAAAAATGTCCGCAGGGAAGCATACAACATCGACTTTATCCGATTTGACCAGCCCTTCTATATTCTGGAAGGTACTATCGACTCTACGTTCATCCCCAATGCGATAGGCATCGGTGGTGTCCAGCATCTACATGAGATTTTGATGGATAACCCCAAGATTGCCCAGCATAAGGAAAACTGTGTGTTCATCTGGGATAACGACGAGGCCGGCAGAACCGGAAGGACTGCTACCTGTCATGATGGGTATAAGTGGTTTGATTGGGATGGTATCATGGAAAAGGACATCAACGGTGAAGTTCTCCATGGATGCAACCTGCCCCTCGGGGAAGACGGGTACGTGCGACAGGAGTACATAGATGCGCGTACCCGTCAACCCGGTGGTTCCGATATCCTGTTCATGTTGAAGTACGGTAATGTGGCCAAGGAGAAATTCAAGGCTACGATGAAGACCCGTCGCGAAGCTAATGCAAGGCGCGAGGCAGCCATGACCCCGGAGGTGTATTTCTAATGCTGGATAGGCTCATCAAGAAAATGAACGAGCCCGAACCGGAGTTCGTTAGCGAGAAGTGGGTGGCCGACTACATCCAGAAGGACGTGGAGTACATCCATAAAATCAAGCTGTGTGAAATGGTCCCGTTCCGCCTTGATGAGAAGGGACACAAGATTTACAAGACATCGGTAATCAAGCACCGTGTCATGAAGTACAGGTTGATGCCTCCGTCCAATGAACATCCATTGTTCGAGATGACCCAGGAAGAGGCCATGGTCTATCTCAATATCCACAGTCCCGCCAAGTACATGAAGCATGTGCGGTCGGGGGATATAAAGGTTCACCTCAATGCCAACGGGAAGAAGCGCGTATATCGCGAGGATGCCGACGAATTCCTCCGCACCTTTGACCGTCTATATCTGTTGAAATACGTGCGCGAACCGTTGCTCTTTACGGATGCTGCGCTCCTGTTCGGCTTCAAGCTTAGCAACATGAAGTTCATGATCAAGGCCAAGCGGATTGAAGTCGAGCCGCGTAAGAAGTACGAGGTGCGCAAGGTCAGTCATGAAACCCTGCTGAAATTCGCACAGGAAAGGGTAGCGAATGGGCACAAGTTCAGACGTAACCCAATCCCGGAATACATGCCGCGCAGTATTGCCGAAATCTACTGTGCTGCAGTTCCTGAGGCCCGTAATGCCGTCCGTGGGAAACTGGTCAAGTGCGAACAGTATACAACCCCGGAAGGGAAGGTGAAGTGGGGAATAAGCAAGGCAAAGCTGGATTCCCTGATTAGCAAGTGCTGGCGCGGTCGCTGCTACGGAAGCGGAAAGCAGCCTTACTACAATGCCAGACAAATCGAGTTCATATTTGGGAAGAGCCAGGCATGGATCGATACTTTTATACGTGGTAAGTGCCCTCTGGTGGACAAGTATGGCGACCGCGTGGAAAAGAAGGAAGCCTTCAACAAGATATGCGGATGGGAGAAGAAGGCGGTCGAGGAAATCATCGCGTCAGGTGTCGAGTATTGTCCGGTAATCCGCATGGGCAAGACCATCAAGAATCCTGAGCCGAAGCGCTTCACCACGCCGAAACCGAAGACCGTCATTACCCGCAGCGTTGTTGACATCATAGAGAATGCCTTTGACAATGCGTATTCCGAGCGGGAATTCGCGAAGGAACAACATGCCCGCGATATAATCAAGTTGAAAAATGACAAGAAGCGTGAGCGCGAGGCCATGCGCATCGAACTTGGTTTTGAACCAACGCGGGAATTGCTCCTTCGTCGCGACAATGTATTGAAGTATTCTGAGAACCGCGAGATTATTTCGCTGGTTTATACCCATTCCGGGTGCAACATTTACAAGGACAGGTCACTGATGAAATATGACCTTGCCGTGTTCGTGCGCGACCAGGATTTGCGTCTGAGACGGCGCGTGACGCCAAATTCATCGACCAGGTTGGTGCTGCGTGGCATCGAGCATTCCATTGTGTCTAAGGTCAAGATGCTGCCCGAATGGATCATCATTGTGCCGGGTACGTCGATAATCAACGATATCAACTTGTACGAAACCTTACGCAGTGTCCCGAAGGAAATCATGGCTGTCGCCCCGTTCGGGTACGAATATACCCAGTTCGATGGCACCTGGTCAAAATGCACCCGCACATACGGGTATTACCAGACATACAACCTGTCTCCGGCATCCAACCAGATGGTACTGGGGTCCGCCGAGGTGAACGGATGCCACCAGGTCGAGGTTCTTGATGGCCCATTCGTTGCAGTTCGCGGCGAAATGCTTGACAAACTCAAAGAAATTCACTATTTTAATGTCCTGGGTGAATGCCGAGGCGCTATGGGCCCGATTGTTTCCGCAATTTGCCGGAGATATCGGCTCGGGATGATGCAGGTACCGGTCAGTTCCTCGTGTGCTGCCGGATACATCATCCCATTCAGTAGTCCGAAATGGCATG
>Ga0310691_10004989_pt1 | contig 14732 bp, 32 predicted proteins | sample 176DNAGHGlowgp2_FD_203887 | JGI IMG/M metagenome (GOLD analysis project Ga0310691, IMG submission 203887) | Sheep rumen microbial communities from Palmerston North, Manawatu-Wanganui, New Zealand - 1766 DNA GHGlow gp2 (v2) (version 2) | ecosystem: Host-associated > Mammals > Digestive system >... | reverse complement strand
ATTCGCCGATGATCTTCCTGATCTCGGCACGTGCAAACTTTGCCATTTGGTTTCCCTCCAATGCTCTGGCGGCCATGCTCGGCCAACGGGTTTTTTGTAAACGCGTGCTTGCGTTTTCGTAAAAAAAATATGACAGGCGTTTAATCCTGTCACATTCAAAAACGTAAAATTTCGGCGAACAAAAGCCACGCCGACCAGGATGGGCTTTGTCTATCCTTTTCGTAACTCGTTCTCAAGAATCGCCCTGTACTCTGCGCCGTGTCCATCGGCGGCTGGCCTGAGATACGGCCTTGCTGACATATGGATTGTTCCAAGTTCCACAAAAGGTGCATATTTCACATTTGTGCCAATAACCTCTGTGTTTTCATCCTGCTGTGCATGAGTAATGCTGTTGCGCAAGCGGCCTGTGTCTACAGGGCAAAGTTGTTTTGCATAGGTCTCGGCCATGCCACCAATGATTTCAAGGGCACGGGCTTTTGCGCCGCCTAATGCTGATAAGACTGCTGCGCGATTAGATGTAAAGGCCATGTTTTCATCTCCTATAAAACGATCACCGCGTCTCCCGTCGGCTTTATTTTGGATTCTAGTTGAGACTTTTGCTTTGTTTGATCTTTGCCCATATTTCAACAACGCCATCAATATCTCCATCTGAATCAACGTTAAACTTCACTTTTTCTATTTCTATCAGCGCATCTCGATCAAAAAGAATTTCTCTTTCTACCTTTACGGAAGATGATGCGAATTGTTCTGCGTCAACACCGTGGACCTCGCCTTCAGTTATAAAATGCCACTGCAGTTCACGCTTGTATGGTTCGGCGACAGATTCCCCTTTAGTCGCAGAAATGTAACTCTTAAAAGGTGCTGTTTTACCTTCAAGAGACTTTAAGTTGTCTGGATCTTCAAACCAAGAACGCCTTTTATCTTCAAACATGCCTCTCAAATCGGCCATAGAAGCTCCTCGACTTGCCACTGTTCCTTCGCCGACAACCGTTTTTTTCATTGCGCTGTCCACTCCATCGACGATTCGTTTGATACTTTCGTATTTTTCAACAGTTCCCTCTCGGAGAGCGGAGTTAACGCCAGAATACGAAACTGTCGTGTATTCATGAATGGCTTCCTTTTCAAATTCAGTATATGCATCTTTCTGCGTAAAGATTTGCTTTGTGCTTTTTGCTTGTTGATTATTTTTTTCTTCTTTGCCGCTCTTCCATTCCTTATATGTCTGATACTCAATAACTTCACTGTCCCTGCTATCCGGGTCATTGTACGCTCGTCTTCGCATATTCTGCGGTTTATACTCAGGATAGTAATAGCCAAGGGTACAGCGACAGTTAAATACATTCGCAGGATCAGCAGACGGATCGCCGGGAAACATGATGTCGCCAAGCGCGCTCTTGAACGGCTTGTCCGGGTCTTGAATCTGACCGTCCAAGTCCTGATGTGCGTCTCTTGTACGGCTGTCAAGCGTGGCAATCCATTGCTTTTGCACGGTTATTCCCATGTCCTGTGCTTCTTCCATCCGGGCAACCCTCCCGGCGTTCTCTGCACCTGTTATGGCCGTTCGGGCAAATAGTCCCATCTTTCGCCCGTTGCTTGTTGCCAGTTCCCCGCACAACCGTTTCCCAATGTCCGGCACGGACTCGCCCTGTATTATGCCTTGCATAACGGCATTACGCACCCGTTTCTCATTCCATGCATAATCCTTTGGTTCGTCAATTTTCCATTCCGGGAGCATTTGCGGGCGATCCAGCAAAAGCCTCTTGACTGTTGATCTGTCATACAGATTAAATGCTATGCCAAGGCCTGCATTTTGCTCAATGTTGAACGCTGTGTAATTCGCCGCTTCCGCAAATATACTCAGATTGCCCGTGCCGATGATTTGCCGCGCAATTTTGTCCGCTTTTGTGTAAACGCCTGTAATGTCAGACAATTTCTGTTTCCATTGCTTCCCCTGAAACACTTGTCCAAGCAACCACCGTTGATACTGTGCCTGAGTCCATTTCCCGGCTTTAACATCTGCAAGGTGCTGTTGGCTTTTTCTTGCAAATGCGTGGTTAAACCCTTCCAGCTTTTGCTCAACCTCTGTCGCAGCTTGTCCGTAAATCTCTTCAAGTTGACGGCGCAACTCTTCCATCTGCTCATCGCTATAGCGCCTTGCGTAATCCACGCCGTCACCTCCCGTCAAGCTTTAAAGCGGCTTCTGTCTTTCGCGTCATTCCTGCCAAGGATGTCATTAACCTCGTCCACAGTCACGAACGGCAGCTTGGTTATTACAGCTTTCTCGCCCAGATAATCCGCGGCCATCATGACCATCTGCGTCTGCTCCAACTGATTGCTGATCCGGTTGCGCTTGAATTGCGGCACCGCTGGCTCCAGACCCTTGATGCGGAGGATCTGCTGTACAGCCGTGATGATCTGATACTCAAAATCATCGGCCTCAGAGTCCATCGGCTGATAACCCGCGTCAATGTGGTCATTGGTAGCCCCTGCGGAGACCGTGTGCACGTCCAGCACCCCGAAATCCTCATACATTGCCGCTCTCAACTGATCGAGGCACGCCTGACGGGCGCTGTAGGGGACCTCCTGGGTGTACGGTGTGAGACTGGTGTTGGCCGTATCCACCACGGCCATGTGTTGGAAAAGCAGCCGGTCACGCAGCTTGGCAATCGCGTCATCATCCATGCCCATCGCGTTGCCGATGATCCAGTACATCTGCGCGCAGTCCTGAAGATCGTTGGCAAATCCGGAATGGATCATGTCATAGGCGTCGATCTTCGCCCGCAGCCCGACAAGCGCGGACTGTTTGCTGTCGTTGGGGTACAGCGGCACGATGGGCAGTTCGCCATAGTTCTCCTCGGAGATAACCTCCTCGCCGTCCGCCTCGCTGACCTGGACCGTCTGTTTGTACGCCCGCTTCTGCTGCGTGATTTCCAGCGCGCCAAGGCCGTACTTTTTCGGCGCGGTGCGATAGACCGTATAGCCGTCCTCCTCGTAAAGCCACACATGGATCGGACGCCGCCGCCACTCCAGCGACCAGAAGCGGATACCAGCGCGCATCACGCCGGTGTCCTCGTCGTACAGCGGCAGGAAGTGGGTCATCGGGAAAACAGCAAGGCGGTCATCATTGACGAAAATATAGCTGACACCATGTCGAACCGCCAGTTTCGCCGCGTCCGTGATGTCCGTGTCGAAAGTCGGGCCGAGGATTGCTTTGATGTCCGTCGCGCCGTCTTTCGACGGAAAAGACAGGCCGTTGCCGAGGCTGTACTGCACGCGGTCCTTGCACAGATGGTGGAAAAAGTTTGACGCGATACGGTTGTTCGCCGCCGTAGGATCGACCGCCGCCACGCCGGTGATGTCGTACACGCGCTTGACCGTGTTCAGGATCGTGATATTGCGCTGGGCCTCGTATTCGTCCGCGTCCAGCGCGATCTTGTACGCCTCGGACCGCATATAGCTGCCGATGGCGCTGCCGATCCACTTCGCGCGGTCAGAAGCCGCCTGGAAGTCCTGGAAGGTGAGCAATGGAATCGCCCCTTTCTGCTGTCATCAGCCGAACAGCGCCGATTTGTACGGCTTGCCGCTGCGGCTGTCGTAGTATCTGCACACGCAGGCCGCGGAATCCGGCGCGTCATCATGCTCCGCGTCCTCGGTGTAGTTCTGGATCTGGCTGATGAAATTCCGGTCGGTGCCGGGCAGCCAGTAGATATGCGGCCACCACTTGCGGAGGAACGTGCTGATCTTGAAATACTTATTCTCCGCCTCGTGATAGCTCATCGCCCGGTGCTTTGTCTTGATGATCTCCTGCGCCAGGAAACCCTTGTCGCCGTTGTCTTCGCACAGGATCGGGGCGCACATCAGCCGGTCGGCCTCGGCCATGATCGCGCCGAGCACCGTTCCCGCGTGCGTCTGCCACAGCCGCCCGTAGAGATACAGATTGTCCCCGATGCGCTTGCCGCAGGTGAAGGCCGTGCCGTTCCCGCCGCCGTAGGCCGCATCCAGGTGCGCGATGCCGTCCCGCAGCAGGTCCTCCGGCTTCGCGTTCTCGTTCTGCAGCACCTCCCGCGCCAGCTGCTCCGTGATGAACTTCGGCGGCTCCCTGAACAGCGCATCCTCCGCGGCGATGTGTTTCAGCTCGTAGTTTGCCGCAAACAGCGACGGGGCCATGCTCTGCCGCTTTTCCTCGATCTCGGCCTCGGACAGGATGCCCGTGGAATAGCAATCCCAGCGCTCCGGCTCTGGCATCAGCGTGAAGGCATCCTCCGGGTGCCAGGGCGTCCCCGTGTTGATGATCCGCCCGCCCTGGTTGCGGATGTTGAGCAATTCCTGATAGATCAGCTTCGTGCGCTCGCGCTCGGCCTTGCTCTTGCGGTCTTTGACGTTGATGATGTCGTCCGTGAAAATGTATTCGAAATGCTTGCCGGTGATACTGCCGCCGATGCCCATGCCCACGAGCTGCGAAGTGCCGCGGGTGTCGGTGACCAGGTTCGTGCTGATCTCCGTGGCGTTGTCCGTCAGCAGGCGGAGGTTGACGCTATAGATCACCTGCACAAGGTACTGCACCTTCGGCATTTGCAGGATTTTGCGCACCTGGTCGATGATCTCTTTGACGTCCTCGTCCGTCTTGCGCACGAACAGGATACGGCGGTTCGGGTGGAGGAGCATAAGGATCACCAGCACCACGGACAGGCACGTCGTCTTGTAGCTGCCGCGGTGCCCCTGCAGCGTGTAGTCCCCGGCGTCCGAGATCATGTGCCGCATCCACCCGTTGTGGATCTCCGACAGCTTTGTGAATCCCACCATGTGACCGAATCTGTACGGCGTGCGCACGAGAAACCGGATTGCGTCATTGCGGGTCACCCGCTCACCCTCTTTTCAGCCATCCGCCGCCGCCTCCTTCACCGCGGCCTCGACCTCCTCGATCACGCCCGGATCGACGTCGGCGACCATGACCTTGTCCACCGGCTTAAAGCCTGCGGTGTCGCGCATCAGCTCCCAAAACTTGCTGTTGCCCTTTGCCAGCTCCTTCGCGGCTACGCGCACCATCATCTCGCCGCCGGTGATGGGCTGCCCGTCCTTGCCGGTGCCGACGATCTCCTCCATCCACACCCGGCAAAGCTCCCGCAGATCGGCCTTGCGCCGCCTGGCCTCGCCGGATTTCTTCCCGGCTGCGCTCGCGCTGCCATCCTCGGCGGAGAAGCGCCTGCTTGTCGCGGGCCGCCGGATGAACCGGCCCTTTTCGTCGCGGTCGGGGGAGCGGGGCTTGTGCTCACTGGTCTTTTTAGCCATTCAGCAGCACCGCCTTGCCGCCGGTGAAGGTTTCCCAGCGGTCGATGATTACGTCAACATAGCGCGGGTCAAGTTCCATCATGTAGCATGTTCGGTTTAGCTGTTCACAGGCTATTAGTGTGCTACCACTGCCGCCGAAACAATCTAATACAATATCGTCTTTTTTACTGCTGTTTTTTATGGCTCTTCCGACAAGTTCAATCGGCTTCATGGTAGGATGCAAATCGCATTTCTTTTCTTTATCCATATCCCATACAGTTTTTTCATTTGTTGCTCCGTACCAATTAACAGCCTCTCCATTACTACCATATATGCAAGGCTCATAAGCATTCATATACTGTGCCATGAAGTCACCGAACCCACCGCTCGTTTTGTGCCATATAATGACGCTCCGTCGCTTCAACCCAGCATCATGGAACGCATTTAAGAACTCTCTGCTTTTACTGTGGGCATAGAAGACATATACTGCGCTTTTTTCTTTGGCGTGCATCTTTATATTTGTAAATGTGTCATACAAAAAATGATAAAGTCTTTCATAGTCAAGCGAATCATTTTTTATTTGTTCTCTCCCATTGCTCTCGATTTTGCCATTCTCTATCTTCATTCCGCCTGTGTAAGACACTCCATACGGTGGGTCAGTAAACACCATATCAGCCTTTACCCCATCCATAAGCCTATCAATAACCGCCGGATCGGTGCTGTCCCCGCACATTAGCCGGTGCCGTCCCAGCTGCCAAATGTCGCCGAGCTTGCTCCTGGGCTCTTCCGGGAGCGGCTTGTCCCAGTTGTCCTCCGTGACCTCCACCGGTTCTTCTTCCTCGCCGGGGATCTCGAAGTCAAAATCAAACCCATCGAAATCCAGCCCTTCCAGATCCTCCTGCAGCAGCTCGAAGTCCCACGGGCTTTCGTTGGTCTTGTTGTCCGCGATGCGCAGCTCCCGGATTTCATCCTCCGTCAGGCCGCTGGCGACGGTAACCGGCACGGTTTTCAGCCCCAGCTTTTTCGCGGCCAGCAGCCGGCAATGGCCGATGACCACCACGCCCGCGTCGTCTATGACGAGCGGCTGCTGCCAGCCGAAGCGCTTGATGCTGTTCGCCACGTTCGCGATCTGCTTTGCGTCGTGGATTTTGGAATTTTTCGGATACGGCTTCAGGCTGCCGATCTCAACCTCTCGGATTTCCATCCGGTATCTCTCCCTCCTTGATGATCATCAGCTTGCACCCGAGGCTGCGCAGGAAGCGCAGGTACTTCGACAGCATCACGTCCCCGCGCCCGTACATCCTCGCGTACTGCTGGCCTACGTCCGGGGTGTCGGCCAGATCGCTGATCTTCATTTGGCTGATCCCCGCCTCCCGGCGCAGCGCGTCCAGCTCATCCACACCGTCCCGCGCCGCTTGAATGATGTGGTATTCCATGCGATTCACGTCAAGCGTAACCTCCCTCCGTTGTTGTGACAAATTCAAATCCGTAAAATATGCGCACAAAGCCTCAGACCGTAGCCGTCTGCTTTGGCTGCGGTCTGAGGCCGTCCCGGTCACAAATCAAATTCCTCCTGTTCCATCCACTCCCGGACAAAGCACACGTTGTCCCAATTAACCACGGCCTGGCCGCCGCTGATGTCCGGCTTGTATTCCTTATCCAAAACGCGGGAGCCTCCCAGGTGCGCGTATCGAATCTTATCCGCCGGAAGCATCACCATGCGTCCGTTGGTAAAGTAGATCACTACCTGCTTGCTCTGCTCATCCATGATGCTCGCCCTCCTTAATTGTCATCTTCCTTCCCGCCGTATCCCGGCACGATCTTTTTGAGCGCGTTGTTATAATTGCCCTTATTCCCGCAGGCTTTTTTGTAAAATGCCATCAGGAATCCCGTCAGCGGGTCAAACGTGTCGCCGGGCTGGCACTTGACAACCGTTTTGGTTCCGTCCTCCCAGAAAACGATTGTCGCCGGATCATGGAATAGCACTTTCTTCGGCCGTCTCCCAGTCCACATCAGTTGCGCGTCCTTTTGCTCATGGTTCCCAATTATGTCATCACAAATGAATCTTCCGCAAAGTTCAACGATCGGATCGGCATTCGGCCTGTCCGTAATGGAAAAGTTTTCTGCGTCTACCCGCGTTTTTATGCCGCTGTGAATAATCGTTACAGGGTGCATTGCTTTTCCTCCTTCAACATCCGTCTGCGCTCTTTTTCGCGCTGTCTCTTCGCCGTCCGAACAGCTCGCTTATGGCGGTTCAAAGCGGCGTGAACGCCCTTAATCAGTCGCTTTGTCTGTGCCCGCGATAACGGGACATCCACGCTGAATCCGTGCAGTCCGAAGTCCGGCGGTTCCCATCCCAGTTCCGATGGCAGCTCTTCCGTCCCGATGGTCACGGGTCTTCCGTCTGCAAACAACAGTTCATACGGCACCAGCCCGACGTCATTCAGCTTCGGCGGCATCCGTCACCACCTCCATCCTCGCCATTTTCTCCCCAGCTGTACACACCGCCGGATAGCTGTCAATGCCAGTTGTCCCCGGGTGCTCCGCGTCATGGATGGCCTTGCGGATCACTTGATGCAGGTCGTAGAGCCGATGCCACTCTGTGTCCTTCTGTGCGCCGTAGATTTTCCGCATGGCGTCCAGATGCGGCTTGGCCTCGTCGCGCTTCCGGCAAAACTCCTCCGGGTGATCCCCGCCGCGAACAGCCCACGGGATTTCCTCGAACTGACCGATCTTCAGCCGCAGCAGTAATTCGATGGCCTTATCTGCGGCGCGGGCCTGGGCGGTTGAGAGTGTCAGTCGGTACTGCATTCGTCTGCTGCCTCCCTTTTCCGCGCTTCATGAAGCATGCAAACGTTATCCAGGTTGACGAACGTTTTTCCTTCGTACTTGTCCAGGCCGACAAGGCCGATCATCTTCTCGAAATGTTCTCCGGTCGAAATGTACGCCTTCTCCTCCGGGATTCTGACCTTGTTTCCGTTAGTGAAGTAAATCTCGATCTCGCTCACGGTTTTCCCTCCTTGCGGGCCTTGGCAAACCCATCCGCATAGCCGTCATCGTATCCCTCGGACCAGTACTCGGTGGGTCTTTTCTTGCCCTCGCCATAGGTGTCCACTGTGAAGATGCACCCGGCGAGGAAGCCAACCAGCAAGCCCAATGCGATGCACAGGACGTAATTCATTGCGTCACCCCCTGCATCTTGCGCATGGCGCTTCACCATGGTAAGAAACTGGTGTCTTGTCCTGCGGGTATTTGTTCCGCAGTTGCCGATCCAGCCAAATCAGTTCATCGTTCCTGGCGTTATAGCAGGACTGCGTATTTTTCTGGCTGATGAGCATATATAGAGCGCGTTGCAACAGTTCGATGATTTCCGAGTTTTCGCCGTTCATGCTGCGCAGATTATTCAGCACGGCCTCCTGATGGACAATGTAGTTTCTGAGTTCATCGTTGTCCATTCGGTTGATGATTTCATCGTCAAGCATCCCACTTCACCTCCCTTCCACACTGTGGGCAATACTTCGGTCTGTACCCGTCCCCGGTATCCAACATATCCGCCCAGCAGACCCCGCAATGGTACCAGTCAGACAGTGCACCGAGGAAGCGTTTTGGTTTCACAGGCTCCTGCTCCCGGAGAAGGGCAAGGGCATCTCCGACAATATCCTTTCTGGCAAAAACCCACATATTCTCCGGTTTGGATGCCGCTAAGCAATCGTATAAATGTCCTACAACCTTCTCCCTGTCAGGCATCCTCCCACCTCCATCCATGAACGTCCAGAAATGCATCTGCCTTGTGGTAGCGGTCGATGACCGCCGCCTGCTCTTTCAGCAGGGCGAGGGCATCCGTACACACTGACCCATGTCCGGCATCGCGCCCAAAATCGCCGCACTCATCACTATATGGGCAGCCGACACAGCCGCGCTTTTCCGTGAACCCGCAATGCTCCAGTCCCTTAATAACCTTCTCTCTTTCAGGCATCCAACTTCACCTTTCTTCCGCAGTTCGGACAGTACAGGAACACTTCTTCGTCTGCGAAATCGCTGTCAATCGATCTTCCACAGGCTCCACAGTAATGCCATCCGTCTTTTTCTGTCGGCTTCACAGGCTCCTGCTCCCGGAGCAGGGCGAGAGCGGTTTCAACGGTCTCTCTGCTAGTATGGACAAGCGATTCGCCAGTCAGCTTCGCAATGTCCATGTCAGCCGTAAGCTGTGCTATAACTTTCTCCCTGTCAGTCATCCTCCCACCTCCGGTTCCAACGCTCCGCAATCTCTTCCGGCGGCAGCGGGTTGTCATCGTCATCTTCCGGCTCGATTACAAGCCATTGCAATGGACACCCGTTATCGTGCCAGCCGTCTACGGCATAGGTCCAACTGAGATTCGGGTACACCCTGCGCTTGATGATCATAGAGCATCCGCAGAAAGGGCACGGCTTCAATTCAGGCATCCCCGCTCACCTCCTTCGCCTGGAGCAGCACGAGCGCGTCATGCATCAGCTGCTCGTTGCAGAAACCCGCGTCCTCGTCGATGTCAGCGTAAGGGCAATCGGGCGGGCAAGTGTGCACAGGGCCGCCGTCGCCTTTGCAGCACTGAAGACCTTTAATCACAATCTCGCGGTTCCGCATAGCAATCCTCCTCGGTTGGAACGACCTCAATGCCGTGGTAAATCGTCTTACCCTGGTATCCTGCGAAGTCTTCCTCGATCCGCGCTCCGTGGGAGAACTGGCTGCCATCCAGCAGGCAGATCGCGTCGGCGGCATTGAGCATCGCGAGACAGATCGGCATGTAGCCGTCCTGCTTCAGCCCCTGCGGAAGCCAGGCCGGATTCAGGACGTTCCAGCCCTTCCAGATCAGGTAGGTTTCCGCCGCATCAAACTTCGTTTTGTAATTCGGGTCAGAGGCCATCGGCCCGGCGATATAAATGGTCCGTCTCATGGCTGAAGCGCCTCCAATCCTCTGTTTATGGCTTGCTGCACCGTCTCGCCCTTCTTAGCGCCGACCATCCAGGAAGGCGGCGTCGGGATCATGTCTTCCTGCGGACGCCACAGGTGGAGGCAGAACGGATGCATGTTGACGTATTCGCTCTCCGCCGGATGGTACTCGATCACAACCTCATCGGGCCGGAAGAACAGCTGCTTCACGCGGCACATCTCGTTCCAGGTCGGGCAGCGGCTCGGGAAGCTGACCGAAACGTGATCCCAACCGCCGCCGTTGGACCAGACCACACCAGCGCGGCGGTTTGGGCGCGACGGATCGATTTCAAACAGCAGGCCCGTGCCGCCATCCTCACCAGTCTGGAAAATCTGCAGGCCTGGAATCCCTGCGATTTCATCAAGCGTTTTCATTTCCCGTCGTCCTCCAGTTCAAACACAATCTGATTCATGGTTTCCATCTTCGCCCTGAGATCCCGGATCTCGGCGTCAAGGCACGTGATGCGGGTCGCCGCGCTGCGGATCAGTTCGCGCTCCTGGTGGTTCTCTATGATTCCTTTTTTCGCCAGCCCATGCAGGGCGTTAACCATGTCGCGGTTTTTCATCATCGGTTTTACACCTCCAGGCCCAGCACCATGTCTGAATACTTGCAGTGCTCACGGTCCTTGCCTTCGACCTCATGCGGAAGCGTGTCATCGATCAGTTTCCGGTGCGGACACTTCCGCGCCTCCACCGCCGTCTTGCTGCATGTGAAGCATTCCGTCTGGCACATGTGGTTCAACAGATCGTTCAGCGTGTCCGTGGGGACATAGCTCATGCCCCGCATCTTGGAGACCGCCCAGTTCGGCTCGATCTTGATATGTAGCCTGATGTTTTCCAGCTCCGTGCGGATCTGCATCAACTTCTTTTCCTGCACGGTCAGAAGCAGCTTGTCGAGGCACTCCTGCGCCAGCCGTCCGACCTCATGCAGTTCGTCCCGGCATCCCGCCGCCTCGCTCCGCTTCTCCAGCGGGCCAATGCCCGCCGTGAAGCCGCTGACCATGGCGAACAGGGTTTGCAGGGCGGTGTATTCGCTCCCTTTCAGCGGTGTGCGTTCCATCTATTTTCTCCCTCGTTTCCGTTCCATTGCTCTGCGGTCTAAAATCTGCACGACCTTGCTCTTTTGCGCCTCGCGCACAAGGTTGTAGATAACCCTTTGTTTCCTGACTTCGATGAATGGCTGCACCCACTCTTTGTACTTTGGGCAGCTGTCGTGGCATGCCTCATGCCGTTCGGGCGCAACGCAGTCTCGGCAGGGACAATCTTTCTTGTTGCGGCTCATTTCACGGCTTGTCCTCCTGGATCGCCACCAGCGAGGCCCGGAGGAGGCGCTCGCAGCACTTGCCGTCATCCATGCCATGGTAGCGTTTGAAAGGGCATCCCTCGCACCGCCGAGAGTCGATGCCAAGGCAGCACTCCAATCCAGTGACCAGCTTTTCCTTATCCTTCCGGTTCACGATCCCGCCTCCTCTGCGTCCTCTGATTCGATGCACGTGATGGTGATCTCCACGCGTGGATTTTGCTTGTCGTATTCCACCCGGCTGCCGTCGTGTGTGGCGATCACGTTGCAGTTATCGTCCACGACCACGAAATTGTCCTTCAGGATGTCATCCGTGGCCTCTAACAAGTTCGGCAGATCCACCCGCCGGTGGGTGCGCATGTAGTACACGCAGGCCACGTTGACGGGGTAATCAATGCCTGTGTTGGTCGCCCGTTGAGCGAGGAGCTGAAGCGCGCATTCCTCGGCGTAATCCATGTAGGCCTTTGACGGGATGATCCGTGACCCACGCCCGATGCGGATGATCCGCTGGCTGTTCTTCTTCGTTCGCGGGTCGCCGGTGAGGGTGATTTTCATACCTCTACCTCCCACTTCACCGCCTTTCCGCAAGCACTGCAATACTTTGCCTTTGCGTTGTTTGGTGCTAAATCCGCTCCGCATTTTCCGCACGTCCAAACGATGCTGCCACCATTCGCGGGGATTCGTCTGGTTGTTACATTCGCCGGCTTCTGCTCCCGGAGCAATACTTCCCATGCTTTTACAGCGTTTTTGTCGGCTGTCCCATCGTCTTGTGTAAAATACCAATTCAGGTATTCAACCGCCTTGATGACTTCTTTTCTGTCGCTCATCTCCGAGCCTCCGCCGTAAGGCTCTCCAGCGGCAGGATGCCCGCGCTTTGACCCGGATAGGGGCCTCGTTCGAGGAACAGGCTGATGTTCTCCGTCATGCACTGCGCCATGCTCTGGATCAGCTGCGCCTCCGCAGCGATGCTGTTGACGCGCATGGTGACGGCCTCCCAATCACCGCCGTCAAGCAGGGTGCCGATGTCTTTCTGCGCGGTTTTGAGTTCGTCCTTGATTCCGCCCAGCAGGCGGAAAAGGTCTGCGAAAAGGATTTTCTGCTCTTCCATGTTGTGCCTCCTTATCCCCATTGTTCAGCCATCGCCTTTGCGATGCCGGGGAATGTTTTCGATCTCGTTTTCGGGTCTCTGAATCCGAATGTTTGCATCTTGGTTGTTTTGCCGTGCCCTCCGTCAACCCACAACCCGGTCGGTTCGACAACGTCTGTTGCAATCAACTGCGGGAGGCCCTTGAGCCACAGATAGGTCTTTTTCTTGTATGGGTCGCCGAACATGAACGGCTGAATGCACTGCGAGGCTGCTGGCAATTCCCATAGTCTGGACGGCACAGGGTTTTCTACTGCGATCCTTTCACATGGCGCATTCAACATGGCGAGGAAGAAGTCCCGCGCCAGGATTCCCTTGCGAATGCGATCCTCGTTCATGAGCCGGAATTCATCTGCCGGGAAAATCCCCTTTGGTCTGCTGATGACTTCATCGCCCATGTACAGATGGTTCGCGCCGAGGTTACTCAGGTATGTGCACGGCGGATGCGCGATGATGAGGTCGTACCCCCCCCCCCTGGCAATTTCTGCCAGAGCGTCGCCCCGAATATGCCACTCAGGGTGACCGCCGGAGCACTCCTGCAGATCGCAGCTGTACGCTTCGTGGCCTCGCTCCCGGAAGGCGATGCAGACCGCTTGGCTCTCCTCGCAGGCTACAAGCACCTTCATCGGGCTTCCTCCCATCTCCGATTCCACGATTCGGCGACTTTCTCCAGGGTCCAGCCGTCCTCCGGGTACAAGCACCAGAGAACCGCGTCCAGCGGGCAGTTTTCATCGTGCCAGCCGCGCATGTCGATTTGTGGATCACCGTTCGGGTATTTTGTTTCCTGAACTTCCATGCTACAACCGCAGAACGGGCATGGTTTCAAATCCATTATGTGTCAACCTCCATATCCAGCCACTCCATCTTGCAGGCCACACACTGTTCCCGTTCACGTTCCTTGTCGAACCCGTCCCGGATGCAGTGCGCACGCTCGTCCCAGCCCCGATACGGGCAGTTGATGTTGTAATAGACCGTGGCCTCGCCGTCTGCGCCGTTGTCGAAAGGGTCAAGATTTTCGTCCGACAGGACGGAGACCAGAAATTCACGGTTCGTCATTTGCCTCAGCCCTCTCTTTCGCCCGCTGTCTGTACTCGCGGCGCTTCCTGCGCCGGATCGCGTCCTTCTCCGCGAGGTAGCCTTCCCGGATGTCCTCGTAATGAACGTGCGCTTCGATCACGGTTCCGACCAAATCCCCTGTCTTTCCGTACTTCCTGTTCATCAGATGGATCATAGGCTGGAACAGCCTCGCCACAATGTTCCACACGGGCGCGTCTGCGTAATATTTCAGGAGCCGTTCAAGCTCCGGCCACTTCCCGTCCTCCTCGGCGAAGGCGTTTTCCGTCAGCACAAATTCGCCGCCAAGGTTCGCGGCCTCTTCAAATTTGAGCCAGGCGTCACCCATGACCACCCGGATACGTACGCGCTCTGTCCAGCGGTGGCACAGGGCCAGAAACTCATGCATCGGGATCTTCCCCGGCTCGGCTTCGAACTCCTTAAGCGTCATGGGCTGCCTCCTCAATCATCATTTCTGCCAGCCACTCCGGCATTTCAGGCTGCACGTTGGCCTTTTTCGCGGCCTCGGCTTTCTGCTCATCCTCCAGCATCCGGATATACCAGTCCGGCAGTTCGCCGGGCTTCTGCTCCGGGTATTCACGCTGTGAATAGTTCAGCTGCGCGATGTTCGACGGCCTCCCGGTCTGTTGCTGGTGCTGTCCGCGCTTCTGCCGGTGTTCTTCGCTGCGCTTCTCGGCATCCTCCACGGACTTGATACCGGCGCATTGCAAGCCCCGCAGGACCGCGCTCACGTAGGCCCAGTTGTTCCCGCCGTGTTCACAGGAGGTCTGCACCGCCCAGGCGATCAGATCCTCTGGCATCTCACCCATGTAGACCTTCAGCTCCTCCCACGCCCTTGGTGTCATGGCCTTCAAACAGGTGGAGACCAGGGTGCCGATTTCCGTGTGCTGGTAGCTGAACCCCTCGCGCACGCGTTCTTCGTTATCATCTATAAATTCTTTATCTTTGTCTTTGTCTTCTTCTTGGCTTTTCTGGGTTTT
>Ga0310691_10004988_pt1 | contig 14733 bp, 9 predicted proteins | sample 176DNAGHGlowgp2_FD_203887 | JGI IMG/M metagenome (GOLD analysis project Ga0310691, IMG submission 203887) | Sheep rumen microbial communities from Palmerston North, Manawatu-Wanganui, New Zealand - 1766 DNA GHGlow gp2 (v2) (version 2) | ecosystem: Host-associated > Mammals > Digestive system >... | reverse complement strand
CTACACTCCAGCCCCTGCGGATGTGCCAAGCCTCAGATGGGCGGCAAGTGGATTGTGCTGGGACATTCTTCAAATCAGGAAATTAAGGACGACAAATAGATATGGCAGAAGATAATCTGAAGACGATAAGGCCCGACGAGGCGGCTGCTGCCGACCGCACGATGCACATCAACAGCGTGTTGAAGACCGACGAAGGAGCGATGGAGCAGACCCTCCGTCCTGATGCCCTATCTGGTGCCCCGATGACGGCAAGTGTGCAGACATTCCTGCTGAAAGGCGATGTCTACGAGCATGTCAAGACCCTCAGCGAAAGCTCCGGTGAGGCACAGGTGTTCTTGGTGCGCCGCGCTGGCGAGGAGAAAGAGTATGTGTTGAAGGTGTACTATCCCAACTTCGACATCAACAAGAAGCTGATGCAGGTGGTGCGCTCGTTCCAGTTTGAGATGATTGTCGAGCTTTTCGACTACGGTAAGACCTATGTCGAGGGCAAGCACCGCTACTACGAGCTGATGGAGTACCTCCGAGGCGGCACCCTGCGCGACCTGCGCATTGAGGGCGACTTCAACCGCTTCCGCCGCCTGGCTCTGCAGGGAGCGGCGTCATTGGCCTATTGCCATTACCACGGCGTGTTGCACAAGGACATCAAACCCACCAACTTCTTCTTCCGCGACGAGGCACAGACAGAGCTGGTGCTGGGTGACTTCGGCATTTCCGCCTTGCGCGAGGATGGTGCCCTCTCTTACCATACCACTCAGGCACGCACGCCAATCTATGCCGCTCCTGAGATGTACACCGACGTCATCGACGGCGAGGTGGAGATCACCGATGCCGCCGACTACTATTCGCTCGGCATGACGCTCTTTGCCCTCTGGCTGGGCGAGAATCCCATGAGCTCGAATGAGCGCATCATGATGAAGCAGAAGAACGAAGGGCGACTGCCACGCCTGGGCGAGCTGCCCGAGAAGGTGAAGCAGCTCATCCTCGGACTGACCGCCGTGAACCAGCAGAACCGTTGGAAGTACGAGCAGGTGGAAAGGTGGTTCATGGGCGAGGATGTGCCCGTCGATATGTCGTCACCCTTCTTGCGCTATAAGAGCTTCGTCGTCGACCCTGACCATAATGTGGTGGCCGACAACGTTCACGAGCTGGTGCCACTGCTCGACAAGTACGAACAGCTGGGCATCAACTACCTTTATAATGGTCGGTTAGTGACGTGGCTGGAGAATAGCGGCAACGTCAAGCTGTCGGAGCTGCTTAAAGACATCGTCACCAACAAGTTCCCCGTCGATAAGAAGGCCGGGCTGAAGTATGCCCTCTACACCATGGAGCCAACCTATCCCTACATAGACATCGACGGGCTGGCTTGCGACGATGTGCATAGTGTGGCACTCTCCGTGCTCAGCAACAAAGAGAAATATGCCATGATGCTGCGACATGCCAATGACAATCTCTTCCTGTGGCTCGACACCCATGTGAAGTGCGATGTCGACCGGTTGCGCTCCTATTTCTCCGATGATGCCAATCCCGCCGTGGCCATCCTGCGGTTCATTTACGAGATTGACCCTGACATCCCCTTCTTGGCGAAGCACCCGTCGTCGACGGTTGCCGAGATTACTCATTCCTTTGGCTATTCCAATCCTTCCGAGGATGACTGGCAGTCGCTCTGTGACGGACGCCTGCTGTCGTGGATGTACTCCCACGAAGACCTCATGGCCTGCGAGTCGCTGCGCATCCTGACGCAGGGCCATCACTACACACGGCAGCTGGCCTACAAGGTGCTCTACAACTTAGACCGCAACGTGGCCTACGACTTGCGCAGTGCCGACACGCCGGAAGCCATTGGCGAGGTGCTGTCGCACCAGCTGATGCAGTCAGAGCACTTGTCGGAGGGTGACTTTGCCCTGCAGATGGAGGATTATACCGACCCGCAGGGCCGCTTCTTCTACTATGCCCAGCTCAAGGGGTGGCTCGACCTGATGACAGAGGCCAAGCGCTGCTTTGACCTGTCGGCACCTGAAAACCGCGACCGCCTGAGCGCTTACGACCTGCGCACCGCCCTCTACCGCTTCTGCCGCATACTGGGCACCAAGCCCAGCTACCTCTTGCCCAATGGCACCATCTTGCAAGACGGCAGGAGCATGGACCTCTCCTACACCTCGCTCATACGCTCAGAACTGCGCAATGGCTCCATGGCCCAGTGGATGTCGGTGTTCTACCATGAGGATCCGAACCAGGAGTTTAGTGAGGAATATGCCTACGAGCATGAACTCGAAGAGTGGATCATGGCTTTGGGGCGGCTCGACAATCAGCAAACCTACTACCGGCGCTTTACCAAAGCCTGCGAGGACACGAAAGCCCGCATCGACAGCGTGCGCAGGCAGTGGCTCAGGGCACGGGCGAAAGAGAAGGCGTGGAAATACATCTTCTATGGCCTCTGTGCCGTGTGGATTCTGCTGGTGCTGCTCGTCGGCATCAGCGGGCGCGACTATATCATGCAGCACAAACTACTGAGCATGGGGCTGCCTCTTGGCGGCATGACGGCACTGATAGTGGGCGTGCGCTCCTACTTCAAAGGGTTGGGCCCCATGTTCTCCTGCCTCACCGGACTGTTAGGGGGCTTGACCTGCTTTATACCTATTTATATTGTATCATGGATTCAGCAGAGCAGTCCCGGATTGTTGAACTTTGTCGTAGTGGGCATTACATTATTATATATGCTGGCCTGCCATCTGACGGCTTTCAAGGAAGGCAACATGGGCGATTCCGAAGAGATACAGAACCTGTTAAGGGAGAACGATGTCAAGTCGACGCTCCTGGAACCGCTGTACTATACATTCAAGACTAAGTCAAACCGCTTCAAGAGTTCAAAGTTCGGACTTCTCGACGAGCTGAGCGACCATGTCGACTCGCTCGCAGGAGAGTCGGTCATGCACTATGTGTTGTGGTCGCTGCTCGCTCTGGTCATGGTGCTTGAATTTTGCGTGTTCAGCTCCAGCATCCTCGACGTGAGTCTGCCTTGACATGTGTTTAACCAGGACAAATAACGACAAAAGGAAAGCAAAATGATATGTGATTTTTGCCATAAGGAAAACAGAAGCGTGGCAAAGTTCTGTCGGTGGTGCGGTCAGCCCATAGTGTCGCACGCACTCGACAAGATGGTAGGGCTCGACGAGGTGAAGGCGCAGCTGAAGACCATTGTCGATACCTATACCTATCTGCGCTCCAGGAAAGACATCTCGGCTGTCAGGCTGTCGGTCAATGCCATTATCATAGGCGAGACAGGAACAGGCAAGACAGCCCTGTCGGCCATCATTCGCGACTACTTCTTCCAGCATAAGATTATAGAGAAGCCCAAGCTCACCATGGTCGATGCCGTGGACTATCAGCGCTTTGTCGACAAGTGGGACGACAACATCAAGAAGGCCAAGGGCGGGCTGCTCTTTTTCGACAACGTGCAGAAGTTGCTTCCCGACAAATACTCCAATCAGGTCAATCCCCTCGACAAGCTCTTTGTCGAAATGGATAAGTGGGACGACAACCCCATTGTCATCATGGCAGGCCTGCCCAAGGGCCTTGACGACTTCTTGGAGAGCAACCCCGCCGTGAAGAACCGTTTCAAGTACACCTTCCGCCTGCCCACTCCCAACTATCAGGAGCTGTGCGACATCACAAAGATGGAGCTGCGCACGAAATACGGCATCAGCGAGTTTTCACCCGATGCCGATCAGCAGCTGAAACGTTTCTTCAAATACCAGATCAAGACCAAGGACGAGACCTTCGGCAACGCCCATGTTGCCATGAAGACAGCCGAAGACATCTTCACATCGTTCATACACAGGGGAGCGCAGGCCGTCGGCATAGACAAGGAGGACATCAAGGGCTATGTGCCAGAAGAGCGCTCGCTCGACGACATACTGAAAGACCTCGACACCTTCATCGGCATGGAGGAGGTGAAGCAGGCCGTGCGCGAGATTGCCTACTCCGTGCAGAACAGTCTGCAGCGGCAGGAGCGCGGGCTGGGCGAGCAGGAGAAGCTGTCGATGCACATCGTACTCACCGGAAACCCCGGCACCGGCAAGACAACCATCGCGCGCAAGTTAGGCGAGATCTTGGCAGCCATCGGCTACCTGGACTCTGGCCATGTGGTCGAAGTCGACCGCTCGCAGATGGTGTCGCCCTATCAGGGAGAGACGCCCAAGGTGGTGAACCGTTTGTGCGACAAGGCCATGGGAGGCATCCTCTTCGTCGACGAGGCATACACCCTCGCACCTCTCAGCCAGGCTGGCGAGCGCGACAACCAGGGAGCGCAAGCTTTGGAGACACTGATGAAGCGCATGGAGGATGACCGTGGAAAATTCGTCGTCATAGCTGCCGGCTACAGGACGGAGATGGAGAATCTCTTCCGTGTCAACCCGGGCATGCGCAGCCGTTTCAACTACTTCCTCAATATTGAAGACTACAACCCCGACGAGCTGTTCAGCATCATGCAGGTCTTTGCCAAGGGCAAGAAGTATCTCTTCTCTACCGATGCCGAGGCCCTTGCCAAGAAGATGATTCTCGAGCTGTACAAGCATCGCGACAAGGACTTTGCCAACGGACGCACCATGCGCTCGCTCTTCGACCAGATTTGCAAGAACCAGGCCAAGCGCCTGCAGAACGGCGACTTGTCGCAGATGACAAATGAGCAGCTCATGACCATCGAGCAGGTCGACATTCCCTACGAGGCCCCGAAGGAGGTGGACTATACGGAGTGCCTGAAGAAGTTCGAGGGCATGGTCGGACTGGAGAGCGTGAAGAAAGAGGTGAGCAACCTCGCTGCCTTCCTGAACCTTCAGATCAAGCGTGGCGAGAGCAACACCTTCCAGGGCAAGCACTACGTCTTTACCGGCAATCCCGGTACTGGCAAGACCACCGTGGCACGTATCATGGCCGACGTGTTCAAGACATTGGGCATCCTCTCGCGCGGACAACTGGTCGAGGCCGACCGCTCGAAACTCGTGGCAGGCTTCTCAGGCCAGACGGCCATCAAGACCAACCAGCTCATCGACTCTGCCATGGGCGGCGTCCTCTTCATCGACGAGGCCTACACCCTGAAGTCGAGCGACAACGACTCTTTCGGCGGTGAAGCCATCGACACGCTGCTAAAGCGTCTGGAAGACGACCGTGGGAAGTTCATCTGCATCGTGGCCGGTTACACCGACCAGATGCACGACTTCATCGACAGCAACCCCGGACTGAAGAGCCGCTTCACGCAGACAATCCACTTCGACGACTATACACCCGACGAGCTGACGCAGATATTCCTGAACTTGGCACAAGGGAAGAGCTTCGTCATCGACGATGCCACCCGCGATGCCATCCACCGCGAATTTGAGCAGCTCTATCTGCGTCGCGACAAGAACTTCGGCAATGCCCGTGAGGCCCGCCGCATCTTCAATGAGGCCGTGGAGAAACAGAGTCAGCGTCTGGTGTCGCTGATGAACGACCCCAACTTCACCGAAGAGCAGATGTTCCGCCTCACCGTCGACGACCTGCCCGCCGCCCAGAGCACGGCAGCACGTCCGCTCGACGAGGTTCTCAACGAACTCGACGACTTCATTGGCATGCGCACGGTGAAGAACAGCATACGCCGGCTCGCCGTGCAGAGCATGTTCATGAAGCAGCGTGCCGCCATGGGTGCCGGCAAGGTGCAGCAGATGGCCATGAACTTCGTGCTCACCGGCAATCCCGGAACGGGCAAGACCTCCATCGCACGCAAGATGGGCGAGATTCTCCAGTCGATGGACATCCTGCCCACCAACCGCGTCATCGAGGCCAGCCGGGCCACCCTCGTGGGCAAGTATATGGGAGAAACGCCGAAGATCGTCAACTCCATGTGCGACAAGGCCATGGGTGGCATCCTCTTCATCGACGAGGCTTACACGCTCTCCGACCAAAACGACCAGTACGGCAAGGAGGCCATCGACACGCTGATGAAGCGCATGGAGGATGACCGAGGCAAGTTCGTGGTCATCGCAGCAGGCTACAAGCAGGAGATGGAAGAGTTTCTCCAGGCCAATGCCGGCCTGGCCAGTCGCTTCACCCACAAGCTTCACATCGACGACTACAATGAAGACGAGCTGCTGGCCATCTTCAAGAAAATGGCCCAGAAGGAGTCATATATCCTTTCGCCCACTGCCGAGTTCAAGGCTCTCGATGTCATCTGCAAGATGCTGATGCGCAAAGATGCCACCTTCGGCAATGCTCGCGAGATGCGCAACTTGCTCGACTCCACGGTTCAGCAACTCTCAGTCAGAGTGTCGCAGTTGCCGCCCGACCAGGTCACCAAGGAAACCTATCAAGTCATCATGCCCGAAGACATCAAGGAGGTATGAGAGCGGGCGTAGCTTAATAATTGATTTTAAAGAATAAGAATAAAATATGATTATTTGTCCTAATTGCAAGGAAGAAATTGACGACGGTTCCCATTTCTGCGATCAGTGTGGTCAGGCACTGCTCTATTGCGAGAAGTGCGGACGAGTGGGCATCGGTCGCCGTTGCACCAACTGCGGTGGCCTGATGGTGACGCCCCAGGAGATTCATAACCGAGGTGGCGACGTCGTGTCGCTCTCCCGAGGTTTTGCCTCGCAGCAGTATGTCTCTACCAATCGTGGCGACCGCACTATGCCCGGCATGTCCGGTGGCAACATTCCGCAGGGCGTTCCTCAGCTCATGCTCTACAACGACTCGCTGAACATCCGTTTTGTTGGCATCAACGGAGCAGTGATTGGTCGCCGGCAGGGCCCCTATTCCCAGTTCTTCCAGCAGAACATGTATGTTTCGGGCGTTCATGCCCAGCTGAAATACAACAGTGGTTCCGGATGGTGCGTGGCTGACAAGCACTCATCCAACGGTACTAAGCTCAATGAGCGTGCTCTTCAGCCCGATGTGGAGATGTCGCTCAAGAACGGCGATATTCTTACCATAGCAAATGTCAATCTGCAGGTAGGTATCAGCTAAGCAGAAAATAAGTTATATGAAATTCGCAATAACGGCATCCAGTAAAACCGGATGCGTCAGGAAAAACAATGAAGACATGGTGTTGGTTGACCGTTGGTTCGTCCGTGATTCACAGATGAGCCTGCGGGCTGACTTGTCATCTACCGACAGATACCTTGTTGCCCTGGCCGATGGTATGGGAGGCTACAATTGTGGAGAGGTGGCCAGCAACGAAGTGCTGCATAATCTGCAGTTCTTCTTCACCGATCTGCCCACCGGCCTTTCCATTGCCGATTATAACGAAGCCATTTTTGAGTGGCTCACGAGCATCAACAACATCATTCTTTCCAAGGGCCTTCACGACGAGAACTACAGTAAGATGGGCACCACGCTGGTGGCCTTGGCCTACTACGGCCACCACTTCTACTGGATGAACTGTGGCGACAGCCGCATCTATCGCCTCCATGACGGTCACCTCACCCAGCTTTCTACCGACCATTCGCTGAGCAGTCTGCTTGGCGAGGTGGGCCATTCCAGCATCGTTACCAACTGTATCGGCGGTGGCTGCAAAGACAACTACATCGATATTGTAGAGTGTACGGCCGATGTGCAACCCGGCGATTGCTTCATCCTCTGTAGCGATGGCTTGTCGGACATGATCGGCGACGGCGACATCGCTCATCTGCTCACTGCTGGTGCTGAGGCCGAGCAGCTCTGCCAGGCAGCAGAGAAAGCTGGTGGCATCGACAATGTCTCGGCAGCCGTCATCCGTGTGCAGTGATTCTGGAAAAAGTGTTGAGCTGTGCCAATTGTCAATCTTAAATATGTCAGTAACCTATTTGTTCATTCGTAAATCGTAATAATTCCCTTCCGATGCCTCTCCGACTTCCCGACCGCTTACCAGCCATCGACATCCTCAAGCATGAGAACATCTTTGTGATGGACAATTCCAGGGCTCACGCCCAGGACATCCGTCCGCTGCGTATCGTCATCCTCAACCTCATGCCTCTGAAAATCACCACCGAGACCGACCTCATCCGCCTGCTCTCCAACACCCCTCTTCAGATAGACATCAGCTTCATGAAGCTGCGCAGCCATACGTCGAAGAACACGCCGGTAGAGCACATGATGATGTTCTACCGCGACTTTGCCGACATGCGCAATGAGAAGTTCGACGGCATGATCATCACCGGAGCACCGGTGGAGACCCTCGACTACGAGCAAGTGCGCTATTGGCCGGAGATGGTCGACATCTTCAACTGGGCGCGTACCCACGTCACCAGCACCCTCTTCATCTGCTGGGCAGCACAGGCCGGCCTCTACCATTATTACGGCATACCCAAATATGCGCTGCCGAAGAAGATGTTCGGCATCTTCCCCCAGCACACGCTCGATGCTCAGCTGCCTATCTTCCGGGGCTTCGACGACACGTTCATGATGCCTCATAGCCGTCACACTGAGATTCGGCGTTCCGACATTGAGCAGCATCCTGAGCTGCAGCTCGTGGCGGAGTCGGAGCAGAGTGGCGTCAGCATTGTCATGGCCCGTGGCGGTCGCGAGTTCTTCATCACTGGCCACCTGGAGTATGCGCCGAACACGCTCGACACGGAGTATCGGCGCGACCGTGGAGTGCGTGCCGACGTCGACCTGCCAGTGAACTATTATCGCAACGACAACCCCGACCTCTCTCCGCTGGTGACCTGGCGTGCCCACGCTAATCTCTTCTACAACAATTGGGTGAACTACTACGTCTATCAGGAAACTCCTTACGACATTAGCCAGATAGCATGACAGCACTCGAACTGCTTGCCCCCGCCAAGAACCTGCCGTGTGGTATAGCGGCCATCGACCACGGTGCCGATGCCGTCTATATCGGTGCTTCGCGGTTCGGAGCGAGGGTGGCAGCGGGCAACGACATCAGCGATATTGATGCGCTCTGCCGTTATGCCCATCAATATGGTGCGAAGGTCTACGTCACCGTCAACACCCTCATCCATGAGCATGAGCGTGCCGACGTGCGCCGCCTGCTGGAGCAGCTTGCAGCCATCCGTGTCGATGCTGTCCTGGTTCAGGATATGCAGCTCCTCGCCTTAGCCAACGGTCTGCCATTAGTGCTCCACGCCTCAACGCAAGCCGACAACCGCACGGCGGAGAAGCTGGACTGGCTGCGCCGGCATGGCTTCAGCCGTGCCGTCCTGGCGCGCGAACTCTCTGTCGGCGAGATTGCCAGCTTGCATCGGCAGGTGCCTGCGATGGAGCTTGAGGTCTTTGTCCATGGTGCGCTGTGCGTGAGCTATTCCGGTCTGTGCTATGCCTCCGAGCACTGCTTCCACCGCAGTGCCAACCGTGGCGAATGTGCACAGTTCTGCCGCATGCGCTTCGACCTGCTCGATGCCGACGGGCGCGAGCTTATCCATCAGCGTCATCTCCTCTCGTTGAAGGATTTGAACCTGAGTGCCCATTTGTCGCAGCTTATCGAGGCGGGCGCTGTGTCGTTCAAGATTGAGGGCCGTCTGAAGGATGTGGCCTATGTCAAGAATGTCACCGCTGCCTACAGCGAGTTGCTCAACAGCTATGTAGCAGCCCATCCCGACTGCTATCAGCGGGCCTCACGGGGCATGTGCAGATACACCTTTCAGCCAGACCTCCACCGCACGTTCAACCGTGGCTATACCACGTACTTTGTCAGTGGTCGACAGCCAGGCATGGCTTCCTTTTATACGCCCAAGGCCATCGGCCAGTTTGTGGGCCATGTGAAGGAGCTGCGTTCAGGCTCCATCCGTGTGGCCGGCACGGCGGCCTTTGCCAATGGCGATGGCCTCTGCTTCTTCACTGCCGACCGCCAGTTGTCGGGCTTCCGGGTGAACCGTGCCGAAGGTAACTTGCTCTTCCCTCAGTCCATGCCCGCTGGTCTTTCGGTAGGCATGCAGCTCTTCCGCAGCAACGACCAGTCGATGGAGCGCGTGCTCAGCAAGCCCAGTTCCCAGCGTCACATTCCTGTGCGCATGCAGCTGTCGCTGACCCCTGGCAGCGCAGACGAAGCCGAGCTCCGTCTGTCCGTGAGCGATGGTCGTTTCTCTACCTCCGTTAGCACCCCCATTGCCTTTCAGGTTGCCCGTACGCCCCAGCATGACTATATTGTTCGCGAGCTGTCGAAGTTAGGCCATACGCCCTATGTTTGTGAGCGGGTTGACTTGCCCGCCGGTTTCAACTGCTTCGTGCCTGCCAGCCTCCTCAGCCAGCTTCGCCGTTCCGCTACGGAGCAGCTGCTGCACGAAGCCACGAGAGGCGCAGCGGCGGCTCCCTATTCTGCCGTTGCCTTGTCGGCCGACGAAGTGGAACCTCGTGCTGCTACCGTCGACGGCACTTCCGGCCGGCTGCTCATGCAGTGCCGCTATTGCCTGCGCCACGAGCTGGGCTATTGCATGAAGCACGGGGGCGAGAAGCCCCAGTGGCGCGAGCCGCTCTCTCTTCGTTTGGCTGACGGCCGTCGTTTCCCCTTAGCTTTTGATTGTGTTCGTTGCCAAATGAATGTCTATGCTGATGCGAAGTAGGCTTTTCTTCTGGATGGTTGGGCTGGCGTTGCTCCTCCAGGGCTGCTACCGGCAGGAGTCGCCCACTCCCGACGGGTGGATTCCCACTGAGGAGCAGGTAGACTCCATCTCTTTCTATACCACCCACCACTATTCGCAGAACTACAATTTCGTGGTCACTGCCGACAGTCTGCTGCTCATTGTGCAGCAGCCGTCTGAAGTGGTCAGTGGCATGATGGTCGATACCATCTGGGTCTATCGCAACGACCCCCTTGTGGTGGCCGACATCGTCACGCTGCCCGCTGATACTGTCGACAGTGTGTGGGTGCAAGTGGCTCGCGACCAGCTGACCATGGGATGGTCGCGCGAGACCGACCTGCTACAGCATGTGGCTCCCGACAATCTCATTTCGCAATTCATCGATTTCTTTTCCGACACCCACCTGCTCATCATGCTGGGCATTGTGGTGCTCTGTGTGGCCTTGCTTGTTGTCAACCGCCTCTACAATGCCAATGTCAGCATCGTCCATTTTCGCGACATCGGCTCGTTCTATCCCACCTTGCTCTGCCTGTTGGTGTCGGTGTCGGCCGTTTTCTATAGCACCATCCAGTTGCTCAATCCTGAGTCGTGGCGTCATTTCTACTACCATCCCACGCTCAATCCTTTCCGCGTGCCGCTCCATTTAGGGCTTTTCCTTTTTTCGGTGTGGGCCATCATCGTTGTTGGCATAGCGGCTTTCTACGACGTGCGTCGGCTGCTTTCCATGGGCCATGCCTTGCTCTACAGCTTGGGTTTGGCAGCCGTCTGTTCAGTCTGCTATGTGGTGTTCAGCGTGTCTACGCTCTATTATGTGGGCTACCCGTTGTTTGTTGCCTACGCCGTCTTTGCCCTTTTGCGCTACTATCGCTTCAGCCGCACGCCCTACGTCTGCGGCCGTTGTTCCCGTCCGCTCCGCCACAAGGGCAAGTGCCCTTATTGCGGTGCGGAGAATGTGTAGCTCACCCTGACCGGCTGCTCCACCTCGCGCCTCCATGTCCTGAGGTATTCAAACCATTCTTTTGCCTGGTGGAAGCCGAAGTCTTCGTTGGCCGAGCAGTAGCTTATTTTGTACGACAGCCTGTCTTTTTCCGGTCTGACTACGAAAGCATAGTTGTCTTTGTTGGCCGGCTCTTCACTGACCACGTTCTGCTGTTGCAGCAGTATGGCCAGTCCAACGGTCTCTGGCTTCCAGTTCACCGTGTCGGTCGAAGGGTAGTCGGTGCCCCAGCAGGCGCGCAATCCCTGCTTGTCTGAAAACTCGGTAGAGCCTTTCACGTTGATAATGCCCGTAGCGAAGCGGTAGGCCGAGGCATCGCGGTTGAAGATGACGTCGACGTCGGTGTCGCGGTGCCCGGCGTACTGCGTGTAGCGCAGGGTCATGTTCAGTGGAGCCTTCCCTTCCTCGGCTTTCCATCCCCGGTCTATCACCTCTACGATGGTGCGCAGCGGTCCGTAGCTGACGATTCGCTGTGTGCGGCTTTTCACCGGCTCAATCATGGTTGGCTGCTGGCCGTCCCATCCTCTGAAGGCTCCCAGTCCGAAGGTGTTGCCCACCCAGAGCACGTCGTCGCCATAGCCTTCTGCCTTTTGCTCTGCCGATGTGTAGAACTGAGTGGCCTGTAGCTCCAGGCGCTTGTGAAACTTCCCGTAGAGGTCGATTGTCTGGCGCTTGTCGAAGTAGATGCGTATGCCGTTCAGCTCGCTCTCGAAGTCCACGCCGTGGTGGTGCTGCAGGTTGTAGCTGTTGGCGCAGTCGCCCCGTGCGGTGATGCTCTCTATGAAGTTGTTGTGGCGGTTCTTCTCCTTCACCTTGTCGTTGCGCATCAGCATTTCGGCATATACGCGGGCAGGGTAGGGGCGTGGCTCACCTTCGGCATAGAGGGTGACTACATACGTCTTCTTCTCCTTCGCAGCCAGGTCGGCCAGGAAGCAAAGCTCGTCGTAGCGCTCGTCTTGGTCGAGGTCGTCGAGCTGGCAGGCCACCTCGCGGCCACTGGTCTCAACCAGTGCCGACTGCACTTCGCCCATTTTTGCCAGGCTGATGACCACTGGCTGATCGCTCCGCTCACTATTCATGGGGTTCTCTACGTAGACCCTGAAGGTCTGTTGAGCGCTGGCGGTCATGCCGAAGCCGAGCGCAAGGAGTAGCATTGTTCGTTTCATGTTAGTATGGTTTGTCCGCAAAAGTAAGCAAAAGGTGAGAAAAAACATCATCGATTTAAAAATATTAGGTTAAAATTTGGTTAATTCAAGAATTTTTAGTAATTTTGCAGGGTCATTTAACAAAACTAAATAATCCTGGTGCGTAAGTTTTATCTCTTTTCTTTCATGTTACTCTTGGGCTGCTTGGGCTGTCAGTGGCATTTGTCGCCTTCGGAAGAGGACGACCACCATGCTGGCTTGACCATTGAGCGCTACGACCGTGTGGAAGGACTCTATCTGACGATGGCCGACTATGCAGCCCTGCGCCAGATGAAGACCGACTTCCCGCTTCAGACGCGCACGCTGATTGAAAATGTGCTGCAGTTAGGGGCGGTGAACGACCCCGACATCAATACGCGCTGGCTCCTTTTTTTCCAGGACTCCACACTACAGGCTCTGATTGGCGATGTGCAGCGGCAATACGAAAATGTTGACGACCTGAACAAAAGCTTCACCGCTGCTTTCGCCCGCTTAGAGAAGATGCTTCCCGGCCTGGAGGTTCCACGCATCTACACACAGATAGGCTCATTCGACCAGAGCATCGTCGTTACCGACAGCATGCTTGGCATCTCGCTCGACAAGTACTTGGGAGCTGACTACCCTGCCTACCTGCGTTACGGCTATTCAGAGCGGCAACGCAGCATGATGACCCGCGATTACATCGTGCCCGACTGTCTGGGCTTCTACCTGCTCAGCCATTTCCCTATGCCTATAGAGGCTGACACAGTTCACCACCTGCGCCATTGGCACATGATGAAGATTCAGTATGTGGTGAATCAGGCCATGGACCGTCGGGTTTTTGTCAACGACACGATAGCCCAGATAGGTCAGTATGTGAAGGAGCACCCTCGCCTCACCACTGCCGAATTGTTGCACTTGCCTGCTGAAAATATCCTTCACCAGTAGCTTAACCTATTGATTCAAAGGTGTTTATGGTGAAGGATATGGTTCTTCGCCCCCGCTTTCTGTAGTTTGAGCCTTTCATGCTGTCTTGCCGACGGGTTCGCCCTATGCTGGCTGCCACTTTTTGCTTTGCTGACCTACGTCAGCAAAGCCAACCGTCCGTCAGCAGACAGAGCGGATAGCGAGTAGCACGGCGTAAGAGCCCATCTTTTGTGAAGGGTAGCCCGGAAGTGGGGGCAAATGTATATCCTTCACTGTAATCAGTTGGCAATCAGTAGGATGATTCCTGTGTGAAGGATATTTTCAATAAAATATTCGGCTGATATGCTGTTATTTCCCCGAAAATGTGTATCTTTGCAGCATAGTTTTCGATGAATTAACCATGAAAAGATTATCTCTTTTGTTCGCCACGCTCTTTGTGGCAGTAGCCCAGCTTTCGGCAGGGCAGAAACTGGTGTTGAAGGACATTGTAGGCGGGGAGTTCCGCGAGGCATCTATTGCCGCTGCACGGCCACTGGCCGACGGCGAGAGCTACGCCCAGATTTCGTCCGACGGCAAGCAGATTGTGAAGTACTCGTTTAAGACGGGCAAGGCCGTAGAGGTGCTCTTCGACGCGCAGAAGGCCCGTGGGGCCAACGTGAGCCGCGTGGAGGGCTACGTGATGAGCCCCGACGGCAAGCGCATGCTCATTCAGACTGAGACGCGCAGCATCTACCGCCATTCCTTCACCGCCACCTATTATATCTATAGCATCGCCAACAACAAACTCGAACCGCTGAGCGACGGCGGGCCGCAGCAGACACCCGTATGGAGTCCCGACGGCACGCAGGTGGCCTTTGTGCGCGACAACAACATCTTCCTGGTGAAGCTGCTCTACAACAATGCCGAGAGCCAGGTGACGAAGGACGGACGGCGCAACGAGATTATCAACGGTCTGCCCGACTGGGTGAACGAAGAGGAGTTCTCCTTCAACTCGGCCATGGTCTTCTCGGCCGACTCCAAGCAGATTGTGTGGGTGCGCTACGACGAGAGCCAGGTGAAGGAATACTCCATGCAGCTGTTCCGCGCTTCCTACCCG
>Ga0310691_10004986_pt1 | contig 14736 bp, 35 predicted proteins | sample 176DNAGHGlowgp2_FD_203887 | JGI IMG/M metagenome (GOLD analysis project Ga0310691, IMG submission 203887) | Sheep rumen microbial communities from Palmerston North, Manawatu-Wanganui, New Zealand - 1766 DNA GHGlow gp2 (v2) (version 2) | ecosystem: Host-associated > Mammals > Digestive system >... | reverse complement strand
CTCTTTTTTCTGATGCATAACGTGCCCATCGTTCAGCTTCAGCATCATCATAAGGAACATTAAAATGCAAATGCTGATGTTTTTCTAAAATTCGATATAGTTGTGTATTTAATAAATCTTTCATATTGTTTTCTGCTAAATTTTATATTAACAATTTTACCAGTTTTCTTATCTTTTACAACACAATATTTTTTAAAAAAATAGTAAGGATCTTTAAGATATTTTATATATTCTTCTTTATTATTCATACATTCAATATCTGTTTAATTTTCCTATAATCTTTTTTTGTCAAACCAGTCCATGGATTTGTTTGAACAAAATGTTTCTTTTGAGATTCTAACATATCATTATCGTCATCAACTATACAATAATTTGAAATAACGAAATCTTCCTTCATAACTTTTTTATAATCTGAATATTGTCCATTCGTTATATCAAAGAAGTATTGTATTTCTTGCCCACGATGTCTGCTTTTTGAATAAGGAGTAACACCAACAATATATGGACATAACAATTGTATTCCATGATGATTAAATTCCCCTAATCCTAATCCATCTCTCATGAATTCATCATAACATTGCTGCCATGAATTACCATTACGCCATGATGAAGATATTACAAGTTTAATATCATAATCTTTACAGAATCTTGACATACGATAGCATTCACGAGGATCTATGCTTCCATATTTTCTAATATGATTTTTATGTCTCCAACAATCATATTGAGCACTATTCATTACTCCGTCAATATCTAAAAAGATTACTTTATATTCTTTCATAATTTGTATTTTGTAACATCAAATAATGTATCTTTTAATATTACTTTATACATTATTGAATCATTAGTATAATAATATTCAATCATATATTTATCGTCGTAATATTCTTTATATTCCCATATATTTAAATTTCTTGGAATTGAATCTTTAATACATAATGAATCAAACTCATCAAATGTATATAATTTATTATTTATATGCGGATTTACTCCACAGATAAATATATTTATAATGAATACAAATAAAATTATGTGTAATAGTTTTCTCATTTTAATATATACATATTTTTAAAATCTTTACAAAGATCATTATATTGTTGCAGTTCTTCGCATTTATTCTGTAAATTATGACATCTCAATAAATGTTGGAATCGTAACTCAAAATTAAGAGCCATTGAATTTTGAAAGTATTGTCTATTAAGAACTTTAATTGCTCTTATGGCTTCTGTTTCAGTAATTCCATCTTCATAATTAGTCTGAACAAAATGATATAATTGTGAGTCAAGCATATCCCCGTCATCATCAATTATAACATAATTATTAACTTCTGGATGTTTATCAAGCCATGTTTGTATTTCACCACCTCTTCCAGTTCCATTATATTTCTTATCTGAAAACCAAGATGTAACATCATAAAGATTATCAATAAGCCAATAAAGCATTTTATTTCTTGGGCATCGTTTTGTTTTTCCAATTATATCATTAATTGTCTTTTTAACATTTTCACGACGCCAAGATGAAGAAACAACAATCTTTGCTCCTGTTTCATCAACAATTTTTTTAACCCATTTTATTTTATCGGCTTTAAGATACCATTTTGGTGGTATTGTTATAACACCATCAAAATCAAGAAATATTACTTTCATACTTCTTCCTCTTCGTATGTTACTTTTATTTCCTTTACAATTGCATTAAATATACCCTTTTCATTAATAAGCATAGCTTCCCAGTCAGCATATCTTTTAATTTCCCATTTCTTTGCAAAACGTTTCTGTCGAGTAAATGGAATATATGAAGTATATTTTCCAAAAATAATACCAACAAAATCTTTTTCTTGTTCAGTCAAATGCCTCTTATTTTTATAACTATAATAAAGATACATTTCATTTGATGCTGCCTTTTTGTTGAAATAAAAAACATCACCTACATGAAAATCAATATTAGGGCATGAACATTCTTTAATACAAGTACATTCAATATAATAAAGTGATTTATTCATATCATTATTTTTTATAATCGTCTAACCAAAAATAAGGGCAATACGTTGTTTGTTTTAATGCGTTCTTATACATTTCAAATGCTTCATCCAGGTTTTCAATATTACCTATATGTTCATAAATTTCTTTATCAAATATACTTCTAATTTTATTTTCAGGACGATACCATATATCTATCCAAATATCCTTTTCATTACTATCTGAATGCCATATATTATTTTTATACAAGTTATCATTACATGTTATATGAAATTTATCAGGTTCTGAATATCCTGTACTACAAGTACTATTAGGCATCAAATGCTCTACAAATTCAATCTTTGTTATCTTCATACTTGTGTTCTTGTAATTTTTCTTTTCATTAATCCTCTATAAATATCACCAGTCATTTTTGGTGATTCCAAATGAATAAGTTCCCAACCTTCGTTTCCATAATAATTCAATTCATTGATTGATTTATTTATTGATGTTGATAACTTAATATAAGTATATTCAAATTTATCAAATGCTTCTAATATCATAATATATCTTTCCTTAATAGTTTTATTATATTCTATAGTTCAATGATGCTAGACCTATGATATCTATCATTCTCGATGTTATTTACTATATATTGGTTTCCATATATTCTGGATCACTTTCCCATGTTAATGAAGATTTAGATATCATATTTGATAGCTCTTTATATAATATAGAATTTATAAATGGATATTTTGATGTCCATTTGCCATTTTTTTCATCTCTTACAGGATATTCACCATGTAATGTTAATTTGCCATTTTTATTAATGGCTATCCATACTTTAATAGTTTTATTCATATTGTCTTATATAATATTAAATAATATAGTATTCATAAATATTATTTTTTTAATAAGCAAATTTAATTAATAAATGAATTTTTAAATAAAAAGAAATACAAATTGTACTCTTTTTTATATATTTAAAAATCTAAGATATTTATAATTTAATTTATTTGAAATACTTATTATAAATTTCATCAGCAATTGTCTTTACTTTGTCTCTACCGATATTGACATAAGGAAGACAATCTTCAATTTCATTCATATGATATTCAAAGTTTTTATTATGATAAACTGTAAGAAGCAACTTATGGGCTTCACTAAGCAAACGCTCAGCCTCTCTCAATGATGAATAATCAATTTCCTTCCCATAAAATTCATGAACCTTTGCTTGATATAAATCCTCAATTGTCATTGCAAACTTTGTACGTTCATTCTTTGTTCGGTAAGGATATTTATTATCAAACCAATCAAGCCAGTCAAAATGATCTGAGTCAGTACAACCGTCTACATATTCCTGAGTGAATTTCTCTTTTGCATATTCCTCAGCAATTGCAATAGGATTAATAGGAGTTGTCTTCAAATCAATATTGCGGTACTTACGAAGATAATAAACAAAGTAACTAATTGCATCCTCATAAGTATCAAATTCACAATTTTTGATATCCCAGTTACGACGATAATAGTAACTTACATGACCATTCCATTCATATTTTTGAGTTTCACCAATACGATTACGATTTATACCATGCAAAGGAAAACAATATGAAGTGCTTGTCCAACGTCTCCAAAGATAAGTTCCATCTGAAGTAAAATACAAAGTCCAATACTTCTTGTCCCATTTGCCACATTTACTGAACTCAGGAAGATATTCAACTGTAATATTACCAGCTCGATTACGACGGACATTAAAATCAGATCCAAGTACTCGTGCAAGATTTGAAATTTCAAAATCAGAAAAATTGTTATGCATATTAAATTAAATTATTTTAGTTAATCACCTCTACGAATATCCCAATCATCATAAAATTTTCTTTCCGAATAATGGTCTTCAACTATGTTTTCTCTATACATTAAACAATCTAAACAACTATCAGGACAATCAGTAGCTAAATTTGCACATGTACTTCGTTTACTCATATTATTAAATTTCTTCTACCTTAAAGAACTTAATCCACTCAATGCCATCACAACCATGAGGTGTAAAACGAAGGAAGAACTCCTTAACAAGATTAACATCTTCTACTTTATATCCAAAATGTTCATCCATGTGATTACAAAGTCTCCAAGTATCAAGAACGTAATGGTGTCCATCCCAAGTAGTAGGAAGACATTTTCCCTTACCAAACCAATTCCATATATGCTTACCAGAATTCTTATTAATCATTTCAGCAAGATTTGAAAACTTAGTAAGATCATTCAATGTAATCTCTTTTGTAATTGTAGGAGAACCACCTTCCCAATTAATAGTTTTAATCTGAATTTGAAATTTTGTATTCATATTATAAAGATACTAAAAATATTATAACACTTAATATCAAAATACCCATAAATAAACTACCAATAGGAGTATCAATAAATTTCATTATTGAATATTTCCATTCAAAATCCTTAAAACCATGATAACTAGATTCTAATCTATTATCTTTATGTTTTCTACTTAAAATTACTGCGGCTATTGGAAACATATTATTTATTTAATTACAAATATAATATAGTACTTATAATTAAAAATTCAAATAATATTAGATTTTTATGTAATCTAATATACATAAATAATATATGAAATTAAAAATCTAATTTTAATTGCCCAGTATTTAATAATTTAGGTTTCATTTCAATTATTTGCTCATCCCCTCGTGGCCATCCTATCAATAATGGAGATTTAGGATCGTGTTTTTTAAAATTCTCATCGCATTTATCGAAATCAGCAGATGCATAACAATATTTACATTTATGAAGACATGTATTATATTCTCCTATTGATGTATTAGGATAACATAAACACCCCCACTGTGTTTCTTTTCTATTTTGCTTTGGATAAATTCCCATTAAATTTAATGCATGTTCATCAAGACAACCTGTAACTTCAATACCTTGTAAATCTTTGAACTGTAATCCATTACCACAAGTTTGCAATTTAAAATTGTATTTATTACAAATACCATACATATTCAATAAAAGAATCTTCTTCATTAATGGTTGCATGGTAATCATCTCAGGTAAATGTCTTTTTACCTTTTCATACGGAGATACAAAATTGACTACAACTCTGTCTGTATAACTGTGAAGTTCTTCACAAATCTTTTCAAATCTTTTTAATGTTTCTGTTTCTCCAAAATCTTTACAATAAAAGATAGGGTCAAATCTCCAAATTACTTTTTCTTTCCCATATCTTTGAGAAAGTTCTTTGAAGGTGTAAATAGATTGCTCCAAACTTGGAACATTTGGTTCAATAGTTTTTCCATACCCTGTTATTGTATAATGAAATATACTTGGAAATTTATCTGTAATATTTTTTAGATCATGAAGAATAGGGAGATAATTTTTTGAACACCACATAATACCCTCTATGTGTTGCTTATCTAAAATTATCTTATGTATTGTTTGTGGATATGCAGGATTACGAAAATATACATATCCTTCATTAAATCTGTTAATTAGCCAGTCAGAATAAAACGCTGGAATATCTGTTCTAAAATCAATACTTAATATCATTATTCACACCAAATTTCTTTATTGGGATTCTCTTCTAATTCTTTTTTGAACTCATCATAGAATTTCAGCCATTCATCTTCCCCAGATCCTTTTCGAAGAAATTCAATTGTTTGTTCACTTTTATCTAAATTTACTTTTAATTTAAGTCCTTTTTTATCTTCTTTAACTGTTGGATAATGTCTTTTATATTCATTTCTTGAACATTTATCTGACATTTCTATACGTTCTTCACTATAAAATATTTCAGACCATTGTTTAGCATCATCAGTCCACCCAATCTTTTCATCACAACAATCGAATAAACCAAATATATGTTCCAGAACTCTAAACCACCAACAAGGTTCAAATTGTTTTAAATAATTGAATTTTCTCCATTTACCTTTATATAGAATATAACAATCACAACCTAATTCATGAATAGTCCTTTTATCATAAGTTGTAGAATAACTATCACCATTATAATGACTTAATTCTAAATCATCAGGAATATTTACTCTAACAAAACTTCCATGTGAATATGTTGGTTTTGAAATAAGTCTATAATTACAAATTTCTGGGTGATCCCATACAACACCGCAAAATATATATCTATGTCTCATATTAATCAAATTTAAGTTTAAGTAATGGATTATTATCACCAAGTATATCTGCAATTGATAATGTTGATTCTTTTTTATCTAATGTATTACCTTTATTAATATATTCATCTCCAGCTATTTCTTCAGATAAAGCCCATTCTTGCAATGAATAATCTCCTTCAAATCCAAATTCTCCTGGAAATATAACAGGTTCATTATTAGGTCTAAGATATGTTATTCCTTTTTCTGGTTTAGGTAATGGATCTTTCCAATCAACGCGTACAACTCTTATCTTCTTACGAATATATGTATCTTTTGATTCATCCCATACGTTAACATATTCATCTTTTCCTGGATGCTCTTTTGTAGGTTCAACATATCCAATTGCATTTTTACCATCACCCCATCTATATTGGAGCCATCCTAAATATTCTCCTCGTATGTCCCATTTATAATCATGTGGAATTTCATCTTCCCCTCTAAAGAACATATCATAATCTTTTAATTCAGGATTTTTTGATAAACAGCAAACTTTATTATTAAGACCATTAACAATCTTAATAAATTTACTATTTATCATATCTAATACAGCATAACCCCAAAAATAACGACCATTAGAAAAATTCCAATCATAACGTTCATGACGCCACCCAGAGCCATCTTTATGTTTACCCGTTTTTGAATATATTTTTTGAGGCTTTGGTGTATTACTATACATTTCATTTAAAAGCTTGATTTCTTCCATTACACCATTAAGTGTATCAAATTCAGTATATGAAAATGACTCAGGTGTATCTTTCCATGTATTGAATATAACACAATATTTTGTAGGTCTTTCAATATGATATCTTGTCTTTGCATATTGCCAAAATGTCAAATTACCTGTATAGTGATAATCATCAAGTTTTTTGCTTGCTATTCTATTCATGATTCTTTTCTTTTTCTAATAGTTGTAAAAAACATTTTAGGAGCCATAGTACCTTCCGAAATTACATTAACACCTTCAACACAATATCTTTCGCTAAATTCCGGAAATGATATAGTACCATCACCATTATCAATTATATCTTTCTCGTCTTTAATACCTATTGCTAATACTAATTTATCAGCTATATCATCAGGAAAATCTTTAATTATATCTTTTAATTCTTTTAATGTCATATTATGATTCTTTTCTTTTTCTAAATGATTCCTTTAAATCAAAACCATGTGATAAAATTTTTATATCATTATAATTAACAGTTGGTCCCTTTTCATCTCCAAACAAATCAATCATAACTTTTTTCTTTACATCATATATCCATGACATATCTGATGTATATTCTTCATTTTGTGGATTCCATCCATATTTTGCTTCTTTTATTCTATATGCAACTCTATTGACTTCTGCAACTTCAAAGAACTTATTTACTTCCTTGTATAAGTCAGTTATAAAGTGTTCAACAATTCCTTTATAACCAGGAAGAATATCCCAAGGTCTTGTTTCTTTGTTAATTGAAATATCACCGCAACTTACAGGATATGATAATATAAATCTTTTATTATCATATTGGAATGTATATGTTCTGAAATTTGCAGAACCATATTTATCTTTATTTTTTACTTCCTGCTTCTTTGCATCATGATGAATTGTTTCATAAAAATAGAATCCAAGTTTTGATTCTCTTGTTATTACTTCATCCCATGCCTTTTGAGCAGCAATAACTTCTGTTTTATTTTCTTTCTTTTTTAGAGAAGTCTTAACATCATTAACAATGAACTTGTCTTGATATCTTTGATTAGACCACTTTGTCATATCAAGATAATCTACACGTTCAATCTTAATACCGTTACGACTATATAATGTTGTTAATTTTTCTCTTCTACTCATAATTTATTATTTCTTATAATATATAAATAGTAATATATTATAAATATTACAAATATAGGAGAGAATAAGTTCTCTCCTATTATTTATCCACCAATAAAATTTTCAATTTGTGTATCTGTTAATCTTTTATGAATATATGGTCTTTTACCAACACCAATATACGGATAATCAACTAATTCATTAAATTCATCATTATCATGATAATGAGGTTGATTATTATATAAATCTGTACTAATGTCTACATAAAAAACATGTTCAAAATATAATTGACTATCATTAGTATAATTATCAGTTATCTTTTCAAAATAATCAATAAATTTATCTGTTACATCACCAAATTGACCATTTACAAATACATCATTTTTTGACCAACTATTTGGCAATGATATATTTATTTGTTCTCCATATTTATTTTGTATAATAACTATTTTCATTAAGTTCTATTAATATTTTTTGAATAATTATTAATCATATTTTTTAATTCATCTTCATTTAATGATGGAGTTAGAAATGGATTTTCAAATATTTCTTTACTTACCATTATTTACAATTTTTTCAACTTTTTTTATAAAAAATTCTTTCTTATCTCGTTTTGCAATTTTTATTGCTGACTTCATTTTAGATATAATATCTTTTTTTATATTATCTTCAAGAATAAACAAGTCTATATGATTTAATATAAAATTTGCAACTTCAATTGTTTCATCACAAGCACCTTCATCAGTTAAATTATCTGCGCTTATTAAAGAAACAAGAAACATACATCTTGTTGTTTCATTTTCAAATATTGCATTATATGATAATATCTTATTACAAAATGCTATAAGATTTGGATTATCTGAAATCTTTTTTAATGTTTTATTTGTCATACTTTAATATTTAATGCTTTTCGTAATTCTGTTGCTCTTACTTCTAAATTATTAATTGAATTTTTATGATCTAAAATTGAAGTTTCAGTCGTTTTCAATTCATTCTTTAATTTATTAATTAATTCTTTATATGCTGATTCATAATCATCATACACATATTGATTAACAAAAAGTTCATTAGTATTACCTAATGCTTTTATTAAAATTTCATCACAACCTTCAAGAATTTTAAATTTAATTCTTGACATTTTATAATTCATATTATGAGCATCTCCTAAATGTTCACATTTTAATACTGAACATAATAATGTACATGCCCAATAAAATATATCACCTTCTTTCAAATCATTTAACCAAACCTTCATGTTCTTCTAACCATGTATTTCTTTTTTCTTCAGATAATGAAGCAAGCCATTTATATTTAATTTTACCACAATCAAATTTATTTCCTTTGCACATAAATGACCATGGTGCATTACATTCAGTTACTGAATGATTATTATAAAAACCATCAAAATACCAACAATGACTTCCGTGATGTTCAAGATATTTGTTTAATGGACGATCTATTGCTGCACGTTCTTTACGTTCTTTGTTAGGATGTTTAATTTTAATTAATGTTTCAACTTCAATTGGTTGATCTCTCCAATTCATTTCAAAACCAAGTTGTTGAGCTGTAACTTCCTTATATGCAGTATTCAAATATTGTACAGTTAATTCATCATTTGCTTGTCTATATCCTGGTTCTCCCCATGCACGATACCAATCATCATATACTGGTTTAACGTCAAACAAATGATATTTTCCATCAGGATTTCTTGCTACCCACATCAAATCTTTCGTTATATTTTTGTATTTCTTCTTTATAACATTTATCACATCTATTCATATACCAATGATGTAATACACGCATTTTTGTAGTTTTCTTTTTACCGCAAATTTCACAATAATCAAAAGATGCATGTTCAATTCGAAGCATTCTTTTAATCATACCTTTTGGGTAATAATTCAAATACAAATTAAGATATCCAAATTTTTCTTTTATATCCACAAACTTTAATGGTTCAAAATTTGCAATATGCTTATGCTTTAAATTATATTTACGAATAATATGTTTTGCTCGTTTAATAAGTGGAATCCAACCATCACCGCATGCATAATATTCTTTAGTATAACCAATCCCTGTCACTAAATCTTTCATCGTATGATAATTTTGCTTTTTCTTTTATATAGATATATACTTCCATTAAATCTGAATGTTTTGATATATAATCTAATATATGTTTATAAGTTTTCTTTTGTATATCAAATTTAATTTTTTCTATATCTTGTTTTTTCGTTTGACCTTCCTTTGATCCAAACTTTGTTGATTTATTTGTTTTATCTAATTGATCTTCAAGTTTTTTTATCTTATCTTTAGCAACAGATAAATCATTTTTTAATTGATTAATTTCATTATCATCTATTTTACTAACTTTACTATTACAATTTAAATCATCGCAAGCAATACGATAAACCATATCAATAACATCATCAGTTAATTTAAATGTAAATCGTGTATCTTGCTGTAGTTCTTTAATTCGTTTATCAATATTCTTATTCATGATTTTCTAATTTTTCTGATTTAATAATTTGAATTGGTGCTGTAGTTGATAATATTTCTTCAGTGTTATCTTTTTCTAATAAAAAGTTTGTTCCTTGAAATGAACATGTATATATTTCTTTATCTGAATAAATTTCTTTTGTTACATTGTAGTTTGCATTATAATGTATAATATATTCAGTTCTATATTTTCCAACTAATGTTGAATCTTGTCCAATTATTTTAGAATTATTTGGTGAAATACCATTACAAGAAACAAATGTAAATAAAAATAAAATCAGAATATATATCTTATTCCTTATCATATTTAATACCATAATTGTTCTTATTTAATTTATTGATGAACACTTTTATTCTTTCATTGAACAGTTTTTTATCATAATATCCAACACCAAGTATATCGCAAATTAATTTATGGTAATCATCAGGAGAATATTCTTCAGCAATATCTTTAATAAATTGTTTATAATTGAAATCATATGTACTTTCAACTTCTTCAATTATTTTTTCATACAATGTATCATGATATTCTTTTCTAACGTCATCATCATGGTTTTCTAAATCATATGAACCTTCAAGATACCATAATATATCATCTTTATCAAAACAATCTAAAATATCGTCTCTATCTAATTCACCAACAATATCTTCAGTTGTAAATTCTGATCTAACTGCTTCCATTACATCTTCAACTGATGATTCAGATATAATATCTTCAAGAGCTGATTTTTCAGGATCTTCATATTCAGATGCAGCATTAATTATATCTGATGATGAACATTTATTTAAATCAAGTCCTGCATCAATAATTTCATCAAATGTGCATTCATCCCAAATAATTTGTAACAATTTCTGTTTTGTTGTATCTTTCATATTTAGATGTAGTATTAAATTCTTCTAAATCCCTAACCCAATGACTAAATGTATGTGATACATAAGGATCATAATCTTTATCAATTTCTTTAATAATTTCTTCTTGAGTTTTAACTTTAGTTTTCATATTATTCATTCCAATGTCTAAATACTAAAGAACCATCATAATCATCAGAGTTATCATCTTCTAACCAATGTCTAAAAACCATTGAACCTTCCCAATCATCAGGATCCTCATCCTGAAAATGTTTAGGAACACTGGTTTCATAATCATTCATTGAGTCATTATTTTCATCTTGAAAATGTTTCATTTTCCAAAAGTTAAAATATTAATTAAATTTTCCAATTCTTTTTTAAGTTCATATTTTTCAGTTGGAATATATTGGATATATTTTACATAATTCCAAGTTGTACTATCAGCAGGATCTGCTGCATCTCGTGAAATATACCAAACTCTATATTTTTTATCATCTTCAATTTTTTCTTCAACACCTTCAGGATATATCCAATATGTTGGATCTCCATAATGTGGTTCATCAGTATGTAAATATTTTCCTTCAGATATTTTTTTACGAGAAGGTAATTCTTCAGGACATTCCATCAACTCTTTATATTGTTTATTAAGTTCGACAATATATTTTTTTAGTTGTTTAAGCTTATCATTTATTTTGCATTGTATTGCATCAGGATTTATTTCTTCAAGTATATCATCAGTTACATCAATTAAATTTTCATCCTCATCATATAATTCAACTTTAACTGGATCTATACAATGAGTATGATCTCCCCAATGACACATGGATTCATCTATTGCATCCGTACATTGATTTACATAACCTAATATACGTTCTTTAATCGAATCTCCTTCCTGCATACTAGTATCTGAATCACAGATTATATCAAAAGTAATTCTTACGGGATAATCATTAGTATTTTGTTTTTTATTTAATAAATCTTTCATAAATTACTAATTATTTTCTATGCTTCTTTTTCTTTCTTTTTGATTTTTTATATGTTTCTAATTCTGCTTCGTACATTAACTGTTGAAGATATTCTGCAGTTTCAGCGCCTACAATAAAACATGAACTTCTATTCATATTATCCACGTTTCTTCATTTCGTTTATAAAATCATTAAGTTTTTCAACTACTGTAGCATAATCATATAAACTATTATCTTTAGGATGTTTTACAATATCCTCATATGATTTAACTAACTCTGTATATTTTTCAATTTCTTCATCAGTCAAATCACAGTAAATCAATTCAAATTCTTTTGCAAATGGATCCATTAATCCACAGCCATCATGTTCAAATATTGCAAAATGTGAGTCTTTACTTAATGAATAAAATGCACGATTATTCCAAAAATCATCAAACTTCCAACCCAATTCTTCTAATCTTTCTTTAGTCATAACATGTATATTCTGTTTCAACAAATTGTCCTGCTCCTGATTCATAAATATTATCGTTAAAATCTTCAGGACTTAATAAATCCCATTCATATAAAGCATCCCAAGGATCCATAAATTGCTTATGAATACAATCGGCAACTTCATTTTCAAGTCCGTATTGACGTGCAATACGTAACGCTTCAGCTTCAGTAATTATTCTTCCCATATTATTTATAAGGATTACATTCTATAATTAATTCAAATTCATTAGATTTAATATCTAAATTATCAATTTTTTGTATTAATCTACAACTTGAACCTTCTTTTACAGGTTCCATTAATTTTTCAAACACTAATTCTTTATCTGGATTATCTTGTAATGCTTTTAAGAATTCTCCACATGTCATAATATATTATATCTATTTATAACAATATAGAAAATTCTTAATATTTATTTCGGTTGAAATTCAACAAAATTATATAATCCACATATCATAGTATCTAAATCATCAAGATCCATATTAGGTCCAATTTTTTCTAATGGATCATTTTCAAACCTTAGTGTAAATGTTCCATAATAATCTGGACATGGATCTACTCTTTCTGGAGAATATTCAGTATGTTTATTTTCATAATCAATAAAAATTTGCTTGTTACTTTTATTATCATTATCTAATAATGCATTTATTCCGTCAACATCAATTAATAATGATATTAACAAATTTTTTAATCCTGTAAGACTTCGATTTTTAAAATCATAAATGAATTTAATATCATCAACATTATCAATTGTTACTTTCATATTCTTTAATCAAATTTTCAAGACGTTCTTTTTCTTTCATTAATATTTCAATATCAGCAGTTATACGAGAAAGCTTTTCTTTATGTTTTATTATATCATTTTGTTTTCTGTAATTATCAATATATTCATAAGCTTCCTTTTTTGTTGTAAATAATCTTAAATGTGGGAACTTGTGTTTATATGTAAGACTACCTCTATCAAGAGCTTCTCCATTTAATAAAATTTCATCAATTTTATCAATACAATTATATTTATAATATTCTGACCAAATATCTCTCTCTGTAGTAATCAAACAAAAATTAGTATCGTCATCTCTCCAACGAGATCCGTATTTTATAATACAAGGTAATGGTTTTGTATTCTTGTATTTATTTTTATCTTTATCAAGAAAAATATTAGTTACCCATAATATATAATAATCACTTACATTTTTATCATAAGATTTAAGTACCTTCTCAGGTTTAAATCCTAATAAGTCTTCAATATTTGTAACTCTCATAATTATGTATTCAAATTTAATTTATTATCAAATTCGTCTTTTCTTTTTTCCCAATATTCAACAGAAGATTTAGCAGAATCTAATTCTTTGCTTATTGTTTCTGTTGCTTTATTATAAAGGATATTTTGTATTCTTTCCCAAATATCGTCTGGAAATTCTTCAAATTTTATAATATCTTTAGAATACATATCATCCTTAAACATCCAATTATTTCTTAATATTTCTTCATCAAAATAATAAGACGTCCAATCTTCTCCATCTCTATCCCAATCATAACAATATGAAATTCGTATAGGATATTCATCAATCACATTATCATTTTCATCACGAGTCAAAACATGTTTTGCTAATGCTATTTGTGCATATATCTTTCCTGGGCATTTACAGTGTATAAATCTACTGTCATTATTGAAAAATTTGTCAAAATAATCAGCAAGTGTTTCGTCATATAACATAACATCTTTTGTTGAACATGGACAATATTTTAATAATGTCTTAATATTTTCAATTCTATCTTTAAGCTTCATAATCAACATTCTTATCCATAATTATACTATCAGCATCTAAACATATCATCTTTGTTACAAAATCAGATATATCATCAGTAGTGTTCTTATTTTCTTTCATTACTCCTTTATAAAATTTTAATACATATTTTCTGACTATATCCATATATTTGTACCAACAATGACGTGCATCAGTAAAACCTTCATCAAAGCCTGCCCCATAAACAT